>Ga0123519_10014744_pt1 | contig 11069 bp, 11 predicted proteins | sample YelNatPaOPRAMG02_FD_87396 | JGI IMG/M metagenome (GOLD analysis project Ga0123519, IMG submission 87396) | Hot spring microbial communities from Yellowstone National Park - Yellowstone National Park OP-RAMG-02 (version 2) | ecosystem: Environmental > Aquatic > Thermal springs > Hot (42-90C) ... | reverse complement strand
GTCCCCGTTTGTGCTGCCACCAGGTGCGCGCCATCTCACGCGTCAGTCCCAGGCGCACAACCTGCCGATTGAGCCAACAGAAAGCCGGGCTGTAATGCTTGGCGAAGTAGCGATAGCGGCTGCGAAACAGCTCGATGAACATTCGATGACGGAATTGGCGCGTGCTCTGTGCTCCGTAGTGTATCACCGGTGCATCCGCGACGTGCCAGACCTCCCAGCCGGCCTGCCTGACGCGCCAACACCAGTCTATTTCCTCGCTATACATAAAGAAGCCCTCGTCCAGCATTCCCACCTGTTCGATCGCCTCGCGGCGCATAAGCAGGCACGCACCGAGGGGATGATCTATTTGGAATGAATGCTCATACCAGGACATGGGATAACGCCCATTGAGGCGCGAATTGAGCACACGGTGATTGAGGGGAAAGAAATCGAAGAAGCTCATCCACAGATTAGGAAAACGGAAGGCCGAGTGCTGAAAGCTGCCATCGGGGTTGAGCAGATGCCCACCGGCTGCACCGGCGCGGGGATGGCCGTCCATGAAGCGCACCAACGCGCCCAGGGCGTCATCGAGAACGATGGTATCGGGGTTGAGCAACAGAATGTAGCGCCCGCGAGCCTGAGCAATGCCCTTATTACTACCGGCGGCGAAGCCGATATTCTCACTCGCAATGAGTTTGACGGTGGGAAACTCAGTACACACCATGTCAGGGCTGCCATCGGATGATCCATTGTCCACGACAATGATTTCAGACGATACGTCACCGGATTCAGCGACCAGGGGGTGGCGAGAACCCGGCGATGCAATCTGTACAAGCGACGCCAGGCAGGCCTGCAAGAGCGCCCTTGTATTGTAGCTGACGATGACAATGGACAGGTCAACCGGCCGGCGGCGCGGTTCGTTGATTGGACTACTGACGACTGTCATCTGCTGCCGCCACTCAGAAGCCGATAGATACAAGAACCGGATTCACTTTGTCGTTGACCACGCGCACCTGCTCATGCATCAATCCGGTCCAAAAGTAGATGGAGGACTTTGCCGTGCGGTTCGTGATCTGGATATAGCCGACGATGGTTTGTCGCTCTCCCGGCAATAGTTGGTCGTGCTCGAAGCCCCAGCGGAAGGGATAAGCCGCTCCGGCGTTGCCCTCGTAGTCGGCACAGACGCGGAAGACACCGGGATTCTCGAAAAAGCCTTTTGTGTTGTAGTTTTCAGCGGTTGTATAGACGGTGCCCGAGTATGGCCCCTGGCTACGGATCGCCACCGTGCCCACGTTTTCGACCGTCACCTCGATGCGTAGCGTGCCACTCAGTGGCACCGATGTTGGTGTGATCTTGGATGAGATGATTTGAGCTAGGGGGACACCACCATCGGCAATCGTCAATGGTCTGGTCACCACTACGTGATTGCCAATAGCGTCTATCGCCTCGCCCACCACCAGATAGTCGCCGTTGGGGGGTGGTGTATTGCCGAGATCAACTCCGCCTTCGTAGTCATGATCGTGGCGTCCCGGCTTGAGCTTTGCCACTTCGGCGATGGGGTACTTGACATGCCTGGGATCGTCGGTCTTGATGAGGTAGACCTCAACCGTTGCTTCCTTGGTGAGCCAGTAGCTCACGGCCACGCGGTCACCGATACCGTCGCGATTCGGCGTGAAGATGATGCGGTCGCCGCGCGCTGCCTGGAACTTCTCATCGAAGCTGGGCGTGAACACCGAGAAATCGCCGAAGCCTGGGGGTGTTGCGTCGCCACCAGCAATGGCCAAGTCAGCCTGAGTTGCTTGCTTGTTGCCGTTCCTGTCTTCGGCCTCAATGATGACAGTGTAGTGCCCATCGGGGAGCACCGTTGCCTGCGTCGCCGTGTAGTATGGCGTGAGGGCGATGGGCGTCTCGACGACGCCACTGAACCTGGCCTGATAGTCGCCGCTGGAGCGCGGCTCGCGTTGGCGGAAGGGATAGCTGTTGCCCTTGTCGTCTACAAACGTAATGGTCACGGTGGAAGATGGCCGGCCGATATGGTAGCTGATGATTGCCACGTCGTCTTTGCCGTCGCCGTTTGGTGAAATCGTGGCGGGTGTGATCTTGACGCCCGAGAGCAGCGCACTGCCCAGACTGCAGGCAGCCAGGATGATGCTGACAGCGACGAGAAAGGTCAACGTGATAAGACTACGGTACCGGTTCCCCACATGTTCCTCCATTAGACTGAATACTGCCGAGTCGGCTGTCACACCACCGGATTGCCGGTCATGGGAGACTTGCTTGCTGCGTGGGTGGCTGCCTTGACAGCAACGTGTCGGGCTACCACGTTGTTGTTCACTTGCCGATAATCTCTTGCACTGCTGCATAGGGATCAATCTGTCGCCGGCAGACGCGCTGGACAAGGCTGTCGAGCGCACCCTCGGGCAGCGCGGCCAGTGTGCGGGCGGTCAGGTTATCGCGCAGAAGTGAGACGATTTCGTCGTGCACCCGCTGTCGCTCACGTTGGGCCAGACGCCCGCCGTCCTTTAGATAGGCGAGATGCTGCTCAACGGCATCAATCACAGCAGCAATGCCCAGGCCTTGCACGGCAATTGTTTCGATAATCGGCGGCCGCCAGTCGTTGCTTCGGGCACCAAGGTCGAGCATCATGCTGAGTGCTGCCCGCACACGCTCTGTACCCGGCAGATCAGCCTTGTTGATGACCAGCACATCGGCTATTTCCAGAATTCCGGCCTTGAGAATCTGGATATCGTCGCCCAGAGTCGGTATTTGCAGGACGACTGTCGTGTGGGCTGCCCGCGCGATCTCCACTTCTGCCTGTCCAACGCCCACCGTTTCAACCAGGATAATGTCTCTCCCAAAAGCATCGAGGACACGAATGGCGTCGGCGGTGGCGCGGGCCAGCCCGCCGAGACTGCCGCGGGTGGCCATGCTGCGGATGAAGACGCCAGGGTCGCCGGCAACATCCTGCATGCGGATGCGGTCACCCAGGATGGCGCCGCCACTGAACGGGCTGGTGGGGTCTACTGCTATGATACCCACTGTTCGTCCGCGGCGGCGCAGCTCAAGCGTCATCTGGTTGACCAGCGTGCTCTTACCGGTGCCTGGTGCGCCGGTGACGCCGATCACATGGGCGTGTCCGGTATGCGGATAGAGGGTGGCCAGCAGTCGGCGTGCCTCGACAGGAGCGTTCTCGACCAATGTCAACAGGCGGGCAACGGCACGACGATCACCTGCCAGAACACTTGCGGCCAGGTCGTTCATCGTGGCCTGACGGAATCCTTGATGAAGGTTGCCACATCTTCAGTTGATGTCCCCGGTCCAAAGATGGCAGCAACTCCTGCTTGCTTGAGGGCGGGGATGTCCTCTTCGGGGATGATGCCGCCCACGCAGACGAGAACGTGATCCAACCCGTGCTTGTGCAGCAACTCGCACGTGCGCGGAACCAGCGTCAGGTGTGCACCGGAGAGAATAGACAGGCCGACGACGTCCACATCTTCCTGGATAGCCGCTTCGACGATCATCTCCGGCGTCTGGCGTAGGCCAGTGTAGATGACCTCCATGCCTGCATCGCGCAAGGCGCGGGCAATGACCTTTGCTCCACGGTCGTGCCCATCCAGTCCTGGCTTTGCCACCAGCACACGTATCTTTCTCTCATCTGACATTGTGCACCGTCTCCCATGATTGCATCGCGACGAGCGGATCGCCGCGCTCCACACTGTCTCAGGGCCAGTATGTGGGTATCGTCCTTGTGATGAATCGTATTATACACCAAAGACCCACCTTTGCAAAGCAGATGCTGTATGGTATACTGAGCAAAAATGGCGGACGGGTGGAATGGACGAGCAACGCACTGTTGCCTATAGTCCCATGATTCGGGATATGCCGGCAAGCGAGCGCCCGCGTGAACGACTGCGCGATTTCGGCGCCGGCGCACTGTCAACCGCCGAGCTGTTGGCGATCATCCTGCGTACCGGTATAAAGGGAAACAACGTGCTGACACTGGCCACGCACCTTTTGTCGCGCTACAATGGGCTATCGGGGCTGGCCAAAGCTAACCTCTCTGAGTTGCAGGAAGTGAAGGGCCTGGGTCTTGCCAAGGCATGCGATCTGAAGGCCGCCCTCGAACTTGGGCGCCGTCTGGTTGCCGAGCATCCCGAGGAACGTCCCACCGTGTCCTCGCCGCAGGATGTGCTCAATCTGGTCGGCACCGAGATGAGTTTGCTCGAGCAAGAGCAACTGCGCGTTGTTCTGCTGGACACACGTAACCGCGTGCTGGCCATCTCAACCGTGTATGTCGGTAGTGCCAACACATCGCTTCTGCGCGTAGGCGAGCTCTTTCGTGATGCCATTCGCCATAACGCTGTTGCCCTTGTTGTTGTGCACAATCACCCATCCGGCGATCCTACGCCGTCGGCTGAAGATGTATCCGTGACCAGGATGATAGTCGAGGCAGGCAAGCTCTTGAACGTTGATGTGCTGGATCACGTAGTGATCGGCGGCGGGCGGTATGTCAGCCTGAAGGAGCGACGGCTCGGTATGAGCTAGCACGGAGCCCTCATTGTCAGACATTCGGTGACATGCTATACTTTCGCCAACCCTTTTTGCAACGAGGTGGAGATGACTACCCCCCCAAGCATCTCAATTATGTTCCCTGCCTACAACGACGGCGGAACAATTGCCAGCATGGTTCTGGCTGCCATCATGACGGTACGCGATCTGACCGACGACTACGAGGTCATTGTCGTCAATGATGGCAGTGCTGACTACACTCCGGAGGTCCTGGATGAGCTCGCCCGTCTCTATGCACCCTATGTGAGGGTTATCCACCATACCAAGAACCGGGGCTACGGCGGCGCCCTGCGTTCGGGTTTTCAGGCAGCAACCAAAGAGTGGATCTTTTACACTGACGGTGATGCGCAATATGATCCTCACGAGATCAAGCTGTTGGTAGCGGCCATGGCCGATGGCGTTGACCTGGTGAACGGCTACAAGATCGAGCGCAATGACCCCCTGCATCGCATTATCATCGGCCGCCTGTATCAAGTAGTCGTCAAGCTCATGTTCGGCTTGAAACTGCGTGATGTAGATTGCGATTTCCGACTAATCCGCCGCCGCATCTTTGATACCGTGCGCCTGGAGGCGAACACAGGGGTCATCTGCGTCGAGATGATGTCCAAGATTCAATACGCCGGCTTTGGCCTGGCCGAGGTACCCGTGCACCACTACCATCGCGCCTATGGCAGGAGCCAGTTCTTCAATTGGCGCCGCATCCTGCGTACGCTGATTGCCCTGGTGGCTTTGTGGCGTGACCTCAGACTGCCCTATCTGCTGGGGCGCCATGACGTCGTTAGTCAACGCATCAGTGGACTTCCGGCAGACACAGTGGGGGGAGGAGTGAACGGACTATGATGGGCGGCTACGGCGACTTCTATCGCGGCAAGCGTGCCCTCATCACCGGTGGGCTGGGCTTCATTGGCAGCAACCTGGCACGTCGCCTCGTTGAGCTGGGCGGCAATGTTCTGCTGGTTGATTCGCTGATTCCTCAGTATGGAGGAAATTTGTTCAACATCCACGGTATCGAAGACAAGGTGCGGGTTAACATTGCCGACGTCCGCGATGAAAATAGCATGGACTACCTGGTGCAGAACCAGGATGTAATGTTCAACCTGGCCGGACAGGTGAGTCATCTGGACAGTATGCGTGACCCGTACACCGACCTGGAGATCAACACCCGCGCTCAGTTGTCTATCCTGGAGGCATGCCGGAAGAATAACCCGGCCATCAAAATCGTCTACTCGAGCACGCGACAGATCTATGGTAAGCCTGATTACCTGCCTGTAGACGAGCGCCATCTACTGCATCCCACCGATGTCAACGGTATCAACACGATGGCCGGTGAGTGGTATCACATCGTCTACAACAATGTCTATGGCGTACGGGCAACCTCGTTGCGCCTGACCAACACCTATGGCCCGCGCATGATGGTCAAGAATGACCGGCAGACGGCGCTAGGCTGGTTCATCCGTCTGGCAATGGATGGCAAAGAGATTCAGATCTTTGGCGATGGCCAGCAAAAGCGTGATTACACATACGTGGACGATGTTGTCGAGGCATTGCTCCTGGCCGGAGCGAGCGATGCGGCCAATGGCGAGGTCTTCAACCTGGGCGGCCTGGAGCCGATCAGCCATCTGCAATTGATGCGCTTGTTGTGCGAGGTGGCCGGTTGTGGCGGTTATCGTATCGTTCCGTTCCCACCGGAGCGCAAGGCCATTGACATTGGTGACTTCTACGCCGATTACAGCAAGATTGAACGCACGCTCGGCTGGCGCCCTACCGTCGGCTTGCGCGAGGGACTGACGCGTACTATCGAGTTCTATCGTCAATACCGCGAGTACTATTGGTCGTAGCCCGTGTGGGAGGTAGATGATTGATAAGGGCGCCGGCGGAATCGAAGAGCTATTACCGACATTGTGCAGAGGATTGTCAGCAGAAGTGAGGCGTGACAGAGGAGGACGTGAGAAGCTCACTCGCAGAAATTCACGGTCTGATCGAAACAATACGACGAGCTGATAACTGATGATACCCGTCTTTGACCTGACCCGCCAATACAATGCCATCAAGGATGAGATGGACGCGGCCGTGCTGGGCGTTCTGGCCCGAGGCAGCTTCATCCTTGGTGAAAACGTCGCCGCCTTTGAGCGGGAGTTTGCCGCCTACTGTGGCGCTCAGCAGGCCATCGGTGTTGGATCTGGCACCGAGGCGTTGCACCTGGCATTGCTGGCTCTGGGCATTGGGCCCGGTGATGAGGTGATAACCGTCCCGCACACGGCGGTAGCCACTGTGGCAGCGATTGAGCTTGCCGGGGCACGCCCGGTGCTTGTGGACGTTGACCCGGCGACAATGACCATGGATCCGGCCCAGGTAGAGTCGCACATTACGTCACGCAGCAAAGCCATTCTGCCGGTGCATATCTATGGCCATTCGGCCGATCTCGATCCGCTGCTTGATATTGCCCGCCGCCGTGGCCTGTATCTAATCGAGGATTGCGCTCAGGCACATGGTGCACAGTACAAAGGACGGCGCGTCGGCGCGTTGGGGCATGTGGGCTGTTTCAGCTTCTATCCAACAAAGAATCTGGGCGCCTATGGCGACGGTGGCATGGTGGTAACTAGCGATAATGCCATCGCCCGCCGTGTTCGCCTGTTGCGCGAGTATGGCTGGCAGGAACGCTATGTTAGCGCCATTCGTGGCGGGACGAACAGCCGGCTGGACGAAGTACAGGCCGCCGTGCTGCGCGTCAAGCTGCATCACCTGGATGAGTGGACAGAGGCCCGCCGCTCGCTGGCGGCCCTCTACACCGGCAAGCTGCAAGGGACAACGGTTGTCGCACCTTGCGAAATGCCCTACGCGCGGCATGTCTACCATCTCTATGTTGTGCGCTGCCGCGGGCGTGATGCTCTGCGTGCCGCGCTCAAGGAGAGGGGCATAGGTACGGCGATCCATTATCCGCTGCCGGTGCATCTGCAGCCGGGTTACACTGATCTGGGAAGGGGACATGGCTCTTTTCCGGTGACCGAGCAATTGGCCGGAGAGATTCTGTCTCTGCCCATGTTCCCCGAACTTAGACGTGACGAAGTGGAGCAGATAACAAACGTCATTCGCGACGCCGGGTGCTGAAGGTGGATCCTAGCGAATACACAACCATGTATGAGGTCGAGGACCACCATTGGTGGTACGTGGGAATGCGGCACATCACCAAAACGCTCCTCGACCATTATGTTGGAAAACATATTCCCATGATACTCGACGCCGGCTGCGGTACAGGGGCCAATCTCGTTCTCCTGGGAGAGTACGGTGTCGCGATTGGTGTTGATATCGAACCTGCCGCTCTGGAATTGTGCCGCCGGCGCCAACTGTCGCGTTTGATCGGCGGATCGGTGACCAGGCTGCCCTTTGCCGATGAGAGCTTCGACATGGTTACGTCGTTTGAGGTGCTCTACCATCTGGCCGTTGCCGACGACCGGCAAGGGCTCAAGGAATTTGCCCGTGTCCTGCGCCCCGGCGGCTGGCTACTCTTGCGACTTCCTGCCTACAACTGGCTGCGGGGCAAGCACGATCTGGCCGTCCACACACGGCATCGCTACACGACCACTGAGGTGAAAAATAAGGTGACAATGGCCGGATTTGCCATTGTGGGCCTGAGCTATGCCAATTGTCTGCTCTTTCCCCTTGCCGTTGCCAAACGATTGATGGAACGGGTGTGGCCATCCGGCACCGGGTCGGATGTTGGCCCGCCACCGCCTGGGAACAGGTGGTTGGCGGCGATCCTATCTGCGGAGGCGGCCTGGCTGCGGCAGCGATCATTGCCGTGGGGGCTGAGCGTCGTCTGCCTGGCGCGTAAGGTGGAGGAGTGAATGCCAGAACTGCCGGACATTGAGGTCATCAGAGAGTTTCTGGCGGCTCGCGTTGTGGGGCAGAACATTGTGTCGGTTGAGCATGTAGGAACTCTGGTTGTGCGCAACCTGATGCCGGGCGATGCAGGCGGCCTGCTGGACGGCCGTCGCTTGACAGCTGCAGGCAGATATGGTAAGTTCCTGCTGCTCGCTCTGGACGGTGGCATCTGGCTGGTGATCAACTTTATGCTGTCGGGGCGGTTGATGTATTGCCCGGCGATAACCAGGATGGGTCAACGTACCTTTCTTGTCCTCAACCTGTCGTCTGGCCAGCAACTGCGCTACACCGATGCAACGCAAATGGGTAAGGTCTACCTGACCGACGATGTGGCGCGGGTACCCACCTACCGCGAGCAAGGCCCCGATGCACTCGACCCCGCCGTGACCCTGGACGTGTTTCGGGAACGGCTTCGCCGCCATCCGGGGGAGATCAAAAGCACGTTGACCAATCAAGCATTTGTGGCCGGTATCGGTAATGCCTATGCCGATGAGATTCTCTTTCGTGCTCGCATCTATCCATTTCGGCGTCGCCCTGAGCTGTCGGCTGCTGATGTCGAGCAGGTGTACGTGGCGATGAGGGAGGTACTTGGCGAGGCGATTGACGAGCTACGTCGGCGGATAGGCAGTAACATCCATGAGGAAATACGCGACTTTCTCAAGGTTCATGGCAAGGCCAATCAGCCCTGCCCGCGTTGCGGGACGCCGATCTCACAGGTGTCTGCAAATCAGCGTATCACTAACTTCTGCCGTACTTGCCAGCCGGGAACGCTTATCAGGCAAACATGAAGACTCAGATAACACGCAGCACGCGTCGTAAGAGCACGGTTAGCGCTCGTTTGGTGGGTGATGTGTTGGAGATTCAAGCCCCTGACACTATCCCCGAAGCTGAATTGCAGGAGATCGTTGAGAAGCTGGGAATGCGCCTGCTGAAGAGGCGTACTCGCCGCGAGCTCAATCAAACGAAAGCTCTTCTGCAACGGGCACAGGAGCTGAATCGCACGTATTTCAAGGGGCAACTGCAGATTGCTTCGGTTGAGTATGTGACTAACCAGGACAAGCGCTTCGGCAGTTGCTCACCGCACACGCACACCATTCGCATCTCGCACCGCCTTGCCTCCGTTCCCCCCTGGGTCCGCGACTATGTTCTGATCCATGAGTTGGCTCATCTTGTTCATCCCAATCACGGCAAGCGTTTCTGGTCACTGGTCAACAAGTATCCGCTGTGTGAGCGGGCAAGGGGTTATCTCATGGCCCTGGGGATGGAAGCTGCCAGCGATAGTAGCGGTGAGGAAAGTGAACAGGCAGGCAGTGGTGAGATCGAAGAGTAGCCGGTCGCCGGGCGTCGCTCGTGAGGTCAGGGTATGCGTATTGACATCCTGACACTGTTTCCGGCCATGTTTCAGGGCCCGCTCACCGAGAGCATCATCAAACGTGCCATCGAGGCCGGCCTGCTCACGGTGCACATCCACAATATCCGCGACTGGGCAACCGACAAACACCACGTCACCGATGACTACCCCTATGGGGGAGGTGCCGGCATGGTGATGAAACCGGAGCCCATCTTTGCTGCGGTTGAGGCCGTGCTGTCCATGCCTCCGCAGGAACCGCGCCCGCCGATCATTCTCATGACGCCGCAGGGACGCGTCTTCAACCAGACGATAGCTCACGAGTTGGCCGGGCATCCACGACTGGTGCTGCTCTGTGGCCACTACGAGGGTGTGGACGAGCGGGTGCGAGAACACCTGGTGACGGACGAAATCTCCATCGGTGATTACGTGCTCACGGGCGGCGAATTGCCGGCCATGGTTGTCCTCGATGCTGTGGCTCGCCTGGTGCCCGGTGTTCTGGATCCCGGTTCACTGGGTGAGGAGAGCCATAGCGCAGGTCTGCTTGAGTATCCACAATATACTCGGCCACCGGAGTTTCGCGGCTGGACGGTACCGGAGATTCTACTTTCAGGCAATCATGGAGCCATCGCTCGCTGGCGACGGCGAGAGGCTCTTCGTCGTACCTGGCAACGACGTCCCGACCTGCTGGCCCGGCTCGACCTAAGCCCGGAAGAGCAACAGTTCATCGCCGAGTTAGCTCAAGGGGGACATGAATGAATGCCTGGCAGGCTCGCTTCGCAAGTCGTCGCAGCCTGCGCATCGGCCATCGTGGGGCGGCCGGGCTGGCGCCGCAGAATACGCTGCGTGCCTTTCAGCGTGCCCTCGACTTGGGTGTGGATGCCGTCGAGTTCGATGTCAGGCAGACGCGTGATGGGGCGTTGGTCGTTATCCATAGCGAAGAACTCGCGGAAACGACAAACGGACGCGGCCTGGTTGGAGAGCGGACGCTGGCGGAAATCAGGCAACTCGACGCAGGACAAGGTGAACGTATACCTACCCTCAATGAAGTGCTCGACCTGCTCAAAGGCAAGGTCTTGCTTGACGTTGATCTCAAGCGTCCCGGCTATGAAGAGCAGGTGGTGACGGCACTGCGGGACCACGGGGTTGATGACGATGCTCTGATCAACTCTCTCACGGCCGAGAGCTTGCGCCGCGTCCGAGCACTGTCGCCCGCAATCGTTACAGCCATCTCTTACCCGGAGGACACGGGCGGAGCGAGCACGAAACCGTACCTTGCCCCGGCAGTGAC
>Ga0123519_10014741_pt1 | contig 11070 bp, 9 predicted proteins | sample YelNatPaOPRAMG02_FD_87396 | JGI IMG/M metagenome (GOLD analysis project Ga0123519, IMG submission 87396) | Hot spring microbial communities from Yellowstone National Park - Yellowstone National Park OP-RAMG-02 (version 2) | ecosystem: Environmental > Aquatic > Thermal springs > Hot (42-90C) ... | reverse complement strand
TCCTCAGCCGACCGGCCCTCCCGAGCCAGTCGACAAGTCCTCGGCACTGAACGGCGGGGTGTCAGGCAGGGTGAGCGCGCCTTGCACGCTCACGCCGCGGGCGGCGATTAGATCGCGCGGCAGGCGAACGCCCTCCCGGCGATTGGCCTCGAAGGAGCGCAGGCGCTTTCAGCCTCAGTCGCTGCGGGCCGACCTTGCACAGATTGCTTGCATCTACGCGTGGCAGGGGTTATCATGGAGGACAACCACAGCGAGAAAGGGGAGGGCGGCGCTGAATCTGCATCCCAGCGAGGTCGCGCAGTTCTACCGCATCTGGTGGCCGCTTGTGGGCTACGTGAACGAGCAGCGGCGTCGGGTGCCGCGCGTCGTAGGAAAGACCATCAAAGGGGGTGTGCTCAGCACGCAAGAGGCAGCCGTGATTCGCGATGCGCTGTGGGCCGACGATGCCCTGCGCGAGGCCTTTATCGCCGAGAACCCCGCTCACCTCTCAAGAGAGGACCTCGAGATCACTGCCGGCTGGCGGTTCCGCGTGGCGGGCCGCTTCATTGTGCTGCGCCACCTCAAGAAGTATTCGGTCTTTCTGAGTCAGAGCAAGCCCCCGCATGCCTACGGTGTGCTCGGCCTGGTCAGCCCCATCGACGAGGTTATCGGCCCCGAGGTGCCCCAGCTCGTCCAGGCCGTCCTCCTCCCCTTTCGCGACAAGATCACCTACGATGGAATACTGACCGGGTACAGGCTACATTTCGGCCGGGGCATACGCGCCGGCCTCAACGATACCTATCGCAACATCAAAGAACGCGAGGGCATCACGACCACGCTCTTGCCGCCAACCGTGCCTCCGAGCGCTGCAAAAGCTGAAACCTGAGATCCACGCCCGCAGCGGCAAGATTCCCGATGCCTTCCGCCGCCGACACTTGCCTTGTTGAGCTGGATCCGCCGGCTCCGCTGCTCGATCCTGAACGTAGGCCTCCTGGACCACATTCAGCAGCGCCTGCTCCGCCTTGCGCCTCGGCTCCAACAGGCTTGGGAAGTAGCTCCCCGAACGCAACTTGGGGATGCGCAGGGGCACCTCTCCCACGCGCGTCTCCCACATCCGCTCCCGGTAGCCGTTGCGCTGCGTCGTGCGCCGTGGCGAACGCTCATGCTTGGCGGCACCTACGCGTTCCTCGACTTCCGCTTCCATGAGCAACTGGCTCATCACCCGCACACTCTCACGCAGAAAGTCACAGTCGCTGTCCAAACCCAACTTGCGCAGATGTTCGACCAGTGCCACACTTTGCTCGGCCATCGTGTTGCATCTCCTTTCAGCGTTGTTCGCGCGGCGCCTCAAAGGAATGCACTCGATGGCCTCTTTTGTCAAGGACCACTCAGTTTTACACCACTATATGGGATATTATCTGAGGGCTTATTTGCTGCAAGGTTGCCGCTCCTGCGAACGGCGGGGCACCCGAGCCCGTTTTGACAACTACTGCGCTCAGGTATAATAGGCCCAGTCGACTGCACTTGTCGCCCAGGAGGAATGACATGCTACAGTATCGCCGGCACTCTGCGGCAGCCGCGCTGGGCATCTTCTTGGTGTTATTCCTGGGTCTGGCAACCTACGGCTTTTCTATGCGGCTGCCATTCTTCGCCGATGATCTCGCTCACTTCCGTTGGCTGCAGGTGCGGAGCCTGGCCTCCATTTGGAGTTCGGCGCGAGGTCTCAGTTACTACAGACCTCTCACGTTCAGCCTCTGGTGGGTGCTCACCCGTGTTCAGGGCCGGCCTGATGCGGCAACACTGCATGGCCTGAGCCTCGGCTTGCACTTGCTGAATGCGGTGCTGGTGGCTGGCCTTGCTGCGTCTCGAGGACGTCATCCCGTCGCACTTGGCCTCTCCTCTGCTCTTCTCTTCATCCTCTTCCCGTTCAGCTACCAGGCGGTGCCCTGGATATGTTCTCTCTTCCACCCCTTGGTCACGGCCCTGGTCCTCGGCTCGTTGCTCCTGCACGTCGGAGCATCGCGGCGGCATTCGGCGTTTCTGCGGCTTGCGGCCCTCGGATTGGCGCTGGCTGCGCCTTTCGCCCACGAGACCGGGGTGCTGGTGGCACCCCTCCTCCTGCTCTACCTGCTGACGGATGGCCAGCCGCTGCGAAAGGCGATCCGCCAGACGCTGCCCTACTGGCTATGTTCCGGGCTTGGCTTGGCGATTTGGCTTCTCATACCGAAGGGAGCGCCCGAGGGCAGTCTGCTGGACCTGCAAAGCCGCTGGCGGAACGCGGCCTACTTCGCTCAGGCGCTGGCCTATCCCGTGACGACACTGACGGTCAAGCTGCTGGCAAGGGCCGGCAGCACCAATCGCTGGCTAGCTACTGCGCTGCTCGCGGCGGTGGCGGTAGGCGCCTGGTGCCTGTTGCTTTGGAGAGCGGGCCGGGCCAACCTCCTTGTGCTGGCCGTCGGATGGTTTGTGCTGTCGGTGGCACCCTCTTGGGCGCTCCTACCAGCCGATTATGTTGAAGCGGGACCACGTCTGCTCTATCTGGCGTCCGTGGGCGCCAGTGTTTTCTGGGCAAGCGCCGCGGACTTGCGCACCAAGAAAGGGTGGATCATTTGGCTGGCGCTCGCCGGCCTCGTGGTGATCGGCTCGGCCGCGGAAGGCTATCGCTTCATCCGCGACCGGGTTCCATTGTATGACCAGGTACGATCGGCCACCGACCAGCTCGTCGAAGCCATCTCCAGTGCGCCGGCTGGCCCCACGCTTTGTGTCAACTACCCGATGTGGTTTGCCCTTCGCTCGCCTACCTATGCCATCGGCTCCGACGGTGTACTTTTCGTTCCCTACTATACTCACATGGCAGATCTCGTCTGGCTTGAGACTGGGCAGGAGCGGCCTGTCAGCAGCGTGGTCTTTCCCGACGTGTTGCCCCACCAGGGGTGGGAATACATCTTTCCCTGCGTCGGCCCGACCTTGACAAGCGATCAACTGCAGAGCCAACTGAGGGGCGCCAGGACGGTGTTGGTCACCACCTATGGATCGGATAACCTTGTGGTCAGTGACGCTGGTAATCTCGAGGCTGAAGGCTCATCGCCAGCTCCGGAATTCCTGGCGGAGTTTGACCGAAAAGTGGCCCTGATCTCGGCCACTTGCCAGCGCCGGAACTCCTCCTTGCGAGTGGAGTTGAGGTGGCAGTGCTGGGGCAGTGTGGGGGAAGAAGCGAGTGTGTTCGTCCATCTCTACGATGAGCAGGGGAAACTCGTCTCGCAAGCCGATGGTTACCCGCTGATGGGCACCTCACGCATACTTTCCTGGAGACCGGGCGATGAATGGCGCGATGTGCGCCTGGTGCAACTGCCGTCGGGCACGGGGCCGCATCAATACAGCGTGAAAGTTGGCCTCTATGCGACCGGGGGGGCGATGCGCCGCTTCGTAGCTGAGAGCCCCGGGGGCCAGCGTTTTCAGGACGATGCTGTCGCTGTCGCGACGTTGAACGTACCCTGAGCCAACCTCTTCTACCGACCGAGGGACGCAGATGTCACTCAAGTTTGCCGAAGGAACCCGAACTCACGGCCGCTTGCTCGTCTGGCTCGGGGCCCTCGCTGTCGCGCTGGCCCTATATGCGGCTCTGGGGCTGCACCAATGGCAACTCCCTGGCGTGAACTATGATGAGGCTCTCGATGCGGTGCCTGCGATGGAGGTCGTTCGAGGCCTTCCCTTGGATAACGAGGCCGTCGTCCACATCGCGGGCCGAGAATGGCCTCTCATGGTCATGCCTTACGTCGGCGCGGTATCGACGTACCTGTTCCTGCCAGCCTTCGCCCTGCTGGGCCCTGGGGTCCTCGCTATGCGTCTGACGACCCTACTCATCGGGGCGGCCTCGTTGCTCGCAGCCTGGGGCTTTCTGCGCGAGTTTCTGGACGAACGTGTGGCCAGTCTCAGCACGCTGCTGTTGGCAGCCAACCCCAGCTTCGTTTTCTGGACGCGGATCGGCGCCTTCGTCGCGTTGCCCGTGCTGCCTCTGGCGCTTGCCGTGTGGTGGTGTCTCTACCGCTGGTACTGTGGACGAGGGGCGCGCTACTTGATCCTGGCAGCTTTCTGCCTCGGCCTGGGGCTGAGCACCAAGATCCTCTTCTTGTGGCTCTGGGTTGCACTGGGCCTGGGCTGGCTTGTGCTGAGCCCCTGGTTGTACCATACGGTGGAGTGGCGTGCCTGGCTGTGGCCGTGGCTGCGGGCCCGCCCACGTGCCTTGGCAGCTGCAGGGCTGGCAGCTATCGTGGGCGGGGGACCGTTGTTGGCCTACAATCTCCTGTACGGCTGGCCCACAGTCGGTGTCGTGCTGCGCAATCTGAGCCGCACGCAGCTCTATGGGGTAAACAACCTAGACTTGCTCGGCAACTTGCGTACCACTTTCCTCGTCGATCTGCGCGCCTTCCTCGATGGCAGCTGGTTCGCTCACAGCCTTGGCGGGCCTTTCATCAACCCGGTGGCAGTACCGGCCCTCTGCCTGGCGATTGTCGTGTTGGCCTGTCTGGCATATTGCGGCAAGCTGAGTTACAACCCGCGCCACCTGGCCCTTCTTGGGCTGGCTCTCGTGGCCATTGTGTTTCAGAGCGCGTTCACCATCACCGGCCTGGGGGCTATCCACTTGGTGATCCTCTGGCCTATCCCGCAGGCGCTGATCGCTGCTTCTGTGTTCGCTCTGGCCGACGCAGCCTCCTCCCACTGGCCTGCCGTACAATGGCTTCGGCTGGGGATGGCCGGGCTGGTTGGGTTGGGGCTGGTTGGTGCCGAGTTATGGACGACCTGCCGCTACCACGGGGCCCTGTCGCGCACTGGAGGAATCGACGACTTTTCAGACGCTATCTACGCCCTCGCCAGTGACCTTGAACAGCCGGGAACGCCACCGGCCGTGGCGCTTGACTGGGGCTTCCGGCGGAGCTTGCAGGTGCTGACCCAGGGACGGGTCAACCCAGCGGAGCTGTTTGAGTACTCTTCGGTTCCAGGCGAAGCGATGAAAGCCAACATCGACCGCAGGGTGGCTGGTGAGCCGGCGCTCTATCTTTTCCACAGTGCCAACTGCACGTCCTTCGCGGGTCATTGGGAGGTCTTCGAGGAATCAGCCTATCGTCACAGGCTAACCCCAGTGCTCTGGAAGAGCTATTTCCAGCGCAGTGGTGCGCCAATCTACCTTGTCTACCGCCTGGAGCCAATGCCTCGGCTATCCGCCCTTCCCCCCAACGCCCGCCGTCTCGATGTGCGCCTCGGAGGGGAGTTGGGTTTGCTGGGCTACGATATCGCTGGCGACACGTGGCACCCGGGCGACCGCCTGGGGCTCACTCTCTATTGGCAGGCGTCAGTCCGCCAGGAGATCAGTTACAAGGTGTTCGTGCACTTGGTGGATGACAACGGTCAGATAGTGGCGCAACGCGACAGTGTGCCGCTCAACTGGGGCTATCCCACCACCCAGTGGGAACCCGGTGAGGTTGTGGCCGATCCTATCCGATTGCCGTTGGGAGAGCAGTTGGCTCCGGGAATCTACCAGGTGTTTGTCGGCATGTATAGCGAGGCTACGGGTCAGCGCCTGCCACTCGTGCAGAAGGGACAGCCCGTGCCCGACGATCGGCTTCCTCTCATAGCGATCCGTTTGTGCCAGACGGAGTGAGACTGAGAAAGAGCCCCAACGTGCTTCCGCGCGTGCCAGGCGACGGCCTACCGCCGCGCACCCACGGCGGCGGCCCCCGAGCTCGCGGCCGATAGGCGCGCGAGAACCCGGGGCAAGGTTGGCTTCGTGGCCGCATGCCCAATTCCCCGGCTCCCTCCCCGCTTGCCTTCGGCAGCGCTAGCCTTGCTGGTTTCTCAGGTGGGGCACCCCCTGGCTCTGCCTATTCGGTGCTGACGAGCCCGACGCCACGGCAAGCTGCATCCGTGCCTGCCAGCGAGGGCACTAGTTGCTTATTGCGGAGTTGACAGCTTTGGCTGTGCCCTTGGAGCAGGGAATCCTGGCGAACGGGGCGTTGGCGGGCGGGCGGCTACGCCGCCCGCCCGCCAAAACTGCCCTGCCTCTTCCCCACTGCAGCGAGGAAGAGGCAGGGGTACAGGGCCTATCGCCAGAGAGCCGAATCGACCCCAATTCTCCGCATATGTGTCAGCCCTTGCGCCGCCCCCAGAAAGGGCTCCTCCCAGCGCGGAGTCGTGCTGTGAGCATGGCGCATATGGAACGAGTGGCTGCTGGCCATGCGCCCGCTGACGCATCGTAGATGCAACCGCGCGAAGGTGGGAGCGTAACAGGCTGGGAGACAGTCTTGCCTCGGGGATAGAGGTAGCGGGTTCGTTGAGGGGCGGTGTGTTGGCCGGCCTGCGGCATGGTACTATAATGACGCCATAGTGGGTTCTGGGTTCACCTGAAGGGAGATGGCCTTGGACGCCAACAGCCTGCACGCGGATGCGATTGTGATCGACGCCCACTGCGACACGTTGCTCTCGGTAGTGGAAGACAAGCGCCCCCTGGTCGAACGGTGCGAACAGGGCCACAACGACCTGGCGCGCCTGCGCCAGGGTGGGGTGACCGCGCAGTTGTTCGCCCTCTTCGCCCGGCCCCCGGCGCTCGGGGGGCCGGCCCCCACCTGGCAGGCACTGCGCCTGCTCGACGCCTTCTACCAGGGCCTCGAAGCCACGCCAGACCTGATCCTTGCTACCAAGGCCGCCGATATCCGCCGGGCCAAGGCCGAGGGCCGGCTGGCCGGCATCATCGGCATGGAGGGTGCCGAAGCGCTGCGCGGCGACCTGGGCATCCTGCGCATGTTCTACCGCATGGGGCTGCGCAACCTGGGCCTCACCTGGAGCCTGCGCAACGAGGCCGCCGACGGCGTCTTTGAGGAGCGCACCGGGGGTGGCCTGACGGAATTCGGCGTGCAGGTGGTGCGCGAGTGCAACCGCCTGGGCATCATGGTCGACGTGGCCCACCTGGCGCCGGCCGGTGTGAGGGAGGTGCTGGCCATGAGCGAACGGCCCGTGATCGACTCGCACGCCAACGCCCGCGCCCTCTGCGACCACCGCCGCAACCTCACCGACCAGCAACTGGAGGCCATCGCCAAGACCGGGGGCGTGGTCTGCGCCGTCTTTGTGCCCAGCTTTGTGGCCGATAAGCCCGAAGAGCGCACCCTCGACAAGCTGTTGGACCACATCGATCACATGGCCCGCGTTGCCGGCGTCGACCATGTGGGCCTCGGCTCCGACTTTGATGGCTTCGAAGACCCGCCCATCCCCGGCCTCGAGGATGCCACCCACTTTCCCCATATCACCGCCGGCCTCCTGGCCCGCGGCTACAGCGAAGAGGCCGTGCGCAAGATCCTCGGCGGCAACCTGCTGCGCGTGTTCGAAGAGATTGCAGGGTGAGCGACGGGGAAACGGCTCACCGCGAAGGGCGCGAAGGAACCTTCGCGTACCCTTCGCGCCCTTCGCGGTTCAGGCGTGCCCGAGAAATGCCGCCACCTGCTGGGCCGTGGGCATGGAGGGCTGGGCGCCCATGACGGTGGTGGCGAGGGCGGCCACGGCGTTGGCGTAGCGCACGGCCTCGCCCAGGGGCCGGCCCTGCGCCCACATGAAGGCCAGAGCACCGTTGAAGGCGTCGCCGGCCCCCGTCGTGTCGACCGGTGTCACCTTGAAGGAGGGCACCAGCTCGAGCCTGCCCTCCTGGGCCACCAGCGCGCCGCGCCGGCCCAGGGTCATGGCCAGGGCGCGCACGCCGCGCTCCAATAGCGCCCGCGCCGCCGCCTCGGCCCCGCCTGGGGCGGCCGCATCCAGCCCCGAGAGCAGGCGTGCCTCGTGCTCGTTGGGGGTTAGGAGGTCCGCCTGGCGCAGCAGGCCATCGGGCACCGGCGCGGCCGGCGCCGGGTTGAGGATGGTCCGCACCCCATGGCGGGCGGCCAGCTCCAGCGCGCGCTGCACCGCCGCCAGCGGCACCTCGAGCTGCAAGAGCACCACCTGAGCGGCGGCGATGGCCCCTTCGGCGCGCTCCACGTCGGCGGGGGTCAGTTCCCCGTTGGCGCCAGGCGCAACGGCGATCGAGTTCTCGCCGTCGTCGCTGACCATGATCAGCGCTACGCCGCTGGGGGCAGCCTCGTCCCAGGCCAGATATGAGGTATCGATCGCCTCGCGGCGCAGGTTCTCCTCCGTCTGCCGGCCGAACAGGTCACGGCCCAGCCGGCCCACAAAGGTGACCCGCGCCCCCAGCCTGGCCGCCGCCACCGCCTGGTTGGCCCCCTTGCCTCCCGCGGCCATGACAAAGCGCCCGCCCAGCACCGTCTCGCCGGGAGCTGGGATGCGCGGCACCTTCACCACCATGTCGGTATTGGCGCTGCCGATAACCACCACGTGCGGAGCCGCCATGCTCTCCTCCTGTCCATAACGGGGGTTGGGGCGAAGTGGCTATTCTACGGGCTTGCAAACACGACCCAGCACGATATCCAGCACCGCAGTGAGGTCGCGGATGGTGCGGGCATCGGGGTGGCCGCCTTTGCCCCCGCGGTCGAGCCACAGGGCATCCATGCCCACCCCTCGGGCCCCCACCACGTCGGCCTCGTAGCTATCGCCAATGTGGATGGCCCGGGCCGGCTCGACCCCCATCGCCTCGAGGGTGCGCCGGAAGATCATCGGGTGGGGCTTGTCGCAGCCCGCGCGGGCCGAGGCCACGATGACATCAAAGTAGCCGGCAAGGCCCGCCTCCTTGGCGCGGTCCTCCAGGTCCCAACTCCAGTTCGAGATTACCGCCAGCGGGTAGCCGCGGGCGCGCAGGGTGCTGAGCACATCGAGCACCTCGGGGTAAAGGCGGATCGTGCCGGGAGCGCCGAAGGCCCTCTTGATCTCGGCCACCAACGGCTCCACCAGGTGCGGCTTGTAGAGGCCCAGCCGCTCGAGGGTCTTGCGGGCCATGCCCTCGTCGACCTCGCGGTCGCGCTCCGGCGTGGGCTCAAAGACCGTACAGGCTGCCGCCTCATTGTACTCCTGCCACGCCAGGTCTTGCGCCCGGCGGAGGGCCTCGGGGTCGGGGTACAGCCCCACGGCGTGGTAGGCGCTCAACAAGAGCTCGAGATCTGAGGGATGGAAGTAGACGAGGGTGTAGCCCATGTCAAAGGTCACAAGGTCGTACCGTTTCACCAGAGCCTCCAGAGTCGATGTCTGGAGCAGTATAGCCAGCCTGCCCCGGCTTGCCAAGAGCCGGGGAACACAAAGGGCACCCGGCCCACGGATGATGGCGGAGCATCCGTGACCCGCGTGCCCTCTGTGGTCAGGCATTCGAGGAGCCCACGGCTCCCTACCAGCGGACTCCTCAGCCGCCCCCCGAAGGGGCGCAACTGGCGCCCGCGCTCGACGACGATGACGAGCTCCCCGCCGTCCCGAACCTGGAGACCAACTTCTCTACATGCTCTTCGCCACACTGGGGACAGCGCAGCTCCTCGCGTCGCTCCAGTCCGCGCCAAAAGTGCTCAAAGATATAGCCACAGCGGGGGCAGCGGTACTCGAAGATCGGCATATCTCCCTCCCTGTCACACCTGCCATACCCCTTGGGGGTATCTGGCACGGAGTATATCACGCCTTGCGCAGCGTGTCAATCCTTCTCTCTCGGCGGTGTATTTCAAAATCGTCGCTGAATTTGCTGATCACCGTCGCCGTGAGAGTCATTCTGAGCGGCAGTGACGGCCAGGCAGCACTGGGGCGCCAATTCCAGCGAAGAATCCTTGCTTGCCGTGGCGGCAAACCACTCCAAGCGTGCCACCATGACTAGCAGGGACTCTTCGCTCGCTTGGCGCCGGTCTGGGAGCTGGCCGCAGGAGCCGCTCAGAGTGACAATCGAGTCTCGCGCCGCGCCGAGCGGCTGCGCCCGCTCCGACGGCCACGGTTTGCGCCGACGATTCTGGGACACACCCCTCTCTGCGAGGTGCATCCAAGGTACATCAGCAAGTTTGCACCCGGCAACCCGTCGGAGGCACTCTCGTGGCGACCGGGTTTCACGCTTCGCACTGTGCCGGTGCAGAACCATTCTTCACCTTGCAAAGCAGGTTTTTCGCATCCGCTTTGTCTGTATTATACTATGCCCAGAGCATCCTCTTTGACCCAGAAGGGAGCGCGACATGGGCGACATGGCGACGGTGGAGATCGACCTGGAGCTCCTGCGCGAGTTCGAGCGCGGGCTCGACCCCCGCCACCCGGAGCGCAGCAAGGTGCCGGCGCGCATCCTGGGCTACGGAGAGATCAGCACCGTCTTTGAGATCCAGGCCGGGCCCATGTGCGGGCTGGCCTGCAAGCGCCTGCCTATCTTCCGCACGGCCGAGGAGATGGCCCGCTACCAGGCCACCTATGACGAGTACAACCGGCTGCTGCAACAAGTGGGCCTGGCCCTGCCCCCGCATGGCCACGCGGCCTTCAGCGACGATGCCGGCCGGCCTGTTTTCTACATCATCCAGCAGGAGCTGCCCCACGCCTCGCTGGGCCACCGCGCCATCCACCTGCTGCCGCGCGACCAGGCGCTGGCCTTTGCCCGGCGAGTGTTCGAGGAGCTCAGCAAGGTGTGGCGCTTCAACCGCAGCCAGAGCCGCCTGCAGATCGGCCTCGACGGCCAGGCCTCCAACTGGTCGCTGGCCGATTTCGACCCGCAGCATCCCACCTGCGGCCCGGCCACCCCGCTCGTCTACATCGACACCAGCACCCCCCTCTTCCGCCGCGACGGTGTGGAGCAACTGGACCCCGAGCTCTTCCTGCGCAGCGCCCCGTCGTTCCTCTCGTGGCTGCTGCGCCTCTTTTTCCTGAAGGATGTGGTGGACCGCTACTACGACCTGCATCGGGTAGCCGTGGACTTGATCGCCAACATGTACAAGGAGCAGCGCCCCGACCTCATCCCCGACCTGATCGCCACGGCCAACGAGTACTTTGCCGGCCAGCCCGAGCTCGCCGTCGCGCCCATCACCGCCCAGGAGGTACACACCTACTACCGCCAAGACGCCACGATCTGGCGCCTGTACCTGGCCATGCGCAAGGTCGATCGCACCCTTCATACCCGCCTCTTGCGCAGGCGCTACCCGTACATCCTGCCCGAGC
>Ga0123519_10014737_pt1 | contig 11072 bp, 14 predicted proteins | sample YelNatPaOPRAMG02_FD_87396 | JGI IMG/M metagenome (GOLD analysis project Ga0123519, IMG submission 87396) | Hot spring microbial communities from Yellowstone National Park - Yellowstone National Park OP-RAMG-02 (version 2) | ecosystem: Environmental > Aquatic > Thermal springs > Hot (42-90C) ... | reverse complement strand
CACAAAAAGTGGCAGCAAATGCTACTCAATCAGTTTTGATAATTAGATAATAGGAGGAGGATAATTGTATGAAGCGATTTTTAACTCTTTTTACAGTAATTCTTGTTTTAACGGTTTTTGTCTCTACTGGTTTTGCTCAGAAGCCTGCTGAACAGAAAGCCGTTGAAGCTCCGAAGGAAGCACAGTCAGCAGAGACTGTTACAGTAAGCGTTGATAAAACAAATCTTTCAGGCGGAGGTAAGCTTACAATCACTGGTAAAGCACCAGCTGGCAAAGATGTATACATTGAAGTCTGGGCTGAAAAAACTGTAAGAGCTGCAAGGCTTGACGCAGACCCAGATCCCAAAACTGGTAAGAGGCCATACATATTTTATATGACTGATGATATGCCCGCCTTTTACAGATTAATTGTTCCTGAAAAATATAAGCCAGTTTTAGAGGATGCCAAGTCAAAAGGTGGAAAGTGGAGTGTTTCTGAAGTTATAAAAAATGCTGGTGCCGATGCTGTTTACGGTTATCCTGCAAAGTTGAAAATTGATAGGTATCAGACATCTTTGTGGGCAAGCATAATTGGTTCAAGAGGAGCAAAGCTTGAGCCAATGGATGAAAAGGAAAACAAACGCAGGTCTATGCAGCTACTTAAAGCAAGATTTCGTAGCGTTGGTAACGTATTTTCTTCAAACTTAAAAATAGCAGAAGATGGCACATTTAAGGCTACAATTGAACTTCCAGCAAACACTGCTCCTGGAAAATATTTTGTCGTTGCAAAGGTTGACAAGGATATAAAGAGTGAACCGGTTGTAGTTGAAAACTCAGTTACATTTCCCAGTGTATATTTACCAAATGCTGGTAGGACTGTTAATGTAATATGGCCATTCCTTCTTACTGCGGCAATTACAACTTTTGGAGTTTTGATGGGTGCTGGTGGTGGATTTATTCTTAACCCGATACTTGTAATGTTTGGACTTCCTCATACAGTTGTAGCAGGAACAGTCATGCCAACAGTTCTTTTCTCCCAAGGCACAGGAATTTACAACTACTCAAAAATTAAATTTATCAACTGGAAGCTTGGAGTTACTCTCGGGCTTGCCATGCTTGCCGGAGGTTTCATTGGACCAAAACTTACTGAGCTTATAACTCTTGACCAGTATAAATTCCTTTTTGGATGGGTTCTTATAATACTTTCACTTCTTATGTTCTGGCAGACAACTCCAAGATACTTAGAGAAAAACAAGAAAGAACAGGCAATTCTTAAAGAGTTTAGAAAGAGAGCAGAAGAAGAAGCAAAGAAAAAGGCAGAAGGAGGTAAATAACTATGAAAATAGAATTTTGGGGACAGGAATTTAAAGTAAATCTTGCAATAGGTATTCCAGGTGCATTTCTTATAGCAATTGCATCATCTATGTTTGGCTTTGGTGGCGGGCCATTTATGGTTCCTCTCATGGCAGTTGGTTTAAGACTTCCCATGTATGTTATCGTGGGTAGCTCTTTGCTTGCCATATTCTTCAATACCCTTATGGGAACGTTTAGACATTATGGCTTTGGAAACTTTGACTTAATATTCTTCTTAATAATGTTTCCTGCGGCAATTCTTGGTGGTTATATAGGACCTAAGATTGCAAAGAAACTCAATCCTGTAATGGTAAAAAGGGTTGCTTGCGTCGGTCTCTTAATATTAGCCTTACAATTGCTTGGCATATTTTAAAAGGGGTTTAACATGAAGAACTCAGTATTCAGCAACTGTGGAATGTGCTCCGTAAGATGCCCCATTCGGGTTGAAGTAGAAGACGGTAGAGTTAAATGGATAGAGGGGAATCCTTACGTTCCTGGCATGGAGGGAAGCCTCTGTGCCAGGGGCTCTGCTGGAATTGCCCTTCTTTATGACTCCGAAAGGCTTCAGTATCCAATGATTAGAACTGGCGAAAGAGGCTCGGGCCAGTTTAAAAGGGTAAGCTGGGAAGAGGCCTTCAAATACGTGGCAGACAAAGTCAAGGATATACAGGCAAAGTATGGTAAAAGAACCGTAGCCCTTTTAGACAGAGGAGCTGGTCTTTTCGGAGAAATGCAGAGATTGATTGTAAGAGGAATGGGCTCTCCCAATTACTTTAGCCACGATGATTTCTGCAGAAAAAATGTTGACCTTGCCTATCAAACTCTGCTTGGCTACGGTAGACCCGAGGTAGGATATGACTTTGCCAATACTAAACACATGGTATTCTATGGCAGAAATGCCATTGAAGCCTTAGGTGTTAGAGAGGTTAACAATATTGTTAAGGCTCTTGAAAACGGAGCAGATCTCACATATTTAGATGTGAGAGTATCAAAGACTGCAACAAAGGCAACAAGGTTCTATCAGATAAGACCAGGCACTGACTATGCCTTCAATCTTGCTTTAATTCATGTAATTTTAAAAGAAAATCTTTACGACAAAGACTTTGTTGATAAATTCTTTGATGGAACTGTAGAACTTGAAAACTTTGTAAAAAACTGCACTCCTGAGTGGGCTGAAAAGGAAACAGGAATTCCTGCCTATGAAATAGTTAACTTAGCAAAGGCTTTGAGTGCTGCAAAACCAAGAGTAATACTCTATCCCGGTTGGTTTTCTGCAAGGTATATGGATGCCTTCTATTTTGCCCGTTCTGTAATTATTCTTAATGCACTACTTGGTAGCATAGAGCAGAAGGGTGGTTTGATTCTTGCAAAGACACCAAAGGAAGTGGGAGCAAAAGGATTAAATAGTCTCCTTGAGAAAATTCCTGCACCTGAGGAAAAAAGAGTTGAGGCTGAGGCAGGTAAAGGATTTCTCTACGATGGAGCAGGACACATTCTCCATCTTTACAGAGCAATTAAAAAGGGTGAGCCCTATCCTGTGAAGGCTCTCTTTGTAGTTCGTTACGATCCCTTTGCAGGAATTACCTTAAAAGATATTAAAGAAGTCCTTGATGGACTTGACCTTTTAGTGGCAATAGACACTAACTATTCAGCCACTGCCTGGTATGCCGATGTCATATTGCCAGAGTCAACCTATCTTGAAAGAGATGACATGATAGGGCTTCAGAGAGGAGCAAAGCCTGCATTCATAATGAGAAGACAGGCAATTAAGCCAATCTATGATACAAAGGGCAAGTGGGAGATAACAAAGGGACTTCTTCATGCCTATGGAGTTGGACAGTATATGCCCTTTGAGACAATAGAGGAACTCTGGAATTATCAGCTTGAAGGAACAGGAGTTAAGATTGAGGACTTCGATAAATCTGGACAGGTTGCTCTCTGTAAAGATGCTAAAATGTATTCAAGAGATGAGCTCAAATTCAAAACTCCTTCAGGTAAAGTAGAAATTCTCTCAAGCAAGATGGCTGAAAGAGAAGTTCCATTCTTCTATGAACATCAAACACCTGCAAAGCCTAACATTGAAGAGGGCGAGTTCAGACTTGTCTTTGGAAGAATGGCAGTGCACACCCATGTGCAGACCCATAACAACAGATATCTCAATGAGATTGTTCCTGAAAACGAACTCTGGATAAACGATAAAGCTGCAGCAAAACTTGGAATAAAGAATGGTGACTGGGTAGAGGTATCTTCTGGAGATTTTTCTGGGAAAATTAGAGCTAAAGTTACTCCGTTTATTCACCCAGAGGCTGTGTTTATGTATAGAGGATTTGAGAATGAAGTGCCCTGGAAGACCCGTTCCTTCGGTAAAGGACTAAATGAAGGTAGACTTCTTAGCGGAGCTTTTGACAAAATGGCACATGGAAGCCACACAGGTGCGCTTTTTGAAAACTTTGTAAGAGTGAAGAAGGCTTAAGGGAGGACAGATATGAGCATCTACTATATATATCAAGACCATGACCGTTGCATAGGTTGTTATGCCTGTGAGGTGCACTGTAAAACAAAAAATGAACTTCCCGTAGGACCGAGACTTTGTAGAATAATTGAAACAGATATAAAACTAATCGGAGGACTTCCAAGACAAAGATTTGTCTTTATGCCCTGTTTTCACTGTGAAGACCCCTGGTGTGTAAAAGCCTGTCCCACAGGTGCAATGCAGAAGCGTTCAAAGGATGGAATAGTTTTTGTTGAGCAGTCTCTTTGCGTTGGCTGTAAATCTTGCATTACGGCTTGCCCATGGGGAGTACCTCAGTGGAATCCTGAGACTGGTAAAGTTGTAAAGTGTGATTACTGTAAGGACAGGGTAGACCAGGGTTTAAAGCCTGCTTGTGTTACAAAGTGCACAACAAAGGCATTGAAGTTTGTCTCTGCTGATGAGGCTTCAAAACTCAAGAGAGAGAGGTTTGTGAAGGATACCTATGCTTCCCTCTACTAATGATAAACAGCTTATTGAGGTAGAAGAAGGAACAAAGATAATCAAGGGTAGCAATGTCATAATTACTACTCTTGACAAAGTCGTAAACTGGGGTAGGTCAAACTCTCTTTGGCCCCTCACTTTTGGTCTTGCCTGCTGCGCCATCGAGATGATGGCAGCAGGCGCATCCCATTTAGACCTTGACCGTTTTGGAATACTCTTTAGAGCCTCACCACGTCAGGCAGATGTAATAATCATAGCTGGAACAGTTACATACAAAATGGCACCTATTGTTAAAAGGGTTTATGACCAGATGCCAGAACCAAAGTATGTCATAGCTATGGGAAGCTGTGCTTGCACAGGAGGAATATTTAATACCTACAGCACTGTTCAAGGTGCTGACCAGTTTTTACCTGTAGATGTCTATGTTCCTGGTTGTCCACCAAGACCTGAAGCATTGATGTATGGTGTGCTTAAATTGAAAGAAAAAATTATGAGGGAAGAAGGAAGATGGGGCAGCTGGAAATAGAAAAAGTAAGTGACACAACCTTTGTTCTTCAGATGGGACCACATCATCCTGCTACTCATGGGGTGCTGAAACTTCTCTGTGAGTTTGAGGGTGAAAGGGTAATCAATATAAAGCCAGATGTTGGTTATTTACATAGAGGTGTGGAAAAACTCTCTGAAAGTAAGACCTATCCAGGTGCAATGACTCTTACAGACAGGCTTGATTACATCTCAAGTATGACCAACAATATTGGTTACTGTCTTGCCGTTGAGAGACTTATGGGAATAGAACCACCACCACGGGCAAAATTTATAAGAACAATGGTATCTGAAATGACCAGATTAAGTAGTCATCTTCTCTGGCTTGCTACCCATGCCTTAGACATCGGTGCAATGACCGTGTTTCTTTATGCATTCAGAGAGAGAGAGCAGATATTGCAGTTTTTTGAAAAAATATGTGGTGCCCGACTTACGGTTAGCTATCCAAGAATTGGAGGGGTAAGGGTTGATATAAAAGAGCATGTTCTTGATGAGATTTATAAGTTTATGGATTTAATGCTCATCAGAGTTGATGAATATGAAACACTTCTTACAGAAAACCGTATCTGGATTGCGAGAACTCGAGGGGTTGGAGTCATCGCACCAGAGGATGCAGTTCTATTAGGACTTACAGGTCCTGCTTTGAGAGGTTCTGGAGTTTACTACGATATAAGAAAACAAATACCATATGATGCATACAGCGAAATTGATTTTGAAGTACCTCTTGGAGAAAAAGGGGATACTTATGATAGGTATTTATGCAGAATAAGGGAAATGAGACAGTCTGTACTGATTGTAAAACAATGTATTGAAAAGATGCCAGAAGGAAAAATTTTATCAGATAAATCTCCTGATATTGATTTGCCCCATCAGGCAAAAAGAAAGATTGAACCAGGGGATTCTCTCTGGAATGGATTTATTGCATTTTCAGAGGAAAAACAGGAAATAATGCCCAAAGGAGAAATCTATTCAGCCATAGAAGCACCGAAAGGTGAGCTTGGCTTTTATATAGTGAGTGACGGTTCAGGAAGACCTTACAGAATGAGAGTTAGAGCGCCTTCATTTATTCACATATCTGCAATTCCAAAGCTTTGTGAGGGACATCTTCTTGCAGATGTAATAGCAATAATTGGAACTCTGGACATAGTTATGGGAGAGGCTGACCGATGAACAATTTACTGAAAAAGATACTCTTCATTGACCTAATTAAGGGATTATTAATTACTTTCAAGACAATTTTCACAACACCTGTAACAATAAGATATCCAAAACAGAAAAGACCTCTTGAAGATGGTTTCAGGGGAAGGCATGCCTTTGTTCGTGATCCTGAAACAGGGAAGGAGCGTTGTGTTGCCTGTACAAAGTGTGCTCAGGTATGCCCAAGCCAGTGCATATACATTGACTATTCAATAAACCCTGAAACAGGAGCAAGAGTTTTAACGAAGTATGAGATAGATGCACTAAGATGTATCTTCTGCGGATACTGCGAAGAAGTCTGTCCTGTAAATGCAATTGTTCTTACTGAGTATTTTGAGTATGCCTCTTACACAAGAGAGGAAAACTACTTTAACAGAGATAGACTTCTTATTAACTGGGATGAATTTATTGGACAGTATGAGAGAAAGGAATATCTGAATAAATTCTGGCATTTGCCTGGAATTGGTAGAGAGAGACTTCCCGTTGGTAAAAGACAGCCCAATCCAATCATTGGAAGGGAGGAAAGTCAATAATGGAGCCAGGTTCATACATACCTTACAAATATCTACCTGTTCTAATTGCCATGATATTTGCCACGGTCTTTGGCTTAGGAGGACTTATTGTTAATAAGATTGTCGCTCCAAGGAAATTTAATCCTATCAAGTTTATTGCCTATGAATCTGGAAACCCACCAAGTGGTGAACCAAAGGAGAGGTTTTATATTGGCTTTTTCCTTCTTGCCATTCTCTTTGTGGTCTTTGATGTGGAAGTCATTTTTCTCTATCCTTGGGCAGTTGCCTTTGACGCCATATCCCTTGAGGGATTTTGGATGATGATTATATTTATCTTGCTGATTTTTATTGGATATATCTATGAAATCTTTATGGGAGCACTCACATGGCACAGGAAATAGAGAGAGTTTTAGAGGAAGAGCCCTTAGTATCTGAGCCAAGCACTTTTTCTTTGTGTCATTCCGAGGGAGCGAGAGCGACCGAGGAATCTCTTAAGATTGCATATAAGTTGAAAGAGCAATTTCCAGAGGAAGTAATCGAAATAAAAGAGTTCAGGGGACAGGTTTCAGTAATTGTAAGACCCAGCAGAATTAAAGAGATTTTAAGATGGCTTAAAGATCAACAGGGATTCAATCATCTTCAAGACCTATGCGGTGTTGATTATTCTCCTGAAAAACCAAGGTTTGAGATAGTCTACAATCTTTACAGCATTTGGAGAAGACTTCATATAAGAGTTAGAGCAAAGGTTAACGAAGAGACTCCAGAAATAGACTCAGTTACAGATTTATGGGAAGGTGCAAACTGGCATGAAAGAGAATGCTTTGACATGTTCGGAATAAGATTTATTGGGCATCCAGACCTTAGAAGAATATTTATGCCTGAGGATTGGAATGGATATCCACTAAGGAAAGATTATCCCCTTAAGGGTAAAGAGCTTTGGAGAGGCTTTAGAGAGATTATTGAAAGTTCTTCAGTGGAGGAGAATAAATGATTGAGCTTCTCATAATGGTAATTAAAACAACAGTGGTCTTTGGAATAGTTCTTACCCATGTTGCTTACACAACCTATGCAGAAAGAAAGATAATCGGCAGAGCACAGGCAAGAATGGGACCTATGGAAGTAGGACCTCATGGACTGCTTCAGCCAATTGCCGACTTCATAAAAATATTCTTTAAAGAGGACATAGTTCCTATAAATGCAGAGAAGTTTATCTTCCAGATAGCTCCTCTTATTGTATTGATTTTCACAATGATTAATCTTACTGTAATACCTTTTACTTCAAACTTTATCCTTGCCGATTTAAATGTGGGCTTACTTTTCATCTTAGCTTCTGCTTCAGTCTCTGTTTACGGAATAATCCTTGCAGGATGGTCATCGAATAGCAAGTACTCTTTCCTTGGTGGACTTCGTTCGGCAAGCCAGGTTCTTTCCTATGAGATAGCACTCGGACTAAGTCTTGCAGGCGTAGTTCTTGCCGCAGGTTCTCTCAATTTAAGAGATATAGTTATAGCCCAACACAATACAGCCTTAGGAGTCTATGCCATTCCCCAGATAATAGGATTCGTTGTCTTCGTCATTGCTGCCTTTGCAGAAACAAACCGTGCACCCTTTGACTTACCAGAGGCAGAGACAGAGCTTGTCGCTGGATACCTTACTGAATACAGTGCCTTTAGGTATGCTCTATTCTTCCTTGCTGAGTATGTTGCCATGTACATTATGGCTTCGCTATGTGCCCTATGTTTTCTTGGTGGCTGGACTATTCCTAAGTTTATAACTGATATACTTCCATTTTTAGATAAAGTTCCCGGAATAATCTGGTTTGCCATAAAGGTGTATGCCTTCATATTTCTTTACATCTGGGTTAGAGCAACATTTCCAAGATACAGGTTTGACCAGCTGTTAAACATTGGCTGGAAAGTGCTAATTCCTGCGGGATTAGTGAATTTGATATTAGTAGCGTTTTTAAAGAGATTTATGTAAAGGGGATAAGTCATGGTAGAGTTATTGTTTGGATATTTTGCCATAGTAATAATTACCTCTGCTTTGTTTGGTGTTACAAGAAAAAATCTTGTCCACAGCTTACTCTGGATACTTCTAATGTTTGTTCATCTTGGTGGGCTCTATCTACTTCTTAATGCAGAATTTCTTGCGATGGTACAGATTATAGTTTATGCTGGTGCCATACTTGTAATGTTTCTGTTTGTGGTATTCCTGCTTAATCTTAAGGAAGAAACCAAAGAGCCTGTTTTTATTCATTCATGGCAAGGAAGAATATATGGTGTATTGATATTGCTGTTTTTTGCTCTCTTTGGAGCATTTACCTACAAAAAAACCCATACAGGCTCTTTTACAATAGAGCTGATTGACAAACAGGGACATACAAAGACAATCGGAACAGCTCTTTTTAATGAATATCTCTTTCCATTTTTAATTCTTGGATTCATTCTTCTTGTACCTCTCATTGGAGTAGGAATTGTTGCTGTGAGGAGGAAGGCAAATGGTACCTCTTAGTTTTTATCTTGCATTGAGTGCTACACTGTTTTTCATTGGAGCATTTAGTTTTCTTACCAGAAGAAATTTAATAATGATGTTTATCTCTATTGAGATAATGCTCAATTCTGTAAATATCTCTCTTGTTGCCTTTAGCCATTACATGCAGGACATTAGAGGACAGATTCTTGCTCTCTTTGTTATTGCAATTGCAGGAGGTGCGGTGGCTGTGGGTTTAATAATTCTTGTGCTTGCCTATAGAAACAAGAAAACCTTAAAGCTTGAAGAATTCAAATTGTTGAGGGAAGAGTGATGAACGTAGAGTATTCTATACTTCCATTAATTCCTGTGGTTGTATCCCTTTTGGCAATTCCTTTGATTATTGCAACAGGAGAGAGAAACCCGAATTTAAGAGAATTCTGGTCTGTTTTAGCAGGTGTTATCAAGTTTGCCGTTGTAGCCTCAATGCTTCCAACTATTCTCTCAGGAAAGATAATTGAATATGAACTTTTTAGAATCCTGCCTGGAATTGAGATAAAATTCAGGGTGGATGCTCTTGGAATGCTTTTTGCCCTTGGTGCTTCTTTCCTCTGGATAATCACAACCTTTTACTCAATTGGTTACATGAGAGGGCATAATGAAAAGAAGCAGACAAGGTACTTTGCCTGTTTTGCCGCAGCCCTTTCAACTACAATGGGAGTTGCTTTCTCTGCAAATCTTTTCACGATGTTTCTCTTCTATGAAGGACTAACTTTTGTAACCTATCCCCTTGTTGCTCATCATGAAACTGATGAGGCAAAGGCAGGAGCAAGAAAGTATGCAATTTATCTCATAGGTGCTGCAAAGGTTTTTCTCGTAGCAGCAATAGTAATTACCTATATGATTGCAGGCACCCTTGATTTTCAAAAAGGTGGAATATTCACTGAATCTGTAAGGCAGGCATATTCTGGTATTCTAAGTATTGTCTTCTTGATGTACATATATGGATTTGCAAAGGCTGCTGTGATGCCTCTACACGGATGGCTTCCTGCAGCAATGGTTGCTCCGACACCTGTAAGTGCACTGTTACATGCAGTGGCAGTTGTTAAAACCGGAGTGTTTACTGTACTGAGAGTTATTTTCTTCATATACGGAGTTGATTTTCTTAAGGTCTTACCAACAACTAACATTGCATTATTTATGGCAGCCTTTACGATTACAGTTGCATCAATGATTGCTCTTACAAGAGACAACATAAAAGCAAGACTTGCATTCTCCACAGTGAGTCAGCTTTCATACATTATTTTAGGTGGACTTTTGCTTACCTATGATGGAATGATAGGTGGTATTATTCATGTGTCAAATCATGCCTTTGCAAAGATTACACTGTTTTTCTGTGCTGGCTCACTATATGTCTGTGCTCATAAAACCGAGGTTAGCCAGCTTGACGGAATTGCAAAGAAAATGCCCTGGACAATGGCTGCATTCACTATCGGAGCACTTGGAATGATTGGTGTTCCCCTTGTAGGAGGATTTGTAACAAAATGGTATCTTCTCATGGGTGCCCTTGAGAGAGGAAGCATCGTGATACTCGGTGTATTACTCTTAAGCTCTTTACTAAATGCAGGATATTTTCTGCCAATAATTTACAGGGCATATTTCAAGAAGTTTCATGAAACCCATGACCATCACGGACACGGGCATGCTCATGAAATAAGGGAAAATCCCTTCATGGCAGTAACATTAACTATAACTGCAATCTTAAGCATCATCGGTGGACTCTATCCTGACTTAATTATCAATCTTGCCAAGGAGGTATTGAAATGAAGAACAACCATGAGGAAGAGAGAATGATACTCAAGCATGAACCCATTCCTCCATATAAAACAGTATTCTATATAGTTTTTCTCTTAGGTTCACTATATCTTGCAGGAATAATAATTCTGGGGGCTAAATAATGGGCAGCGGAAAGATGGGTAAGGGATTAAAGAAGATTTTGACCATATTCTTTTCATTCTTAGTTTTGCTTCTCATAATTGACCCTT
>Ga0123519_10014735_pt1 | contig 11072 bp, 10 predicted proteins | sample YelNatPaOPRAMG02_FD_87396 | JGI IMG/M metagenome (GOLD analysis project Ga0123519, IMG submission 87396) | Hot spring microbial communities from Yellowstone National Park - Yellowstone National Park OP-RAMG-02 (version 2) | ecosystem: Environmental > Aquatic > Thermal springs > Hot (42-90C) ... | reverse complement strand
TAAGATTATTTTTTCTCTAAAAATAAAAGACTAATAAAGAAAGAAGAAAAAATTGTCTGAAGACCAATGACTAAAAATGTCATTGCCAAAACTGCTTCTCTAATTCTATATAATGCGCCAAAATGTTTAGAAAACCATTCAATAAGAATAATAATATTTATTCCTATTCCTAAAAGAAAGAAAAAAGCTCCTAAAATGATTCCCCTTTCTAAACTAAAATGGCGTTGAAAAAAAGTGGTGATGGGGTCGTATTTTAAGAGTCCTTCCCGAATCGCATAGGTATGGGCAAAGACTCCTAAATTTAAGAGCTGATAAGAAAGGATACAAAGGACGCTGGAAAAAATCAAAGGATGTAAATCCCAGTAATGGCCTAAAAATAAAACCGGTCCCTTTTGTAAAATTAATAAAAGGACCATCCCTAAAATAAAACCGGTTATTCCCGGAACAAAATATAGCCATAAAGGACAATAAAGAAGCATAAAGCGGATGTGTCGCCAAGCATCATAAAGGGGTTTAAGTTTGGATTCACCTTCGCGGGGATGATAATCAATGGGTACTTCCAAAATCTTTAAATTTTTCTGTAGCGCGGCTACCACCATCTCAGTAGCAAATTCCATACCTAAAGTCCTTAACTGCATCTTTTTATATGCCTCTTGGGTAAAGCCACGCATTCCGCAGTGAATATCTGATAAACGCGTGCGAAAGAATAAACGGCATAAACCCGAAAGAATAGGATTACCAATATAGCGGTGTGACCAGGACATTGCGCCTTTATGCATTTTTCCTTTAAATCTTGAACCAAGCACAAAATCATAACCTTCTCTTAAAGGTTTTAAAAATTTAGGGATATCGTAAAAATCATAGGTATTATCACTATCACCAATAATGATAAATTTAGCCTTTGCCTCTTTTAAGCCCCGTAAATAAGCGGCGCCATAACCTTTTTTTTCTTCAAAAAGTACATTTGCTCCTTCTTCTTTGGCAATTTCGCAAGAACGGTCAGTTGAGCCATTATCTACAACAATAATTTCGCCGTTTATATTTTCTTTTAAAAAGACCTCCTTTATCTTTTTAATACAGAGACCAATGGTCTTTTCTTCGTTTAAACAAGGTAAAATCACCGAAACCTCAAGTTCTTTATTAACCATATTCCTCCTTTAATCCCAATTAATCTCAAAGACTCTGATATAATTATTTCCCTCTCTTTCCTCAAGAAAGGGCTTAAAGTGTTTTAGCCCCTTTGCTCTTAAAAAATATAAACGCACAAATAAACTATTAATGAGGTCTGAATCTAAAGGAAGCGCTTGATAAATATTATCCTGCTTAAATAATAAAATAGAAAAATTTACTTCAGAATCAGGATAGGATATCTCTTTTAATTTATCCTCACTAAAAATTAAAAGACTACGGGGGATTTTATATCTATTTTCTGAAGGAGAATAAAAATAAAATACTTCATTTTTAAGATGATAAAGTAAGCCTCCTTCAAAAAATACTATTCCGTCTTTTTCTTCTCCCTTAAGCCAATTTCCACGTAAACTTAAACCCTGCGAAAGCCAATAATCAAAATCAGTTTTTGAAATTAAGGCGGATTCTTCATATAATCTTAAAGCTATTTCTTGAGGTACTCCTAAACTTATTAAATAATCAATAATTTGTTTTTTAGGTTTTTTATATACATTTTGCGCTAAATAAACTTTGGCAAAATCCCATCTACCTAAATAAGAAATAGGTGGCATCTTGGGAATCATCGTATATTCGACAATAAAATAAGCAGGTGGTGGTTTAGAAAAAAGAATATTTATAATTTCTTCTGTAGGTTCCTTAGGCAAATATTTTTCTAAGGTTTCTTTTGCTTTATCTTTGGAAAGTAACAATAATTTTTTTAAAAGAAAAACAGCTCTAAAAGGATCTTTTAAATATTTATTAATTATTTCAAAAGCTTGATTTCCGCCATTATTAAGCATGCGTAGAATCGCTACTGCCTCCTCTTCATTCTCGGTCAATAAAGTATATGCCATCCAATAAGCTTGGGGAGTATTTTGGCTTTGACCATCAAAAATTACTCTGCGTTTTGCCACTACCTTAAACCAATCTCCAAAATCCCACCAGGAATTAAGAATTGCCTCTTTAGGAGTGGTCTCTTTTATAGTATTTAATACCCTATACCAAGTATCGTCCATTAAAGGAAAAATACGCCTGGCTGAAGAGTAAGCATTCTGGATAATCTGAGCGATTAAAATTAATATAAACACATACAAAGAAATACGCCATAATTTATTTTTATTTTTAAAATATAAATAAAATTTGCTTAGCCCCCACCCTAAAGATATACCTAAAGGTAAAAGTAAAAACATTGAAAACCTAATTCCTTTAAAGCAGGCAAAAAACATACTTATAAACCAAAAAGTTAAAATAGTAATTAAGGTATGTTCCTTTTCTTTCTCTTCTTTTTGGCGTAAACTAATTAAAAAAATTACCAAAAGACAAATCCAAGAAAAGAAGAAAAGAAAAGGATTTCCTAAATATTGAGCGATTTCAATAACATTGGCTCTTCTTAATTCTCCGACTGTATAATAAACATTTGGCCAAATCGATCCTGTCAAAGGCTGATTCAAAGTAAGTGCTCCTTTAACCTGACTATACAAAGCAAATAATGGCCTTAAGCCACAAAAAAGAATAATCCAGAGAAAACTAAAACAAATAAAACCTAATAAAGAAATAAAGTGTCTTTTAAAGGAATCTTTATCTTTAATTTTATACTGTAAATATAAAGCAACTAAATTTAGCAAAGAAAAAGATTCATAAATAATTATAATTAAAAAAATAAACCACCAGTTCTGCCAAGTAAAACAAAATAGTCCTACCCAGAAACTAGAAAAAAAGAGCCAAAAAAGTTTATTTTTTAAAAAATTTACTTGATTTGCTTTAAGATATGTCCAGACAATTAAAAGCGGAAAGACTAAATTTAAAACATCGTTATCAAACCAGCCGCAAGCACTACGTTGAAGCAATACCGGTGAGAGACCGGCGAATAAAGTACTTACTATTGCCGAAATAATTCCTCCGGCATAAGTATAACTAAACCAAAATAATAAAATTATAAGTATAGCCGTAAAAAATAAAGGTAAATAAAATAGAAAGTTATATAAAGGAAGCGCTTTAATTAAAGAAAAGATTTTATAAAGAGAAGCGGAAAAATAAAAAAGAAAATTATTCCAGGACATCTCCATACCTAAAGGAGCAAGCATAAATGTATCCTGCTGTTTCGCAGAAATTATTTTATCACCGGGATAGCCATGTTTTAGGATATTCTCTACATACCTTGCCCAATGCCAACAATCTAATTCCTGAAGATAGGTCTGTCCGGAAGAGTCCTGATATCTATCTTTTAATCTTAAATATTGTTGTTCGATTTGTTTTTTAAATTCTTGTCTTTTTTCTTTTTTATAATTTTTAAGATAAAAATCAATTAATCTTTCTTTGGCTTGAGGATAAAGTTGGGAAGAACTGCGCTCAATCAGAAAAATTGCCTCATTTCTAATTCTTTGTTCTACATTATTTTTGGCTTGGGCTTTAAGTTGGGGAAAATTAATCGGAAAACTGCGAAAATAAAGATTTAAGGCTAAAACTAAAAATAAAGCTAAATTAAAAAGAAGATTTTTACGCATTTTTTATGGTGGAGCAGAGGAGGCTTGAACTCCCGACCTTCGCGATGCGAACGCGACGCTCTCCCAGCTGAGCTACTGCCCCAATTTTATTTTTATATTATATCATTAAATTAAGCAAGGGTAAATAAAAACTAATGAATAGAAACTGCGGGCATTTTGATGGTGGTAGTCATAGTGACGCAGGGATTATCTATGGGATGGCATATAGGATTATCAGGGTTCCAGGTAACCCCGATAGTTACATTCATAAAATTATCTCTCTGGGTATCTGTCCAAGTATGCATGCAGTTAAAAGAAACTACGTGCAGAGAAACCGTCTCCCAAACATTGCTTTGAGTACAATTTATACCTAAACAATCAGGAGTAAAACGCACCTGATACTTATAATTTGGCGCAGAACGGTCATAATAGCGATAAGCAATTCGCCTATCATCGGATGGATCAAGTCTACCATCGCCATTAGAATCTATCTGCACAATTGTTATCTGGCCATCTGGGAGATTATTTATTTGTACCGGATTATGATTCGCATCGCCGATGGCTTGGGTTATCTGTTTAGTCATATGTTCCAAGATATAAGTAGCTTCATTTTGCGACCTTGCCCTTCGATCAGCACTTAAAACATGAAACCTACTAAAAATATCAATACTGGAAAGGCCGATGACTAAAAGGCTCAAAATCACCAAAGCAACCAATAATTCAATTAAGGTAAGAGATTTTTTAAGGAGTAGTTTCATTCCAGGTAAGGTTGACTACTACCCGACGCAAGGTTGGGGTGTCCGAGACATTGCTTACCATAAAACTGGCATTATATATACCGCGGCGCTCCTGATATTGTTGAGGAGTTAATTTATTTTGCGGACTATCCCAGGTATCCTGCCTAACCTGCATCTGCAAAGGGTCCAAGAATAACTTGCCAATTTCTCCGCCTGCCATGCGGCTTTGGGCATGCAGGATGTGTCTTTTTGCGGAAATAAAAAGATTAACTAAACCTGCTAAGGTAAGAGAGAGTATAACTAAAGAAACAATAATTTCTAAGAGACTTAAGGCTCTTTTAGAAAGCATTTAAAGAAAAGATTGACTTAAGCAATAACTCTATACAGCCTCCAGGATCAGTATACAGGTATACAGCCTCCAGGATCAGGCTCACCGTCTGGGTCATTATCCAAAAGGTGCCATCTTCTTCTGTCTGCACCATTACGAATGGCTTCGGCACAATTACCTATCACTCTGGTTGGATCAGCTGCAACCTCGTAATTCCACGTGCGGTTGGGAGTTGTCGGTAAAGAGAGTTTAAGGTTACTGTTTAGTTCCCCAATATCAGAAGAATAAAAATAATTGCCTGCTTCCATGCGGTAAATCCGCTCCGCAGCCATAATCAACTTAAGATTAGCAATTGCCTCTTTGTCTAAGGCCCTCTCTCTAATCGGAGTATAATTAATTACCGCTAAAGAAGCCAGAATTCCCACAATCACCACCACCATTAATACTTCTAAGAGCGTAAAACTGCGCATTTTAATACCAACCGGGTGTACCCGACCAGGTACCGTTTATATCTAATTCTATGCTATAACCTGGTGAATAAGGAGGATTTTTACCTCCAGCACCGCACCTACATGCCCCGCATGTGCCCCTTGTGTCACACCAATAAGTAAAATAATGGTTAACGTCAGAACATATTATCGGGCAAACATAAGGATCATGCCAAGGCAAATCTCCCGCGCCTAAAATAGTAAGATTAGAAGTATAATTACCTGTCTCTTGATAATAAGCCATCTGTAAAGTCCTTAAAGTCCCTAAATTCGCCTTGGCTTCAGAAGTACGGCTCTTCTCCGCAGTGCGGCTATAACTTACTACTGCTACTGCTGCCAATATACCCACAATAATAATTACAATCAAAAGCTCAAGTAAAGTAAAACCTATTTTTTTCATCTTATCCTCCCTTTTTTATTATTTAATTACTCTTGTATCACCTCCTTTTTTTAATGTCACAAAACTAAATACAGCCGATGATTACAGCGCTTGTCTCGTCGGTATATTTAATCTCCGCAATCGGATTTTTAATCTCTGTAATCAAGGGCGTTACTTTTGTGACGCCCTATTAAAATTTTAAATCAGGATAAAAAATAAGCTTAATATCCGCCGTTTCCGCCCCAGGTATCTTGACCAGTCTCTAAGTTTGAGGTAAGAGTAAGAGTCCAAGGACCACCTGCTGGGCCATCAGGATTCTTTCCGCCTTGTCCTGGACCACAACGGGTAGCAGTAATAGTAATTGTCGGATCATTAGCAGCGGTAACATCATATCTAAAATAATGAGAGGCCTGACATCCAGAAAGACCACTGGGAATACACTGTGTCTGGCCTGGAGTTGTGCAAAGATTAAGATTTGCCTGAGGAATATTATTTACCGTACCTTCTTGCATCCGATAAGCATAGGCAAATTTGCGTAGATCTCCTAAAATTGCCCTTGCTTCTGCTCCGCGGGCTCTTTCTACCATTCTTTGATACTGGGTAAACCCCAAAATTGCTAAAACGCCAATAATGATAATTACTATAATTAACTCCAGTAACGTAAAACCTCTTTTCATTCTTGCCTCCTTTTATTAATTTTTATTTTTTTATATTTTTCTTTTTCTCACCTCCTTTTTCTCTCTAATTAAAGTTTACTTTAAATAAAAGTATTGTCAAGATTTTTATCCACTAATCCGCGCAATCTGAAAGATGGGTAAAAACATCCCAATTACCATTATCCCAATGACTATCCCCATAAAAATCAGCATCATTGGCTCAAAAAGGGTGGTAAAGCGATTTAAGAAAGTCTCTACATACTCCTGATAAAAAGCATTTATTTTCTTAAACATTGGGGCTAATTCTCCGATCTCTTCGCCAATATGCACCATCTGTAAAACCATCGGTTCAAAAAAACCGCTCTCTTCTAAAGGTAAAGTCAAAGACTTTCCATCACGGATATTCTCTTTTACCCTGCGGATAACTTCTGCCATTACTAAATTTCCTACACTATGCTCACAAATTTCTAAAGAGTATAAAACCGGTACACCACTTTCAATCAAAGTGGCCATATTTGAAGAAAACCTCTCTACAACCAAGGCACGGAAAAACTCACCAAAGACTGGCAATCTAAACTTAAAATTCTCCCACTGGCGCCTGCCCGTTTTTGTCTTTATGTAATTTTTAAATAACCAAAAACCAATTCCGATAATAATCATCATTAAGAATAAATACTTACGGATAAAATTACTTATATTTATAAGCACAATCGTAAGTAAAGGTAATTTTATATTAAAACCGCTGAATAATTGGGTAAAAGTAGGAATAATTTTTATGGTTAAAAATAAAAGCGCGCCTATACCGGCTATCAATAGAATCGTGGGATAAAGCAAAGCTGAGATAATTCTACTTCTAAAAGCAGCCATACGTTCTAAATAACTGGCTAAACGACCAAGGACTAAAGCTAAATTTCCTGAAGCTTCGCCACTTTCTACTAAATTCACCCATAACTCTGAGAAGACATAAGGGTATTTTGCCATTGCCTCATACAGACTTAAGCCTGCTTCCATCTGTTTTTTAAGTTCATTTATCGTCTTATACAATTTTTGGCTTGCTACCTGCTCAGAGATTACTTCTAAACTTTTTAATATAGTTACTCCCGCTGCCAAAAGCGTGGCTAACTGACGGCAAAAGATTACCAAATCCTGATTAGTAATCCGGTAATGCCGGTGTTTTGATTTATGGCGCCTTACTCCCTTTTCTGATAAATCAGAGGTCTCTTCTGTTTTAAGAGAAACGCTCACCACCAATAAATCTTTTGCCTGCAGACGCCTGATTAGTTCTTCCTGATTAACCGCGTCATCAAAGCTCGTAACCTTTTTTCCGGTCTTATCGCGCGCAATATAAAAGAACCTTGGCATCACTCTTCTCCCAAGGTAACGGAAAGCGCTTCTTCTAAAGAAGTAAAACCCTCTTCTACTTTCTTTATTGCAGATTCATAAAGGGTCTGCATCCCGGATTTTTTGGCTACCTCTTTAATCTTCTGATAAGAAGCGCCTTGGGTAATTAAACCCTGAATTTCTTCATTAATTGCCATTACTTCAGCAACACAGGTCCTTCCGCGGTAACCAATCTGACCGCATTTACTACATCCCCGCGCTCGATAAATTAACTCTGCTTTAAGTTTTACTTCACCTAAATCTTCTGCACGGGGCTCATAGGCTTCTTTACAATCAGGACAAAGTTTACGGATTAAACGCTGAGCTACTACCAGCAGTAAAGAAGGGGCTAATAAATACGGTTCAATTCCAATATCAATTAAACGGCTAATTGCTGAAGGTGCATCATTGGTATGTAAAGTACTTAAAACTAAATGTCCGGTTAAAGCAGAACGGATACAAATCTGGGCGGTCTCTAAATCCCTGACTTCACCCACCAGCATCACATCCGGGTCTTGTCTTAAGAAACTGCGCAGAGCATTAGCAAAAGTAAGCCCAATTTCGGGTTTTACCTGCACCTGATTAATCCCTTCTAATTTATATTCTACAGGATCTTCAATAGTAATGATGTTTTTGGTGGGACTTTTAATCTCATTTAATATTGCATAAAGGGTAGTCGTCTTTCCGCAACCAGTTGGTCCAGTTAAAAAGATTAAACCATAAGGTAAATTTATCGCATGGCGGATTAATTCTAATTGCCGAGCATCGAAACCTAATTGATTAAGGTCAAGTACAATCTGAGAACGGTCAAGGATTCTTAAAACTATCTTTTCTCCGTGGATAGTAGGAATAGTGGAAACCCGAATATCTACAATGCGGTCTTCTAATTTTACTAAAAACGCACCATCTTGAGGTAGGCGCTTCTCGGCAATATCTAATTTGCTTAAGATTTTAATGCGCGAAATAATCGGTAAGTGCAGATGTTTTGCAGGAGGTGGGATTTCATAGAGTTTGCCGTCAATGCGGTATCTTAAAGAAATCTTATCTTTAAATGGCTCGATATGGATATCTGAGGCGCGCTCCTCAATGGCTTGACGGATAATTAAATCTACTAATTTTACTACCGGTGCTTCTTCGGCGCGGGCAATGAGGCGGTCTAAACTCAATTCTCCCTCTAATAACTCAGTTTCCTCAGCGGGATAAGGCAGGACCGAAGACGCATAAGAAGCTTCCACTGCTTCTTTTAACATTGCCTGCTTCCCATAAAAATCATCAATGGCTTTAATAATATCTGAGTGGGTGGCAATCACCGGATTTATTTCACAACCCGTAATCTTTCTTAAATTATCAATCAGGATAAGGTCTAATGGGTCAATCATCGCAACAGTTAATGAACGTAAAGTGCGGGATAAAGGAAGCACCAAATTCTTTACTGCAAAATCCCGGGGAATAAGTTGCTCTAAATTCTGGTCAGTGGCAGGCTTAAGCATTCCGGTGCCTAAGGAAAAATAGGGAATATTTAATTGTTTACCTAAGACCGCCACAAGTTTATCCTCCTTAATCAAACCTAAACGCACCAAAATCTCACCTAACCTGCCTCCTTCCTGGCGCTGAAGTGCAATCGCTTTCTCTAACTGGGCAGGGCTAATTAAGCCCTCTTTAACTAATAATTCTCCTAATCTTAAGTATTTTTCTGCGGACATCTAACTTTATTTCTTTTCAAATCGATTAAGGCTGTGATTAATCGCATTCTGACGGCTAAGCCCAGAGTTAAGGCTCTGTTCTCTTTCTAAAGGAAGTGGTGCTTTTAGTTGGGCGAGCTCAACTACTCCTTCTTTAACAATGTGGGGGGTAATAAAAACTAACAATTCCCGCTCCCGTCCGGGATTTCTGGTGGTGTGCTTAAAAAGATGCCCAAGAATTGGAATATCTCCTAAAAGAGGAACTTTGGTTACAGTAGTGGTAGTTTGGTTACGAATCAATCCGCCTAAAATTATCGTCTCTCCATCCTTTACCTTTACCATTGACTTTGTCGAACGTTGTTCGGGATTTAAGAAAGTTACTTCTCCGGTTTGCTGAGAAACAAGAAAAGTGCTTCCCGCAATTGCCTCAGAAACTATGGGAGTAAGAAACAAAGTAATTTCTCCGGTTTCAGAATTAATCTGGGGAGTTACCCTTAAAGAGACTCCGGTTTCTGTACGCTCTGCTTCATATGTAGTCTGGGCAGCCGCACCTTCACCTGCAGCAGTAACCTTTACCCCAATTGCCTCGTTACTCGTAATCTTTATCTCCGCAGGCTCATTATTTAAGGTTAAAATTCTTGGCCGGGCGAGTGTTTTAGTATCGGTTTGACTTCTTAAGAAATCTAAGGTTAAGGTAGTGCCTAAAATGGTAATAATCGAAGGGCCGAATTGCGAAGCTGGCCAAGCCGCAAAATCCCAGCCTTCACCCGGACCCCCAAATACTCCTGCCTCAGGATCTATGGTATAACCCCTTCCCGAAGTTCCCTTATTACCAAAAGGAAAGCGAGTAATCCTACTTCCTGAGACCGTAAGCTGAGCCAATGTCGTTGGCCAATTTATTCCTAATTGGTCAACGACATTCTTATTTACATCTAACATCTCTACTTCTAACATCGCCTGCGGAACCGGTACATCTAAGGCAGAAATTACTTGGGTAATTACTGGCATCTGGCTGGGAATATCGGTAACAATTAGACTATTAGTGCGATAATCTTCCACCAATGAACCATAACTGGTTAAAACTTTTTTTACTGCCTGGGTAATCCCAGATTCCGTCTCTGCAGTCCATTTTCCGCCGCCACCTGTAGGCGCTCCTCCTGTAGTAGTTGTCACTAAATTATTCCTCATCTCTTCTTTAAGAGATGAGGAAGAGACCGTGGCATGCTTAAGATAAAAGACTTTAGTAATTGTCTCTAAACTGGGCTTACCCCAGTCTTTGACTAAAAATATATTTGCTTTTTTGTCTAATTCATAACTTAAGTTATTGGCTTTAAATATCTTATCCATTGCTTCTTTCAAAGGCACTTTATCTAAATATAAGGTGAGTATTCTGTCTTCTACCGCTTGGGAGGCGATAAAATTCATCCCTGACTGAATAGAGAGTGCTTTTAATACATCCTTAAGACTGGCGTCTTTAAAGTCCATAGAAATGGTTATATCGGAAGAAAATAATTCTGGTTGTGCATTTATTTTAAGTTGCGGATAAAAGAATAGAAAAAGCATAAGAAAAATAAATCCTCTGACCCAAAAATTATCTTTCATTTTTCCTCCCAGTTTAAATTGTGTTAAATTTATGTTTATATATATACCTTTGATCTGTAAAATAGATACCAAGAGGGTAAATTACCATTTTTCCTGAGCTTTTAGGCTCATTAAGGAGTTTATTTTGTGCTCTCTTGGTCTCAGATAAGTTGATTGAGCATAAATGGTTC
>Ga0123519_10014733_pt1 | contig 11074 bp, 12 predicted proteins | sample YelNatPaOPRAMG02_FD_87396 | JGI IMG/M metagenome (GOLD analysis project Ga0123519, IMG submission 87396) | Hot spring microbial communities from Yellowstone National Park - Yellowstone National Park OP-RAMG-02 (version 2) | ecosystem: Environmental > Aquatic > Thermal springs > Hot (42-90C) ... | reverse complement strand
TTGGGCAGACATAGCAACAGTTCCCCTTCCGTTCGGGCCTGTCCGCTATTGTAACAGGCTCGATCTAGGGTCAGGCCGGGTTCCAATCAGAGATCGGCCCAAGCCATTTTAGACAGATCTGGACCAGGTCCTTCAAGGGTCAGAAAGCGAATCTAGTCCGGTGGGATGATCGCGAAGATATAGCCATCGGATTCATAGTTCGGGGTCGTGAAAATGATCCGACCCTGGGGCACCAGCCGAAGTGCGGCCTGACGATGGTTGGCCAGCCCGTCTAACGCAGGGTCATAATCAAATATGATCCGGCGATGGGTTGCCAGGTTCTGGGCCTGGATCCGGTCACCTTTATAATCGGTAGCACCTCGGAACCGAGTAATGATAATTTCGAGTGGCAGCATAAGGGGTTCCTCCAAGAAAGGGGATTGTTAGGTATGGGATGGTATAGATTCAGGCGGTGGGTTAGTCGGCTCGGATTCAGGTTCCGGCAGGACGGTATAGGGGACCTGCACTAACGTGGCACGGCGGATCTTATAGGGGACCTTGCTATGGAGATAGGGTGAGAAGAGATATTCCTTCGGATCGAGTACTTTGAAGGTATCGAACCGCTGTCCGTCCCGGAACAGTAGGGGCTGCTCGAACCGAATGATCTGGCCGGGCTTCAGCTGGGCGGTCGCACGTCGGGCCTGGTGATAGGCCCGACACTTGGCTCGCCACAGGTTAGCCGGCTCGGAATCCGTGGGGGTGAGCTGGGCCAGGATCCGTTCGGGACATTGATAATAGTAGGCTTCCTTCTCGGACCGAGCCAGGTAGCCCACATTATAGTAGCGGTCCCGGTAATAGATCAAGTCACAGATGACTGCCTGTACTTCCGGCGGCTGGCCCTCATCCTGGGTTTGGAGGGCCAGGTAGGCGGTATTGAAATGGAGCACGGCACAGTCGAGCACATGGACACGACGGGTCTTGCCATCGGCCGTTTGCCATTCGGAATCGTACTCCTGACGGAAGAAGTCCAGCCAGGATTGGTGTGGGGGTTTATGGGTAACAATCCAGCCCATGTTTGAAAGTCCTCCCTTAGAGAGAAATTGCTATTAGACGGGATCCGAATCGGGCTCCAGCGTCAGGTCCGGGTCAGTATCCGGCAGCAGGCCCGTCTGAACGAGTGTTTGGAGCCATTGACGCTCTTCTGGCTCCATCAGTTCGGTCTCCTGGAGTATGGCCCGTACGGACCGAGCCAGGTCCGGCTGATGGGGTTCCAGGCACGGGAGGACCTGCTGGAGGGTGGTCCGTAGCTTGCGATAGAGCGGGTAGAGCAGGGTGAGGTACCCGCATGAATCGGTCGGTACGTCCACAACGGCATATTCGGACGAAAGGGCCTGTTCGAGCGTATCGAACTCGAACTGTTCATGGTCGTAGGCATCGGATTCCTGGGCCCCCAGATAGAGTTCCGAGCCGTCAGGTGCAACCAGATAGACGGTCGTGACATCGTGATGCAGCCACAGGATCTGCCATTGACCGGCAGGGCTCAGGTCAGCTTGGAGTGGCATGGCTTTAGGGATGAGCTCCTTTCTTGAGCAGGTCGGTGGGATCGAGCCGGCGGCCCGGCAGCAGCACCTGGAAATAGGGCTGGCCGAGTGTCAGGTGCGGGGCCCGATAATAGAATCGGGCCGGGTCACGGCAGCTGGGGTCCGCGAGCTCATAGGTAAAGTGCTGATAAGCGATCTGCCAGAACCGGTCCCAGGCTTCGACCGGTACGGGCTGGGCCAGGGGCAGGACCGCCCGCCAATAGCAGCGGGCAGGCCCATCGTAGGACCGGGTCGAAGGGAGCAGGCAGGCCAGGCCGGACCAGTGCGGGTCCTGGCCGGAGACGATCCGGCCCAACAGGTCCGTACTGGTCTCGGGCCGGGCCGGGTCTGGCCAGTCCGGACCGGCTGGGTCCGAGGCCCGGGCCGTCCGGACGGGATAGGGATAGTCCAGATCGAACACCAGGCAGGTGAGATACTGCACGTTGCGGTTGGCACGCGTGGTTCCGGGCCGATACACCGCCGGGGACCATAACGGGTGGGCCGGCACACCCTTGGGATCGGACCGGAACAGATAGGCTTGGAACCGAGCAAGCGACCAGCAGACAGGGTAGGGCTTGACCTGCTCCAGGCCCAGGAACAGGCTGAGCTCGATCCGGTCGGACTCCGGTAAGAGCGACTCGAAGCCCCGTACGGCCGAATAGGACTTGTACGGTTCCGGAACCCGACGGATCGGGCCGGGCAGCTCCTCCGGATACAGATCGATCAGCCGGTCCGGGCCCAGGAACGGGCCCGCGAGCTCTTGGTCCGAAACATACAGGTGGCCCGCCAGCTCATACCAACGGGCGGCAAGGGCGGCTTCGATCTGGTCCTCCATCAGCTGATCAAACGGACCGGTCTCGAGCTGATAGAGGTGCTCAATGGGAACGGGCAGGCCGTATTGGTCATAGATCATCGGGAACAAAGCTCCTTAGGCTTGGCAGAGATGGACCAGCCAGTCTGAGAACGGGGCCCGGTTCGGGACCTTGACCGGGACGGGCTCAGCGGCCTCCAACGGATAGGAGTAGTAGATATAGTAGGGCTCGGACTCACTGGGGGCAGTGACGAGACCGCCCTGATCGTCGGACTGGATCAGATAGACCGACCCGAACTGAGCCAGGGTCTCACCCAGGACCGCCGGGGCAGGGAACAAGCCGACCCAGCAGTGCGGGTCCGGGTCAATGACGAACAGGCCGCTCCAGGAATCGCGAGCGAGCCCACCGCGAGCATAGCCACAGGTCCGGAACTGGTCCAGGAACTGCTGCTCCGGATCGGATTCCGGGCAGTCCTCCGGATGTAAAAGGATCAGGAACCCGTCCAGGTAGAGGTTGGGCTCGATCTCCGTTTCGGTATAGACCGTGACGACGGCAGCTGAATGGCCCTTGACGTTGATGGTGTGTACATCAATGGGTTTAATCATAGATCGGACCTCCTGATAGGGTTTAGGTTGAGCGCGTTATCGGCGAGAAACGGGCCGGGCCCGTTTTAGCAGACAAGAATAAGTTTGATCATCAGTAACGTGGCCAGATCACAAGTAGGTACCACCAGCCACTATCCGGTTCCGGCCAGTCCGGACAGGTAAGGCAGACGGCCTGAGAGGTATCGGACCGATTAAGAGTCCAGTCAATGGACCGGGAGCCCGCAATCGAGTCCGCCAGAAGCAGCTGCAATGGGTAGAGGGAATAGTACCGACAGGTCCAGCTGGAGACATACGGTTCCGTCTGCCAAGAGACGGGGATGGTGTAGCCCGCCTGGGAGTTATGGGTGGGCCCGAGGAACAGGGTCGAATCGGGCCGCAGGACGAGCTCAATATGGGCACGATAGGGATCCTGCGGGTCCAGCTGACGGAAGAGCGGACCGAGCACCTGCTGGAGGTCCGTGGCCTGGAACCGGAACGTGACAGGATGAGGATAGGTAGGCACTTCCTGGAGCCAGCGGGCCTGGGCCCAGCTGTGGTAAGCACCGCGGCCGATCAGGGTGATTTGGAACCGGCCCGGGAGCGTGAGCTGAAGATAGTGACGGTCATCGTCCGGAGCAAGTCGGGACTGGTCCAAGGGGCCAAAGGCCCGGACCTGGATCCGGTCCGAACCGGGACAGGTGGGCAGGAGCGTCCGTAAGAGATAAAGGGGCGGGTAATAGACAACCACACCATACTCCGGGCAAACCAGAGGGGGTTGGAGCACGTGGGCCGGGCCCCAGATAGAAGATTGGCCATAGGCATTGGTGGAGCTCAGGTGGAGCTGGCCAGGTCGATTGGGAGATGGGTCAAGGGCCATATAGAGCCAATCGCAACGGGCCGGGCCCGTTGGGTCAAGCTCGGGATTGGGGAAGGGGACCCAAGGGTGACAGACGGGCAGGGTCCAGGCCAAAAGCTGCAGGAGTTGCTGACAGGAGATCTGATAGCCGTACTGATAACTCAGCTCGGATATCGAGCCCGTGGGGGTCATGAGCTGGGCCTGGGCCAGCCGGAACTCGTGCTCCGGGTCGGCCTGATGGGGATCCGGGTTGATGGGGGTGAGGCCAGCAAGCATCTGGAACAGGACGGACCAGTCCAGGGTCGTAGAGCACGAACGGGCCTGGGCCAGGGGCTGGAACAGGTCGTCCGGATAGAAAAGCATCAGACCGGTTTCAGACGGATCGGGCCGAGGTGAGAGATTCGGGAGGGTCCAGCGGACCGAAAAGAGCTCATGGCGGATCGCAAGTTCAAAGGGTTGGCCAGCCTGGTGGTGGAGCTCAAGGGGGAGGGGCTGGCCGGACCGCGTCCAACAGGACTGGGCAGCCAGTGCAAACGGCACGAAATAGGTTTCAATGGGGTCGGACATGGGCTCGGATTGGAATAGGGACTGATCCAGTATCAGGTTAGGCGTCCTTCTTTTGGGCCGGGAAGAGCTGTCGGAGATTACAATGGAACGTGGTGGCATCGACGAGATGGGCAAACTGGATCTCGTCCGAGCCGGCCAGGTCTGCGATGGTCCGTGCGATCCGGATCACAGTCTGTTGCTGGAGTGGTGACAGGCCACGGTCAGAGGCCGCCTGGGTCAGGTAGGATCGGGCCAAGTCAGACAGGACCACGGGCGTATCGGCCCGCTGGGCCCGGAACTGGTAGGCGGCAAGCAGCTTGGCCGGGTCGAGCTCAGAGAATTGGACGGGCGCAGCCAGAGGTTCCGCCGGATAGTAGAGATAGAACCCGAAATCGAACCCGAGCAACAGGTCCGGCACGAACCGAGTCCGGACCCAGCGGTAACGTTGAGCGCGGCGACAGGTACAGGCCAACGTCGGATGGCCCTGGAGCCCACAAGGGCAGGGCGGCATGGTCGCAATGACCATAAGCGGCCCAGCTGAGTAGTGGGTCAGGACATGCCGGACCCGAAGCTGGTACGTGTCCGGGAGCCGGTCCAGCTGCTCCAGCCAGAGGACGTTCCGTTTCAGCCAGGTCCGGGCAAGGTCTGGGACCGGGGAATAGGGAGTGAGGTCCCAGAGCAGCTGGAGCAGGGCACTGTCCAGTGGCAGCTCCGGCTGGATCGCAAGCTGGGCCACATGCTGGGCCAGCCGGCTCGCTTCGGACATGGACGGGCTGACAATCAGGAACGAGTGCCGGCCAACACATGCGATCTGGCAGGCACGCTGGACGAAGGGGGTGGGATAGACATCATAATCAAGGGATGGGACGGAATTGGACATTTCAGACTAACCTCCTCGTTAGGCGAGAGGCCGTGGGTTTAGCGGGCTCGGGCCGAGATCGCGAGCTGCCGGAACGCGAACCGGACCGCGGGGTTCTGGTCGGAATCGATGTAATGGACCGTGAGCTGGATCGGTAGCTCTTGGAGCAGGTCCCAGAGGACATTGAGGAGTCGCTGACTGAGCAGGTATTGGTTCTCAATGGCGGGGTCCGTGGGCCCGTGTTCTAGGAGCTCATTGAGCTGCTTGACCAGCGGCCGATAGCTTGTGGCCAGCTGGACCGGCCCGGAATAGTTGTCCTGTCGGACCTGTTCGAGTGCGGCAATAGCGGCCCGGACCTGGAGCGAGAGCCAGGTCTCGTCCGGTAGGCACTGGAGGGTCTGGCTGAACAGGGCCTGGTGCGCGTGATAGATCGCGAGCGCGGCCCGGCTGGGATCGGCCCGACGCCATACGCCCGCGATATAGCAGGGCTGGCCAGGCTGGAACCGTTTCAGGCGGACCGCAGTGGGATCGGAAGCCAGCCCGGCATCGGGCGAGAGGCCCGGCAGGTCCGAGCCGGTCAGATCGAGTGATAGCTCCGGTGGATCCGGTAAGGCAGCCTCTAAGGGGTAGGAACGATGTTCATGGAGGACCAGGGCGAGACTGATCAGATCACTGGCCGCGCCACGTGTCAAACGGGCCGCAGCATACGTCAGCTGGGCCAGCAGCCCGGAATGCGGCTCGGGCAGATAGTCCCAGGGACGGTACCGGGCCACCAGCCGCTGCAGGTAGCCCACCTGGTTCACGGTAGCCGGCAGACGACGCCAGACCTTGCCCTGGACCGTATCGGACGAGGCCCAGCCATAGGCCTGGGGCACCATGAGCAATTGCCGGCAGTAGGCCGTGACGGGATCTACCGCAGTCGGGTCACGCAGGGCCGGGGTACCCCCACCGCCACCCAGCCCGAGCCCTAACCGTTGCCGGGATTCCAGCTCCGCCTGTTGCCATTCGCCCAGGGCCTCACGGTAATGCCAGCCGAGCGTCCCGAAGAGGTCATGGGGGTCCAGGAACAGGGCCGAGAGCTTACCGGGCCAGGGCCGTAATAACCGGCCAACCTCCTGTATGAACCGGACCCGAGCCTGGACCGGGCGACGCAGACAGAGCCAACGCAGCCAGGGCAGGTCGATCCCCTCAGCCAGCATGTTGACATGGACCACACAGGCCAGCTGGCCGGATTCGAGCTGGTCCAATACCTGCCGATTGAGCTCGTAGGGCTGCCGGCTGTGGATCACAGCGGCGGGGATACCGGCCTGGACCAGGGTCGCACAGAACTGGTTGGCATCCTCGATACTGACGGCATTGACCATGCCAGGGCCGAGCGCAAGGGCATGGGTCCGGATCATATCGAGACAGACCTGGTCCAGCCGGGCCGCGGCACCGGTAGGGAGATCAGACTGGACGGAAGGGCTGGGGCCGAGCTCCGAGGAGCCATCATAGTTGATCACGGACCAGGGCACAATCACCCCATCCCGCAGGGCTGGTCCCAGCCCGTACCGGTAACAGACAGTATCAAATAAGCTGAGCCGTTCCTGCTCTTTCGACCGGAAGGGGGTGGCCGTCAGGCCGATCACCCGCTGGGGCTGGAGCCGGGCATAGGACTGGAGCAGCACCGGCGCTTCGGTCCGATGCACTTCGTCCGCGATCCAGAGCCCAACGGGCCGATGCAGCTGGTCCGCGAGGTCCGATAGGCTGGCATTACAAACGACCAGGATCGGGCGGTCCAGAAGTTTCTCGTACTGGAAGAAACGACCCACCTGGCCCGGGGCCCGCCGTTCAATAACCGCGGCCAGCTGATCGACCAGGGCCTGGGTCGGGGTCGTGACCACCACCTGGTGCCCATTGGCTGCGTATCGGGCCGCAAGTTCCGCGATCACGAACGATTTGCCGGAGCCCATGACGGCCGCAATCACGGTCCGTTCGGACCGAGCCAGGGCCTGCCAGGCCGCTTCAACGGCAGCCTGCTGCCAGGGCCGGAGCTGCCAGGCCGGGTCCGGTTCGGGCCCGGGTTCGAGCAAGTGGACGGTACAGGTCAGTGGGTCAGCCAGGTTCATAGGGTTTTTGGAGCTTTTAGGGTCGGCGTCGGCCACGACGGCTCGGCTGAGCCAGCCAACGCAGCGACTTACGGAAATACAGGCCCGCGCGGCCGAGAGACAGGTAGGGGCCACGGGGGCCCGTCCCGAGCCGAGCGCCGCGGGTGCCGAACGAGAGGCCCAGGCCGGACTTGGAAAGGTTGATCCGGATCGGGCCGATCCGGAACGATTTACGGATATAGAAGCCCATGGGACAAGTACTCCTGTAGTTCAGGTGCCCGAGAACAAGTAAAGGGCTAGTTCGGCAAAGGATGAGACATTCCTTCTAGTTCCGACGCGAGGACGGGCCAGAACAGCTCGACCAGGTCCGGGAGGCCATTGGGTGCGAAATAGGCCTTGAACATGGTCCAATATCCGCGCCGTCGGGACTCACAGGCATGGACCAGCTCATAGAGCTGGCGGAGCTGTTGAGGGTCCGTCTCACCGGGGATCAGTTCGATCTGGACGTAACGGACCAAGGCATCCAGGTGGTCCTGGAAGACCTGTTCACGGGCAGGGCCGGAGAGGCCATGCTCGTAACACCAGTTCTGGAACTGTGCGAACTGGATGAGGCTGGGATCCGGTTGAGGGTCAGACATAAGGAAGCTAAGCTCCTTTCGCTAGAGTGAGAGAGGCTAGGCCTGGTCCAAGGAATCTAAGAACTGGAGCGGCATGACCAGGTAGAAATAGTCAGGTTGGGCCGGATCGGTGACGCGGCCCGGCAGGTTCGGGCCCGCGAGTGCGAGCTGGACCTGGTCCGTCTCCAAAACGGCAAGCACGTCCAGCAGGTACGTGACACAGAACGAGACCTGGCCGGGCTCACCCTCGAGCAGGGCCGGTAGCTCCTCACGGGCCTTGCCTCGGGCAGAACTGGAAGCGGTCAGGACAAGCTGGTCCGGCTGGAACAGAAGCGAGATAGGAGGATGGGTATCGTGCCGGACAATTACCTGGCTGCGTTTCAGGGCGGCCCGGAGCTCGGAACGGTCCAAGGTTAGGGTACTGACCGCATGGTCCGGAAGGACCCGGGTCGGGTCCGGGTAACGGCCCTCGATCAGGCGGGTAGCCAGGCAGCTGGCCTGGCACTGGAACCGGATGAGGTTGCCAGCCAGCTGGACTTGGAGCAGTTCCGTAGGTTGGGGCTCGGGCCGGGAGCGGGCCGCGAGCTCCGGTTCGGAGTCTGAGGGAGCGGCAGGGCCGGGCCCGGGCTCGGGCCGGGAGGCGGGCCCGTTCAGGCTGGCCCGAAGCAAGCGAGCCAGCTCCCGGACCGCTCGGGCTGGTACGATCGCCTGGACCGGGTCCGTCAGGTCAGGTGGGGCCAGGTAAGGTAGGTACTGGAACGCGAGCCGGTGCCGGTCCGTAGCGGCGAGCAGCAGCCGATCAGGCTGGAACTCGAACAGGACCCCGGTCAGGAGCGGCAGGGCATCGTCCTTGGCGGTAGCGAACAGGACCTGCCGGAAGGCGGTAGCGACCGAGGCAACGGGCAATGAGACGGACAGGACCGGACCCTGGTCCGGGTCCGGGGAGTGATCCCAATTAGGGAACTGCTCCGGGGGCAAGCCCAACAACTGGTACTGGGACCGACCACAGGTCAGAATGGCCTGGTCCGAGCTATCCGACCGGAGCTCGAGAGGGGCAGCAGGCAGGTTCTGGACCAGCTCATGACAAGCGTGGGCCGGTACGGTGGTACAGCCAGGCTCGAGACACTCAACAGACAGCTCATGGGCTATCTGGAAGGTCAGGTTGCCGGCCGCCAGCCGGAGCTGGCCCGTGGGGGCCAGGGTCAGTAGGACATGCTTGAGGATCGGGATCGGGGCAGTACTGGGCACAGACCCCAGAACGGTCTGGAGCCCAGCCCGTAACGTATCACGGGCAACAATAAAATGCATTCGACCAGAGCTCCTTTCTAGGCCAAAATAAGTACATCATTGAGCCGGCCTAACCCTAATATAGCAGGATGGAACTGGGGCCTGCGTCCGACCAGCCAAGAGCCCAAGGATCCTCAGTCCAATCCAGTTGGTTCAGGTCCGAACCGGAATGGGCCGAATCCGGTGGGACAGCCGTGCGAGAAGTGCGAACACGGATGGGCCCGTCGGAGCCCTCAAAGGGCATAGAGACGTCCCGATACTTATGGTAGAACTGGGCGAACCGAGCCAACTGCCGATCACAGACGGAAAGGTCAGCATAACAGAGGGGGGTATGGGCCCGATAATAGCCAACCCCAACATTGAAGGCGGCGCAGCCAAGGTGGAGGTCCGCAATGTCCGAATAACAGCCAGACCCAAGGGTGAACCCAACCTCTTGGAGCCGCGACCGCAAGAGCGGCATGTCATATTGGTATAAGACCACATCCTCGCCCCTACGGTCGAACTCGACCACCCAGTGATAGCGATATCCCAGCTCGAGCTCCTCAGGCTCGAAGAAGGCCGCAGTGGACGCAAGCCGTTCCTCATCGGTCGTGAGCAACAGATCAACGGAACAGCCCAGCTGCGGCAGGAGATCAAGCAGGACATAGACACCCAGCCGATCATCCAGCTGGGTCGCAAACACAAGTGGGCCGGCCGAGGTCTGGCAATGGTAGAAATGGGGCAAGTCCAGGACGGTGTCCAGGTGTGCGACTGCGAGGATAGGTGAGCCCGTCGGCCGGAAATAGAACAGGCCGAGATCGAGCAGGCCCGGCTCAGCTTGGAAATCGGGCCACTGGGCCTGGCAGAGGTAACGGAGCCGGGCCAGATCGAACTGGAGCATGGTTGGAGTGAGCTCCTAAGCAATTGGAATCATGGGTCAGCCTGGGCCGGCCCAGGCTCCAAGAGGTAACGGCAGTATAAACAGTACCCCTCCGGCGAGAGCAGAGCCGGATCGTAATAGACCAAACAACAGGTGCAAGGCTGATAGTTCCGGGTCCGGCATTGGTGACAGACGTTATGGATCAAGCCCGGCAGTGGCCGGACCGGAAGCAGGTTGCGACTGCCTACGATACTGCCGCAGTCCGGGCAGGCCGTAAAGAGGCGAGCAGAGCAATCAGGGCAGTAGAGCTCCGGTAGGTCGGAGGTGGCCTGGACCTGATCCTTTGAAAGGTAGCTACCACAGCTAGAGCAGCGCGGCACAGCAGAGGTCAGGATACCAAGATCGACACAGTCAGGAACAAGCGGAACGGGTATATGGGGTGGTAGGAGCAGGTAGCCAACATCGTGATTGATATATATCAAGCCATCGGACTGGCCTTCATTGGTGAGCGAGACCAGAGAGGCACGGAGCTCAAGCGTTTGGGCCAGGAGGTGAGCCACCTGGGAGAGAGTGAGGGCCCCATAGGCATTGAAGACCACCCAGGCCCAGTCGGGGTAACGAAGGTCCAGGTCGAGGGTATCGACAACAGGGACCAGCCAAGCCCGGGCATAGCCCTGGCCGGTATCGGCCCGATAGAAGAGGGCGGCATGCCCGCCCGAGGCCGCGATCAGGTCACGGGCCGCCGCACGAGTGGTCCAGAAACAGGAGCCTTTATCCCCGAAGTCACCGGGCTGCCAATCGAACCGGTCGGTGAACTGGAGCAGTAAGGGGATCGGCAGGCTGCTTGCGGCCCGGACCTGTTGGCCCAGCTGGGCCAGCAGCGTCGGGTCCAGCTTGATGCCATGCTGCTGCCAGAAGTATTTGCGGAGCCGTTTAGGGAATTTGCCCTCGGGTGTCCGCCATCGCCAGAGCCACCGGTCAGTATCGTCCCGCGGCAAGAGTGGGAGC
>Ga0123519_10014731_pt1 | contig 11074 bp, 10 predicted proteins | sample YelNatPaOPRAMG02_FD_87396 | JGI IMG/M metagenome (GOLD analysis project Ga0123519, IMG submission 87396) | Hot spring microbial communities from Yellowstone National Park - Yellowstone National Park OP-RAMG-02 (version 2) | ecosystem: Environmental > Aquatic > Thermal springs > Hot (42-90C) ... | reverse complement strand
CGTTGTATACTTCTCTCACGGCGTATTCCTCCTTATTCGTTATTTACTATCCCAAATTAGAAAGAGGAATGCGCCTTACCTACCTTAACTCGATTTTACACACAACAGTGTACGCTACCGGTTATGGTGATTTCGTTGACGAAACTAGGCCGAACGTGGTATCATTTTGAGGTTCGTTAGCATACACCGCTTCCGACCGTCGTGTGGGTGTCCTTTGAGGCTAAAGTCGTGTTCCTGCCTGTTCATCCCTCGACAAGCTCAGGATGACAGGCAACGCCAAGTGCGGCTTGTTGGCACTAAGGATGGTAATCAGCACAGGGATGTTTGAGTGAAGCTCAGTATCGCGAATAAGCCGCTTGGGTGAAGACTTATAATAAAAAGGATAGCGCGACGGGTTGACGAGGCGGGAAGATTAACCTGATAGGAGGATACGGACTTGCCAGCAATTACAATGAAAGAACTGCTGGAAGCGGGAGTCCATTTCGGACACCGGACTCACCGCTGGAACCCCAAGATGAAGAGATACATCTATGGGGGCCGCAATGGAATCTATATCATCGATCTCCACCAAACCCTAAAACTCTTCGAAGAGGCTCGCAAGTTTATTCAGGAAGTAGTCGCGAATGGTGAGGTTGTCCTGTTTGTGGGCACCAAGAAGCAGGCTCAGGAGGCTGTCGAGAGCGCTGCTAAACAATGCGGAATGTACTACGTTAACCAGCGCTGGCTTGGCGGCATGCTCACGAACTGGCGCACTATGCAAACGCGCATCGCCAGACTAAAAGAACTAGAAAAAATGGAAAGCGACGGGACGCTTGACCAGCTTCCCAAAAAGGAAGCCGCGAAGCTGAGAGAGGAACGCGAGAAACTGGAGCGCTTCCTGGGCGGTGTCAAGGATATGCCTAAGCTGCCGGGTGCGATCTATATTGTAGACCTGAAAAAGGAACGCATTGCCCTTCTGGAGGCTCGGAAGCTTGAAATCCCAGTAGTGGCTATAGTCGATACGAATTGTGATCCGGACGAGGTAGACTATGTAATCCCTGGAAACGACGACGCTATCCGAGCGATCAAGCTCATTTCCGGGAAGATTGCCGAAGCAATTGTTGAGGTTAAGCCGACACCTGAGGGAGAAGAAGCTCCGGGAGAGGGCGAGGAAGAGTTCGTAGCTGAAGAGGAAGAAAAGCCCGAGGCGGAAGTCGAATTAGCGGAGGATGAAGAGGAAATCTTCATCGATGCTGAAGAGCCTGTAACTATCGAATCCACGCCTGTCGACGAGGAATTCGAAGATAACGCCGAGGATTTTGAAGATTTCGTCGAGGAGGAATAACCGGATGGCAATAACTGCCGAAATGGTTAAGAAACTAAGAGAGCAGACCGGAGCCGGGATGATGGATTGCAAGAAGGCGCTGCTGGAAACTGGCGGCGACTTCGAGAAGGCCACAAAAATCTTGCGCGAAAAGGGTGTAGCTGTTGCAGCAAAGCGCGAGTCTAAGATTGCAACCGAAGGCGTCATCGGCTGCTACGTACATATGGGTAATCAGATAGGCGTGTTGGTTGAGCTCAACTGCGAAACTGCGCCGGTGGCTAAGACTGACGAGTTCCAGCAGCTTGCCAAAGACATAGCAATGCATATTTCGTGGAGCGATCCTCAGTATCTGCGACGCGAAGATATACCTGAGGAAGTGCTGGAACAGGAACGAGAAATACACAGGCAGTGGGCAATCAAAGAAGGCAAGCCGGCTCAAGTAATCGACCGAATTGTAGAGGGTCGAATGAAGGAGTTCTACTCGAGAGTCTGCTTGCTGGAACAGCCGTTTATCAAGGATGAGGAAATGACTATCCAAGACCTTATTCACAGCGTAATAGGCAAAGTTGGCGAAAAGATTGAAGTTGCCAGGTTTGTAAGATATCGCGTTGGAGAAACGGCGCGTGAGTAAGACTCAACCTAGACGACCGTATAAGTGGAGCAGGGTTCTGCTGAAGCTGTCGGGGCAGGCGTTTTCAGGCAACGAGAAGCTGGGCATCTGCCCCGACACAGTACTGTCCGTGGCCGAAGACATCAAAGCGGTGCGTGAGGCTGGGGTAGATATTGCAGTTGTCATTGGCGGGGGGAACATTATCCGTGGTGAAGCTGCGTCTGGTTGTGGGATGGACCGTGCGACGGCAGACTATATGGGCATGCTAGCAACCGTAATCAATGCTCTCGCGCTGCAGGATGCCATAGAAAAACTGGGGCTGGAGACGCGGGTTCAAACGGCTATAGAAATGAGGGCGGTTGCTGAGCCGTTCATACGCAGACGGGCGATCCGCCATCTGGAAAAAGGTCGGGTTGTTATACTTGCTGCAGGCACGGGGAATCCTTATTTCACTACAGACACAGCCGCTTCATTGCGGGCCTTAGAAATCCATGCTGAGGCGGTCTTGAAGGCAACCAATGTTGATGGAGTCTACACGTCCGATCCCAAAAAAGATAAGAGCGCGGTGAAGTTGGACGAGGTTACGTATATGGAAGCAATCAGCCGCAATTTGGGAATCATGGACCTGACGGCGTTCACATTGTGTATGGAAAACAATCTGCCGATTGTGGTGTTCGATATAACCAAGAAAGGCAACATTACCAGGGCTGCCCTTGGCGAAAAGATAGGTACTCTCGTCCATTCCGGCACGAGCGGCAGTCAAGAAGTATAAAGTCAAAAGCGTTAATAAGAGTGGATAGCGTTTGGCACAAATCGCTTTCACACTTTTGGACTTTCCTCACTTTTTGACTAAGGAGGACTGCATGACGGCTGAAGTCATTAAAGACGCTGAGCGACGGATGCAAAAGGCTGTGGAGGTTGCTCAGCACGACTATGCGACCATAAGAACCGGCAGAGCGAACCCGATGGTTTTGGAAAACATCAAGGTGGACTACTACGGCACTCAGGTTCCACTCAATCAGTTGGCGGGAATATCGGTGCCGGAGCCTAGGCAGCTCTTGGTTACTCCGTGGGATCGCACCCAGATAAATGCTATCTTGAAAGCGATTCAAGCGTCGGATATTGGGATGACGCCAATGAGCGACGGCAATGTGATCCGGCTGAACGTTCCTCCGCTGACTGAAGAGCGTCGAAGAGAACTCATAAAGCTGCTTCACAAAAAGGCCGAAGAGCACAAGGTGGCTATTCGAAACATTCGCCGAGATGCAAATGAAGAGTTAAAGGCCCAACAGAAAAGAGGCGAGATCACAGAAGACGATCTTAGGCGGGAGCAGGAAGAGACGCAAAAACTCACGGATAAGTACATCGCCGAGATAGACAAGTTGACAGCGGCGAAGGAGGCGGAGCTGAAGGAGGTATAATCCGAACGCCGCCTGAAAGAAACTTCGCATCAAGCATGAGTTCGCAGTCGGCCGTCAACAGTCGATACCTGTCACTCTAAGCAGGATTGTTTATTGTCTTGCAATTTTTATACGTATTCAGTGTGGCAGGACGACGACTAGTGGCGGCTGATTTGCATATGCATATAAGGTATGAATGCCAATGTCTTCGACGGCAAACATGGAGATTGATCCGACTCGAATTCCGCAGCATGTAGCGATCATAATGGACGGCAACGGTCGTTGGGCTCGCCGCAGAGGGTTGCCGCGTCTGGAAGGCCATCGCCAAGGTTACAAAACGCTTAAGAACATTGTGATTGCTGCCGCTCAGCTTGACGTGAAGGCGCTCACTGCTTACACGTTTTCATCCGAGAACTGGAGAAGACCTCAAGCTGAAGTGAAAGGCCTTATGAAGCTCATACGCTTTGCTGCCAGGGCTGAGCTCGATGAGATGAAAAGAGAGGGCGTGCGGATAGTGGTCAGTGGGCGATTTCACGAGTTGCCAAAGCCGGTTCGTGAACAACTCAATGAGGACGTTGAGGCCACAAAGCACAACGATCGCATCGTCTTAAATATAGCTGTCAACTATGGAGGACGAAACGAGATAGTTGACGCGGCACGAGCGGCTGCAAGAGAGGTCGCGGAAGGTAGAATCGCACCTGACGATATCGATGATCGCTTGCTGTCGAGTTTTATGTATCACCCCGAGCTGCCAGATCCTGACTTGCTAATTCGTACGGCTGGGGAACTCAGAGTATCGAATTTCTTGCTTTGGGAGATAGCATATACGGAAATCTACGTCACGGATACCCTCTGGCCTGATTTTACAAAAGAAGATCTGGTGAAGGCCATAGCCGACTACCAGCGTCGCATCCGGAAATACGGTAAGGTAGTCGAGCAGGTTGAAAGTCGAGGTAACTAATTGTCCAAATGCCGATAAACATATCTGTTCTCGGCTCTACGGGCTCTATCGGCACGCAGGTGCTGGACGTAGTCAAGCGGCTCGGCCCGGAACGAGTTCGCGTAGTTGGTCTTGCTGCGCAATCGAATGCCGATCTGTTGATACGCCAGGCGCTCGAATTCGAACCGGTGATGGTATGTATCGGAGACGAATCGGCTTATGATCGGGTAAGCGGAGCACTTGCGCAAAAAGATATAAATGTAACTTCAGGGCCGGCTGGATTTGATCAGCTTGCTGTTCTATCGGAAGCTGATAGAATAGTGGTGTCGGTTGCGGGAACGCCGGGTCTATCTCCTACACTTCACGCAATAGAAGCCGGCAAGGATGTGTGCCTGGCAAGCAAAGAAGTCCTGGTTGCAGCAGGGCACTTGGTAATGGAAGCGGCGCGGAAAAAAGGCGTTGCGATACTCCCCATTGACAGCGAGCATTCGGCTATATTTCAGTGTGTTCAAGGAGAGGACCCGGCACGAATTGAGCGAATCATCCTGACCGCATCGGGAGGACCTTTCCGCGATAGATCGAAGAGTGAGCTTGCGCACGTGACGGCCGAGGAAGCTCTTGCCCATCCGACGTGGAAAATGGGCAGGAAAGTCACAGTTGATTCGGCCACTTTGATGAACAAAGGGCTCGAAATAATCGAAGCCAAGTGGTTATTCGGTGTCGAACCGGATCGAATTGATGTGGTGATCCATCCGCAAAGTATCGTTCACTCGTTGGTACGATACTGCGACGGATCGACCATCGCACAACTCGGACTGCCGGATATGCGATTGCCTATTCAGTATGCGCTGCTTTATCCGGAGCGAGTTGATACGGGGCTGCCGCGGCTTGATATACTCAGAGCGAAAGCACTGACGTTCGAATCAGTCGATTTGGAGAAGTTTGAATGTCTGGCGCTTGCAATGGAGGCTGCGAAGGTCGGTGGAACGCTTGCGGTAGTGATGAACGCAGCAGACGAAGTCGCGGTCGAGCTTTTTCTACATGGAAAGATAGGTTTTTTGGACATTGCAAGAGTCGTGCGTGAGACAATGCGTTTGCATTCGCCTAAACCTTTGCCCTCAATTGAAGAAATAGTCAAAACAGATGCGGATGCTCGACGGACGGCTAGGGAAATTGCTGAGATCACACGTTAATAGTTTTGAATCCTCAATCGATTGGAGTTTGCTTTGGTTCTGGAAACGGCTATAGCACTGGTTTTCATATTCGCGGTACTTGTGATGTTCCACGAACTCGGGCATTTTATTGCGGCTCGAGCTGTTGGTATACGAGTGGAAGAGTTCGCATTTGGCTTCGGACCTAAGCTCTTGCGCTTGTTCAAGCGCGGCGATACGGAATACACAGTTCATCCTGTGCCGCTTGGCGGATTTGTCAAACTTGCCGGTATGGAACCCGGTGAGGAAGACATACCTGACGGGTTTCAGGCGCAGACGCGTTGGAAGCGTGCGCTGGTGATATTTGCTGGTCCGTTTGCAAGTTTCTTGCTTGCTGTGATTGTGTTCCTGTTTGTGGGCGTTTACTTTGGTTTTCCTGATCTCACAAAGCCAGCCAACAGGGTAGGGATGGTGAATCCTGAAACAGAGGCGGCTCGCATAGGTCTGAGGGCTGGTGACTGGGTGATTCGGATCGACGACACTCGCATAACCGATGGGAGACAGATGACCGACATCATCCACGCAAATCCTGGTGAGCAAATAAGACTTGTGATAAGACGCGACGGTCGAAGGATAGTAAAGATCGGGACGGCGCAGTGGATGATCAGCTACCTGGGAGCATCGTGGTCGTTTATGCTGACAAACCATGCAAAGGTAGAGGGGGTCGTTGACGGTTCGCCAGCTAAAAGGGCAGGCATTCAGCCGGAAGACGAGCTCGTTAGTATTAACGGGCGCAGGATAATCGGCGGGCGCGACATGGTGGAAGCAATTAAAGCTACCCGCAATGCAACAGTAACAGTGGAGCTGCTGAGAGACGGCAAGCTTGTTACGGTAAAGGCGAAACCGGATATCGAGTGGGTGCGATTCGCGGGAGTAAAGTGGGGATTTCCGGGAGCAATAGCACAGGAAGATAGGGACAAGATTCGACGAGGCGATAAACTTCTTAGCGTTAACGGCACGACAATCAAGTCGGGGCAACAGCTCGCTTCAATGTGGCAACGCTTAAGTTCCAGCAAGGCTAAGATACCGGATTCGGAATTGCAGTCCGTAGAATTGAAGTTGCGGCGTGCTGATAAGTCCGAAGCTATAGAAACCGTGACGAGGCGGGTTAAAGATTCTCAGGTAGAGGTCGGCTACTATGATGCGATTGGGCTGCTCGGGTTTCTCCCAGAGCCGACGCTTGTAAGAGCAGGAATCGGCGAGTCCATTGCGCGCGGGTTGAGCGACACCGGTCGGAGAGCCCTTTTTCTAATCCGAGTACTCACAAGCGAAGACATAAAGGAAAGCGTTGGTGGTCCTCTTATGATTGCCAGCGTTACAAGATCAGCAGTAGCCCTGGGACCTTATTGGATACTATCGACTCTGGCTGGCTTGAGCTTGAGCCTTGCCTTTATAAACCTCGTTCCAATTCCGATTCTTGACGGCGGTCATCTGTTAATAATCGCTGTTGAGGCTATTCGCAGGAAACGACTTACAAAGGAACAAATGCAAGCTGTGCAAGCGATTGGGCTGGCAATGATCGCATTGTTGTTTGTGGTCGTGATGCTAGCAGATATAGCCAAGTTTGCTGGAGGCAAGGTGCCGCAGTAGCGACGCATCCGAAACCTGAGAAAAACGACTAACCAGCCCGATCTGCGTTGGCTTGTTAACGAAGTAATAGGGCTGAGAAATTCTATTTCTATTTAGCCTCTGAATTTGCTAAACGGGGCAGGAACTTTGAATCCTGCCCCATCTGTCTATGCGCGGAAAAGATGTGCTTCTTTTTACCTGATATCAGCCTGCATTCTTATCTTAACCACGCGATTATTCTTTCCGCTTACTTTTTCCATCGAGCTGATACCGGTCACTGACACGTATCCGGAGGTTGGGAACGAAACGCCAGCGGGCACTATGCACTTCGTCGGGACGCCACTACCATCGTCAATCACGAAATAATTCGGCCCAGTCTCCACAATGTTGCCCGTGGTCGTGACCAAGAGACCTATGTTGTTGAGGCCGTTGGCATCCGTTACGCCCTTCTGGCCCGCACCGGTGGACGGCACATACAGCCAATCGCCGCCGCCAAGCGATCTGTTGCACATTCCTACAGGTTTCGTGCTACCGATACCTGTCTGGACGGATGCGATGCCGTCGATATAACGTTCATCATTGGCGTCGGTTTTCATAACGCCAGCGATGTCCACCTTCTTACCGACTGCAATCGTTCCTGGCATGGATGTCGGTTTTACTTTAATGCCCATTCCGTTTGTGTCTTGCACATAGAAATGGTCGCTGAAAACCGCAGAAACGGTCTTGATCACCAGTCCAACCGAGGTGTTGTTGGGAAGAGCTTTTGCGTCCGATATTCTAGTTCCGCCTGCGATCCAAGTAACTTGGTTATCAGTCGATGTGGATGCCGTGTTACCATTACCTGCAGCGTCTTGAGCCACTCCGGCGGGTATAGTTGCTATAACAGTTCCGGTATTTGTCATCCCGCTGACGGATACTGTGTAGGTAGTTCCGGCGCCGGACACAACAGCACTTGTAGCTCCTGCGGTTCCGCTGATTACGACATCGCCAGTGGTAAATCCGGTTACCGCTTCGCTAAACACGACCGTGAAGTTGATAGTCGCTCCGTGTGTTGGATCGAGCTGGTTTGCAGCTTGATTTATGGTCACGCTCGGCGGCACATTGTCGTATGTGACCGTAAGGGTATCCGTGCCAGTGTTTCCGGCGGCATCGCGCGCGGTTACCGTAATAACGTTGGTTCCGGGATACAGGGTTATACCTGTGGCGCTCCAATTGGTGGTGCCAGTACAATTCCCGCTGCCCCCACGATCGTTTGTCCAGCTTACCAAAGTGACACCGACATTATCCGAGGCAGTACCAGCAATGTTAATTGTCGGGCTGTTAGTAAGGTAGGTCGGATTGCTGGTGGGCGAAGTAATGGTCACAGTAGGCGGGATTGAATCTGCTGCTGTGGTATAAAGGGTATAAACACCTGTGGTATTGTTGAGTGTTGTAGCGTAGGCAACGTCGCCGTTGAAAGCGATCGCAACAACGTCGGCCCCCGCTTCAGGCGTTCCTTCGTCATACAGGTTAAGATACTCGTCATAGCGAATCACTTTACCGCGATAGCCGGCAATGTTGTTTAACGGGCTGTTGATACCGTATGCCATCCAAGCATCACCGGTGATCGGGTGGCATGCAATCGCCGAGATCCACCAGATCGTGCCCAAATCGGCATCAACCGGTGAATGCCACATATCATGACTCTGGAACTGTCCCGATCCGTTACCGTTCCATCGACTAAGTATAAGCCTGTTGCTAGACCCACGAGCACCAATCCAGAGTTTGTTCTTTACAGGGTCGAAGGCCGTACCTGTGCACCAGTCACGTCCCCAACCGGGGTTGCTTTCAACGCCCACCACGCGGTTTTGTGTCCAGCTTATTGGGTCGGCTCTCCAAGCAGAGCTGCCCATTTTTATAACGTGGAACCATCCGTTGCCCGTATACTCGAATGCGAGCAGCCTGGTTACCTCAAGCCAACCGTTATTGGAGACGTTAATCGGCGCTTCTTCTATGGACCCGCTGGCAACGTCGTAGCGCCACAGGAAATGGTACTTCCAATACCCATCGTTGCCGTTCATGATCCAGTAGACGTTGCCATCACCTCCGACAGTCATTCCTGCAATCTTGTTAGTCCAGTTACCACTACCGTCTGTAGTTACGGGAGAGTACTCTTTGATCACAGTTACTCCGCCGTTCGGGTCCAGGCGCAGTATACGGGAAGGGATATACGAACCACCTGACGAAGGCGGGAAATTCCAGTTGATCTCCATCCAGTTCTGTAGGGCATAGATCATACCGTCGCCGGCTCTAACCATTTTAGTGATTCCGCCGGGATATCCAAGTGCGTTTAGGTTTACGTCGATCTTCGAGCCGTCCGTTTTAAAAATCGTATAGCCACCCGCGTTTGTCCCTTCGTTGTTTGCGTTAACCGCGGTTGCGTATACATTGCCCAAGCCATCAATTGCTATGCAGTTGAGTCTGATGCGCTTGTAGTCTTGGTTTAGGCTGGGCGTAGTTGTGAAGGCACTGCTTCCGACTCGATACCACGTAGCTCCAAAGAGCGGAGCTGCACAAAAAGCCGCAAAGACAAATGCCAACCCCGCAAGTGTTAATTTTCGCATTTTGATCCTCTCCATTCCTCCGACGAAGTTTTGATACCGATTGCCCACACTAATCTCGACAACTTTATTTTGGCCGATTGGCCGAGATCACATGAGCAGTGTGCGTGTCGACAAACTAAGCATACTTACTCCTATGTTCCACAAGTACCATGTGGCTGGGCTAATGTCAAGTGGTATTTTTCGTAATACCAATCGGTTGATGCAGAGTCAAAATGGAGATGGTAACACTGGAGCGTTGCAGTAATATTTCAATCGCAATGGAGATTCGAAGAAAACGAGGCTCACTTAACTTTGGAGTGAGTTTCGGATCTTGCTGCCTCGATAACCTCAACACGATCAGCCAATAGAATACGATCCTGCCATGTACCGTATACTCTGACGGTTAAATTACTGCAGTTATCTTTAAAGGTGTTGCTCAGCTTTTTCAGATCAGCCGACATTGAGTTGAGGACTGCTTCTCGCATACCGTAAGTCGTGATTAACTTGAGTTTGCCTCCAAATGAGGACGGCAGTGACGCAACTGTGCCTGTAATCACATCTCGGCGCTCGCTTCTGAGCCGCGTAATTGGTGTCGGATCAACCGGCTCAATGAATGTTATGCTCTTGGCCTTGATCGTGTTTCCCTTCTCGACCGAGCCGATAACTCTAAGCCGATCGGTCGGAGAAATCGAGTAGATACCAGTGCGACGCTTGAATCCGTTTATAGTCGTCTCGGGTCCGATGATTACCACGTATTCGCGGGAACTTATGCGGAACTTAAACTTGTTCTCGGCCACAAATACACAAATCACATCACCAAGCCAACCGTTCTCATTGAGGAAATAGCTGTTTGGCCGCTGATCCTGAAATGCTCCTGTTTCGTCCATTACGATAATAAGACTTGCGTATATCGTCCGAGAAGAAAGCTGCTCGCCGAATACTCGCACGAAACAGCCTTCCTTAACGCTTGAGAGTCTGCCAAATTTGCTCGCAGGAAGCTGCACTGTAGCTTGCTTAGCCAGTACAACATAAAGTCGACCTCGGTCCTTGAGGATGAAGTCGCCAAAGGTATAATCGACATCAAGCGCGTTTCCGGAAATCCAAACGCTTTGTCCTGCGGAACAAAAGGGGCTAACATAAACCGCGTCACTAAAAACAGGCGAAACCAAGCATACGCCAATGCTCATCAACACGGGAATAACAAAACTTGGCCGATTTAACGTCACGTGCATATCCCTCGCAACTTGTATTGCCGAGCAACAATCCCTGCTATTAATACATGACGATACGACAGGCTAACCCTTGCCAAGTTTCGATACACGGCAATAATCTATCAATACATTGGAGGGATTGCCACGTGCATACACCAAGTATATTTACAGCATCAAGGCAACAGGAGGCTGGCATGTACGCTGCCATAATAGCTGGAGGATCCGGAACTAGACTTTGGCCGCGGTCG
>Ga0123519_10014730_pt1 | contig 11074 bp, 9 predicted proteins | sample YelNatPaOPRAMG02_FD_87396 | JGI IMG/M metagenome (GOLD analysis project Ga0123519, IMG submission 87396) | Hot spring microbial communities from Yellowstone National Park - Yellowstone National Park OP-RAMG-02 (version 2) | ecosystem: Environmental > Aquatic > Thermal springs > Hot (42-90C) ... | reverse complement strand
TCTGTCAGGCCTGAAGCAGCCGAAAATACTCTGTCTGAACAAGAGTGACCTTGCAAATCGCCCACACGTTGACGCCTGGATGCAGATGAGCGGGAATTACCGCGCGGTGGTGGATGTTTCCGGGCTGAAGCGCCTCAATCTTGAGGCGCTGGTGCAGGCGGTCATTGTCTGCCTTCCTGAGGGGCCGCCCTTGTATCCTGAAGGCCAGATCACCAACGCATCGCGGGAATTCGCGGCTGGCGAGATCATCCGCGAAAAGATATATCTGCTTACCGGTCAGGAAGTTCCGTACAAGACTGCGGTCGAGGTGGGCGCGATCGAAACCAGGCAGGACAGGGAAGGCCGGCCGATGGTTGTGGTGAAGGCGTCCATAATAACATGCAGCGAGCATTATCAGAGGATGCTGATCGGCGCGGGCGGGCGCAAAATCAGCGAATTGGGCACTGCAGCTCGCAAGGAACTGGAGGCTTTCTTCGGAACCAAGGTGTTCCTGGACATGGATGTTGTCGTAGATCGGAAACTTTTCTCCTGATCCTGAACCCGGATTCTGCGCTTGAAAAACGCGGTGACAAGACAACGCGGCAGCAGGTTGAAAAGCAAACACAAGACAGTGAATGCTCAGAAACAGGGGAACGAAAGCGTTTCTCAAACCGCGGGGCGATTGCAGGATGCCTTGCATCCGCCCCAATCGGGCCGGTCGAAAAATCCGGGATCATGATGAAATGCGGTTTCTGCCGCAGGAGACGGGCAATTGCCGGAAGACAAGTTGAAGGTAATTGAAATTTTCACGTCAATCCAGGGCGAATCAACATATGCGGGCTGCCCCTGCGTTTTTGTCAGGCTGGCGGGCTGCAACCTGCGGTGCGCCTACTGCGACACCACCTATGCGTACGAAGGCGGGGTCGAGATGACCGTCGGCGAGGTTGTGGCCGCGTGTCTCGGAAGCCCGGCGCGTATGGTTGAGATAACGGGCGGCGAACCGCTTCTGCAGAAGGCTTTTGGGACTGTGGCCGAGCGGCTCATGGACGCGGGGGGTCGGACGGTCCTGATAGAGACCAACGGCAGTCTGGACATCTCCGCGATTCCGGATGGGGTCATCGCGATAGTTGACATTAAAACTCCGGGCAGCGGCGAGGGCGGGTCCTTCGATATGGCGAACATCTCCCGCCTGCGGCCTCTGGATGAGGTGAAATTCGTCGTGACTGGAAGGTCTGACTACGAATGGGCGAGGAATTTCATGGCCCGGAACCGATTGGAGGAGAAATGTCGGGCGGTTCTTTTCAGCCCGGCCAGGGGATGGCTGGATCCGGCGCAACTCGGCAGGTGGATGATTGAGGATGGCCTGCCTGCCCGGCTTCAGGTGCCTCTGCACTGGTTGCTCGGCATTCCCTGACCGGCAGTTTCAGTTTTTTCGGGAAAATTTCATGGAAAAAGCGCTTGTGCTGTTGTCGGGCGGGATTGATTCGACCACGTTGCTTTTTTATGTGGCGAGGCGCCTTGGAGTTAAGCATGTTGTCGCGGTTTCGTTCCTGTACGGCCAGAGGCATGACAAGGAACTTGACGCGGCGGCATGGCAGGCGCGGGCTGCGGGCGCGGCGGAGCATGTGAAGGTTGATCTGAGCGTGCTCGGCGGATATTTCAGTGAAGGGTCGGCTCTCCTGAGAGGCGGAGCGCCGGTGCCAGACCTCGTTGACGTTGCCCCGGAGCAGCGGGACCAGCCGCCCACGTATGTTCCGAACCGCAACATGATTCTCCTGGCCGTGTCGTGCGGGCTTGCGGAAACGCGCGGGATAAGGGATGTTTTCTATGGAGCGCAGAGGCAGGACGAGTACGGCTACTGGGACTGCTCGCCTGCGTTTGTGGAGCGGATGAACCGCGTTCTGGAGCTTAACCGCCGCGGTTTTGTCAGAGTGACTGCGCCATTTGCCGGCATGAGAAAGGCGGATATTGTGAGGCTTGGGATGGAAATGGGAGTGGATTACTCGCGCACATGGTCGTGTTACAGGGGCGGGGACAGCCCCTGTGGCTCGTGTCCGAGCTGCTGTGAGCGCGAAAATGCTTTCGCAGAGGCGCTCGGGAAAAAGAAATGAACCCGGATGCGCGCGTTGCGTCTGGCGCATTCGGAAAAATCGCAAAATCCGCGACGAAGAGAGGGGAGGAGGGCTGACAGGAAATGCCTGTAACGGTTCTGGTGGGTGCGCAATGGGGCGACGAGGGCAAGGGCAAGATTATAGACTTTCTTGCGGAAGAGTCGGACTTTGTCGTCCGTTATCAGGGCGGCAACAACGCCGGCCACACCGTGAAGATCGGCGGTGAGAAATACGTCCTTCATCTTGTTCCCTCCGGCATACTTCACGAGCGGCCGGTTTGCGTGATCGGCAACGGCGTGGTCGTGGATCCGGCTGCCTTTCTTGAGGAAGTCTCGGCTCTTGAGCTCAGAGGCGTCAGGATTGACGGGCGCCTGCTGGTTAGTGACAGAGCGCATCTTATTTTCCCGTACCATCGCGCGCTCGACGAAGCCGCCGAGGCCGCGCGCGGGTCCGATGGAAAACTCGGCACCACACGCAGAGGGATAGGCCCGGCATACAGTGACAAGGCGGCGCGCCATGGTTTGCGTGCCGGCGACATGCTGGATCCGGATTTTCCCCAAAGGCTCAGGCAGAAGGTTGAGGAGGCCAACCGCCTTCTGAAGGCGCTTGGGAGGGATGGACTTGACGCCGGTCTTCTCGCCGAACAGGGGCGCGAACTTGCTGCGCGCATGGCTCCATTCATAACGGACACCATCTCTCTGCTCCACGAAGCTCTGGCCGGGGGGCGAAGGGTGCTCCTGGAGGGCGCCCAGGGGACGCTTCTGGACATAGACTTCGGGACCTATCCGTATGTGACGTCCTCAAACGCCACCGCAGGCGGCGCATGCACGGGCACCGGCATTCCGCCGGCGAGCATTGACAGGGTGATCGGAGTTGTGAAGGCGTACACCACGAGGGTGGGAGAAGGGCCGTTTCCGACTGAGTTGAAGGATTCGACAGGACGCATGCTGGGCGAAACCGGCCAGGAATTCGGAGCGACCACCGGCAGGCCGCGCCGGTGCGGATGGTTTGACGCGGTTGTCGCAAGATACGCGGCCATGGTGAACGGCATAGACCGATGGGCTGTCACGAAACTTGACGTTCTGGACAGCATCGAGACCATAAGGATCGCAACCGCATACAGATGCGGCGGCAGGACGCACACGGCCATGCCGGCGAGCGTCCGCCTGCTTGAGATTGCTGAGCCGATATATGAGGAGATGCCCGGATGGCGTCAGCCCACGAGCGGCGCCAGACGCTGGCAGGACCTTCCACAGCGGGCGCGGGCATACATCAGCCGGATATGCGAGCTCACGGGTGTGAAGGTCGGGATGGTTTCAGTCGGGCCGGCGCGGGAGGCGTCGTTCAAAACGGACATGTGATCCGACATGGCTGAACAGGAGCATAAAAACGCGGCGCAGGCGGGGATTCCGCTGCACGTTGCAGTGATTATGGACGGCAACGGCAGGTGGGCCAGGGCGAGAGGGTTGCCCAGGATTCGCGGCCATGAGGAGGGGGCGCAGTCGGCCAGAGCTGTGATTCGAGCCTGCCGCGATGCCGGGGTGAAGTATCTGACCCTTTACGCGTTCAGCGTCGAAAACTGGCGGCGGCCGCCGGATGAGGTTAATGGGCTGATGGGTTTGCTTGTGAAGTTTCTCCGGGAGCAGGAGAAGGAACTGCACGAGAACCGGGTAAGGCTGCGCGCAATCGGCAGGCTGGGGGATCTGCCGGGAAGCGCGAGGAGCGAACTGGAGCGCGTGACGGCTGCCACGGCTTCCTATGAAAACGGGCAGGTCATCCTTGCGCTGAGCTACGGCGGACGCGCCGAGATAACGGAGGCTGTCAGGGCTATTGCTCGAAAAGCCAGGGCAGGCGAGATAAGGCCGGAACAGATAGACGAGAGAATCGTGGCGGAACATCTGTACGCTCCTGACGTGCCGGACCCGGACCTTCTCATAAGGACGAGCGGAGAGATGAGAGTCAGCAATTTTATGCTCTGGCAGATTTCCTACACGGAGCTGTATGTGACGCCGGTGCTATGGCCTGATTTTCGGGAAGAGGAATTCAAACTGGCTCTTGCCGAGTATGCCAGGCGCCAGCGCAGGTTCGGCGGGATCGGATAAGCGGGGGATATGCTGAGACAACGCGTCATAAGCGGTTGCGCAATTGCGGCGTTGCTGCTCCTGTTGCCGCTTTTCGCGCCGCTGATCGGCATATGGCTTTTCCTTGCAGTTCTGTCTGCGCTGGGCCAGCTCGAATTCTACCGGCTGATGGCCGATTCCGGCATGCCCGTCTTCCGTCTTCTGGGCGTCGCAATCGGCTGGCTGCTGCTTGCGGCGAGTTTTTCATCTGCGGGCCACGGGCATACGGCCGGCTGCTCAGATGAGACATGGCTGGTTCTGGCCCTGACGGCGGGAGTGATCGCTGTTTTTCTGAGGCAGTTTCCTCAGAGGAACAATTCGCAGCCGCTGCAGACCATGGGCTGCACGCTGCTGGGAGTGCTTTATGTGCCCTATCTCATGGCGTACCTGGTGAGGCTGGCGGCGGATGGCGAGGGCACGTCGTGGAAGGCGCCCATCGGCAGCGCAAACTATCTTGTCCTTTTCTATCTCATAATCGTGGTGAAGGCCACGGACATGGGCGCCTACTTCGCGGGCATGGCCCTTGGGCGGCACAAATTGATTCCAAGAATATCGCCGGGCAAGACTTGGGAGGGATTTGCCGGGGGAATCGCGGCCGGGATTGCGACCAGCCTGATTTTTGCCGGCGCGGGTGGGTGGAAACTCGGGGTCATTCTCATGCCATGGCCGCATGCTGCCGCGCTTGGATGCGTTCTGGCATTGGCGGCTGTGGCGGGAGACCTTTTTGAGTCGTTGTTGAAACGCGCGGCCGGCGCCAAGGATTCGAGCCGCCTCCTGCCGGGGATGGGGGGACTGCTGGACGTGACTGACAGCATTCTGTTCGGCGCGCCGGTCCTGTACTACTGGATCAGGTTGATGGGATCATGAACCCGGATTCTGCGATTGGCCCGGCCGCTGTGGATGCTGGGAGCGGGATGCGCAGCTTCATCCACATGCTGCGGGCACAGTGCAACGAAGCAGGTGCCGCGCCGAGGCCCATGTCCGGCAGTTTGAGAAACGCCCTGCTGGCTTTTTCGTGCTTGCACATTCAACCCGCATCGTGCCTAAAGGGGATGTTTCCAGACAGGTTATGCAATCCGGCCATTTCTCAAACGCAAAATCAGGGATGAAGCGGCTTGTTATTCTCGGCAGCACTGGTTCCATAGGCGAGAATGCGCTCAGGGTGGTCGCTGCGCTGCCGGAGCGCCTGAAGGTGGTCGGCCTGGCGGCAAACAGGAATTATCGCAGGCTCGCCGAGCAGGCCCGGCAGTTCGCCGTGCCGGCCGTGGCCGTTGCTGACCGCGAGGGGGCGAGGCGTTTCGCCCAGCAGGCGCCGTCCGGTCTTCGTTTGTTCGTGGGGCCGGAGGGCGTCGCCGAGCTTGCGGGCGCCGTGGAGGCGGATCTGGTTGTCTGCGCGATGGTCGGGATGAGCGGTCTGGTTCCGGTGCTCAATGCCCTGAAAAGCGGCAAGGATGTCGCGCTGGCAACCAAGGAGGTGCTGGTGGCCGCCGGCGGGCTGGTGATGGAATGCGCCGCCTCCCGGCGCCGCAGAATTCTGCCTGTGGACAGCGAGCACAGCGCGATATTTCAGTGCCTTGAAGGCCGCGAGCCGAGACACCTGCGAAGGCTCATATTGACGGCGTCAGGCGGACCTTTTGCGTTCCGCGAAGACATTGATCTGGACAGGGTCGCCGTCGCGCAGGCTCTCGCTCATCCCACGTGGCGCATGGGCCGGAAGGTGACCATTGATTCGGCCACGCTCATGAACAAGGGCCTTGAGATCATGGAGGCGCGGTGGCTTTTCGATGTGCCGCCTTCGCGGATTGACGTTCTCCTTCATCCGGAGAGCGTTGTGCATTCGCTCGTGGAGTTTGTGGACGGGGTTGTGCTTGCTCAACTCAGCGTTCCGGACATGAGGTTTGCAATACAATACGCCCTGCTGCATCCGGAAAGGGCTGACGGCAGCCTGCCTTCTGTTGATCTGGGCAGGATCGGGACGCTGCATTTCAAGGAACCGGACTCAGGTCGTTTTCCGTGTCTGCGCCTCGCCAGGGAGGTTGCGGAGGCGGGCGGCACGCTGCCGGCTGTTTTCAGCGCCGCAAACGAAGTGGCTGTCCAGAAGTTCCTTGACGGTGAGATAAGTTTTTCCGGAATCTGGCGCCTTGTGGCCAGGGTGACGGAGCGTCACGCCAGCCAGCCTGCGGACAGTCTGGAAGCTGTTCTGGAGGCTGACGAATGGGCGCGACGCACTGCAGCCGAGACAAAGGTTTGACGGTCCGTCGAGCGCCGGCCCCGGAGGGATCGGAAAGGAAAAATGCAGTGAGCGGCTTGCTTGCCAACATGTGGGACTGGGCGGTTTTCGTTCTGCTGTTCGGCGTGACGATCTTCGTTCATGAACTGGGCCATTTCCTGACCGCCCTGTGGACGGGAATGAAGGTGGACACCTTCTCGCTGGGGTTCGGACCGGCAATATGGAAGAAAAAGGCTCGCGGCATCACATTCAAGATCGGGTGCATTCCGGTGGGCGGGTATGTGTCGATTCCGCAGCTCGATCCGGGCGCCATGTCAGCAATTCAGGGACGGGTCGAAGAGAGCGACGGCGGCGCGCATCAGGCTTCGGAAGCCTCACCGGCCCCCTGGAAGAAAATTCTGGTGGTGACCGCCGGAGGGGCGGGCAACGTGGCCTTTGCTGTTCTGGCGGCGTGGATCATCTACCTCAGCCCGTTTGTGCCTGACGAAGGCCGGGGCACCGCAATCGGATATGTCGCCACGAACAGCGTAGCCTACGTCCGGGGAATAAGGCCTGGCGATGTGATCGTTGCCGTGAACGGCAATCCTGTCTCCACGTGGTATGACTACACGGTGGAGTGCATGCTGGGCAAGGGACGCAAATCCGAGGTTTCCGTGACCGTGCGAAGGGATGGCCGGACTCTGTCGTACGCGCTTCCTGTGACTGACCAGGGCGGGGGGTACTACACTGTTGACGGCATCGTGAAATCCTCCGAGTGCGTGATTCTTGATGTCATGGCCGGAAGCCCGGCGGAAGCGGCCGGTTTCAGAACCAACGACATTGTCAGGACTTTCGACGGCGTCCGCGTCGCCGGTCCGGGCCATTTTGTGCTGCTGGTCGCCGAGCAGGGCGAGCGCGAGGCCGTTGTCGTGGTGGAGCGGGGAGGCAAAGAGGTTGAGCTGCGCGTGACGCCGAGGTTTGACGAAAAGCTGGGCAGAACCATCATTGGAGTCAGGCCGGGGGAGGGCGGTTCCGTCGCGTCGCCGTGGATGCATCACAAGAGGCCGTGGCACCAGATCAGGTCCGACGCGCTGCGGATCAAGCGTTTTCTTGTCGCTCTGGTGACGCCGGGAGAGGCCAGGCCGGCGGCCGAGGGGGTCGGCGGGCCTGTGGTTGTGTTTCTCGGCCTGTGGGCGGCAGTAAGACAGAGTCTGCTCAACGCGGTGGGCTTTGCGAGATTTCTCAACATAAACCTTGCGATCATAAATCTTCCCCCCCTTCCCGTGCTGGACGGCGGGCACGTTGTGTTCGCGCTGTGGGAATGCGTCACGAGGCGCCGTGTGCCGGCGAAACTGGCCAACGCGCTTGTCAATGCCTTTGCGGTGCTGCTGGTGGGGGTGTTTATTGTGTTGACTTACCGCGACATCCTTCGCGTGAGGGTGTGGAAGCGGCTCAGGGAGGCCGCAGTTGCCGCGCAGGAGAGCGCCGCGACGAACGCGGTCCAGGACGTTGAACAGGAGCATCGGCCATGAACCGGGATTTCACGATTGACCGGGGCGCTGCGGATGCATGGCGCCAGAGGCTCAGCTTCGTCCACATGCCGCGGGCGCATTGCAACGAAGCAGATGCCTGGATGCGGCCAATCCCCTGCGGTTCGAGCAGCCGGCTTTTTCTCCTTTTCTCAGTGTTCAGCCTTGTGTGCCTGACAGCTCAATCTGCGTTGTGCGCGAACGTCGTGTTTTCTCCATAGGCCATGCAATCCGGCAGGTTCTCAAAGGCGGGATCCGGGATGAAACCAGGCGGGGCGGCCCAAAGGCGCGAAACCCGGCGCATCATGGTTGGCGGGGTGGCGGTCGGGGGCGGCGCGCCGGTCAGCGTGCAGACCATGACCAAAACAGACACTCGCAATGTCAGGGCCACTCTGGCGCAGATTCGCGAGATCGAGCTTGAGGGCTGCGACATTGTCCGGGTTGCGGTTCCGGACGCGGATGCCGCGGCCGCGCTGCGCGCAATCCGGGCCGGCACGAAGATGGCGCTTGTTGCGGACATACATTTCGATCACAGGCTCGCTCTTCAGGCGCTGGACGCCGGGGTTGACGGGCTGCGCATCAATCCGGGCAACATCGGTTCCACGTCGCGCGTCAGGGAGATTGTGAAAGCCGCGTCAGGACGGCGGGTGCCCATTCGGATCGGCGTGAACAGCGGATCGCTTGAGAAGGATATCGCTGCGCGCTACGGCGGACCCGTGCCTGAGGCTCTTGTCCAGAGCGCGCTTCGCCATGTGAGGATACTGGAGGACGCAGGCTACCGGGAAATCAAGATTTCCGTGAAGGCATCCGATGTGCGCGCCACGATTGCCGCCTATCGAATGCTGGCCGATATGGTCGAGTATCCTCTGCATCTGGGTGTGACAGAAGCCGGCACGCTGCTGGCTGGGTCTGTGCGTTCGGCGGCTGCTCTCGGCGCGCTTCTGAGCGACGGGATAGGCGACACAATCAGAATATCGCTGACCGCTCCGCCGCCCCTCGAAGTGCGGGCCGGACTCGAACTTCTGCGCGCGTTCGGCCTGCGGAAGCCCGGGGCGTCGGTGATTTCGTGCCCGACATGCGGCAGGACGGAGGTGGACGTCGCAGGCCTGGCCGAGCGAGTGGAGCGGGAGCTGGAAAAGCATTACCGTGAAAATCCGGAGGCTCCCCGGCCTGTCGTGGCGGTCATGGGATGCCAGGTCAATGGGCCGGGCGAGGCGCGCCATGCCGACATTGCGGTGGCGGGCGGGAGGGGGAAATTCGCGCTGTATGTCAGGGGGCGGATGCGGCGCGTGGTGCCGGAGAATGCTGCGCTGGAGGCGATAGTGGAGCAAGTCAGGATGTGGAGAGCCTGACATGCCCGGGAAATCTATCCTGATTTTGCGTTTGAAAAACCGCCGGATTGCATAATCTATCGGAAGACAAGGAGGACAAAATGGGAGGATTGCGTTTTCGTCAGATTCATCTCGATTTTCACACTTCTCCGGACATCGAAGGGGTCGGCGCTGATTTCGACAAGCGGCACTGGCAGGAGACGCTCAGAAAGGCGCGGGTCAATTCGGTCACGTGCTTTTCGAAATGCCATCATGGGTGGAGCTATCATCCGACAAAGGTCGGGAGGATGCATCCTCATCTGAAATTCAACCTGCTTCGCGCCCAGATGGACGCATGCAAGGAGATGGACATCAACGTTCCGATCTACATATCGGCGGGGGTGGACAACGTGGCGTCCCGCGAGCATCCGGAGTGGAGGGCGGTCACATGGGACGGCAGGTACATGGGCTGGGCGCAGAAGGTTCTTGACCCGGGGTTTCATGCCATGTGCTTCAACACTCCGTACCTGGACTATCTGTGCGCGCAGATCGAGGAGGCTGCCAGAATGTTTCCTGAGAACAACGGTTTCTTCCTCGACATCATTCACCAGGGGCAGTGCTGCTGCCGCTGGTGCATGGATCTTATGGCGCGGGAGGGACTCGATCCATCGAAGGAGGAGGACCGCCAGAAGTGCGCTGACATGGTTCTTCTCCGCTATTACGAGAGAGCGACGCAGGCGTGCAGATCTGTGAATTCCAAGACGCCTGTCTTTCACAACAGCGGGCACATCACAAGGGGGAGGAGGGACATTCTGAAGTTTTTCAGTCATTTCGAGCTCGAATCCCTTCCAACCGGAGGCTGGGGGTATGACCATTTTCCTGTTTCCGCGAAGTACTGCGCCAATCTCGGCATGGACTACATGGGGATGACAGGGAAGTTTCACACAACGTGGGGGGAGTTTGGAGGCTACAAGCACCCGAACGCCTTGAGGTACGAATGCGCAGCGATGCAGGCGTTCGGCGCCAGATGCAGCGTTGGAGACCAGTTGCATCCGAGGGGGAGGCTGGACGAGTCAACGTACGAGATCATAGGAGCGGCCTATCGCGAGGTCGAGGAGAGAGAGCCGTGGTGCATTGACGCAAAGAACGTGGCGGATATCGGGCTCCTCTCATACGCGTCGCTCACATGGCGGAAGGGGCGGAACGACGAGGTTGACGATGGCGCCGCGCGAGTTCTGCTGGAGGGGCATTATCTCTTCGACGTTATTGACAGGGAGATGGACTTTTCGCGGTACAAGATGGTGATCCTTCCAGATGAGGTTGACGTGGATCCTGCCCTGGAAAAGAAGCTGACTGCGTATCTGAAGCGGGGCGGGCGTCTCTTCCTGACCGGAAGAAGCGGGCTGAAACCCGACGGCAGAGGTTTCCTCTTCAACATCCCCGCTGAAACATTCGGGCCGAGTCCCTTTTCGCCGGACTATGTGCTTGCCAGAGAGGATCTGCGGCCGGACTTCACGCGCTCGCCGGTTGTCATGTACGTCGTGTCGCAACGAATCCGCGTGAAGCGCGGCAGGGGCGTCTCCCTCGGGCAGGTTTACGAGCCGTACTTCAACAGGGATTTCAGGCATTTCTGCAGCCACCAGCATGCGCCGCCGAAGCCGCGTCCGTCGGGTTACGACGCCGGAGTTCTGGCGGGAAACGTGCTTTATCTGGCGCATCCGGTTTTCACTTTGTACAGGCGCATGGGGGCTGTGGCGTACCGCCAGTACATCGAGAAGGCAATGAACCTGCTGCTCGGCGACGCAAGGACACTGCT
>Ga0123519_10014729_pt1 | contig 11075 bp, 11 predicted proteins | sample YelNatPaOPRAMG02_FD_87396 | JGI IMG/M metagenome (GOLD analysis project Ga0123519, IMG submission 87396) | Hot spring microbial communities from Yellowstone National Park - Yellowstone National Park OP-RAMG-02 (version 2) | ecosystem: Environmental > Aquatic > Thermal springs > Hot (42-90C) ... | reverse complement strand
TTAGTATTTTGTCTAATTTCTGTAGTCTATTTTTAGCGTCATACATCTTGCATCTTACATTTTGCAAGGGCATTGCCAGAACTATCCGTGTTCATTAAATAAGCAAATATTTTTCATTTAAATATCTCTCCTGTTTCTTTATACCAGAGCAAAAGGTCAAGATGTGAAAGAGGAATCTTAACAGCTTCTGAAAAATCTTTCATTTTCTGTTCAATCTCAAGATACTTTTTTTTACTTAGAGAAACAGGCATCTCATCAATAACCCCGAGCGCGTAAAGATTTCTTAAAATATGTCTGTCAAGTATTGCAATGTCTTCACCAAACCCTATATTTCTCAGAAAATGTCCGGCTTCTTTATATCCAATTCCCTTAAGATTTTTTACAAGCCATTCCCTGCATTCGAATGCATTCGAAAAACTGGTTAATATTTTTTTGATTTGTAACTTTTCATCTTTCTTAAAAATTTCCCTTGCTCCGAGAAGATAATCAGCCTTTTTATTATGAAATCTGACAAGTTTTTTTAATACCAATCTTATGTCTGATTTTCTGCCTTTAAGTAATTGATCATTATCATTCATAATACATATAGCTTCCCAGCATGATTTTGCCTTTGATTGAGGTGTGAGCAAACAAAAGCAGAGTTCCTTAAAAATATCTTCATCAGAACTTTTTTCCCTGATATTTTTGAATTCATTTAAACGTTTTATAATTTCGTTTTTTTTCTTTGAATAAAGTGACTTCAATTTATTTATTAAACATGTTTTTGCTCTCATATTCTTAGAATAACATAATCTTTTAACTTAGATAATCCTCAGTTACAGGCAAGTTAGGTTAATGATATAGGTATATCAGATATCGAAAATAAACTTATCACACCATCTGTAATATTTAGATAGTTGGCTTGATGGCTTTTTGGCTTTTTAAATTACATTTTGGGGCTTAAAAATTATGAGTTTATACTTAGCTATAAATTAGCTATACTAAGATTATCCACTAAAATAATAAGAAAGGATTATACTGTGAAAATACCTGCAATTGATAAGAAATATAATATTTATCGACTTGCTGAAGAATTAAAATTTCCGGAGCGGAGAATAATTGACTTCAGTAATCCATCAAATCCGCTCGGTATTTCCAGAAAAATAAAAGCTGAATTACGTAAAAATCTAAAATATCTGCATAATTATCCTGATCCTGATGCATCAAGACTAAGGAAAAGACTCAGCCAATATCTCGGTATAAATCCAGAAATGCTAATTTTCAATAACAGTAGCTTTGAATTCATATATTTTCTTTTTTTGACATTAAAACCTTCACAATCAATAATAACCTTACCTAACCATCCTGAATATGAAAACATCAGCAGAATTTGTGCAATACCTTCTTCTTTTATCGAGATTAATAAGAACATAGACTTACTTTATAATCATTCAATAGTAAAATCTTCTATAATAATCATCTCCAATCCCAATTACCCTTCGGGTTTATTGCTTAACAAAGATATAATTATTAAACTGGCAGACACCGCGAGAGAAAATAATTGTTTTTTAATAATTGACGAGGCGTTTATGGATTTCTGTCAAAATGCCGAATCAGTAATATCCTATGTTAAAAATAATAAGAATCTTTGCGTTCTCAGAACTTTCTCTTATTTTTATTGCCTTGCCGGACTAAGAGCTGGTTATGCTGTTATACATCCTGAGGTAATGGATAAATTAAAGCTCTTTAGAAATTTCTTAATAATTAATCATCTTGCCCAGAGGGCTGCTGTTATTGCAATTAAAGATAAAATATATAAAAAAGAGTCTTATTTGTTTCTCGAAAAAGAAAAAATATTTTTCGAAAAAGCTTTTACAAAACTCGGGCTGGATTTCTTGCCTTCAAATACAAATTATTATCTTATTAAATCCAATAACGCAGAAGAAATCTATATAAAGCTAATGAACAATGGAATCCTAACCGGTACATGTCTTGAATATAAGTCTCTGGGGAATAATTTCCTGAGAATTGCGGTTAAGTCTCATAGAGAAAATTCTATGCTTATTAAAGAATTGCAAAGAATACTCGGTTAATATTGAAAATTACCATGTATTTCAAGAGATGGTTGAAAAGCGCTAACTATGCTATTGAAGGAATTCTTCATGCTGCTAAAACACAGAGACATGTACGGTATCATCTCTTCAGTGCTGCTACGGTTCTACTTTTAAGTTATATTCTCGGGATTACAAAAACAGAGTTCCTCATAATATCTCTCGCTGTTATTGCCGTATTACTTGCTGAACTTATCAATTCAGCAATAGAGACAGTTGTTGATATAATCTCTCCTGAACGTAATGAAAAAGCAAGGATAGCAAAAGATATATCAGCAGGAGCCGTTTTAATTACGGCATTTGGCGCAGTAATAATAGGGTATATTATTCTTTTCCCTTATCTTAAAGAAGTATTCTATCGTGGACTTTACATAACCAAACATTCTGTTGAAGAAGTATCTTTAATCGCGTTTATTATAGTACTTATACTTGTTGTAATAACAAAGGCTTATTTCGGCAGAGGACTACCTTTAAAAGGAGGCATGCCCAGTGGTCATGCAGCCCTATCATTTTCGGCATGGATGGTTATAACATTTCTGACAGAAAATTTTATTGCTTCGGTTATTTCGTTTATAATTGCAATAGTGATTTCCCACAGCAGAATTACATCAAAAGCCCATACTTTATGGGAAGTCATACTCGGCGGTCTAATCGGCGCTACAGTTACTTTTTTGCTTTTTAAAATATTTTCTTAGCCATAAATTGCATTTTTTTGGGTTAGCCCAAAAAATACAATTGCAATTATGTTTCAGGTAATTTTATGTAAAAAATAACATAAGAAAAATCTTTCAAGGACTACCCATTTTTTGTATAATTAAAAAGCACGATTAATTTAAGGCAAATCATATTCTCAAAACTATACGAAAGGAGGTGATTTATATGAAAAAATGCACAACTGTTCTGTTATTTCTTTTCTTTGCTTTTTGCATCGCAACAACTTCTTATACAGCTGAAACTCAAAAGGTACAATCATCTGATTTCAAACTTCAACAAGCATCAAAAGTATTGCAGATTACAGGGTCGGTAAAATCATTAAATGAAGTCGCCAACTCTATTACAGTTACAAAAAAATTTAAAGATAAGATAATAGAGGTTACTGCTATTACAGACAAAGAAACAAAAATAACAAAAGGTAACGAATTAAAGAGCCTTCGAGATATTAACGCAGGTGACAGGGTTGTTGTCATCTATAACAAAAAAGGTGAATTAAATCTCGCAAAAAGTATTTTTTTAAAATAATTTTAGTATAGCGTTTTTGCACAAGTTTGCAGACGGTGTCACAATTATTATCCTGAAATAAATTCAGGATGATAATTGTGACACCGTCTTTTAATTATTGCATCCTTAGTTTTCAATAATTTAGAGAGTGAAGATGAAATCAGGAGTTTGCTGATTACTATTCCGAAAATCTCCAAGGATAAAATTTTAGAAGCACTAACTTATCTTCAGAATTATATAACAAAAATCATTTAAATTTCTTATGTTACCAGTTTCTTAGTGTTCTGATTCATAATCAGGATGTTCATGCATAATAGCCATGCGGTTTACAATAAACTTATAAGCGAGCATAAGCATAGCAACAACTCCAAAAGATAGTGCAAGCTCCATCCATTTTGGATAATATTTCATTGATGCAGGGAACTGCCAGTTATATGCAAATATAGATACATTCAATCTATTCAATATAACGCCAAAAACAGTTAAAAAACCATTCATTCTTATAAGTTTTGCATTTCTATTTCTAACTCCTGATGTATATAACATAGCTGGAATAAGCACAAAACCTATTATTTCAACCAAATACCAGAAGCCATAAAATGTATTTAAATATTCCCAATTATCAGAATGTGCAAGATCAAATATTTTTAAAATTAAATAAATAAATAAACCAGCCGCAGCGCCTTTACCTAAGCCAATAGTACGTCTATCAAAATCAGCCTGACTAAAATTTTTTAATTGGTCTTTAAAAACGCTGTGTGTAATAGTGCTTTCTACAATTACCATTGAAATACCAGCAACAATAGCTGAGAGAAGAAAAAATACAGGCAAAAACATTGAATACCAGAGTGGATGAAGTTTTGAAGGGGCAATAAGAAATAACCCGCCAAGTGCTGATTGATGTCCACCAGCTATGATAACTCCAAAAATAGTTGCCCATATTGTCAATTTATTAGCAAATTCTCTTAATTTTCTAAGATTAAGCCATTCAAATAGTGCAGGGCTCCATTCAATTATACAAATGTTTATATAAAGGAAAAAATGCCAACCTATTAAAAATAGCACTGATGAAAATCCCCATGACCATACTAACAAATATGGAATTCGGTAATACCGACCAAGATCAAAGAGAAGCGCAAAAACTGCAAAAATATAACCAAGTAAACTTGATAAAACAGCCGGTCGAACAAAATGATGATATTCTTTCATGCCAAATAAATGTGCTGCAGTACCTAATGTAAGTCCTGGAGCAGCCAAAGCAATACCTACAAGAATATCAAAACCAATCCAGAATCCCCAAGGATAATTATCATTTAAATTAGTCGCCGGTCCAAGTCCAAAAAATAACCTATAAATCATTACTATAATTCCATATACTGCAAAAGTAGCTAATATAAAATTTCCGGGAGTGGCAAGACCTGCTAAATATTCTTTATTTGATTTACCAAGTAATATCTTTTCCCTGAACCAGGAATTAATGCTTTCCGCCATGGATTTCTCCTTCCGTTTTTGCTGATGTTTCATGTCCTGCATGAGCCTTTTTACGTGATTTTGATATTGCATAATAGGCTCCGAATACCAATGGCCAAGCGCCTACAATTTCAAACATTTTAACTCCAAGAAGATACCCTTTAGTCAATTTTGGCACAGGTGTTTTTCCAACATCCATTCTAAGACCTATTTCTTGAAATGGCACAGAGGACAGATAAAGCCAGCTTGTACCTCCTACTTCATGTTCTCCATAAACATGATCAACATATTTTTCAGGGTTATTGCCTATTCTTTCATGTGCTATTTTAATAAGTTCATCTCTCTTTCCAAAAGTCAACACTCCAGCAGGACAAATCTCAACACAAGCAGGGACACTACCTTGTGAGATTCTATCAAAACAAAATGTACATTTTGTAATTTGAGGGTTTAATGGTGCATAATATTCATATGCAGGTACATCAAATGGGCAGGCAACCATACAATATCTACAGCCAATGCATACACTTGCATTATGAAGTACTGGCCCAATTTTAGTTTTTCTATAGGCATCAACAAAACATGATGATAAACATCCTGGATCATAACAATGCATACATTGCTTTTTTACATAGATAGGTTTCCCATCTTTTGAACTAATATATCTATTTACTACAGTAAAGTTACCAGCATGAGTTCTTCTTACTGAATCAAATACTGATTTTTGTTGATTAACTGACGCTTCATATTCTTTTATAGGCTTATTAGGATTTTTATTCCATTCATTACACGCCCATTCACATCTTCTACATCCGATACACAATGTGGTATCAACAAGAACTCCGTATTGTACTGAAGGAAGTGTTTTAGCTTTTTCAACCCATAATTTCCAGTTTCTTTCGTTAGCTGTATTACCAGTAGAATAAATTGAAGTATCAGGTTTATCTATAGCATGGGCAACTGTTCCACTATTGAGCAATGTGGCACCTGCCATTGTTATGGTTAATGAACGCTTAAGAAATTCTCTTCTGTTAATACTCATGCTTAGCCTCCATGCTATTTATTTTCTTTCTGAATTAAGAACAGAATAAAACCATATAAAAATAAACATCGCCAGCACAGCGACCATATATTCATATCCATGATGGGAGAATAATTGTTCAAAAATATACATCTTAACCCTCCTATTCCTACTTAATTACTTCCACTGGTTTTGAAATAATATCTACTGGTCGTGTCTCTTTCTCTTTATGACATTCTTTACATTCTTTAGGTTTTTCAAGTTCCATTTTAATATGGCACTGGATACATTGGCGATGATATGCAGCAATTAACTTTGGTCTATTAAGCCGCTGAGGATCAAAAGTTATTGAATGGCAGTTTCTACAATATGGCGGCTCGTTATTCTTTGCTTCTGCCTCTGCTCTGCTTTGGTGGTGGCACCCTTCACATAATGTTTGAAGATTCCTGTGAAAATAGGAAGCCAATTTATCGTCATTAGAAATCTGTGTCATTTTTTCAATAATCTTCAAATGTGGGAATTTTGAAGGCTCATATTCCTTCTCAAGTACCTTTACTTCAACATCCTTCTTAACTTTCCCGGTATCAAGCCCTGCAACGGAAAGTTTTGTAGCATTAAGAAGCTCGCGATTTCCAGAATGGCAAATTGTACAGACTGCCTTCTTCGGTCCTTTTGTCTGGGCATCAACAGGCATAATTGCATGGTGACATCCGTTACAATTCTTTTCTGATTGTTTGACAGCATGACAACCTGAACAACTTCTTTCAGAAGGAATACTATGATAAGCTGTAGCAATAGTAACATTTCCACCTTTTGGGTCACCATATAATGTATGACATTCCTTACATGCATTCAATGTTTCATGATGACAGCCTCTGCATGTCTTTGATTTTGTTTGATGAGATTTATGATCGAACGGAACTCCTTTCATTCTGGACTTTTCAATATCAATAAATGTTTTTTCAGACTGTCCACTATCTGGTCGAGAAATTTTTTCTAATTCTGCAATTGTCTTATATTTTCCAGTATGACACTGTACACATGAAATCGGAGCACCTTTTTCATCATTTGATTTGACTTTTCCCTCATCTAATTTGTTGTAATAAAGGTGGCAATTGAGACAACGTATATGTGAAACCTTCTCTAAAGCAAGCCCCTTTTTGCCAATAATTTTTGTCTCAACTGAAAGAACAGGACCTGTCTTCCTTCCTATCTCATGACAGTAATAGCATGACCATTCTTTTCCTTTTTCATAAACAAGCTCATCATTATAAATATGATGGCAATAAGAACAAGTGTCTTGAATATTCTTTTCTTTCAGTTTTTTATCATGGTTCTCATGATGCTCATAATTAAATTCAGTAACAGGATATTTATATTGTATTATTGATAGGTTATCAAGATGGCACTCTCCGCATGTTACAGGCCCGCTCTTCTTACTTTCATATCCTCGTTTTTTATGGCAACCTATACATTCATTATGGTAAGCATCCATATATGAATTTTTATCTTTTTTTAGCACTTTTTTAGGAAAAGTAAAAGTCATAAGTGATTTATCTTCATTCCAGGGATGACAGGAATCGCAAGTATCCCATTTTTTTACACCGTCTTTTATGAGTTCTTCAATATGTTTTTTATGATTAAAAATTACTTGTGGACGCTCCAGTTTTCCAAAAATATCAGCATGAGCAATAGATATTTTGTCTTCTAAATTTTGAAATGGGATTTTATGAACGGTTTTTTCCATCTCAACAGGATTTTCTACGGAATAGATCTTTCCAATACCGTAGATGAGCAAGATGAGATAACAAAGCCCAATAATAAAAACAATCAACCATTTTTTCATATTCTTCTCATCCTTCCCGATTTATTTCTTTACTTTTAATTCCTCAGGAATTACCATGGTGTTTGAAATTAATTCATCAAAAAACATTAATTTTACAGGTAAATTCCAATATTTTATTACATCTTTTAACCCTACATTGCAGTTATGACATGGAGCTATAACTATTTTTGCTCCTGTTTCTAAAATCTGTTGTGCTTTTACTCTATTACCTCTCGCCTTATGCGAAGTCCACTGCGCTAAAACAGCAAGGCCTCCACCTGCGTTACAACAAAAGTTATATTCTTTGTTTGGTGTCATTTCTCTAAAATCCTCGCAAATAGCATTTACAATATATCTAAATTTTTCTGCAGCCCCTGCTCTTCTTACGATATTACAAGGATCCTGCAATGTAACAGGTTCTTTAATTTTCTTCGCTGGATCAATTTTTAATTTACCGCTAACTAAAAGTTCATAATAAAACTCACCAGGCTGTAATACTTCATATGGTAAATCCTTGTAACCCATCATCGGAGGCGCCACAAAACTTGTGGCAAATCGCGGATGCCCTCACTCAGTTAAAACTATTCTACTTGCTCGCAATCGTGATGTATTTTCAAAAAGTCCCTTAACAATTCTTTGCATTGTTACAAAATCACGAATAAACATCGGCATATTGCTACTATCCCAGCCATCTTTAGAACACATTGTCCAATTTACGCCAGCAACCTGCATTATCTTAGCAATACGGTCTATATGATAAAATCCTGATTTAGGTTCTGCTGCAAGAGGAAACCAGATTACTTCTGCCCCTTCTTTATCAATAGGAATTCTAAAATCTTTAATTTCTGGAGCTCCTTCTTCTTCACGCCATAAAAGAGCATCAATATAGTCATTTTGAGATATCCAAACCTGGTTTAAAGTAGCCATAAAAGCTTGGTTCATTTCAAACATTCTTTGTGGAATTACGCCTAACAAAAAACAAATTCTACGAACCATTCCAATAATAAAAGTTATATCTAAACCAAACGGACAGTACATACTGCAACGATGGCATATATTGCACTCAGTAAAAACAATCCTTGCACATTGTTTTATAAATTCAGCATCGACTTTCCCTTTTCTATTTATTAGCTCCCATATTGTCATACGCATTTTTGCCACTGGTGCATATGTTGGATCTTTATCATTTGAAAGATACCATTGACATGCCTCAGCACAAAGACCGCAATGCATGCAAGTCTCAATTATCGCTTTTATTCTTGAAGATTTTTTCCCAATAACTGCATTAATTACTTTTTCTATCTTTTCAGGGGTAAGTTTTTTTATTGATTCATCGAGTCCAGGATCTTTTATATCTTCTCTAATATATTCAGGGAAATCTTTGCTAACTATTTTTTCTTTTTCCTCTTTTTTTATATTTGTAAGAGCCATTTTTTCACCTTCCTTATCTTAATACTTACTAAAATTCTACCAATCTTTTGTTCTCCATAACGCAAACTGTGAACCCATCCATGCTCTCGTAAGGAAAAAATAAAACATGTGTGTTAATCTTGTTAAAGGAATACTGATAAGCATTATTTCGCCGAATAGAATATGAAGATATAACATAATGTTGTATGGAAGAAGCCATTGATGGTACGCTAAGAAACCTGTAAAAAAAGTTAAAAAACATATAGCTATAAATATTACGTCAGGAGAAAATGTAATAAAATTGACTGTTGGGTCAAAAATTCTCCTCAATAAGAAAAAGACACAACAAATAATAACAACTATTGTCATAATATCTGCAATGCTTTCTGGTAATGTCCACCATGAAATTCCCCATGATTCATACCATAAAAGATTGTGTGAAAGCAAAAAAATAGGAGTAAAAACAAGACATATGTGGAAAAGAAATGTTACTGTTGTTATTACAGGTCTTAATCTCCAATTTTTTGAGCCAAAAGGAATAATCCAATGAAAAATTGATTTTAATGTAGCCTTTAAATTTATAAAAGGGAAAATAACTTTTTCCTTTTTAGCTAAATCAATTAAGGATTTAACTCTATATATGCTTCCAGCAATAAAAATAATAAAAGCAATCCAGACTAAAGGGCCTCTCACGAGATTATAAAAATTTGGATCTTTTATAAAATCATACATTTTTCACTCCTCGTGTTATATTTCATTTATAGAGACCACACGGCGATAATACTTTCCACCCTCCATACAACGAAGTAATATTTTTTCGCCGTCAGGACTTAAAATTGGTTCCCACAAAAAATCATATCCTCTTCTACTAATTTTTCCATCAACAACTATATAAAATTTCCCACTTTTTTCTACTCTGGCTATTAGCCTATTATTCATATTAAAAATTGGGTCCCATACTTTATCAAAGTTTTCAGGCCATGTACTACCATCTACAGAAACTGTCCATTTGTTATCGTTTTTTACAACAGCTGCAACTTTTTTTCCATCATTGCTAAATACCGGTGATAAAACCAATTGGTTATAAAATATATTCCACGGGGTACCATCAACTGCTACAGTCCATTTTCCAATATCAGTTGCAACAATAGCGGCAAGCTTTTCACCATTAGGACTAAATTTTTGTCTCCAAACTTGGGGAAAATATCCCCATATTGGGCTGCTATTCATAGCTAAAGTCCAACCGTTTGGTGTTTGGATTGGTGCTACGACATCAGATGTTCCTGGCTTAAAAATAGGTTCCCAGACAGCACCAAACATTTTAGGCCATAAATTGCCATCAACTGCGATCGAATATTGAGAAAGATCAGTCATAACAGATGCTGCTGTATGGTTTCCATCATCGCTAAAGTTACATCCCCAAATACTTAAAAAAGAATTATCCCATGCTTTTCCATCAACTGCAACAGTATAATTCTTTTCATAAAACCAATTTATATCAAGCTCTTTTCTTCCTTTAATTTGCACATGAGAAGCTGTTTTTTTACCATCAGGACTTATGATTAAATCACGTACTTCTGGAAATTTATTTTCCCACGTTACTCCATTTAAGCAAATTCCGCTCGTCATTTCACTAGTTCGAATATTCACTGCAATATTCTTACCATCAGGACTTAGAGTAAGGTTCCAAACAAAATCAAACTTTTCTTCCCACATTTCGTGATCAACTGCTACAGTCCACTCATAATCTCTAAAAACAAGTGAAATTAATTTACAATCAGGTGTAAATTTTAGTGAATAAATACGTTCAAATGTTTCTTCCCATAATTCCCCATTAACACAAGTTGTCAGTCTTCCATCATTATTTTTAACTATAGTGGCTATTTTTTCTCCGTCATCACTTGGAACGAGGTCTTTTATTGAAGTAAACTTTTTCTTCCATTCATTGATATCAGCGATATATTTCTCTTTGGTATCCCAATCCCAATTTAATGACTCACTCATATGAGATTTCCCTTTCTTGCCATTTACTTAGTTAGATGGT
>Ga0123519_10014726_pt1 | contig 11077 bp, 8 predicted proteins | sample YelNatPaOPRAMG02_FD_87396 | JGI IMG/M metagenome (GOLD analysis project Ga0123519, IMG submission 87396) | Hot spring microbial communities from Yellowstone National Park - Yellowstone National Park OP-RAMG-02 (version 2) | ecosystem: Environmental > Aquatic > Thermal springs > Hot (42-90C) ... | reverse complement strand
CTCGAGCCGATGCCCTCTGTGGTATAGAAAAGCTGTTCTAGCTCTATGAACTATCTGCTCCAGCATTTAAGGTGCAAAGGCGGATACGGAACGGCAGGCACTAGGCACACGAAATATGACGTGTGAAACGACCAGAATATCCGAGAAAAAAGTCTGGGTAATGGAGCTTGGAGGCAGGGCGTTTGATGGATACTTTACAGTGCACTGAAAAAAACACAAGAAAAGTAAGAAGAAAAATGTACATAATCGGAGAACGCTGGCCTAAGTAAACGTTTTGTCGATGAAAAAAATACGATACAACGCCAACTGGGCATACGGTTGTATCTCGGGGACGGAGACTTTCGGCGCAGAATCCCTTGCGAAAACGCACCGCTCTCCGTACTTTTCCGGAAACTCTGGTTGGACAGATGATGAACGGGGCGTGGTGGCAAGAGGCTGTGCTGGACCATAACAGGGGAGCAGCCGCGCTTGAAGAGCTCTTCGATCGGGGCACCACAAGGACACCAGGGGTCGTGCTTGCGCATGAGCGTAGGCTTCGCGAGCTCAATAGCACCTTGCACACCTGTTTGCAAAAGTTGCACGCTTTTCGTAAGGCAGCAGAGCAGCTTCCCGCAGAAGAGAGGCGTCGCTTGCTGGTAACGCTTTGGCGACAAACCTCAATCATCCACTTTAACCGAGCACTTTTAAGGCTGTTCAACGGGGACGTGTTCGAAAGTCTCCTCGAAGCGCAGACGTCCTTTCGTTGTGCGAGAAGCGCTGCAGAGCTCCGTCTGGTCGGAATGCTAGAACCGACACCGACCATCGAGATAGAGCAGCCGCATACTCGTTTTGGTGACGACGCCGACATGATGTTTTCAACAACTTTGCCGGCGGACCTTGGTTGGTCCACTGCAGATGCCGCCCTTGCCCTGGAGCCAGCACTTTTGTTGGTATCTTTATGGATGTGTTCTGGAAACAGCGAGGATCTAGTATCTGCGGAGATGTACTGGGAATGCAATGTAGCGCCACTGGTGAGTCTGCTGCAGAAGGCAACACCCCTATCTGACGAGCAGCTCTCAGCCAAACTTGGGAAAGTCCAAATCCTCCAGACGTTGCTAGAGTGGCGCAGAGGTTGCCGCTCCGCCGAGCACTTCAAGAAACTCTCGGGATCTCCTCAGGCGGCATACTTGAAAATGATAGGCGCATTCTTGCTTGGTGATCGGCGTGTAGCCGCTTCCACAATCGAGACATACGGGTCTGGTTACCGCCACGAGGACGCGCTGCGGCTCGCAGAACGTGTCGACACTCGATCGCACTGCGCGAGGACAGGGTACACACCCAGGAACGGTGCACCGCGAGGTGATGCCCACGTGCTCTACCAGTCAAAGGCATTGATGCAGCGAGGTGACTGGAATGCTGCCATTCGTCTACTGAGAGCCCTCAACGAGAAAATGCTGTCAACTGTGGGTCACGTGAACGCGTCACTGGCTAGCGATCGACATGCGAGGCGAGAAATATCAGTGACGTCTCCAGATGACCCCGAGGTGCGATCACGGGGTCTCGACGAGGTGCGCGCGTCGAGCAAACCCCTCGATGAGAGCGCGAACGAGAGGCTGCCCACTAATCGACATGAATTCGTCCAAACGACATGCACGGAAGCTCGAGCACCCTCGAGCTTGATAATGACAAAGCTGGGATTTACCCAAGGAGATCGTGGCGTGATCTGGGCATGGAAAACAGCGCCCTCCGAGGCACGTGCTCTGCTCTGTGCATCTGCATTAGCGACTGCCCTAGCGTGTGTTCGTCGATGGGATGATTGTTGGTCGGTTTATCACGAATTTCGACGCCGCTGTGTATGGAATTTATGGGCCGACACGAGTATCAGCTTCCTACGGGGACTGGTGGATGACTGGCGGCGTACACTGCAGATCGCTCACGCACAGTTGCTGCTTAGCTACAGCGAAGCGCTGTTGCATCTGGGATTTCGAGAGCAAGCTTTGAAAGTTCTTCGCAAGTTCTGGTCACAATACGGGGAAATCGATTGGGATCCAGCGGTGCACATGCACTTGCGAACACGCCACGCCATTCTCCAGGCAGAGTGCGCTATTCACGGTGGTGAAGCGCCTGAGACGATACGCGCCTGCCTCACTGAAGCGCGAATGCATCTGGCTGCCGGTGCCGCATCGTTGCCAGCTGCAACGCAGGGTATGCATGAATACCTTGTAGGGATGATTACGAATGCGGAGGCCTTGATTGCACTCACCAGCGGCACCGCATGCAGTCAGTCGATCCTGGGTCTGCTGGAGACGGCCGCCAAAAAGTCTCGTTATCATACTGCCGTGGTTTACAACTTGACGCTCTTTATTTGGGCAAGAATGGGTCACATTACGCGAGCGCTACGCTTATGGCTCCATCACCGAGGTATCGATCCGGATCACCCCAATGCCGCAGACAACGACAAGCTCAGGGCGGACGCCGCTCCAGACGCGCAGCTGGAGCCCTTCGAAACACTGACACGAGCTTGCATCGCACTGCGACAGCAGCAAATCGCCGACGAGCAGGCGCTCCAGAATCTCGACTTCCTCGAACAGATCATCAACTGATCGCAGCGAAATATCGACGTCGCCCTGCCCGGACAATGTGCTGTGTTTCCGAAAGGCATCCGAAACCGCGTCGTCGAAGTCGGCACAGCGTGTCGAGCCCGACGAGAGCATTCCCACGAGACAAGACCTGCGTGATATCTCCGCATCTAGACCAGGCAATACGGCAGACGTTGTTGAACGACAACTGCTGTGCTGAACGCGCGGCTCGATCGATCGGCGATTCGACTCGGGCACGCGTACGTCATGCCCCCCGCCGTGTTGACCCGCTCGCATTTATATATGTACTTACATAGCGACAGCTCGCGGTTCGCTCGGCTCCTGGCGTCTGCCACGCAGACTTGTACACCGAGTCGTTCGGTGTGGCGGCAAAGGCACTCAGAGCGCCGCGCGCAAATGCTCTTTGCGGGCCGCTCCCGCGGAAAGTTTCTCGGCAATATGGCTGAATTGTTTCGTGTTCTGCTCAATATACTTTCGGGTAACTTGTACGAGTTCCTCTAGCTTTTCTATCCGGGACTCGTCCATACTCAGCGGCGCTACATCGGGGTTCAGACGGAAATACATATCGCGTCCATGCGTCAGATCCAGGATCGCGTGGTGTACAGCCTCGGTATCGGTCGCGCTGCTCAACAGGGTGCGCGCCAACTCAAAGATGCTATCACCACTGGAGCCGGCAGTGGCTACTCGCTGGTTTGGCTCGCTCACGAGACGCGGATCGCAACGCCCGGTTCCAACACTTACCAACACATCAATCGGTAGGTCTGGCCAGAGCAGCTTGGCCTCGTGGCACGCAATAGCCGTCGGGTTGTTCACCAGGATTGCTCCGTCACAGAACGTTTCGCTGCCGCAGCGGAAAGCGTCGAAGTAGGTCGGTGCTGCTGATGTCGCGCGCAAGGCCTCGTACACGCGATGGTGGGCTGCATATCGATACCTCGGCTTCGATTCGGGTGGCGGGGCGTAATTTGTATGAAGAAACGGGGCCGCGGGATTCTCACTTACAATCGTCGAGACACAGAATACGCACGGCGGATCGTCAGCGATATGCGCTACTGCCCGCGAATCAATGAGGTTCATTTCACCGGCGAACGCTCGAAAGAAGCGCTCGAGCGCCGCGCTGTCGTAGTAGCCACGACTGAAAAGGAGGCGACCCATGCCCAACCAGCGAACAGCTCGACTGGTGGGCGTGCTGAAAACCTTGCCACAAAACTCCCTGTAGAGAAGTTCGCACTCTGCGAGGGATTTGCGAGCGATGCAGAGGGCCACGGCCAAGATACCGCCGGCTGAGGTACCAGCAACGAGGTCGAATAGCTGGTGGATAGGTTGTCCGGTGCGTCGTTCCAGCTCTTTGAGGATTTCAATCGAGACAAGAGCTCGGGCGCCGCCGCCGTCCAGCGTGAGTATCCGGATACCGTGCGGGCGAGGTCGTCGGAACAAGTTCGGGAGCCTGCCGAAGATGCGCTCGCGCGCCGCTCGTCCATGATCACCGTAGCGACGCTCGAGGCCAAGTGCTGCTACCAGCCGTCGACAAGCAGCAGTTACACGATGTGCACCGAGCAACTTCAGTTTCGGTGTTGGCGCGTCCGTGCCCGATGCATTTCGATGCGCTGCCGTTGGCTTGACCAGGAACTCTTTTGACGGAGTTTCCTGAAGGATGCGATCCAAACGCTGAACAATACCACTCGTTGCGACGATGAGCAACGCAAACTCTCGATCACATGCGGCAATCGTGCCGAGACAGAGGGCGCTGCTCTCGACGCAGTTTGCGTCAGCGGCAGCGGCGAATATCCTGCAGAACTGTTGGAGCAGGGCACTGCGACCCACCTGATGCAACGTATCCGATTGGCACCAGTTGAGAATCGTGTGCGCGTGGCTCAAAGCCGGCGCCAGGAGCCTTTCATGGATACGAGACTGGGTACCTCCAAGTGGTCGGCGTTCGTGGGTAAGGTTTGGAGGAATGCCGTCCCCCGCGTGTCCAATAAGAGCAGAAAAGCAGCGATCAAGCAACGCGAAACCGCAAGAGCTGACGAAAGCAGCTAGTAAGCTCCTATCCCCGCCGACCACAAGCTGTGCCGTATCCGAGAGCACTGTTAAAAACTGGCGAACTGTTTCTATATGCCACTCTGGTGTGTCGCGAAGTCGCGAGAGCTCCCGCCGCACACGCCTGCAATCGTTGCCCGGCATTTTCTGCCCGCAGAACGAGGAACTCACACGGCCTACTACCAGCTGCCGTTTACATAACGCAACTGGTAACCCAGCAAAGGCTCTTGAGTGCAGTGGTCGACCAAACTGCGCAGTGTGCAAGAGTCTCAACAACCCGTTCAGCCAGTAAAACGGGTATGCTAATGTGCCGAAGCCAAACTTTCCCAAGTGACGTTCGTGGATATATTCCCACTGGTAGCCGGTGGTCGACCACGCGCGCTAGATTTGGTACCCGAGGTCCTGTGGCGTTCCGAAGTACTCGCGTCGTCGTCGTCGTCGTCGTCAACGGAACCCAGTACACTTGTGCCTGCCTGCCTGCCTGCCTGCCTGCCTGTCGCAGTGCTTTCGATAGGATATGGCTGGCCGAAAAAGCGCCTCTGTTGCAGAAAATGTGCCATCCCGCGCAATCTCGCACCGGATCGCGCTCGATCGTTGAAGCATGCTGGTGATTCACGTCAATGATGTGCCACATTCAGGCGCATCTCATTGTATGCTTTTTCGCAACTTTTAGCAGATACGGTCAAAGTGCGTCCACTTGAAGCAATAAAAAATCCAAGGGAAAGGTATGGACATGCAATTCGAGGATCCTGGAGGCTCGGCGTCGCCGAGTACCGGAGAAGAAACGGAAAAAACGTCTTCTCGTTGATCATCGAGCGAAGAAGAGCAAGCGAAGAAGAAACGGGAGATAGGCGAGAAAAAATGCGTTTGCCCGACTGAACGATAATGAGACGCTAGTGGCACTGGGGACATGAGTCCGAGCAATACTTGCAATGGTGCGTTCCACCAGAGGCAACAAACGCATGGAATTCGTGAACCGAGACTTGAATGCCGCCATCCATATCAGACGAGGAGTGGTGCTGAAGACGAGACTCGCACAGCTGATGTAATCCAGCTCTGGGGCGCAGCTTCTCAGGCTCGAAGTGTGCCCGGATCAATCGAATCCGATCGCAGGCGACCAGTCAGAAAAGGCTGGGAGTCGTTTGTAAGTGGAAAAGTGTTTACCCTCCGTGATCGTGGGACGTTTTCCGTTCTACTGGCGATATGTGGCAGCTCTGACTGACATCTTCTTGACTCAAAAGGGTCTGTATGCGTTGATGGCGTTGGAGCAGGCGCGCTCGCCTGGTATTTGATATCCGGGGGATCGAGTGACGAATATCTCTGGGGGGAAGCATGCCTGTTGGCTGGTGAGCCCCTTGAAGCGATGCTGCGGAACGACAGACGATCTCCCGGATGCCGATATCCAACGCGCAACTGGGCATCCCTTGTGGCTGTGAACGATTAAGCGCCCAAAAAATTTGAATGAATCCAGGATGCAATCTTTGATGCATGGGGTAGTGACATGGACGCTATGTATATCGGAGCTAGACCAAGGACTAGGGATTGTGCAGGTCGCGAAGATGCCTTGTAGAGCTGCTGAGTCGTTCCGGTGCTGGTGGTCTACACAGAGATGCACGCCGTGCAGGACCTGAGCGCAAGCACCCGAAGCACATTTCTTCTACCTTATTAGTCGTATGGAACCTGCTTCCAATGGTGTTACGGAATCCATGGACAGGACCTGTTCCCGGATGTGGCATTCGCCGGCTATTGGGAGAAGCGCTGCAGCGCTGCGCTTTGGGCGCGTTGCTGCGTTCTGCATCGTGCAGCGGCATTTGGGCGGGCTTCGAGCATGCTCCGACTTCCGCTGCACGAAACTCACTTGTCAAGGGTTGCCATAATTTTTTTAGTACTTCCTTGCATCTGTTACGTCACGGTGAGTCTCGACGCAAACGTTGCCGGTGCGTCTTCCAGCCGTTGGAAGCGGCTTCGGGCTTGCCGATCGTCCGAAACGACTCCCGCCCGACAAGTCGTTTGAAGTTTTGCTCGCAAACCAATTCGCCAGAGCGATCCGTTGCTGGTTTCAGCTCGCAGAACGAGCCAGCGGATAGCGACTTGGTCGACAAGTGGCCTCGTTTTGAGCGTACCAGCGTTGGCTTTGACACACCCGTCCATGCACGTGCCATTCGCTTTCTCACGATGAAAATCTATGTACTCGTCGTTGACGCGGTCATAGACCATCATCTGGACTGCGCGTTGGTTCGGGCGTATCACTGTGGAGAAGCCTTCAAGATACACCCGATGGCGATTTTATTGCTTTTCCTACTTGGAAACTGCGAGACCAAGCGATACGACCTTTGTTCATTTAGGTTTCAACCTCGACGGCCACCATGTTGTACGCCTCCTCACGTTGCTTGTCGAAGAGCGCCGAGGTCAAGTAGCGTTCACCGAACGATGGAATGATGACGACGATATTCTTGCCTTTCATCTCGGGTCGCCGACCAAGCTCGAGCGCCGCAACCACAGCAGCCCCACTGGAGATACCACATAGAAGACCTTCTTCAACTGCGAGACGTCGTGCCATTTCAATTGAATCCATGCTCGTAACCTGTTTCACCTCGTTGTATATCTTGGTGTCCAAAATTCCTGGAACGAAACCAGCTCCAATGCCTTGTATTTTGTGCGGGCCCGGTCGGCCGCCACTGAGCACCGGTGACTCCGCCGGCTCTACCGCCATGATATAGACATGCGGGTTTTGCTCGCGCAGGTAACGGCCAGCACCAGTAACCGTGCCACCGGTCCCGACTCCAGCGACAAAAGCATCCACCTTGCCACCGGTTGCGGCCCATATCTCAGGCCCAGTTGTCTCGTAGTGCGCCTTCGGGTTATCCGGATTATTGAATTGTTGAAGCATGTACGCATTTGGAGTGGTGTGAAACAACTGCTCGGCTTTGGCAACAGCTCCTTTCATTCCTTTGGCGGCTGGCGTGAGTACCACTTCGGCGCCGAAAGCGCGCAGCACCATTCGCCGCTCTATGGACATAGAGTCTGGCATCGTCAGAATCAGACGGTAACCACGAGCTGCAGCGAGATATGCCAGGGCAATTCCCGTATTGCCTGATGTTGGTTCGATGAGCACCGTTTTTCCGGGCTGGATGTCGCCCCGCTTTTCAGCCTCGACGATCATGTACTTGCCGATCCGATCTTTTACGGACGAGCAGGGCTCCATGGACTCCAGCTTGCATAGTATATGCGCTTGGACCCCCTCCTCTTCCGGAATTTTCTTGAGCTCCACAATCGGTGTATTCCCGACTAGATCGGACACGTCGCGAGCCAACGCGACCGAGGGTGGCGCAGTCAAGGCCAGCTGCACGCGCTGGCGAGCACGCGGTGAACGACGAGCGTATCCGAGAATCCTGGTCTGCTCGGGCTTCGCCCGCACAAACGTACTATTCTTTTTTCGATTCCGGAGAGTAGCTTGCGCAGCTTTGAGTGAACACGGCACCAGAACGTACATTGCGTTAGACACAAGCGTATAACACCCGGAAATCCATGGACGGTGCGCGAGCCGAGATTCTCAACGAGAGCGCAGCTCGAGGGGTCGCCGCCTGCGCTCGAGCGAAGCGCTCAAAAAGCTGTACGCAAATACGCAGTTCATGAGGCGTTCTTTAGTGGGCCTTGATGCGGACTGTCAAGGTATTCGGTTCCCTATTTGTTTCGTGTGCAGGGCCAATGTACATGATTTTTTCTAAAACGACTGTTGCTCGCTTTTCTGGTCAGAGTTTCCATATGCTGCTTACACTGGAGAAGCGAGCACTTTAGTGACCAGGTTCAACTGGAGCGACCCGCTCGCCGTGAACCTGGAAATATCTCCAGCTTTAGCCTAGTACTTTTCGGCGGTTGAATGGCATGGTTTCTGTATACTTTCGCTGAAGTTAAAGAGGCGGACTGCTTACCCATGCTTTGTCTGCAATAACAAGTTGGATCTTTTCAGGAGTTTCGCGCTGGAATCCATCTGCTTCTTTCCGTATTCGGCATGCCGCCACATAACCGGAGGCAACGTCATGTCGACCGTTTTAGAGTTTGTGTAAAAGAAGTCGCATGAGATCCGAACCATGGATGTGGTTCCATTGGAACCGGCAGAGAAGATACCGAGGTGTCTCAGCGACGCGCATACGATCCACACGTCGATATCGTCGGTGAAACAAACAATGCCCCACGACCATGGAGGGTCAATATATGAACATTCACAGGCGCTTCCCAGCCTTTTTCACGGTTGGCCTGCTATCGGTTTCAATTTCTCACTGCGCACTTGGAGCTTGTGAGGCTGTCCCACGAAGTTAGATCGCGTCGACTCCTCGAGTCTCGTCTTCAGCACCCTACATCTCCTGATTTTGATGGAAATGTTGAAGTCTCGGTTTTCGAACTCCAAGCTTGTCTTGCCGCTGGTTCTACTTGCCAATGCATGGTGTCCTCGAATACGTGCTCTCGGTGCCATTTGCTGTTCTGTCAGCTCTCCGTGCTTTTCTATCGTCGAAGCGCTCCGCTGCCTTCTCTTCTATCCCAAACCTCTGAAGTGTAAACCACAGCTCATCCCGTATTTGTTTCTAAAATGAACCCACTTCCTAGTGCCCTTTGGTGTGGACCTTCCCTGAGGGGGACACGCTTGCGGCACAAAGGCGGAATAGACACCGTCCTGGTCGCGTGCCGAAAGCTTCTGTGAGTCGCCCAGTGGCGCGATCATTACGTTTCAGGATACAGAACGCTCCTTCGGTGACGTTGAACCACGGAGAGTATGGAGCAATGGAAAGCAACTCTACCTCCCAATAGCATCGGCAAAAGCTTGCACGCAATAAAAATGGTGAAATGGCGCGTTGTCGTCTGGAAAGACGTCTCCAGACGTGGGGAGAAGGGTCTTCAATGATTCGGCAAAGTGGGTGTTGTTGTATGAGCCTTCCCTACGAGCGAAACTGAGGCCGTCAAATATATCCACTGCAGCTGGAGCCGATGATGATGCCTTAGCTCTTTTCGAGTTCGATCGTACATACAACGGACCCCCTGCTCCGCGAGTACCCATATACGCCCCGACCGTATCGCTCGGACGAAGTCTCACTGACTGGCAAAACAAACTGACGTCACTTTGCTTCATATCGATCGTGACATTCCAGGAATTCTCCAGTCGTAATTTCGGTGGAAGATAGCCGTGATTGAACTAGGACGCTTTTGTGCCAGGCTCCTAGAGTTTACAGGTCCACACGGACAAGCGGTTGAATAACAGAGACGCCCATGATGGCTTCTATACTCGCTTCAGCTTTCCATAAGCTCATCAACGGTTCGTTTTCTATCATTGACCTCAATCGCGCTTTGAGAATATCGGTTTCTGGCGCGGAACGCATAGCCTTCTTCTTGTCGGTGTTCCTCGAGTATCTGATTACTATGGTATGACGGACCTGAAGCAGGAATGCAGTCCTCCTTCCATTGTCCAGTAAAGAGCAAATATCGAATAGGCAAGTGCTCTACGATCTATACGGTATACTGCTTTGTGATTTCGATCTCCTGCTGGAGACTGCGAAAAAGCATGTGATGCCATGCAGCGGGGCGACGGAACAGAGTTGAGTTGGAAGACTATTCGATGGACGGGCGTTCAATCTCCAAAGGCTTTTTGCTGCATATCCCAGGAGCTAGCTCATAGACTTGGATCTGTATCGAAGTTTTGGAGGGTTTCACGGAGAACGCTTGAACACTGCAGGCACAGAGCGGGCATAGAACTCCACGAGAGAGACTATCGAGACGAGGTGTGATAAATCGCGTAGCGCCGCTCTTCCACAACATCGGCAATATCATTTTGCAACACAGCGAACGGCAATTGAGGCAGTTTTTTGTGTCAGTCGTGTATCTTCCATGTAAAGCCTTTGCAGGATATCGGTTTGCTATGAGTCGCTAGCACGGGGCGTTGTCCACGACGGCCGAGCTTGACTTGAGGCGCGCCGGCTCTCGTTTGCTAGCCCTTGATTAATACTGAAGCGCGGTCAACTCGCAATCATCGTGCAAGCATAAAATCGACCCGTGAATTGATAGCGCTGTTCCTGAATTGAGAAATTTTCCGAACGTTTCATAAAATGGACAGCGACGAATTCATGTTGCATCAATATGGGCTTACGGGTGAAAAAGATTTTTTAGGATTCTTTCTCGTCTCTTTGAGATATGGCGCCTTCGACGCTTTGCGGCTGGAATTCGTTCGGTCGTCGGAATCTGGATGATTTGCGACCTCATTGAGAGGATTCGTTAAGGAACCGAAATCATCATCCAATGCATACGTACAATCCTCTACTCTTCCTCTTTCGTACCGCGTAGCATGCTACAATCACGCTTTTTTCACGTTTCGATCTCCGGTTTCAAGGCAGCTCGAGCGCCCAGCAATCGCCAGCGTCGTATTGAGCAGGAGAAATACCCGACGTCGTCTCTGAACCACTGGTTCACAAGCT
>Ga0123519_10014723_pt1 | contig 11077 bp, 9 predicted proteins | sample YelNatPaOPRAMG02_FD_87396 | JGI IMG/M metagenome (GOLD analysis project Ga0123519, IMG submission 87396) | Hot spring microbial communities from Yellowstone National Park - Yellowstone National Park OP-RAMG-02 (version 2) | ecosystem: Environmental > Aquatic > Thermal springs > Hot (42-90C) ... | reverse complement strand
TATAGATTTTTTGTGTATCAAATCCTTTGCTATGTGGTAACTTTTCCCGTAATAAAATCTGAGGAGACAACGCAAAAGCGAGACAACCAGGCTGGCGGCATCATGGGCCGTGAGTCTCAATCATGCCTTAGGAGGAGCAGAAATGGCTATTCTCAGGTTCTTCGTGGTCTCGGCTGTAGCACTTCTCGTGCTGTGTGCTCAAATCGCTGCATTGGGCGCCCAAGAGATTAAGGTAGGAATAGTCGATTCGTATAGCGGTCCCCCAAGCACCTACACGAACGACGTCAGGGATGCTTTCAAGCTTGCGCTCGACAAAATCAACAGCCAGGGAGGCGTCTTGGGCCGAAAAATCGTCTTTGTGACTCGGGATGACAAGTTCAAGGTGGACCTTGGGCTCAGCGCTGCAAAGGAATTGGTGATGCGTGAGAAGGTCGATCTCCTCATGGGCACGATAAACAGCGCTGTTTCCCTTGCCATCTCTGACTTTGCCAAAAAGGAAAAAATCCCGTTTCTTGTCACCTACGGTAAGAGCGCCAACATCACTGGCGCTAAGGGACACAGATATGTCTTCTCGATGAACGACAATACGGAGATGATCGGCCGGGCAGCCGCCGCGGGGTTGGCAAAAAAACCGTTCAAAACGTACTGGATTGCCGGCGATGATTACGAGTATGGTCATGCCGTTGCTGACGCCATCTGGAAAAACCTCCAACGCATCAAACCAGAGGTAAAACTCCTCGGACAATCGTGGTGGAAGGTGGGCGAGCCTGACTTTACCCCTTACATCACGTCGATCCTGTCAGCCAAACCTGACGCCGCAATCATCGCAACTGGCGGGGCCGGCTGCGTACCTTTCTTGAAAGCGGCAAAAGCCACCGGCTTTAACACAAGAATGCCTTTCTTCATGCACACCGCGACCGAACTCTCGACGCTGAGACCGCTCGGTCTGGAAGCGCCCGAAGGCGTCCTCGGCACCTCTAACTACTTCTTCTATTTTCCGGATACCCCCGCGAACAAGTCTTTTGCCAAAGATTTCAAAGAAGCTTTCAATCGATATCCTTCATTCGGCAGTCTGATAGGTTATTTCACGGCGCATTTCATTGCCGAGGCCTATAAGAAGGCTGGCGCGGTCGATCCGGAAAAGTTTATCAATGCGCTGGAGGGGATGACGGTCGAGACGCCCATCGGCGTGATAAAGATGAGAGAATACGACCATCAGGTTATGCTCCCCATGTACATGGGAGTGACCAAGAAGGTCCCAGAGTATGATTTCTTGATTGCTGGGGATATTGTGACCATTCCCGCAGAAGAGGTCATGCCGCCCGTGGACGAGATCAAGAAAACGAGAGAGTCCCAGTAACCGAAAAGGATAGGGCGAAAAGGTATGGCGCGTCGCGTCATCGCTCAGTTACACGGATAGCTTGGTGAGATGGAGACCTTGATAAACACAGCCCTGGCAGGGTTCGTTCAGCAGCTCCTTGTGGGGTTGAGCAGATCGACGATCCTTTTTATCGTCTCATCCGGAATGAGCCTTGTCCTTGGAGTGCTTCGCATCCCGAATGTGGCGCATGGTTCGTTGTATATGATCGGGGCATACCTCGCGTACAGCGTGGCGGTGTTTGTAGGCGGGAGCTACGGATTCGTAGCGGCCCTTGTCCTGGCTCCTCTCGGGGTCGCAATCATCAGTCTGATCGTGGAGCGGAGCCTTTTTTGTCATCTGTACGAACGTGAACACCTCATGCTCTTGCTTTTTACCTTTTCGCTCACCCTTTTGTTTCGAGACCTCGTGAAGCTGACGTGGGGCCCGGATTATCGATCGATCTCGCCGCCGGTCATCCTCCAAGGGGCGTGGTCGATACTGGGAACCCCTATTCCGAAATACAACATATTCCTGCTTTTTGTCGGCCCGCTCGTGGCGCTGGGGTTGTGGCTTCTTATCAACAAGACAAAGATCGGAAAAATATCACGCGCCGCGGCGGTGGATCGGGAAATGGTAGGCGCCATCGGTATCAATGTAGGGATGGTCTTTGCCTTTGTGTTTGTCGTGGGGTGCGCGTTGGCAGGGCTGGGAGGCGCGCTGGTGGCGCCCACGCAGAACATCACCCAGGGCATGGACCATTCCATTATCATGGAGGCATTTCTGATCGTGATCATAGGAGGCCTGGGGAACATGTGGGGAGCGCTGGTCGGAGCCCTCATCTTCGGTCTTACCGATTCTCTGGGCATCCTGGTGTGGCCGCAATTCGCAATCGTGTTTCCCTACATGGCAGTCATCATCGTACTCATTATCAAACCAACCGGCCTGCTAAAGGGAACGTGGTAAGGAGGGCTTCGAGTGGCGCCTGAAAAATCTTGGCTCAAAAACAGCGCGCCCTTGATCGCCGCAGCGCTCCTGCTGCTTGCGCTTGCGCCGTCGTTCCTCCCAAGATTCTATGTGTATTTACTGGCCCTCATCATGGTGACGGGCTTGCTCGCCACGAGTCTCAACCTGGTGCTGGGACACGGAGGCATGTTTCAGTTTCACCACGCGGTCTTCTACGGCGTAGGGGCTTACGCGTGCGCCCTGATGATTACGAAGACGAGTTGGCCGTGGTTTGCCGCGTTCATCGCCGGCCCCCTCGCTGCTGCCATACTGGCATTGATCATGGGGTTGATCTGCGTCCGCTTATCCAAGCTTTATTTCGGTATGCTGCAACTCTCGCTCGGTTCACTGGTCTGGGCCTTGGTCTTTCGCTGGTACTCATTCACCGGAGGGGATGACGGCATACATGGAGTCCCGCTTCCGCCTTTTCTCGCCGACGTCGCTGCATCGTATTATTTCACTGTTGCTGCTTCTGTGGTCAGTCTATGCATCATGTACGCCTTGGTGAATTCACCCTTTGGCCGCATCTTCGAGGCGATCAGAGACAATCCGGAGAGGTCAGAAGTCATCGGCGTCAACGTGAGGAAACAGCAATTGCTGGGCGAGGTGATTGCGGGTTTTTTTGCCGGCGTGGCAGGAGTTCTCTTCGTGGTAGTGGAAGATTCAGTGTTTCCTGATTTGATGTTTTGGACCCTCTCCCTCGAAATACTCATCATGTGCCTGCTCGGCGGCTGGTTCACTTTTTGGGGGCCCATGATAGGCGCGGCCATCATAGTGGTCCTCAGAACCGTCATAGGCATCTACACTGAGTACTGGACGCTCGTCCTGGCGATCATACTCATCCTCCTCATCTTCTTCCTTCCCCAAGGGGTTTTGGGCTATATCGAGGAAGTGATCGAGGCCAGAAGGTCGCATGCGCCCAGTCGGAACGAATAAATGTTGACCGTTGAACAGTTGTCAAAATCATTCGACCGTTTTCTGGCCGTCAGGGACGCGAACCTCCATGTCGAAAAGGGGCAGGTTGTCGCAGTCATAGGACCCAACGGCGCAGGAAAAAGCACGCTGTTCAAGTTGATCACAGGGCTTGCCAAACCAGACAAAGGAAAAATCATATTCGACGGCGAGAATATCACCGGCATGCCCGCCTATGACGTCTGTCGGAAGGGCATTGGATTGTCATTCCAGATCGTAAACATTTTCAGTAGATTAAGCGTTTTTGAAAACGTGAGAGTCGCGGTGCTCGCCCACCAAAAAAAGACCTTCAAACTCCTCACACCGGCGCGTCGACTGGCCAATGAAGAAACGGCAAGGATACTCGAGAGCGTCGGTCTCGGAGGCGTACGGAATCGAGTCAGCGGCGCCCTCTCTCATGGCGAGCAAAAAGTGCTCGAAATAGCCATCGCCTTGGGCACGCACCCGAAATTGCTGATCCTCGATGAACCCACCGCGGGCATGTCGCCAGAAGAGACGCAGATGATGATCGAACTGATCCAGCGCCTCAACCAAAGCATGGGCTTGACCATACTCTTTTGCGAACACGACATGGAGCTGGTGTTTTCCATCGCCCAATCCATCATGGTGATGCAGCAAGGAGCGACCATTATCCAGGCCGATCCTGAAACAGTGAAAAACGATCCACTCGTCAGGGAAGCATATCTCGGGGGCGGCGATTAATGCTGGAAGTGAGAGACATCCATACGTTTTATGGTCTCAGTCACGTGCTTTTTGGGGTTTCTTTGACCGTTGGCCGGGGAGAGATCGTGTGTTTATTGGGTCGCAATGGAGCTGGAAAAAGCACCATCATCAAGAGCATCATGGGAATTGTTCCGCCAAGACAAGGTTCCATCAAATTCAAGGGCAGAGAGATAAAAGACCTCGCGCCATTCAGGATAGCGAGACTCGGCGTAGGCTATGTTCCGGATGATCGCAGGGTCTTCGCCGACCTCACGGTGGGAGAGAACCTCGAGATCTCCGAACGTCCCGGTGTGACCAGCACTGAATGGAACAAACAGAAGGTATATGAATTTTTCCCAGCCCTGGCCCACATCGACGGACGAAAGGCCGGGCTTTTGAGCGGCGGGGAGCAGCAGATGCTTACAATCGCTCGGGCGCTGGTCACCAATCCTGATTTGCTCCTGCTTGATGAGCCCACCGAGGGGCTCGCTCCCCTTATCGTTCGAATGCTCCAGGAGCGCATTCTTGAGCTCAAGGCCACGGGCTTGACCATCCTGCTCGCGGAACAGAACCAAAAGGCAGCCCTTGCCCTCAGCGATCGGGGATACATCATAGACAACGGCGTCATCAGATTTGAGGGGACCATACAAGAATTGCGGGAGAATGAGAGTGTTCGTAAGAAATACCTCCTCGTGTGAATTTCATACCCAACGTGCGGTTTTAGGAACAAGATGCTCGTAGGTCCCCGCCCTTTTCACCCAGGGGAATGCCGCTGAACACCTTGGTAAATTCGGCCCCGAGAAAGAATATCTGCGCGCTGTAATAGACCCAGATCATGAGCACAACAAGGGAGCCAGCGGCCCCATAGACAGACCGCACGCCGGTCAACGCCAGGTACAGTCCCACAGCCCACTTGCCAGCCAATAACAGCAGCCACGCAAACACCGCGCCGGAAAGCGCAGCCAGAAAAGGAACTCGCACAGGGGGCATAAACTTGTATGAGAGAAAAAGGAGGCTCGGGAGCATGGCAAGGGATACCAGGGTGTTCACGAGTTCGAGTGGGCTGTAAAAGGTGGGCAACATGTCCACGATCAACGAGTTCACTGCTGCGACGAGCGCCCCTGTGACCGCAGAAATGATGATGAGGAGCCCTATTGCCGCCACGAGCACAAAGGAAATGACGCGGGTATAGAGGAAATGGAACACGCCTCGACCGCGATCCGGCCGATGACGCCATACAGCGCCGAGGGAACTCTGCAGCTCGGAAAACGCTGCCATGGCCGTGGCGATGGCCGCGAGGATGCCGAATAGGGGAAGCCCTTTGCCAGCTATTTTCCCTTTTGCTCCCTCGAGAAGTCCCATAACAACTGCGGGATCAACCGGCCCGATGAACTCCTTGAGGCCGTGACTCAGCTCGGACTCAGCAGCCTTTCCCAAAAAAGCTTCTGCCACAGACAGCCCGATGAGCAAGGCTGGCCCCGCGGAGAAAATAGTATAGAAGGCAAGGGCGGCTGCCATACGGGGAGCATGGTCCTCAACCCAACAGTTGATAGAATCTCTCAGCAATTGCCATATCCTGATGATAATGCTGAACATGACGCTTCCTATGCTGACGTTGGCCATGGGCAATCTCTCCTTTGAGATTGGCATCTCTCCTACCATGGAACCCCCGTAGAAATCATCTTGAAAAAGCATTTTCACTTTTTTTGGATTGTCGAGAGATTGGCCGTTGCACGCGATTTAGCGCGGCGCAAGGGGGCTCAGTCGCTTCCTCTTGCTTCGTCTGAGCCTGCGGCCTTCTGATAGAGAAGAGTTCACGTTTCCTGCTCTTCACACACGTGTTCGACAGTCCTCACGAACGAGATGACGCGGCCCTCATTGCGATGAAAATGTTGAAGAGCAATAACGCCCTCGCGGCAGTTATTTTTGAGTGACGGTGAGGGCGTTGAAACGGCTGACTGAGTTGTCTATATTGTTTGCCCATGTCCTCAGTCCCACTGCGCCGCTCTGGAAAGTACTATCAGTGAAATTGAACACCTGAACCCCGTTGAGCCATATGGTGTGCTGATTTCCTACCACGGAAATGGAGATCTTCTGTTCCTTTCCAAAAATATCGCTCGTGGGAAAGAAATTACTCATAGAAACTGACTGTATGGGCGGCGATTCGGCGCCATTGGTCACTACCCTTACCACCAGCTTGTTCCCCAATCCCGGATCATATTGAAAAACATAGCCGTTCCGCGTCCCAAAGCTGTCGCCTCCCGTGAAACGGTAATAAATGCCATAACCCGGCCCAGAATCCAGCGTAGCCGTCGTTTCTACGGTATAGTCCTTCCACGTTGGGTCCCCGATGGTGGTCACGAATTGCCCATTTGCTTTGGTGGTGACCACAAGTTGCCCATCCTCGATGTTGTACGAAGCCTTACTGGCGAGGAATTTCATGCCATCGGTGTTGTTGAAATCAGTGGAAAAAAGTTCACGAGTTGCGGTCGCGCCAACTTGATTACTGCCCGCCATATCGAGGGACCACGTCGTTCCTGTCCCCAGGCCCGCTGTTGCTTTGACCACGCTGCCGCTGTTCGTGATTGTCACCCCGCACTTTGTCGTGGGGCCGGGATACCCGTATTTTCCCGTGGCATCGGCAAGCACCGCTGATACCGCCTCGGCCACAGACGCGGCATCAGTCGCGACTGGTCCCGCTGAACCCAGCGCGTCATCGGCCAGCTTCTTATGAACAGCCGCTCGCACGTTGTACAAGTCGGCAAGGGCAGCCTGATCGCACGCTGTTTTCTTGTAATTGTTGTAATACGGGACCGCGATGGCAGTAATGATGCCGATAATTGCAATAACAACCATTAACTCGACTAATGTGAATCCCCGTACGTCTCTATTCTTCATGTCGTATGACCTCATGATAACGCGTCTTGAGTAAGGGGTATGCATACGCTGCAAAGCCTTCAGACCCCACATCCTGAGAGTAATTGCTGGGCTGCGCCCGCGAGCCTTTCCCGAAAGAAATAAAATGCCACGCCTTTCATTTTAATACAGGAATCATAGCTTGCTTTGTTGCAACCTCCGCTTCTGTTTTTTAAGGCTAATCTTTAATTACTGAGTCCTCCTTTCCACTTTCGGAGTTAGGCAAAACCCGTGCCAAAAAGAGACTCTTGCAAGGCCGCTTTGGAACAGGCTTTTCTGGTCTATGTCGATGCCGCAACGCGAACCCATGGACAAAATTTGTCACGTCAGACGCGAGGCGTGATCATGTATTTAATTTTATTACGTTTTATTAATGTCAATGAGCTTGACATACAGCGCGTTTTGTCACGTCGCTCGCTTCAATGGCCGTGTTCAAGGGCAGCCTATGCGTTTTGGCATTGGTGTTCGCAAAATGCGGCGCGAGGTTGCTCCATTCGCGTGGGATCCTCTATAAACAACCTCCTTGTCATCGCGGAACGTCGAAGGCGAAGAAGCAATCTGAGCTTGCATTCATCAGGTATAGACGCCTCTGTCCAATGCGCGATTCACTTTGAGAGCTGCTATGAAACGGTTCCGATTCCAATGACGTGTGCTCCAAAGTCATTTCCCCCGGAGGCGCGAACCCAGCAAACCTGGGCGTCGTTCGAGTCCCGCATGACAAACTTCGCCACATAATGGTAATAATCAATGCTATGTGCATTGATGGGGCGAAGTCCGATGCGCGCGTGATCTTGTTCCTGATAAGCTGTCAGAATAGGCGTCATTGCGCCACGGTTGCCTGGAAAAGGGGTCGGTAATCGGATGCCTGACAATCTCGGATCAACTCGAATTGTGTCGCTTCTCGTGAGCCTTATCCTGGTGTCGCTCCCGTTTTTCGCCGTTCATTTCGCCCCCATAACAGACCTGCCCCAGCAAGCGTCTCAAATAAGGCTGCTGCTCGATGCCATCGCTGATCAAGATGCAGGCATGTATCGAGTCCAGTGGTTCAAACCAGGAAACCTTAGCTACCTCGTGCTCGGACTCTGCTGGCTGTTGTTTGATCCTGTGACTGCCGGCCGCATGGCGATGATGATCATCTCAGTGTTCTGGGTGTTCTCCATTCAATTCCTTGCATGGCGCCGCTCCCGTCCTCCCGAAACAGCCATGCTGGCCACGCTGTTCGTGTTCAATGAGTCCCTTTACTGGGGATTTTACAGTTTCATGATTGGAGCGCCCGCGTTCTTGCTGTGGTTTCACGAAACCACGCGTCCTCATCCACAAGAATTAACCGCGCGTGATGCGCTCATAACCTTTTTCTATGGTCTCCTCTTGTATTCATGCCATATCCTTTGGCTCCTGTGCGGACTCGTGTGGCTCTTGTTTCATAGTCTGTTATCCCGCAATTCGGTCAGATCGCACCTCTCTCGAATCATGTGCCTCAGCCCTGTCATTTTGCTGGCCGTTTATTGGTACCTCGATTTTTCAGGGACCCGGATGGCCGAGCAGTCGGCTTTGTGGGTGGAGCCATCGAAAGGGACGCTGTTATTGGTGTGGCTTGTAGAATCGGCTTTTGGCGGGATCAAGGGACCGGTCGAATACTGCCTGTTCCTGGCCGTCTCCATATGGGCTGTCGTAGCAATCGCAACCAACCGCAAGGAGTTACGCGCTGGCATGGATTGGGAGCTGTTTGCTGCGGGAGCATTATTTGTTTTTGGGTCGTTTCTCCTGCCGGATATCTTCATGACGACGGTACTGTTTAACGCCCGTTGGATACCCATCGGCTTGCTGCTCCTCGCGCTGAGCCTGCCCGCAATTCCGGTACGACTGCGGCTCCGTCAAACAGCGGCCGCGGCGCTGTTGGCAGGGCTCAGCGCGGTCACTATCCTCTCTTGGATGGATTTTGAGAAGAAGGAAACCTCGGGGCTTGTCGAAGCGCTGGCGGCTCTGCCAAAATCCGCAAGGGTTGTCGGTCTTGACACCATCCAATCGAGCCATATGATCAAGGGACAGCCGTCTCTCCACATGTTTGCGTATGCCCAGGCCTTGAAAGGATGTACGCTGAATTTCTCTTTCGCTGACTTTTCCTCATCTCTGGTCACCTATAGAGACAAGACAAAGAAGCCATGGACTGAACACGTCGAATGGTTTCCCGAGAGGTTGACGCTTGCGGACCTGCAATACTTTGACTATGCCATTGTCAACGGGTTCGAGGACATCCACGAAAGAATTGGCTCCAAACCCTATTTCGAGCCGGTCACCACAGATGGTCGATGGCGACTGTACAAGATCGTTCACGAGAACGTGCCCGGCGGAGGGAATCTCGACAAGGAACCTACACACGATAATGGAAAACCTGGCGACGCCCGATGAACAGGCCACCCAGAGGAGGCCCATCGATGCCTACTGCAGGTCGTGGAACATGCGCTCGGCTTCAGCCTTGAGAGGACTCTCAGGAGCGATCAACTCAAGCTGTTCACGCGCCCGCGTTTTCTGCCCCATTCGGAGATACACTTGCGCCAGTTGGAACCGTTCTCGCGACTTCAGAGGTTCGTCGAACGACTCGACAGTCTTTATGTAGCATGCTTCAGCAAGCCTATATTCCCCTATCAAGAGGAAAACCCTGCCTCTGATGGATTCCAGCGCCGGTATCCATCCCTGAGTTTTCTCAAATCGCTCGCAGTATTTCAGTCCGTTGGAATAATGCTCGAGGTGTAGGAAGGTGAGGGGACCGAGCGCCACGGTGACGAGCAGGATGACGGGGAGATAAAGCCTCTGTGGTTCCCATCGTGCGGTCAGAAGATGAACGGCGCCCCCCATGATGAGCGCCGGTCCTATGATGGCGAGGTACATGTAGTGATCCTGGCGCAAATTGGTCGTGGGGATCAACTGGGATGTGGGCAGCAGGCAGATCACAAACCATAACGTCCCCCAGGCGAGCCACCAATAACGCTTTCTTTGCCCCAAGACGATGAGCGCCAAAGCTGTCGCCAAAAACAGCACGGCTGAAGCCATCCTCATCGAACTGACGTCTTCGGCTCTGTAAATGTAAGCAGGAGACAGATTGAATGGCAAGAAAAACGACCAGAAGTAGTCGCCGTAAATGAGCAAAATCAGCTTAAACTGGCCCATGACGGTCCCGAATTTCAACGCGTGAACCTGCTCGGCTGCGCTTTCGGTCACAATGGTCGCCAGTCCTGAAAGCAGCGCCAGTAGGAAAAAGGGAATAAGCCTCGAAAGGCTTTTCCGCTGAGTCCATCCGCCGGCCGAGGCGAGCTTGATCAAAACCAGCAGCAGCGGGACGACCACAGCGCTGGATTTTGAAAGCAGGGCGAGAACGAAGAGCGTCAAGGATGAGATGTACCAGGCCCTTGCTTCAGATGCTTCCCACCGTAAATATGCCAGCAAGGAACACAGCGAAAACAAGGCAAAGAGGAGGGTCTTTCGCTGGTTGATCATGGCTACCGCGTCGACCTGGAGGGGATGAATGGCAAAAATCATGGCCGTCGCCACCGCGATGAGCGTATTGCCCGTTAAAGACCTGATGAAAAAATACACCAGCGTCACATTTGCGATGTGGAGCAGGATCTGAACGAGGTAGTATCCCCAGGCGGCCAGACCGAACAGCGCATGGTCCGTCCACAAAGAAATATAAGAAATAGGCTGAATCTCGCCGTACACATGGCCGGGAGATGCGGCCACAGCGAAAAGCCCCCGCAGAGAGACGTCTTTCATGAGAGGATTCTGAAGGACAAACAACACGTCGTCTGTAGCGAGATTGAAGCCAAACCCGAGGATGGGAGCGAACAGTCCCCCTGTGATGGCAATCATCGCAAGCAAGAAAAAACCAGCGTCAGATGGCCCTTTCGCTGAATCGTCCTTCATAGTAGATGTTTTGGTTTTGATGGCCCGATACCCGCGTTTATTTTTGCGAAAGTTTATCACGAAATGGCTTCGCTTCGCTCAATATAACGCGGCCATGGCTTTTTTTGTCGTTTCGAGAAGCTGAAGCCGACAAAGCGATCTCGCCACAGATGGCTCAATCGGAGAAGCCGCTGTGGAATTCGCCGTTTGCTCAGCGAATTCTTA
>Ga0123519_10014722_pt1 | contig 11078 bp, 6 predicted proteins | sample YelNatPaOPRAMG02_FD_87396 | JGI IMG/M metagenome (GOLD analysis project Ga0123519, IMG submission 87396) | Hot spring microbial communities from Yellowstone National Park - Yellowstone National Park OP-RAMG-02 (version 2) | ecosystem: Environmental > Aquatic > Thermal springs > Hot (42-90C) ... | reverse complement strand
GCTGGCGACCGCCTCCTGGGGCAGCAGGCCTTCGTCCAGGCGGAGGAGGCCTACCTCCGAGCCCAGGCCGCGGGCGCGTCCGGGCCTGACCTGCGCCTGCGGGCCGGGCTCCTCGCCCTGGCGTGCGGGAGGCTGGACCAGGCCGAAGCCGCCCTGCGGGAGGCTGCCCAGGGCCGCACCCTGACGAGGGCCTGGGCAGCCCTGGGCGATTTGGCGGCGCGCCGCGGCGACCTGACGGCGGCCGTCTCCTGGTGGCGGGTGGCCCTGTCGGCCGGCGAGGAGGCTGGCGTCCTGCACCGCATCGGCTGGGCAGAGGTGCGCCGGGGGCGGTTCCGGGAGGCGGAACTGGCCCTGGCGAGGGCCTGGGCCGCCGGCGAGCGGACCTGCCCCGTGGCCTTCGGCCTGGCGGCCCTCGCGGCCCACGAAACCCCCTCGGAGGGGCTCCGGTGGCTGCGAGAGCCCTGCCAGGAGGCTCCGTGGGACAGGCTCTGGACTTGGTGGCCGGCCCTCGCCCCCGACGCCCTGGACCGCGGCAGGCTTGAGGAGGCCCTGACCCAGGCCGCAGAGGCCGTGGACCCCCTCCAGCGCGCTGCGGGCCTGGGGCAGGCCTTCACGGCCCTGGGGCTGCCCTCCCTGGCGGAGCGGGAGTGGCTCACGGTCCTCGCCCAGCGGCCCGACTGGGGCGCGGCCTGGGCCTACCTGGGGCACGCCCGCGCCCGTCTGGGCAAGCCGGCCCTGGAAGACCTGGAACGCGGCGTGGCCCTGGAGCCCCAGTCCGAGGAAGCCTGGTACTTCCTGGGCCGGTGGTGGGCGGCAAACGGCGTCCCCCAGGTCGCCGCCGAGGCCTTCCGCAAGGGGATGGAGGCCCACCCCGACAGCCTGGCCCTCACGTTGGAACTGGCCTACGCCCTGGCCGCTGCCCAGGACTATGCGGGGGCGGAGGAGCACTTCGCCCGGGCTGAGGGCCTGGCGGAAGGGGACCCCGGGCCGTTCCTGGCAACGGCCCGCTTCTACTTGGAGCACCTGGTCCAGGTGCGCGAGCGCGGGCTACCGGCCGCAGCGCGCGCCGTGGGCCTCGCCCCCTCCCAGGCCGAGGCCCACGATCTCCTGGGGTGGGGAGCCTGGCTCACCGGGGATGCCGCCCGTGCCGAGGAGGAACTGGCCCAGGCTCTGGCCCTGGACCCGCGCCTGGCCTCGGCCTGGTACCACCGTGCAGCCATGTGGGCTGCCCAAGGACGCGCCATGGCCGCCCGGGAGGCGTACATGAGGGCCGTGGTCCTGGACCCTTCGGGGTTCTACGGTGCCCGGGCGGCCAAGGCGCTGAGGGAGATGCAGGCGTGTTCAGGGCCCCTTGAGGGCCGTTGACCTCTCCGAGTCCATCACCTCACCGGAGAGGCAGCCGTTTTCCTCCTCCAAGGTGCCAGGCGCGGCGGGAAGGGCCTCTTGCCCTTCCGCCCTCGCCCGGAGCCACTGCATGTAGCAGCGGGCGCACATCCCGCGGGCGTGGTGGGGGCGCTCCGTCGTCCCGCACACGCGGCAGGCTTTGTATGCCCGCGACCAAGCGCCCCGGTTCCTGCTTCCGGCGGTGACGTACCCCGTCAGCGGGGGGAGCAGCCGGAGCATCCGCAGCCGCACGTAGCACAGGTCGCACAGGCCGCGCCCCCGGTGCGGCATCTCCTGCGTGCCGCAGGCCCTGCAGCGGTCCCAGTAGGGCGACCAGCGAGGAGCCCCCTCCTGCAGGCCCGGGGCCTCGTCCTGCTCCAGCCGTTCCCGGTGAGTGCGCAGGTCCGTCTCCAAGGTCATGGGAGGGCCTCCCCTCTCCAGCGTCAGGGCAGCGTCCGCCGCCGGACGGCGCGGGCCCCAGCCAGGAGGGCCAGGAGCGCGCCAGCCACCCCTGCGGATCCCAGCGCGCCCAGGCCGGTCTGGGGCACCTGGGCTGCCTGGCCCGCTCCCTGAGCGGCTTCTGGCGTGGGCGTGGCCAGAGGGGGCGTGGGGAGCGGGGTCAGTTCCAAGGCCCCCGAGGCGGCCCCGGCGGCGGCCGTTGCCTGGACCACCGGCGTATTGGTCGGGCGCGGCGTGGGCGTGGGCGAGGGCACGGCCGTCGGCAAGGGGGCCCACGCGGTGGGCGTGGCCGGGTCCACGAGGCCCTTGGCCTGCACCTCGGGGGCGCGACGCCCTCCCCGCCCCAACACGAGGTACCCACCCACGCCGACAAGCCCGGCGATGAGGACGACCACCAGGGCCAGGGCGATGAGGGGGAACAGGCGGTCGGGGCTGAACCTGTGCGTCCTCGGCGAGTTCTCCAACATGGTGCGACCTCCTCCCCAGGAATTACCGGCTGCAGACCACCTTCAGGATCCGCCCTTCGTCGTCGGCCACCACCTGCACGATGCGCGTGGAGGAGGTGCCGTCGTCCAGGCGGACACGCTTGCGGAAGGTGAGGGTATGCAGGCACCGGTCCCCTTCGGCGGCCTTCCCACCCTTGGGCACCAGCCGGCGGGTGGAGAGCCGGGGTTCCACCGCCTCCAGGTCCGGGAACTTCCGCCAGATCTCCTTCTTCACCCGAGAGAGCCATTCCGGCTTGCGGCTGGCCATGTCCACGCCTCCTCTACCTGGCCCTCGGGCTCACCCCACCGCGCTGGCCGCTTCGGGGAGGGCCTCCCGCACCGGGGCGGGGACCGTTCCGCCGCGCCGCTTGCGCAGGAAGGCGGGGATGTCCCAGGAATCTTCCGCGTCCCAGGAGGGCAGGCCGGGCTCGGGCGACCGCTTGGCCCGCTCCGGGGCCGGGGCTGGCCCTTCGGCGGCCGGGGGCGGCGCGGGCGGCTCCACTGCGGCTGCCCGTTCCTTCAAGAGCGCGACCTCCTCCTGCTCTTCGCCGATCCCCGTGGCCACGAGGATGACCTGCGCGCGGCCTTCCATGCGCGGGTCCAGGGTGGTGCCGAAGATGATGTTGGCATCGGGCCTCGCCGCCCGGGTGATGATGTCAATGGCCTGGCTCACCTCCACCAGGCTCAGGTCCGGCCCCCCGGTCACATTGACCAGGATGCCGCGCGCCCCGACGACGGAGTGCACATCCAGGAGCGGGCTCTGCACTGCCATCTGCGCTGCGTCCACGGCCTTGCGCTCGCCACGCCCCTGGCCGATGGACATGAGGGCCTTGCCCCGCATGGCCATGATGGCGCGCACGTCGGAGAAGTCCACGTTGATGAGGCCGGGCGTGGTGACCAGTTCCGAGACCCCCTGCACGCCCTGGCGGAGCACGTCGTCCACGATGCGGAAGGCGATGTCCAGCGAGACGGTGTGGCTGATGACCTGGAGCAGGCGGTCGTTGGGCACGACGATGAGGGTATCCACGGCCTGGCGCAGCCGCTGGATGCCGGCCTCAGCAGCCTGGCGCCGCCGCTTGCCCTCAAAGGAGAAGGGTTCCGTGACCACGGCCACGGTGAGCGCGCCCACCTCGCGCGCGAGGCGCGCTACCACAGGGGCGGCCCCGGTCCCGGTGCCGCCGCCCATCCCCGCGGCGATGAAGACCATGTCGGCCCCAGCCAGCGCGTCCCGGATCGCCGCCGCGCTCTCCTCGGCGGCCCTGGCCCCGAGGGTCGGGTCGCCGCCCGCCCCCAGGCCGCGGGTGAGCTGCACGCCCAGTTGGATCTTCACCGGGGCCTCCGAGAGGCTCAGGGCCTGGGCGTCGGTGTTGGCGGCGATGAACTCCACCCCAGGGATGCCGAACTGGATCATGCGGTCCACGGCGTTGCTCCCCGCCCCGCCCACGCCGAGCACCTTGATGCAAACGCGATGGATGCTGCTGGCACCGGTTTCAATGGTCATCTGCGATCCCTCCGTCTCCGTCCGTCGTGGTCAAGGGCCTTGGCCCGGGATCCTCCTCTCACGCGCCGTCCAGGAAGCGGCGCCCTTGCTCGGCCATCTTGTCCAGGATGTCCTTGGTCTCCCCTGCGTCGGCCCCCGCGATCCGCTCCACGTGGCAGCCCTTGGCCTTCAGGTCGGCTATCACCTGGTCGCTCACCCCCCTGGCCGACCCGATGACCGTGACGTGCTGGGCCAGAGCCGCCTCCTTGGGGTCAAAGCCGCAGGCTGGCTTGAAGGCCTGCAGGTAGGCGAACGCCACGTCAAAGTAGTGCCGGGAGATGCCCCAGGCAAAGGAAGGGAAGAGCACATAGTGGTAGAGAGGCTTGTCCTTGGGCGTCTCCTGGGGGGGCTTGGGCTGCTCCCGAACGCGGCGGGGGTGCTTGGGCAGCGCCTTCAGGGCATCCACGGCGGCCAACCGCCTCCCGTCGCGCTTGTACCAGGCGTGGTCCTCAAAGGGGTTGCGCTCCCCGTTGGCCAGGAGCCAGAAGGCCACGTTGAACAGGTACGCGGGGAGTTCGCCTTCCATGATCTGCCGGGCGATCTCCACGTTCCGGCTGGCGTGGAGGGCCTCGTCTATAGGGGGATACCCCGGGTGGTCCCGGTCTCCGATGCGGGCCCCGCATTCCCCGGAGATGAGGGGGAGCGACCTCCCCACCCGCGCCCGGACGATCTCGTCGTACCACTCAAAGAGGCGGAAGCCCATCTGGTCCTGGCTGCCTTCGGGGGTGTAGTAGGGGCGCACGCCTGGCCAGCGGGCCGCCCCACCCGCCCCCCAATCCAGGGGCTTGTTGAAAGCGTAGTTGTGGATGCAGATGGCCATGTTCTCAAAGAGGTGCGTCTTGCCCCTCAGGACGATGATGTCCAGAGCCGTCTTGAGGAAGGCCGTGTCCCAATAGTGCCCGCCCGGGGCCAGGGGCGTGAAGAGGGGGATGAGCCCCGCCCCCTTGATGGCCTCCAGGCAGGGGATGAGGAGGTCCATGAAGCGGTCCACCAGGGCTGGCTTCATCCACTCCGAGGCGTCCCATTCCACGGGCAGGTTGGGCTCGTTGTAGACGTGGACGTAGTGGACCCCTGCAGCACGGTACGCGTCCAGGAGGCGGCTCAGGGCGTCCAGGGGGATGGGGCGCACCGTGGGCGTGTAGACGCGGATGACGGGCTCTATCTGCGCCTCCACGAGGCCGCGCAGGAACGAGGTCGGGATGGGGTTCGCCAGGGGCGAGAGGAGCATGAGCCAACTCGTCCCCATGGCCTTCAGTTCCGGCAGCCAGCGGGCCAGGTCGGCCTGGCTGTAGTGGTCCATGTCCGGGTAGTAGTGGAACCCGATGCCTGTATCTCCTGGCGGCCGTGGATAGTCCGAGAGTTCCATAGAAGGGCATCCCCCTTCACCGGCACAGGGTCACTTTGAGCACCTGCCCATCGGCCTGGGCAGTGACCCGCACCCGCAGGTCGTGTTCGTATCCGTCGTCGCGCATCCGTTTGTGCAGGCTGAGGACCCAAGACGGTCCGTGGATCGGGGGCCTCTTGGGATGGCGTGCCGCGCCTTTCTTGCATTCCCCCCGGCAGGTGGGCTTGCTCCTCACCTCCACCTCGGCATCCTGCATGTCGGGCAAGCGGTCCGCCAGCATCCCGCGGATCTTCTGGAGCAACTTCGGTGCCAGGTCGGCCAGGTGGGCAGAGGCGATGTGCTCGCACGCGCCGTTGCAGGCCAGCACCACCTCTGGCTGGGGGAACTCCAGGGAGCGGAGGGGCTCCTCCCGCCCCCTGGCGGGGAGGGAAGGGTCCCCGTAGAGGGTGAAGGTCAGGAGGGTCTTCTGGTCTTCGCTATCTAGGTAGCCCTGACGCTCCATCATGTCCCAGGCCAGTTGCCGTTTGGCGTAGGAGAGGGCGTCGCCCACGGGGTGGCCAGCCGCCACCGCGTCCAGGAAGTGCAGGGCGAGGAGGTCCGCGCAGGCCACGGGCGGGGCAAGGGAGCCGTAGGACGTGGCCGTGGAGCCCACCAGCGCCCGCGCCCCAGACAAGAGGAAGCGCGTGGCGAGGCGGTTTTCCGCCTGGTGCCCCCAGCAGAGGGCCCCGTAGCAGGCCGCGGTGAAGACGACCGAGCCCTGGAACCGCGCGTCCACGTCGGCCGGGCGCAGCGCCAGAGGGAAGGGAGGGTAATCCGCCCGGAAGAGGGGGTCCCGTTGGCCGTACCAGCACTGGCTCTCGGGGAGGCCGTGCAGGTTGAAGTAGGCGACGGCGGGCCGTTCCGCCACCAGCGCATCCAGGTGCTGGTAGGTGAGGGGTGGCGACATCCGCAGGCCTCTGGGGTCCGCCAGGGTCCCGTAGACGGCGCGGCTTGCCTCCCGCCACAGGCTGGCCGAGAAGCCCAGGCTGGGGAGGGGCTTCGCGCCGTCCCCGCGGGGCTTCCGCCACGGCGTGCGGAACACGCCCAGGAGGCCGCGGCGGTGCCCGTTGCCCTCCTGCCGCACTTGGATCAGGTGGTCCAGCAACCGCAGCAGGATCTCGGGCCGGGGCGATTCGGCGTCGGGCAGGCGCCCCACGGCCCAGTGGGGCAGGAGGGCCTCCCCCTCGGGGCAGGCGTAGGGGCTATCGCTCAAGACCTCCCCGTCGTCGTCCTCGGCGGGGTTGGGAAGGCGGAAGGGAGGCACGACCCGGTGGCCTCCCACCAGGAGGACGTAGCGGGGCCGATGGCCTCTCTCCTCCAAGCCCTTCTTCACCTGGAGGAGGAGGCGCTTCACGTCGGCCGGGTCTGCGGGATCGGCAGGGGGGAAGGGAGCCACCGCCTCCGCGTCGTCCACCAGGAGGAGGCGGATGGCCTCGCCCCTCGCCTCGCACGCCGCGCCCAGGGCCTGCAGCCGCTCCAGCACAGCCCTGCCCCCCTCGGAACGGAAGGCCCGCTCCAGGCCCGCCCGGCTCGTCACCAGGAGCAGGGTTGTGGGGGCGCGCCGCCCTCGGACCTGGAGGGGCGCGGCCTCGCGCTCCAGCAGGGCTTCGGCGATGCGCTCCAGTTCCTCCTGCATCTCCCGGAGGAGGGGGTCTAGCCCTTCGCGGGAGCCTTCCTCCACCCGCAGCGCTGTCTGTCCTTCCACGGGAGGCGCCGGCTCCTGGAGGCCGCCCTTGGAAGCCTCCGGGAGAGGGGGAGCGGCTTTCGGAGGGTTCTCCGAGGCGCGCCTCTCCGGGGGCCTGGAGGTGGCCGCCTCCCCCTGGGGCCAGGGGACCATCGGCTCCAGGAGGAACGCTTCCAGGGGGTGTCCTCTGAGGAGGCGGCGGGCGATGTGGAGGCTCGGTTCCTGGGCCAGGGCATCGTGGAAGAGGGCCGTCCCCTCCACGTCGCGCCCCGTCTCCATGCGGATACAGGCCAGGATGAACATGCCCTTGGGCCATTCGGCCAGTTCCTCGGCCAGGGGCAACGCCCCTTCAAGGTTGCCCTGGCGCCAGAGGCGCTCAAGGGTGGCCAGGTGGGCGGCCGCCTCCTCAGCCGCCTTCAGGAGGGCCCGCAGCCCCTCTGCCTCCTGGCCGCCTGGCGCGCGCTCCAAGTACCCCTCCAGAGCGCGGCGGGCATCGGCGTGCTCGGGGTCCCTCTGGAGGACCACCTCGCAGACGGCCCGGGCCAGGTCGTGCTCCCCCAGGGCCTCCCGGGCCCGGGCCTCAGCCCAGATCGCCTCCAGGTGGCCAGGCAACCTCCCCTGGAGGTAGCGGGCCAGGTCCAAGGCCTGGCGCGCCTCGCCCCGTTCCAGGGCTGCCCAGACCTCCCGCATGAACTCTGTGGAACTCAGGAGCCCGGAGGGGGTGGTCCAGGTCCCCTCTTCCCACAGGATGGAGGCTGTTGCCTGCTCCGCCATCGCCTTCTCCTACCTCCTGACCTGCGGAAGCCCTCTCACGGTTTGGCCTGCCGGGGGATGAAGGCCAGGGCGCTCACGGCAGCGAACTGCTTGTAGGCGTCCGCGTGGCCGGGGTCCAGTTTGAGGACCCGCCGGAAGCACGAGAGGGCCTCGGGATACTCTTTCAGGTGTTTGTGCATGAGGCCAGCGCGGTAGAGGTACTCGGCCACCGAGGGCGCGAGTTGCACCGCGGTGCGGTAGGCCTCCAGGGCCTTGTCGTGCCGCCCCATGAGTTCGTAGGTGCGCCCCAGTTCGGCGTGGGCCTGGGCCAGGTCCGGGTCAAGGTCCACCACGCTCTGGAAGTGGGCCAGGGCCTGGTCCCAGTAGCCCAGGCGCCGGCAGAAGTCGCCCACCTCCTGGTGCAGGCTGGCGCACTCCCCTGCCAGGGCCACAGCCTGTTCATAGGCCTGCAGTGCCTCGTCCACCCGGCCATCGGCGGCGAAGAGGCGGGCCATTTCCGCGTAGGCTGCGGCTTCCTCTGGGTGCTCCTCCACCAGCCTCTCCAGGAGGGCCAGGGCCTCGTCCACCTGGCCGTCCTGGCGCAGCAGGGCCGCCAGCCGGACGCGCAGGGCGGCGTCCGTCGGCCTCTGCGAGAGGGCCTGCTGCACCACCTGGACTGCCTCGGAGAAGCGCCCCTGGCCTTCCAGGGCGGAGGCCAGAGCGGCCAGCGCCTCAGGGTGCCGAGGCTGCTCCTCCAGGAGCGCCTTGAGGGAGGCTTCCGCCTCGCTCCAGCGGCCCAGGGCCATCAGCACCTGGGCCTCACCCAGGCGGTAGGCTGGCTCGCGGGGATCCAGTTCCCTGGCCCGCCGGTAGGCGAGGAGGGCGCGTTCGTCATCTCCGAGTTCCCGGCAGAGGGCCCCCAGTTCGGCGTGCCAGGTTGCCTCGTCCGGGCGGAGGGCCAGGGCCTGCTCCAGGTGTTCCAGGGCGGCCTTGGGGCGGCGCAGGCCCCGGTAGGCCCGCGCCATCCACACCCTGTGGCGGGGGTCCTGCGGCTCCAGTTCCGCGGCCCGCGCGAAGGCTTCCAGGGCCGACTGGTGCCGAGCCTCGCCGAAGTACAGTTCGCCCAGGGCGTGGAGCCACCCCGCCTCCTGGGGGCAGAGGTGGACCGCCTCTTCCAGGCTGGCGATGGCCTGGGAGACCTCTCCCGCGGCCGCGAGGGCCTCGCCCAGGGCGTGGTGGTAGCGGCCCTCATCGGGGGCGGCAGCAGCGGCCCGCCGGAAAGCCTGCAGGGCCTCCTCCGACCGCCCCACCAGGCGGCAGGTCAGGCCCAGTTGGTACCAGGCCTCTCCCAGGCGCGGGTTGCGGCGCACCGCGTCCCGCAGGGCGCGCAGGCTCTCCTCAAACCGCCCCAGGAGCCGGCAGGTGCGCCCCAGGCTCAGGTGGTACTGGGCCTCGTCGGGCGCGAGGTCCGCGGCCTTCTGGAACCAGCGGAGCGCCGTGGGGAAATCGCCCTTCAGGGAAGCGAAGAGGCCCAGTTCGTGGCAGTCGTCCGCCTCGTCCGGTTCCAGGGCCACCGCCTCTTCCAGCGCCTGGACGCCCTCCTCGGCCTCCAGGTCCTGCCAGATGGCCTCTGGGGACCTGCCGAGCCCTTCGGCCGCCTGGCTGACCTGGCGCCTCACGAGGCGGCCCAGCGCCCGGAGGTAGGATGGGGTGTCCGGTGCCAGGCGCACCGCCTGGCGGAACGAGGCCCGGGCCGCCTCCACCTCGCCCAGGGCCTCCAGCGCCTGGCCCAGGCGGTGGTGGGCTTCGGCCGAGTCCGGGGCGAGGCGCGCGGCCTCCTGCAGCCGCTCCGCGGCCTCCCGGTATTCCTGGGCGGCGAGCAGGCTCTCTCCCAGGCTGAGGAGGTAGCGGGGGACGTCTGAGGCGAGGTCCACGGCCCGCCGGAAGTAGCCAATGGCCTCCTCCAGGCGGCCCTCTTCGGCGGAGGTCCGCCCCAGGAGGTAGAGGAGTTCCGCATCGTCCGGGTTCTGGCTCAGGGCCTGGGCCAGGGCGGAGCGGGCGCCCACGCGGTCCCCTTCCTCGGCCAGGGCCAGGGCCAGTTCCCGCTGGTAGGCGGGGTGTGCGGGGTCCAAGCGCGCCGCCTCCTGGAGTTCCGCCAGGGCCTCCTGCGCCTTGCCCGCCTGCCTGAGGGCCTGGGCCAGGAGGAAGTGGACCTCCGCCCGGCCGGGCTCCAGCGCCGCCGCCTGGGCCAGGGCTTCGGCCGCCTGCTCGGGGTGGCCCAGGCGCAAGAGGACCTTCCCCAGCCGCTCGTGGTGGGCGGCGCAAGCGGGCTCCCGCAGGAGGGCTTCGCGGTAGGCCTTGCAAGCCCCGTCCAGGTCGCCCCTCCGCTCCGCTACCTGGCCAGCCAGGAGGTACGCCTGCGGGTCGTTCGGGTCCACGTGCAGGGCGGCCTCCAGGGCCAGGTCGTAGAGCGGCCAGGCCTGGAGGTCCGCCAGGACCGCTGCCAGGCGGCGGTAGAGGTCAGGGGTGCGGGGATGGCCTTCCAGCGCCCGGCGGAAGGCGGCGAGGGCTTCCTCCGTGCGCCCTTCCGCCAGGTGCAACTGGCCCATCTCGTAACAGGCTTCGGCGCAATCCGGGGCCAGGGCGATGGCCTCGGAAAGGACCTGGGCTGCCTCTGCCGTCCGCCCGGCCTGCCGGAGCGCCCCACCCAGGAGGCTGCGCACGGCCGGGTCCTGTGGGGCCAGTTGTGCCGCCTGTTCCAACTGGGCCACCGCTTCTTCGGGCCACCCCTTAGCCAGGTAGACCTCTGCCAGTTCCACCCGCAGGGATGGTGCTGCGGGGGCCAGGGCGATGGCTTCTTCCAGGGCAGCGATGGCCCCGTCCAGGTCGCCCTGCCGCCAGTTCAGGAGGCCCAGTTCCCGCCGCGGCGTAGGGTCGGCAGGGGCGAGGCGCGCTGCCTCGTCAGCCTTCTGGAGAGCCAGGCGGTACTGGCCCGTGGCCAGGTAGAGGCGGGAGAGGGCCTGCCGCACCTCAGCCCAGTCGGGGGCCAGAGCTTCCGCCTGCTCCAGGGCCTGGATGGCTTCCCCCCAGCGGCCCGAGGCTTCCAGAGCCTGGCCCCAATAGAAGCGCGCCTCCGCGCTGGTTTCGTCCAGGCTTGCGGCCTTCTCCAGGGCAGCCAGGGCCTCGTCTGGGTGGCCGGTGGCCAGGAGAGCCCGCCCCAAGAGGAGGTGCGCCCCGGCCTGGTCGGGCGCCAGGTCCGCTGCCTTCCGGGCGGAGCGCACCGCCCCTTCTGCATTCCCCATCTGAAGCCAGAGGTCGCCCTGTTCCAGCCAGAGAGCCGGGTCGTCGGCGTTCAGCGCCAGGGCATCGGCGTAGGCTTCGGCCGCGGCT
>Ga0123519_10014721_pt1 | contig 11078 bp, 9 predicted proteins | sample YelNatPaOPRAMG02_FD_87396 | JGI IMG/M metagenome (GOLD analysis project Ga0123519, IMG submission 87396) | Hot spring microbial communities from Yellowstone National Park - Yellowstone National Park OP-RAMG-02 (version 2) | ecosystem: Environmental > Aquatic > Thermal springs > Hot (42-90C) ... | reverse complement strand
TGACGCGCTGACATCCGACGCGCTGCTGCTGTTCAACGAATCCTTTGCCGCCACGAACGAACGCGAAGGTTCTGAAATTGCCCGGCAAATCGTTCGCGCCCTTATGGAAACACACGTTAAAATCTTCTTCGTAACGCACCAATACGGATTTGCCCACAGCCTCAACAACGACACGGCCGGCTCCGTCCTTTTCCTGCGCGCCGAACGCAGTCCTGACGGCACGCGCACCTATAAACTTCTCGCCGGTGAACCGTTCGAAACCGGTTTCGCCGCAGACCTGTACGAACGGATTTTCAGCCATGACAAAGAGCATCCCGCCGTCCCATGACGTTGCCGCCGACCGGATCAAGGGCTATCACCGGCGCAAACTCGCCCTGGCCGGGCAACTGCGTCTGTTGCGCAACGCCGCCAAACAAGCCGGTGACGAATCGAACGACAGGCTGTGCGCTGAATTGATGATCAAGTTGGCCGAAGACCGGTTCACGCTCGCCGTGCTCGGCCAGTTCAATCGCGGCAAAAGCTCGCTCATAAACGCAATCATCGGCCGTGAGCTTTTGCCGACCGGCGTGCTGCCGATCACCTCGGCGATCACCATAGTGAAGTTCGGCCCCCGCGATCGGCTGTTGATCGAGCGCGAGGAATTGCAATGGCCGGAAGATGTGCCGCTGGCGCAACTGGCAGACTATGCAACCGAACACGGCAATCCCGGCAACCGCAAAAAGATAAAAACCGCCACCGTTGAAGTGCCGGTGCCGTTTCTGCGGCCAGGATTGGAGTTCGCGGATACACCCGGTGTCGGATCGGCCATCGTCGCCAACACCGCCACAACCCAAGCCTTCCTGCCGCACTGCGACGCCGTGCTGTTCGTTACCAGCATCGAAACGCCGCTGACCGCCGGAGAGCTGGCATTTCTCCGGGAGATTCGGCAGCACGTTCACAAAATTTTCTTTGTCGTCAACAAGATTGACCTGCTCGCCGAACCGGATCAGCGTGAAGTGCTGCAATTCATCGCCCGCACCCTGCGCGAGCAGATGCATACAGACGACCTGCGGATTTTCCCGTTGTCCTGCAATCGCGCCCTGGCCGGGCAGCATGACTCGGGCGTGCCGGCCTTGCAGGAGGAGCTTTCCCGGTTTCTCTCCGTCGAAAAGACCGCGACATTTCTTGCCGCCATCGCCCGTCGCATGGCCCGGCTACGCAAGTCTGTTGGTATAACGCAAAGCAGAGCGTTCACCCCGCCTCCGCAACCGGCGGAGCTGGCCGGCATGATGCAAACGCGCGGGTGCCCGATTTGCGATTATCTCTACCGCATCGTATTTGACTTTCTTTCGCAGTGGCAATACGCCATTGCAACCGACAAACAATCACAAAATGCATTTGCCGATGAACTGGGGTTTTGTCCGCTGCACACATGGCAGCTCACCATGTTGTCGTCGCCGGTCGGCGCATCCGTCGGCTACACCAAAGTGGTCCAACGCGTCGCCCGTTTGTTGCGCCAGAAGCCCGACGTGAGCGAACTGGTATCCCACACCAGACACTGCAGGGTTTGCCGACTGATGCGCGATGCGGAAAAAGAATTCACCGGCAGGCTTGCTGCATCGCTCGCCGAACCCGCCTTTCGAAAAAATTACGAGCTCTCGCAAGGCGCATGCCTCCGCCATCTGGCGCTTTTAATCACCGTGTCAGCCGACGAAAAAATCGCTCATTTTCTCCGCACTGAAGCCGCCCGACGGTTCGAGGAGGCCGGAGAAGACATGCAGTCGTTTGCGATGAAGACCGATGCCCTGCGCCGCTATCTTCGCAATAAGAACGAAGAAGACGCCTTCCTTCGCGCCATCACGCATCTGGCCGGCAGCCGGGGCGTGTGTGCCCCGTGGCCCGACGATATTGATTTCTGAAGCAGACGCTGCTTTTATAAGCCGGAGAATGTCATTTGATATGCTGTGGAATATCCATGGATACGAACAACGGATGAGACTGGCGGCGTCAATGGCGCCTCAGGTGAAAAGGCCGATTGCAAACTGATTCATTTTCGCGCCGATGCCAGAATAGATAAAAAGCCCGATGAGTGCTGAAACACCCAGCGCCACCAGACATTTTTGACCCGCCGTGAACGCCGTGCTCCGCAGGAGCGCATAAATGCCTAATGGAGGAAACGCCTGCAGTGAAAAAAATACCTTTGCCCGGTTGTTATACCATTTGTCCTTCTGGTGCTGTGTCATAGGAAACCCTTTCTACTGCATGTGTTAAAATTCACTCTGTTTATTTGTCTCAATGGAGTCGCGTTTCCATGGTATTTCTATCATATCGTCGTCAAAAATGCCACTGCATACCTCTAATTTTGCCTTGCAGGTTTCGGCATTTGTCTATATTATGGTTAATCTTGCGATGGAATCAGAGTGTTGTTGTGCACGAAAGACGCCTGCATAAAAGATCAAAAACGGTCACGTCGCAACCATAAATTCATTACCGATAACCTTACAAACAGTCTCAATGAAGCACTCACCGGTCATACTTCCTGACCTGAGGGAGTTTAAGAAAAAGGCACAGCAGGGCAATCTCATCCCTGTATATTGTGAGCTGTGCGCTGATACGGAAACACCGGTCTCAGCCTTCATGAAGCTCAACACTTCCCGTAACTGCTTCCTTTTGGAAAGCGTTGAAGGTGGCGAAAAATGGGCACGGTACAGTTTTATTGGCTTGAGCCCATCGCTTATTTTTATCAGCAGAGGCACTGACATTACGCTCAAGAAAGGCCGCTCAATCACCCGGATGTACTCCAGCAATCCGATGCTGGTCCTACGCAAAATCATGCAGACCTACCGTCCAGTACCTACTGAAGGGCTTCCGCGTTTTTTCGGCGGTGCAGTCGGGTATGTTGCCTATGACATGGTACGATTCTTTGAACGCCTTCCTGACACGACCCGGGATGATCTAAAGTGGCCTGATGCCTATTTTATGATCACCGATACGCTGCTTATATTTGACAACATCCGGCACAACGTAAAGGTTGTCGCCAATGTCCACCTTGACGATACCCAAAAACCTTTAGAAAAAGCTTATGCACAGGCTGTTGCTTCAATCAAGAAAACCATTGCATTGCTGAATAAACCGCTGCGCTCCACAGTCCGTCGTGAAACCCGGAAGCGCAGTACGGTTTCCTCCAACACCTCCAGAGACATCTTCAGGGCAATGGTGTCCAAAGCACGAAACTACATCAAGGCAGGCGATATTATTCAGGTCGTGCTATCGCAGCGATTTTCAACCCGCCTGCACACCAGTCCATTTGAACTGTACCGGGCGCTCCGCATTGTCAATCCCTCACCGTACATGTACTTTATGCAGCTTGGCGACGTCGCCATTGTCGGTTCCTCACCAGAAGTACTGGTGCGTCTGGAGCATGATGAAATTGTTGTCCGACCGATTGCCGGAACCCGACCGCGTGGCACTGATGACCGTGAGGACGCCGCGCTTGAGCAGGAATTGCGCAATGACCCAAAAGAGCGGGCAGAGCATATTATGCTTGTTGATCTGGGCAGAAACGACGTGGGCAGAGTCGCTGAAATAGGTACGGTTCGCGTTGATGACCTCATGACCGTTGAGCGATATTCGCATGTCATGCACCTTGTATCCAATGTGCGGGGTACGCTCAAAAAAGGCTGTGACGCATTTGATGTCTTCATGGCATGCTTCCCTGCCGGTACCGTCTCGGGCGCACCCAAAATCCGTGCTATGGAAATCATAGAAGAGCTTGAACGTCACCGGCGCGGTCCGTACGCCGGAGCAGTAGGGTATTTCAGTTTTTCAGGCAACATGGATTTCTGCATTACCATACGAACCATGCTTGTGAAAAACAAAAACATCTATATTCAGGCTGGCGCTGGTATTGTTCTTGACTCTGACCCTGACCGTGAATATCAGGAAACCGTCAATAAGGCACGCGGCATGCTCAAGGCAATCCACGTGGCACATAGGGGTTTGTAACCAGTGCTGGTGATGATAGATAATTACGATTCGTTTACGTATAACCTTGTTCAGTATTTTGGCGAACTCGGCGAAACGGTTCAGGTCTACCGCAATGATGCAATTACGCTGGAAGATATTGACCGGCTGCATCCCTCAAAAATTGTTATTTCACCGGGGCCCGGCAGACCTGATGACGCAGGCATATCAAAAAAACTCATCAACCATGCTGCCGGGACATACCCCGTCCTTGGCGTCTGCCTTGGTCACCAGTGTATCGGTGAGGTATTCGGCGGAAAAGTAGTCCGCGCCAAGCACATCATGCACGGGAAAACATCTCTGATCTTCCATGCGGATGACATTCTATTTCGCGGACTTGCAAATCCTTTTGAAGCAACGAGGTATCATTCCCTGCTTGTTCAGCGTGAAAGACTGCCGCAGGAGCTTGAAATCATAGCGTGGACTGAACAGGGCGAAATCATGGCGCTGCGACACCGGGATTTTCTTGTCTATGGTATCCAGTTCCATCCGGAGTCAATTTTGACCCGACAGGGAAAAGACCTGCTGCGAAACTTTCTCTGGATAGCTGAAAGATTTTGGAAGGGAAAAGGGTAAAAGTTCAAAGTTGTAAGTACTGATTACTGGGCAAAACAATACACACTCAGCACTGGGCACTCAGTACTCAACACTGTATAACAAGTCAAGAGTTTACCTTATGCTTTCTGAAGCACTAAAAAAGGTTATCGAGTTCAGTGACCTGAGCGAGCAGGAAATGGCAGAAGCCATTGCTGAAATTATGGACGGGAAGGCTTCAGATGCCTCTATTGCTGCTTTTTTGACTGCGCTCCGTATGAAAGGTGAAACCGTTGATGAAATAACCGGTGCTGCACGGCTGATGCGGGAGAAGGCGATTCCCCTATCCGTGCAGTCACGCAACGGTCTGCTTGATATTGTGGGAACCGGTGGCGATAGTGCAAACACCTTTAACATCTCAACAGTTGCTGCGTTTGTTGCTGCTGGAGCAGGCGTTCGCGTAGCCAAGCACGGCAACCGTTCTGTCTCGAGCAGATGCGGCAGCGCCGATGTCATGGAAGCACTGGGTATAGTGATCACCTTGTCACCTGCAGGGGTTGCAACCTGTATTGACGAGGTCGGCATTGGATTTTTGTTTGCCCCGACCTTTCACGTGGCAATGCGGCACGTAGCGCCGGTGCGAAAAGCACTCGGTATACGCACCATTTTTAATATTCTCGGTCCGCTGACCAATCCTTCTGATGCCGATCTGCTGCTGGTTGGTGTGTACGATAGCGAGCTCAGTGGAACCATCGCGCAGGTGCTGCAGCGTCTTGGGAAAAAACGTGTGCTCGTGGTGAGAAGTAATGACGGGCTTGACGAAATATCGGTAAGCGCTCCCACCCAAGTGTGGGAGCTCAAAGAGAACACCATTTCCCACTGGGTGCTTAACCCCGAAGCGTATGGCATACCGCTGCATTCCCGTGACGCAATACGCGGTGGTACGGCGCACGACAACGCTGCCATCATCGAGGCTGTGCTTCGCGGCAAACCCGGTCCGTATCGTGACTGTGTTCTTCTAAACGCAGGTGCTGCACTCATGGCTGCAGACAGAGTAAATAATGTGAAGGATGGAATCCGCGTTGCTGCTGCAGCAATTGACAGCGGTGCCGCAATTGAAAAGCTCATGGCATTAAAAAAACTTTCGCAGAAACTTGCATCGCAATGATACTTGATAACATCATGTCCCATAAAAAAGCAGAACTTGCTGCCGTGCGACAGCAACGGCCATTGCGTGAGCTTGAGTCGCTCGTTCAGCACGCTCCTGCAACGCGCGATTTTGCTGCAGCACTGATCAACGGATCCCAGAGCAGTATCAGAATTATCGCAGAGGTAAAAAAAGCCTCGCCCTCACAAGGTGTGATCAGACCCGTTTTTGATCCAGTTGCAATCGCTCGTGAATACGAAGAAGCAGGTGCTGCCGCGGTATCGGTACTCACGGAGCAACGGTTTTTTCAGGGCAGCCTTGAGTATCTTGCCAGCATCAAAAACAGCATAGCGCTGCCGGTTTTGAGAAAAGACTTTATTTTCGATCCCTACCAACTCTATGAAGCACGTGCCTTTGGTGCTGACGCGGTGCTCTTGATCGTTGCCGCGCTGCATACAGAGCTGTTGCGGGAACTCATCGCCGTGGCACGCAGCCTTTCCCTTGCAGCACTGGTTGAAGTGCATACTGCTGCAGAACTTGCTGTAGCCGGTGATGCCGGTGCTCTGATTATTGGGATTAATAACAGAGACCTGCACACCTTTACCACTGACATCACCACAACGATTGACCTGTGTAGGCTGATTCCTGACCAAAACATTGTCGTGAGCGAGAGCGGTATCACCTCGCGGGCTGATATCCATCGCCTTATGCAGGCAGGGGTTGACGCATTCCTCATCGGCGAAGTACTGATGCGCGCACCGTCACCCGGTTTGAAATTACGGGAGCTGCTGAGCTCATAGCAAGCTTACTCCCTCTTGACGTACGGGAGACATTATGAAACGACCTGACGCAAAAGGACATTTTGGTGACTACGGGGGACGCTTTGTCTCAGAGACCTTGATGCCTGCACTGCTGGAACTCGAGGCAGCATATACCCATGTCCGCAAAGACCCTTCCTTCAAAAAGGAACTCACCCAGTTGCTGCGTGAATTTGTCGGAAGACCGACGCCGCTTTATTATGCAGAGCGTCTTTCAAAAAAATATGGCATCAGGATATACCTCAAACGGGAAGACCTCAACCACACCGGCGCTCACAAAATCAACAATACGATCGGACAGATTCTCCTTGCCCGGCGCATGAAAAAAACTCGCATCATTGCTGAAACCGGCGCAGGACAGCACGGTGTTGCAACCGCAACCGTTGCAGCACGATTCGGCATGCAGTGCGATATTTTCATGGGTTCGGAAGATGTAAAACGCCAGGCGCCCAATGTCTTTCGCATGAAACTGCTCGGTGCCCGGGTTATCCCGGTGACTTCCGGGTCCTGTACGCTCAAAGATGCTATGAATGAAGCCATGCGTGACTGGATCACCTATGTACGAACCACCTTTTACATCATTGGATCCGTTGCGGGTCCACACCCGTATCCCGTCATGGTCAGGGACTTTCAAAAAATTATCGGTGAGGAGACCAAACGCCAGATCAAGCAGCACGAAGGAAGGCTTCCCGATATGATTGTTGCCTGCGTGGGCGGCGGCAGCAATGCAATCGGTATCTTTTATCCATTTCTCAATAACGAGGCAGTGCGTCTTGTCGGCGTTGAGGCAGCAGGCATCGGCATTGGACGGGGACCGCATTCCGCCTCATTGTGTGCCGGCAAACCGGGGGTGCTGCACGGTGCTAAAAGCTACCTTTTGCAGGACAGCGGCGGTCAAATTATGGTAGCGCATTCCATAGCACCCGGACTTGACTATCCGGGTGTCGGACCAGAGCACAGCTACTTAAAAGACACAGGCAGGGTCGCCTACACTGCGGTAACCGACGATGAAGCGCTTGCAGCATTCGCTGAACTGTCCCAGCTTGAAGGCATTATCCCGGCACTGGAAAGCGCGCATGCGCTTGCGTATGTAATAAAAAAAGCCCGCTCCATGAAAAAAAATACGATTGTGGTTGTCAATCTTTCTGGCCGCGGTGACAAAGACATACATATTGTCGCCGATAAAATGGGCATTACCCTATGAACGTGTGGTATGCAAAATACTGAACTGAAGCGTAGGTAACGAGGGGAGACAGTGATCAATGAGCGGTAAACAGACTTTTTTCCGTTCACTGTTGACGAATTAACAATAATGGGACTTTTTCATGAGCCGTATTGCACAGACCTTTGATCAGTTGCGACGCAGGCGTGAACGGGCGTTGATAACCTATATCACTGCCGGTGATCCTGACATAAAAACAACGCATGAGATTCTGCGCTGTCTTATTGACAGTGGCGCCGATATGATCGAGCTTGGTATTCCGTTTTCCGATCCCATGGCTGACGGACCGACCATTCAGGCGGCATCGCAGCGCGCGCTGCGCCATCCGTTTTCGCTGCGCCGCATATTTGACCTCGTGCAGCAGGTACGCCGGCATTCTGAAATCCCCCTGATTCTGTTTGGCTACTATAACCCATTCTATCAATACGGACTGGAACGTGCCTGCCGCGAAGCTCAGAGCGTTGGCGTTGATGGGCTTTTGGTTGTTGACCTGCCGCCTGAAGAAGCACTGCCGCTGCACCAGGCAGCACGGACCCATAGTCTTGACACTATTTTCCTGCTTGCACCCACGAGCACTGCTGAACGCATGAAGCGTGTTGCCAGTATGGCGTCAGGATTTGTTTACTATGTCTCGGTCACTGGTGTTACCGGTGCCCGAGAACGTCTTGCTGAAGAGATGGATACCGCAGTCGCCCGTATCAGAAAATATACAACCCTGCCGGTTGGCATTGGGTTTGGTATCTCACAGCCAGCGCATGTCCGCTCACTGGCACCCTTTGCTGATGCGGTCATCGTCGGCAGCGCACTCATTAAAATTATAGAATCACGTCTCGGCAAACCTGATATGCTAAAACACCTGGCAACGTTTGTCCGCTCGCTGAAAAAAGCAACCACGTGGTAAATACCTGGGTAATGCAAAGGTTAGGAGCATGATGGAAAAGAAAATTGCTACACCCACTCACTCAGTGAACGCTCATCAGCCCTCGTGCCCGACTGAAGGGCAGTCGGCACCGTCAAATTTTATACGTGATATAATCACTACTGACCTCAAAGCCGGCAAACATGGCGGCCGTGTCCATACGAGGTTCCCTCCTGAGCCAAATGGCTACCTCCATATCGGTCATGCAAAATCAATCTGTTTGAATTTCGGCATCGCCCGGGATTACCATGGATTGTGCAACCTGCGCTTTGATGACACCAACCCCAGTAAAGAAGATGTCGAGTACGTCACTGCAATCATGGAGGATGTGCGCTGGCTCGGTTTTGACTGGGGTGACCGACTGTTTTATGCCTCTGACTACTTTGAACAGCTCTACCAGTATGCCGTTCAGCTCATCAAAAAAGGAAAAGCCTTTGTCTGCGATCTGAGCCCCGAGCAGGTACGGCAGTATCGGGGAACGCTGACCGAGCCCGGCACCAACAGTCCCTACCGCAACCGCTCGGTAGAGGAAAACCTTGATCTGTTTGCCCGCATGCGTGCAGGAGAGTTTCCTGATGGGTCACGAACACTGCGAGCAAAAATTGACATGGCTTCCCCAAACCTCAACATGCGGGATCCCGTGATGTACCGTATTCTCAGGACACCTCACCATCGAACCGGTACCACCTGGTGCATTTATCCGACCTATGACTATGCACACTGTGTTTCCGATGCTCTGGAGGGCATCACCCATTCTATCTGCACACTCGAATTTGAAGATCACCGACCGCTCTACGACTGGTTCTTGGATCAGCTTGCTACGCCCTGCCACCCGCAGCAGATTGAATTTGCCCGTCTCAACCTCACCTACACAATGATGAGCAAGAGAAAACTGCTTGAGCTTGTTGAAAAAAATATCGTACGCGGCTGGGATGACCCGCGGATGCCAACGCTTGCAGGCATGCGGCGCCGCGGCTATACTGCTGCGGCAATCCGTGCGTTTTGTGACCGTATTGGCGTTGCCAAGCGCGACAGCACGGTTGATATTGCGCTGCTTGAACACTGCATCAGAGAGGACCTGAACAAGCATGCGCTCCGCGTGATGGCAGTGCTCAAACCGCTCAGAGTTGTCATAGACAATTACCCTGACAACCATACCGAAGAACTGACTGCCATCAACAATCCTGAAGACCTCTCAGCAGGCACGCGGCAGGTACCGTTCAGCAGAGAGTTGTACATTGAGCAAGACGATTTCATGGAAAATCCTCCCAAGGAATTTTACCGCCTTGCGCCCGGCAGAGAGGTGCGGCTGCGCTATGCCTACTTCATACGATGCATGAGCGTTGAAAAAGATCCGGCAACAGGAAAACCCGTGCTCCTGCACTGCACCTATGATCCTGCTACCCGCGGCGGCGACGCCCCTGACGGCAGAAAGGTCAAGGCAACACTACACTGGGTCTCAGCCCGGCATGCGCAGGAGGCTGAAGTGCGGCTGTACGAGCATCTGTTTACTACGCCTGATCCCGGATCGTATGAAGGTGCGATTGAGCATATCCTGAATCAGCACTCAATTGAAGTTCTCTCAAACTGCAAAGTCGAGCCAAGTCTTCTCAGTGCTGCCCCCGGTGACTGCTACCAGTTTGAACGGCTCGGATATTTCTGTGTTGACAAGGACACAACCTCAAACCGTCTTGTTTTTAACCGAACGGTTTCGCTCCGCGATGAATGGTCAAAAATTCAAAAAAAACAAAATAAATAACAAGGCACACCAAACCAGCGTGCACCAAAAACAGGGATCCGCACCCGATCATCAGAGCTCAGAAACTATTGACCACGAACAGGGAGTGCAGGTGTCTAAGCGGGATGAGTTTCGGGCAGGTTATGTCTCGGTTGCAGGACTTCCCAATGTAGGAAAGTCAACTCTTGTCAATTGCCTTATCGGGCTGAAACTTGCCATTGTCAGTCCGCGTCCACAGACCACCCGAAGCGTTGTGAAAGGCATTCTCACCACGGAGCGCGCTCAAATTATTTTTTTTGATACTGCAGGACTGCATCGTCCTCAGGATAATCTCAGCACCTACATGGTTGCAGCAGCATCCACAACCTTTGCAGATGCCGATGTTCTCTATATCCTTGTTGAACCCCACCCTCCGACTAAGGCTGAGCATGACCTCATTGAACAGATGCGTGCTCTGAACAAACCTGTTTTTCTGGTTATCAATAAAATTGACACGGTGCAGAAAGTTCGTCTCCTGCCGGTAATGGACCAGTACCAGCGCCTCATGAACTTTCATGAAATGGTGCCGGTCTCTGCCCGTACTGGCGATAATAGTGACCGGCTGCTTGACCTGACCATTGCCTATCTGCCAAAATCGCCACCACTCTACCCTCCGGATATTGTGTCAGATCAAATTGAGCGGGACTTTGTCGCCGAGT
>Ga0123519_10014720_pt1 | contig 11078 bp, 6 predicted proteins | sample YelNatPaOPRAMG02_FD_87396 | JGI IMG/M metagenome (GOLD analysis project Ga0123519, IMG submission 87396) | Hot spring microbial communities from Yellowstone National Park - Yellowstone National Park OP-RAMG-02 (version 2) | ecosystem: Environmental > Aquatic > Thermal springs > Hot (42-90C) ... | reverse complement strand
GACAAGTTCAATTTCGATTAAATACGAAAATGGTTACGCTGGATTTGTTTTATTCCTTGCCAATTTGAACACTTCTGGATATGACTCACTTGTCTTTTGGATTAATGGCGGTTCAAGCAGTGGGCAATCATTCTGGATTAAAGTTTCGACTGATGGTAAAAATTTTTCTGATGGAAAATCCTCGACTGACTACATCCAGATTGAAGCAAATAAATGGAAGCAGGTCAAAATTCCATTGTCTCATCTTCTTAATGGAAATTTTTACATCGTCTCGATTTTGTTTCAGGAGAACAAAGGACAATCCCAACCAGAATTTTTCATCGATGAGATTTATCTCACATCTATTTCTGGTAATCCAAAAGTTTTAGAGACATCATTAAGCAGTTACAATTTTTATCCCGGTGATGAAATAATCATCAATTCAAGAATTTATGATGAGAATGGATTAAGTGATATTAAAAAAGTTGAAGTTGATTTGAATTCAGTTGTTTCTAATTTGAAGATTGAACTTTTTGATGACGGTTCTCACAACGATATTCTTGCAGGAGACGGTATCTTTGGCAATAAAATTAAAATTCCATTAAACTCTTCAATTGGTGAAAGAATTATCAACATAATCGTTGAAGATAATTCAAACAAAAAGGCTTCGCAGGAAATCTGGGTTGGAATATTAAATCGTGACTCAATTCAAATCCCTGCAGGAATGCCTAAATATCTTTCAATTGGAACTGGCACTAATCAATCAAATCTTTCATGGCAAACAAACAACGGCAACGACTGCTGGGATCTTGGTTATCAATACATTACCTGGGGATGGTGGAACTGGTATGGTGAATTCGTCAAAAGATTTTGCGATGATGCTTATCGTCGTGGTTACATTCCTGTGATTCCACTTTACTTATTTCAAACCGCACCAAATGACTATGGATGCACAGGAAGTGAATATGATAAAATTTATTGTGCAATAAACAATTCATCTCTGATGAATGAATTCTGGAATCGTTTTATTCAAATGTGTGATGAAGCGAATCGAAGTTTAGCCTCAAAAGTGATTTTCCACATTGAACCTGATATGCTTGGATACCTTCAGCAAAGAATTATCAGGGAGAATAAAGATCCATCACAAATTCCTGCTTTTGTTAACGATTCACGATATCCAAATAATCTTATTGGAATGCACCAGCGAATGATTGATCTTGTTCGCGAACATTGTCCTCAAAAAGGAATGATTGCATTTCACGCATCTCTCTGGGGAAACATTGTGAGCCTGAAAGAAAACGAAGAAAAAATTTTGGACATCGAAAATCTTGCAAGAAACACAGCAAACTTTTTACTCAAACTAAGTCCTGATTTCGATTTGATTTTTATGGATTGGTCAGATCGAGATGCAGGTTTTGATGGAATATGGTGGGACAAGAAAAATACTTCACTACCAAATTTCTCAAGAGTTTTAATGTTCACAAATTATTTGTCCGTTTTTACAAAAAAGAAAATTGTTCTCTGGCAGATTCCAATCGGGAATGAATTGCTTCCAAATATTGAAAATCAATATGCAGATAATCGATTGGATTATATTTTCGATTATCCGTTTGATATTGCAAAATCTGGAATTATCTCTCTCCTTTTCGGTGCAGGAATTCCTGGAATGACAACGCAATTCACTGATGGCGGTCACTTAAAAACACGAGCAATTCAGTATTGCCAGAATGGAAAAATTGATTTGATTGAACTCACTCGACGAGATTCAAACATTACTTCAACAGAAAAAGATTTAATATTCTATCAAAATTATCCCAATCCATTTTCAAGTTATACTTACATTCGTTTTTACATTCCAGAAGTTTTTGATGAACACACGAATCAAAAAGTAACTTTTGGTCAGGTTAGAATTAAAATTTATAACATTCTTGGACAGGAAATTGGAACATTACTCGATGAAGTAAAAACAGCTGGGCAATATGAAATAAAATTCACTCCAACAAAATTTAATCTTTCTGGTGGAGTTTATTTTCTAAAGCTCGAATATGGAAAATCAATCAAGTTGATCAAGCTAATCTTTTTGAAGTAAACTCGATCAAAATTTCAAATTGAAGGACATTTAAAAAAATTTTTAGGTCTTATTTAATTCATCCAGAATTTCTTTGAGCCATTTCAAAGTTTTCAAAATAAATGATGGTCCGTGATGAGCAAAGAAATCATAAACTCCTGGAGTGATAAAAAGTCTGTCATATTTCAACGCATCAACTTCACCGAAGCGATCAATTAATTTTTTCTTTATTTCATTCCTGTCTCGATTTTTCGAAAACATTTTTGGCTCGTAGATGATAATCTCTGGATTTAATTCCAAAATTTTTTCATCAGAAGGAATCATCCATTCACAACTTTCACTTTGAAAAATATTTTCTCCACCGACAAAATTAATTCCATCAGTGATGTAACTATAAGCACCAAAACTAACAGGTCCACCAAGATCAATTTCAAGATAAATTCTTTTTAATTCGTAATTCTTCTTTGTCTTTAGAAATGATAATTCATTAAATAGAGTCACCTCAAGATTTCTTGCTCTATCATAATAACCAGAAACCAATCCAGCTTCAACAGTGTTTGCAATTAGTTCTGATAAAGTTGGTGGTAATCTCAATGGATAGACTGGATACTTTTCTCTCAAATTTCTTATCAATTCAAGTTGATATCCCGTCGTTGTAAAAATTATATCAGGACTAATTTCATCAATTGCTTTTTCTTTGAATGAATTGTATGAACCAACGATTACTTTTTCTCTTGCTTCTTCAGGATGAACACAATAAACACTTACTCCTCTGACAAATTCACCGAGTCCCATCATAAAAAGTGCTTCAGTAATTGCAGGACTGAAACTGACAATCCTTTCACACTTTTCTGGTAGGATTAATTCTCTTTGTAGGATTTCGTTATAAATTTTTCTTTCAGGCAAGATTTGTCTCTTAATTATTCAGTCACTTTCAAACTTTCTTTCAGTCGTTGAATTTCATCTCGAATGGCAGCAGCTCTTTCGAATTCTAAATCCTTAGCAGCATTATGCATTTCAACAGTCAATTGATCAATCAATTCTTTTTTCTGTTCAGGAGTTAAATGTTTAATGATTGGTTGAAGTGCAACAGTAAATCCTGTTTTCTTACGACCATAATCTTCACGACCTTTTCTAACATCAGCGACTGTAGTTGTTGAAAGAATTTCTTCCGTGGTCTTGTAAATTGTTTTGGGAGTAATTCCATGTTTTTCGTTGTATTCAATTTGTTTTTTTCTTCGTCGTTCTGTTTCTTCGATTACCTTTCTCATTGATTCAGTAATTTTATCAGCATACATAATTACAAGTCCATTCACATTTCGAGCGGTTCTTCCAGCAATTTGAAGTAATGATTTTTCACTTCTCAAAAATCCTTCTTTATCTGCATCGATAATTGCAACAAGCGAAACTTCAGGAAGATCAAGTCCTTCTCGTAAAAGATTGACTCCAACCAAAACATCAAAATCGCCGAGTCTCAAGTCACGCAAAATCTCAACTCGTTCAAGCGAATCAATATCTGAATGAATGTATCTGACTCTCACACCAAGTTTGTCAAAATAATCAGTCAAATCTTCAGCCATCTTTTTTGTTAAAGTTGTAACCAGGACTCTTTCCTTTCTTGCCGCACGAATTCTCACTTCATTCAATAAATCATCAATCTGATTTTTGACAGGTCTGACTGAAATTGGTGGATCAAGCAAACCAGTTGGTCTGATCACCTGTTCAACAACAACACCCTTGCATTTCTCAAGTTCATAATCCCCTGGAGTTGCACTGACAAAAATTACCTGATTAATCTTTTCCTCAAACTCTTCAAATTTCATTGGACGATTATCAAGTGCGGAGGGCAATCGGAAACCATGTTCAACTAGCGTTTCTTTTCTTGAACGATCACCATTATACATTCCACGAATTTGTGGAATTGTTACATGAGATTCATCAATTATCAAAAGATAGTCTTCAGGAAAATAATCAAACAAAGTATAAGGTCTCGAACCTGGTGGTCTTCCATCAAGATGACGACTGTAATTTTCAATTCCTGAACAGTAACCTAATTCTTTCATCATTTCAATATCAAATTTCGTTCGCTGTTCAAGTCGTTGTGCCTCAAGAAATTTTCCCTGACTTCTTAACTCGTGTAGTCTTAATTCAAGTTCTTTCTCAATCGATTTGATTGCTCTTCTAATTTGATCTTTTGGAGTGACAAAATATTTCGCTGGATAGATTACATAAGAGTTAACTTTCTCGAGGACATTTCCAGTCACAGGATCAATAATTTTTAATGCTTCAATTTCATCTCCCCAGAATTCAATACGAATTGCTTGATCATCAAGGAAAGCAGGAATAAGATCTATTGTTTCTCCTCTAACTCTGAATGTTCCTCTTGTAAATTCAACATCATTTCTTGTATAAAAAATATCGACAAATTTTTTGAGTAATTCTTTTCGATTAATTCTCATTCCCTGCTTAAGCACAATAACTTGATTTGCATATTCTTGAGGTGCACCAATTCCATAAATTGCACTGACCGATGCAACGATAATCACATCTCGTCGACCTTCAATTAATGCAGTTGTTGCTTTTAATCTCAATCGATCAATCTCATCGTTAATTGAAAAATCTTTTTCGATGTAAGTATCGGTTGCAACAACATAAGCTTCGGGTTGATAGTAATCATAATAACTGATAAAGAATTCTACTGCATTTTCCGGGAAGAATGATTTGAATTCTCCGTAAAGCTGAGCAGCTAAGGTTTTATTGTGCGATAATACTAAAGTTGGTTTATTAACCTGAGCAATCACATGAGAAATAGTAAAAGTTTTACCACTTCCAGTTACACCAAGTAATGTCTGGAATTTTTCACCTCGTTTAATTCCTTCAACAAGTTGTCTGATTGCCTCAGGTTGATCGCCAGTTGGTTTTAGATTTGTAACTAATTTGAATTTTTCCATAGATATCAAAAATAAATTATCAAATAATTAGTGTTTGAAAAAATTTCATTGATTCCCATTTCGATCACTCTTACAAGAAATTATAGATTGAGGTTTCAGTATTTTTACTCAAAATTTCAAATTGATTTTATAAAACTTCTTTTCTAATTTGAATTTGAAAATGATGAAAAAAATTTCGCTTGCTAAAAACAGTCGCCAAAACTCACCGTATTTTTCCTCACAAGAAAAGTTTAAACATAAAGAAGGAGATTTTTAATGGGCTGGTTTCTAAAGACTTTCAACTATTCTGTCGGTAAGAAACTCTTGATGGCTCTTACCGGATTCTTCCTAATTCTGTTTTTGTTCATCCATCTCTTTGGAAATACATTTTTATACTTCGGTCCTGACTACTTTAATGGCTATGTCCACACATTAAACGAAACTATTCTGGTTTACTTCATTCGTTTTATTGAAATAATACTTATTCTTGGATTTGGATTTCACATCTGGGATGGACTTCGCCTATGGTGGCAGAACAGAAAAGCTCGTCCAATCAAATATCACATCAAAGCTAAAGATCCTAAATCTACCTGGACATCAAGAAATATGATTTATTCTGCTTTGATAATTTTGGTCTTTCTAATAATTCACCTTCGAAATTTCTGGTATGAGTTTAAATATGGTCCAAGAACTGAAGACATTACCGATTACGACATTGTCGTAAAAACTTTTCAAGATCCTACCTATATGATACTTTATGTAATCTCAATGGTCTTTTTGTTTTTACATTTACATCATGGATTTCAAAGTGCATTTCAGACACTCGGATTAAATCATAAAAAATATACACCATTCATTGTCTGGCTTGGAAGATTTATTGCTCTATTCTTATCCTTAGGCTTCGCTTCATTTCCAATTTATTTCTTCTTTTTTTATGGAGGTAATTAACTATGGCATTAGAATCTAAAATTCCTGCTGGTCCAATTCAGGAAAAATGGACAAATCATAAATTCAACCTTAAGCTTGTTAGTCCAGCAAACAAAAGAAAATTTGAAATCATTGTCGTCGGAACAGGCTTGGCTGGTGCATCTGCAGCCGCATCACTCGCTGAGCTCGGTTACAATGTAACTGTTTTGACTTTTCACGATTCACCAAGAAGAGCTCACAGTATTGCTGCTCAAGGTGGAATTAATGCTGCCAAGAACTATCCAAATGATAACGACAGCATTTATCGTTTGTTTTACGATACAATGAAAGGTGGAGATTTCAGAGCTCGTGAAGCAAATGTTTATCGATTGGCTGAGGTTAGTAATAATATCATTGATCAATGTGTTGCTCAAGGTGTTCCTTTTGCAAGAGAATATGGTGGATTGTTAGACAATCGTTCATTTGGTGGAGCTCAATTATCAAGAACATTTTACGCAAGAGGTCAAACAGGACAACAATTACTTCTCGGTGCTTATAGTGCCTTAAGTCGACAGGTTGGCCTTGGTAAAATCAAACTTTACACTCGAAGAGAGATGCTTGGACTTGTTGTGATCGATGGACAGGCAAGAGGTGTTGTTGCAAGAAATCTCATTACTGGAGAGTTTGAAAGATTTGCTGGTCATGCGGTTGTGCTTGCAACTGGTGGATATTCGAGAGTTTTTTATTTTTCTACAAATGCAATGAATTGCAATGCAACAGCAATCTGGCGTGCACATAAAAAAGGAGCTTTCTTTGGTAATCCATGTTTCACTCAAATTCATCCGACCTGTATTCCACTTCATCATGAACAACAATCAAAGCTAACTTTGATGAGTGAAAGCTTGAGAAATGATGGACGTGTCTGGGTCCCAAAGAACAAAGGAGATAAACGTCCACCAAATCAAATTCCGGAAGAAGAAAGAGACTACTACCTCGAAAGAATGTATCCTGCTTATGGAAACCTTACTCCACGAGATATAGCTTCGCGAGCAGCGAAAAAAATGTGTGATGAAGGTTACGGTGTTGGTGAAACTGGTCAGGCTGTCTACTTAGATTTTTCTGATGCGATAAAAAGATTGGGCAAAAAGGTTATCGAAGAACGATATGGTAATCTTTTCCAAATGTATGAGTTGATCACTGGTGATAATCCTTATGAAGTTCCGATGAAAATTTATCCAGGACCACACTACACAATGGGCGGTTTGTGGGTCGATTACAATTTAATGAGTACAATTCCTGGACTTTATGTAATTGGTGAAGCAAACTTCTCAGATCACGGCGCAAATCGTTTGGGTGCAAGTGCTTTGATGCAAGGTTTAGCTGATGGATACTTTATCATTCCTTACACAATTGGCGATTATCTTGCTTCACAAAAATTCATTCCTGTAAAAACTGATCACGAAGAATTTGAAAAAGAAGAAAAAGCTCAAAAAGATCTTGTGAAAAGACTAATGTCAATCAATGGTAATAGAACTGTTGATGATATTCATCGAGAGCTCGGGAAAATTATGTGGGATTATGTTGGTATGTCCAGAAACGAACAAGGCTTGAAAAAAGCAATTCAAATGATTCGTGAATTACGAGAAGAATTCTGGAAAAATGTTAAAATTCCAGGCAATGATATGGACTTAAATCAAACTCTTGAAAGAGCTGGTAGACTTGCTGACTTTTTAGAACTCGGTGAATTGATGGCAATCGATGCACTTCACAGAAATGAATCTTGCGGTGGACACTTTAGAGAAGAATATCAAACTGAAGATGGCGAAGCAAAAAGAGATGATGAAAACTTTGCTTATGTCGCTGCTTGGGAATTTAAAGATGTTGGTCATTGGGTACTTCATAAAGAACCACTTGTATTTGAATATGTCAAACCATCCACAAGGAGTTATAAGTAATGAGTAGCGGAAAATTAAATTTGACATTGAAAGTCTGGCGACAAGCTGGACCAAATGCTAAAGGTGAATTCGTAACTTATCAGGTTAAGAACATTTCACCAGATGCATCATTCCTTGAAATGCTGGACATTCTGAATGAAGAACTCGAAGCAAAAGGTGAAGAACCAATTGCTTATGAACATGATTGCCGTGAAGGAATTTGCGGTACTTGTGGAATGGTGATTAATGGAAGACCGCACGGACCACTCCAGGCAGTTACAACTTGTCAATTACATATGCGTCATTTCAAAGATGGCGATGTAATTTACATTGAACCATTCAGAGCTAAAGCTTTTCCATTGATCAAAGATTTGATTGTTGATAGATCAGCTTTTGATAAAATCATTCAAGCTGGTGGATTTATTTCTGTTAACACTGGAAGTGCACCCGAAGCGAATACAATCCCAGTAAAGAAAGAAAATGCTGAACTTGCAATGGACGCTGCCGCCTGTATCGGATGTGGTGCCTGTGTTGCTGCGTGTCCAAATGCATCAGCAATGCTTTTCGTCAGCGCAAAAGTTTCACATTTTGCTTTGCTTCCTCAAGGTTTGCCTGAAAGAGAAATTCGTGTTCAAAAGATGGTTGCAAAAATGGATGAACTTGGTTTTGGAAATTGCTCAAATGTTGGAGCTTGTGAAGCTGAATGTCCAAAAGAAATTAAGATTACTAACATTGCAAGGTTGAACAGAGAATTTTACAGAGCAAGATTTCTTTCTAATGTAGAAGATTAAAATTTTATCATCTTTAAATCACGAAAGCCATCCGAAAATTGGATGGCTTTTTTGTTATTTCTAAAGCCTCAAACAGTCCTGATAAAAAATTCATTCATTTTGATAATTAATCTTGTAAATAACTTTTTTATATTACCCAAAACAGAAAGGAATTAACTATGAAAAGAATTTTTACTATTCTCTTAATTGGATTATTCATCTTTGCATCAGCATTATTTTCACAAAATGTGAAAGTTGAAGACTATCAAGTACCAGTTAGTCGCGCAAAACTTTTACGAATGAACGGTTTCTGGAACTGGAATCAAGTTGGTGACTCTGTAACTAATAACGCTGCAGCTGCGGGTGTAATTTATAGACAATTTTATTCATCATTGCCTTTTGCATGGTTTTTAGATGCTGATTTAAATGGTGGGAAAAATTTTGCTAAATATCAGCACTCAGTTAAAATTTCAACCAGCGCAAGAAAATACATTTGGGACGAACGAGACTTTTTCGCATTTGCTGGATTGGATTTATCGCATCAAGATTATTACAAACAAATTTCTTCAAATCTTACACTTGGTGCTGGCTATGGAAGATACATTGATGCAACCGCATTAGCTAAAGCTGTGAGAATTGAAGAACATTTATTACGAGAAAAAATAATCACCGATAATCTTCCAAAAGAAACTATGATAAAAATTGCAAACATAATTGACCGACAGGCTGAGTATATCAATATTTATGGTGAGACTTATGAAAATTTTTGGTTATTTGATATCGAAAATGAGATAAGAGCATCAGGAAAGTTAATTGGCAATCATGTTGGTGCAATTGGAATTTTAAGAATGCGTCAGGTTCTATTCAACATAAATGAAAAAGTTAATAATAGATATTTTGGCTATGATATTAATGTTGGCTCTAAATTCGTTCTCAGTACATTTGACAAATCAAATGTTGGTTCTCCAAATTTGAGTATATCTGGAAGATACAGCTATCCACTTGGATGGAGAACACAGGTTAATGGTTCATTTGAAACATTCACACCAATGGATTCAATGTTCTTCAGAAAAGTCACTACAAATCTCAGCGTCGATTTTATTTATGAGTTAAGTAACAGAATAAATTTCGTTGCCAATTATCGAATTGTATCGAAGAAAGAATATCAGCAATCAAAATTCATAATTGATCACATATTCCAGACTTCATTTCTGTATTATTTAGAAAACGAACTCTATTTTGGATTTACAACATCAGTTCAAAAATTAGGAAATCAACCAACGCGACTCGGTACGGCACTAACATTCCAGTATAATTTATTCTAAAATAATTTTTAATATTTTGTCATAAAGCATCGACTGAACTTCGCTTGACAAAGAATTAAACCCAATGTCATCCTGAGCAGCTTGCCCTGAGTTTAATCGAAAGGTCGAAGTGTAAGAATTTCTTAATGTCACACTGAGCGATAGTCGAAGTGTGACGATTTCCTAATGTCACACTGAGCGATAGTCGAAGTGTGACATTAAGCTCTTTTGAAACTTCAAACATTCTCTCGTCAGTCTTCGACTTGGCTCAGACTGACTTTAGGTTTTAAACTCAATGTCATCCTGAGCTTGTCGAAGGATGACGATTGTTAATTCAGAAATTCTAAAATGTTTCTCGTCAGGCTTTCTTCTTCAACAGGCTCAGAACAAGCTTTCGTCAAGCTCAGGGCAAGCTAACTCAGCCTGACAAAAAGTTTTAAACCCATTGTCACCCTGAGCCCAGTCGAAGGGTGACGATTGTTAATTCAGAAATTCTAAAATGTTTCTCGTCAGGCTTTCTTCTTCAACAGGCTCAGAACAAGCTTTCGTCAAGCTCAGGACATGCTCTCTCAGCCTGACAAAAAGTTTTAAACTCAATGTCACCCTGAGCTCAGTCGAAGGGTGACGATTGTTAATTCAGAAATTCTAAAATGTTTTTCGTCAGTCTTCGACAAGCTCAGACTGACATTGGGTTTTAAATTCTTTGTCACACGGAACATTAGTCGAAGTGTGAATAAAACATTTCGAAATATTGGACATTTTTTTGTCAGCCGTCGATTGATTCAGGCTGACATTGGGTTCTAAACTCTTTGTCACACTGAGCCAGTTTATTCTGAGCTTGTTGAAGGTTCGAAGGGTGACGAAAACAATCAAAAATTCACTAATTGCTTATAAACCATATCATCAGCAATGTCTTCAATCATTCTGAATTCTTCATCAAGGGTTTTTTCGGTATTCTTATAAACATTCTCGGCATCATCAATTTGATTCATTCGCAATGCAATTCTGGAATTAATTACGGAAAGTTTTTTCACAGTGACCGTGTCTCCAAGTTCGTTATCAACATAACCTTCAATCAAATATGGTCCCATTGAAAGAGTGTAAGGTGCATATTTTTCATATTCTTTCGGAAAGATCACAGCTTCAAAAGTTCCGGTCAAATCCTCAAGAGATAAAAACTTCATAAT
>Ga0123519_10014718_pt1 | contig 11079 bp, 6 predicted proteins | sample YelNatPaOPRAMG02_FD_87396 | JGI IMG/M metagenome (GOLD analysis project Ga0123519, IMG submission 87396) | Hot spring microbial communities from Yellowstone National Park - Yellowstone National Park OP-RAMG-02 (version 2) | ecosystem: Environmental > Aquatic > Thermal springs > Hot (42-90C) ... | reverse complement strand
TTGAATGGAACATCTGTTGGAGCGACCAACCGTTCTGTGTATTCTTCCTCCTGCTCCATCTCTGAGAAGACGAAGTCCAGATGCGATTTGGTGAGCGTGTCTCCCTCCGCAAATGAGACAGCCCGCTCTATTACATTGAGGAGTTCGCGGACATTCCCGGGCCATGTATATCTCTTGAGCATCTTGATTGCTTCATCATCCACCTTTGTTACTTTGAGCCTCCCTCCCTCCAACATGTTAAATTTCCCAGTCTTTAGAAATCTCTCTATGAGCGGTTCTATGTCCTCCGGGCGTTCGGCGAGGGATGGGAGCCTTATCTTTACGACCGAGAGACGATAGTACAGGTCTTCCCTAAATCTCCCCTCTTCCACCTCTTTCTTTAGGTTCTTATTGGTTGCGCATATGACGCGCACGTCTATCTTTATAGGGACGTTTGAACCGACTCTCTTGATCTCCCTCTGTTCTAGCGCCCTGAGTAGTTTTGGCTGGAGATCTAGCGAGAGTTCACCTATCTCATCTAGAAATATAGTCCCCCCCTTCGCCTCTTCAAAGGCGCCCCGCCTAGATCTGATGGCGCCGGTAAATGCGCCTTTTTCGTGACCGAAGAGCTCGCTTTCTATGAGATTTGGCGCTACAGCTGAGCAATCGAATACCACAAATGGTTGATTTTTCCTTGTGCTGTGCTCGTGGATTGCCTGCGCAACAAGATCTTTGCCTGTTCCGGTATCCCCTTCTATTATAACGGTTGCCAATGTGGGAGATATCCTCTCCAATATAGTGAATATCTGGCGCATCTTGATGCTGGTGCCCACCAGTTTTCCAAATTCGCTTTTTGGATACGGTTCTATTTTTACCCTTTCATCAAATGCGGAAAATTCGAGGAGGACCCTTCCTATCTTTATTCGATCGCCTGGGGCAAGGTAGACCTCTTTGACACGCGTCCCGTTTACATAGGTGCCGTTTGTAGAATCTAGGTCGCGGAGTAGGAAGCTATCTGCCTTGTATTCTATCTCTGCGTGGTGACGAGATACAGTGTTATCGCTTATCACAAGGTCATTGTCCTCCTTTTTTCCTATCTTAGTTACGTTTTTGGTGAGGGTATATTTCTGGCCTTTGCCTTCTCCCTCCACTATTATCAACTGACACCTTCTTAAAGAGATGACTTCAGGCATCTCTTCCAGTTTGATCTGCTGTGTTTTGCTCTCGAAGTCCTTTTCAGGTTGCTTTGTCATAACCCTCCTCCTTACCTACTCCTTCTCTAGATTTTTATTGAACGTCTTGGACTTCTTGTCCATTTCAAAGCTAAATGACCATGGTTTGTAACCCGGGAGTGAGACATGCACTGTATGCGTCTCTCCCATCCTCACATTGCGCACGGTAACAGGTGTCCTCGCGATGCTTTGCCCGTCAAACACCACATTTGCCGCCGGGGGCGTTGTGATGATAGTGACCTCTCCGGCACCTTCGGTGAGCACGAATGAAACCTCCTTTGTCTCGCCTGGGGCAAGACCTACGGTTGTAGACTTGCTTTGATAACCCTTTTTTGAAACCATAACGAGCACTGCCCCGCTTGGTACATTCTTTATAGTTGCTTGTGTCTTACCACGGTATTCGGAATTTACGTAGATGTCTGCGTCAGGAGGATTGGATTTTACAATGAGAGATCCATAACCGCCACTTGGAGGTGGCGGCGGTGGCGCAATAACTCCACCTTGGGTTGTTTCACCTATCTTTTTTAGTGTGAGTGCTATGTTGTACTGCTTTGCGCTAGAGATGTTTCTTGTTGCAGTAACTTCTTCATAGCCTTCTTTGACGAGTCTTATAGAATATGTCTTTCCTACCTCCAGATTTGGAATGGCAGCTGGTGTTGTCTTGCCAGTGCTTGCACCGTTTAGGTATATAAGTGCGCCATATGGTTTGGATGATATTTTAAGGGTTGCAGTGCCGACCTGCGTTGTTTCTGTTTGAATTTCCTTTGGAGCTTCCTTTAAAACAAGATTTGCTGCCGTTTCCGTCTGACCAAGGAATATAGTCCTTGCCGTGGATTCGTAGCCATTCTTGCTTAAAGAGATGGTGTAGTTTTTACCTTGTTCAAGCCCGCTTATTGTTGCTGGCGTGGTTTTTCCAGTAGGCTTCCCGTTTATGAATATTGACGCGCCAGGAGGTGTGGAGGAGATTTTTATTGAGCCGTATAGTATCTTCTCTAGATTTACCTCTATTTTCTTTGGTTCCATATCGGCAAGCGTTATCTTTTCCTCCCTGTCCCTATATCCTTCGAGCGAGAGGCGCACACTTATTTCCTTGCCTACTTCTAATTCCTTTATTTCCGCTGGCGTTGTCTTGCCGGTGTTGGAACCGTTGATGTAGATAGCGGCGCCGGGCGGCGTCGTTGCTATATTTAGAGTACCGGTTATCTTTTGGAGCTCAACTTTTAAGGTGCGTGGTTCCGAATTTTCAAGAGTGAACCTTTCTGTTTTATCTATGTATCCATCTTTGTGAAGCCTTACAGTGTATTCCCTGTTTAATTCGAGATCATCTAATATGGCTGGTGTGATAAGTGCCGTGTCCTTCTCATTTAGGAAAATCCTGGCGCCTTGTGGTTCGGAAATAATATTAGCTGTGCCGGTTGGCATTTTCTTCGTGATTATTGGGTGTATGAATTTCCAGTATGCACCACCTAGTGCGCCTATAAAGGCTAGCGTGGTCAGTGCAACCGCACTTTTTTTAAGTATGTTCTTCCATCTTGATGAAGGTGGCGGATTTATATAACCAGTTCCTAAACCTGTACCTGCTTCATGTTTCAGTGTGATGGCCGTCTCTTCTCTGTGGACTATGTTTTCCTGAAGGGCTTCCTCTGCTATATTTATTGAGCTTGTCTGTGCCTCTAGTGCCGCATCTCTTGCAGCGAGCTCTTGTTGCTTCTTTATCTCTTCTTCAAATAGGGTTTTTACGAATGTTGCAAGTTGTTGCGGGGTAAAGTCTACGTAGTTTTTGTAAAGGTACCGCGTGAGGTCAACTTGCATCTGGCCTGCACTGTCATATCTATCTTTTGGATAATAAGCCAATGCCTTTGCAAGTATCTTTCTTAATTCTGGTTTGATTTTATCAGGGAGCGTTTCTTCTGTGATTTTAGTTGTTCTAATCTTCTTCAACACTTCAAACTGGCTTTCGCCCGTGAACAGCTTTTCTTGAGTAAGCATTTCATAGAGAACTATCCCTGTTGAGAATATATCGGTCTTGTAATCCACTGATTTTCCGAGCGCTTGTTCCGGCGACATGTAGGCAATCTTGCCTTTGAGGATCCCTGCCATTGTATGGGATATGTTCATCGCGGCCTTTGCGATGCCGAAGTCAACTATCTTTACTTCACCTTCATATGATATGAGTATGTTCTGTGGGCTTATATCGCGATGCACTATATTTAGGGGCCTGTTGTTTTGGTCTGTTTTTCTATGTGCGTAGTCTAGACCCTTGCAAACTTCGCTCGCGATGTATACCGCCAGCGCTTCTGGGAACGGTATGTTTTTATCTTTGCATTTATATATTATATCCCTTAAGTTGGGACCATTGATAAATTCCATTGAGATAAAGTAATCATCACCGACCTTTCCGAGGTCGTACACCTGAACAATGTTTGCATGTGAGAGGAGAACCGAAAGTTTTGCCTCATCCGTTAGCATTGTGATGAATTCTTTGTCTGCACTGCAGTGCGGAAGTATCTTTTTGACCGCAAGAAGCTTTTCAAAGCCGTCCACGCCAAACGTCTTTGCTTTGTAGATCTCTGCCATTCCTCCAACGGCCAATTTTTCGAGGAGGTAGTATTTTCCAAATTGTTTTGGTTCAAATTCTCCCATCACTTACCCCTTTTGAAGATAGCAGATATTTTGTTTATTATAGATTTTTTACTATCATTTTCTTTTGCCGAAGCTATAGCATTCGTGTCTTTTTCGCCCTTCGCCTCTTTACTGGCCTCCGCTTTGACGACATTTCCTTCGTGCAGCACGCTTGCCTCCACATAGTTTTCTTCCGAGATCTCATCTAGGTTTAATTTGCTTCCAGGCGCCAGCTTCCTCAAGTACCAATATACATCCATTTTAGTGGAGAAGATATATGCGTGCCTCAGTTTTTGTTTGTTTACGAGTACTATATCTACATCTATTATTACGAGGCCGCGTTGCAAAAAGGCATGGTTGAAGGACACGGATAGGATATCCGCCTTTCTTATCTTGAGCGGGCGCCTATTCTTTGCATCGGTGTGGAATTTATACCACCTTTGCGAGCCGGGTGTGAAACTGAACTCGTCTTCCTCAGATTGATTCTGCCGTCTTCCTTCGTCACGCGTCTCGAGCGTTCCTTCTACCCGGTAGCTTGGCGGAGTTTCCACCTTGTCCAATCTTTGTGTATCGAGTTTGCCTACCATCAGTTAGTCCTTGGGCTTACAAGCATTATCTTCCTTCTTTTCGTTCCCTTTTTTGCCTTTGCCAGATTCCTTTATTGTTGCTTCCTTGCTTTTATTTGCGCTGCTTTTGGTATAACCATCTTTGTACCACCCGCCGCCCTTCAGGATAAAGCTTGTTTTGGATATCACCCTTTCTGCTGTTCCGTTGCACTTCTTACACACCATCTTGCGTTGCTGCGTAGTCTTGCTAAGCACCTCGAATCTCTCACCGCACTTTGTGCAGAGGTACTCGTATATGGGCATGTTTTTACCTCCTTAAAGGTTCGTCAATCAATTAGCGAGTGGTGACTCAAGTCTCCTTTTACGGTGGAGACTCGAGTCACCATATTAAACTAATTTTTCAAAGATGCAAAGGAAAAATTGATGTCATATGTTGTATGTTGTCTGAGTGAGGCATCGTCGATGGGCGATATCATTGTAACATGGGCCACTAGTTTTTTGGTGTTGGTGTTTGGTGTGGGTTTCGTTTTAAGGTTGGTACATGGGACATTATTATGATGTAAGACTGAGACGTGAGAAGTGAGACGTGAGATGTAAGACGGAGTAAGACATAAGGCGTAAGACGTAGGACGGAGTAATAAGACGATAAGACGTGAGATGTGAGACGTAAGACGGAGTAATTTAAGGCGTGAGATGTGAGATGTAAGGCGTGAGATGTAAGGTGTAAGACGGAGTAATAACTTAAAACGGAGTCATAACCTGGGATGAACCCGGGACATAAGACGCATAATTTCAGAAGGAGTTATAAGATGTAAGATGGACGAAGTCATAAGGCGAAGACGCATAAGAGTAAGACGGAGTCAGACGGACGGAGTCAGACACATAATGGTAAGACGGAAGACGGAGTCAGACGGAGTCAAAGACGGAGTCAGACGCAGACGGAGTCAGATTAGATTGTGTAAGACTAAGTCAGATTGTGCGACGTTTCTAAGCCCAGCCTTTGTTACTGCTTCATCCTTCATCTTCATCTTTTTACTTCGTCTTACACACCCCCCGGTCTGTAATATGCACATAACTTATGGGTGATGTTTGTAACTTGATTTATTATCTGACAGCGAACTTGGTAGGTTAGTCATAGGTTGGTCAGTTTACTTCGTCTGATGTGCTACTTTTGACCCATTACTCCGTCTTACATCGCCGCTTCGTATACAATTACGATTATCGCGACACATTTACTCCGTCTGGCAAAAAACTACGTCTGGCAAAAATTACTCCGTCTGACAAATTATCCGTCTGACAAGCGATCTAGGCTTATTTTAGTTTTGACATCGCCGTCTTTATGATCGACCACACAAAGACCACCGTGATAATTGTCCATGAGCTGATCATGAATACATATCCACCGGTTGTGATATTCATACAATGCCCCCTTATTGTCATTATAATCCATGGATCCGTTCATTGCCTCTTTTTTGTGCTATATGTGTTATAAAAATCCCCATCGCTATGATAAGTATGATCGCCCCCCTTGCCAGCCATGCATAAAATTTAGCAGCATCATCCATCCCTTTTAGCAAGATGTTGGAGTTGCTGCTGGTTATGTCCTGCCATATCCAACTTACAAGCAGCCAGCCAAGGCCGATGGGAACTATGTAGCGTATGATATAGTAGAACACGCGCGGTACTCTAATGGCTGCGCCTCGATTCAATTCTTCCCACATATTTTTTCCACCGAATACCCACGCGAACAATATTGTTTCAATAAGCGCAAACGCCACTAGGCTCACGGTCCCGATCCAGAAATCGCTCTGGTCTAGGTAGCCGTTTTTGATAAAGAGTATATTTGGGAGGCCAAATGCAAACATGATTGTGGCAAGGGCGAGTGCCGCCTTTTTTCGCTTGATGCCTAGATTTTCGTGCAGGAACGAGAGCATCGGTTGTGCAAGCGCCACAGATGAGGTTATGCCTGCAAAGAATAGAAGCAGAAACCAGAGTGAACCGAACAAGAAGCCGAGGGGAAGCCTTTGGAAGATTATAGGCATTGCTACGAAACCGAGGTCGAACGAGCCTTGCTTTGCTATCTCTGCGGTGGTGGCGAGCCCCAGGAATGCAACCGATATTGGTATTGCTATCGATCCCCCTAGAACTACCTCACAAAACTCGTTTGAGGCAGAGGTTGCAAGGCCTGTTAAAATGCAGTCATCATCCCTTTTTAGGTAGCTTGCGTAGCATTGGATTGTCCCCATCCCTATAGAGAGCGTGAAGAATATCTGCCCTGCGGCTGCAAGCCACACCTTCATGTCTTTCAATTTGGAAAAGTCTGGGTTCCAAAGAAAGGCAAACCCAGAGGCAACCGAATTTTCTGGGTGAGAAGGGTCGGGCGTTCCTATTGTTATCACCCTTATGACGAGGATTATGGCAAATAGGAGGAGTAGCGGCATTGCTATCTTGGCGAGTCTTTCTATCCCTTTGCTTATACCATGTGCTATAATCCATGTATTGAGTACTATAGTGATAATCCAGAATACTATCAATGTATAAGGGCCGCTGAAGTATGCCGAAGGAGTAATGCCCTGAAACGATTGTAAGAAACCGTTCATTTCCTGCATGGTTGTGATGCCGAAATATGCCTTGGTGGCGGAGAAGAAGGCATATGCAAGTGTCCATGCTTCTATACAGCAGTAGTACGAAAGGAGTGTGAGCGGGAGGGAGATACCTAGACTTCCTATGTATCTGCCCAATCGCCCTTTTATAATCTTTTCAAAGAGTCCGACTGTAGTGGAGTGTCCATATGAACCTGCGAGCCTACCCATACTCCACTCTGCCCACATAAGCGGGATGCCTATGATTACAAGGGCGGTAAAGTATGGGATCATAAATGCACCGCCACCATTCAAGGCTGCTTGACGGGGAAATCTGAGGAAATTGCCAAGGCCCACTGCGTTACCTGCCATGGCCAATACTAGCCCGATGCGTGTTGCCCACCGTTCCCTTTCTCCCATATCTTCTCCCTTTGTTTATAATAAGATGGATTGTGCCTGGTGCCTACGTTGCGTTGCCGGCATTGATTTAAATAGAGATGGTACTTAATGATGCCTCTTGGCGCAAGTGTTTTTAGCATGGTGTTTGGTGTTGAGACGTGGAGGCTTGGGAAGCAACCAGGTACAAGGTTGGTGAGTTTTGCACAGGAGATTACAGGTGGGTTTTAGACACAGGTGGCTTCAGATGACTTCAGACGGAGCAGACGGAGTGTAAGACGTAAGACGTAAAACGTAGAACGTAGACGGAGTAGATTTAAACGGAAGACGGAGTAACTTTTGATGTGGTGTGATGTGGTGTATGATGTGGTGTAAGACGGAGTAAATTTTCAGACAAAGGAAGGGATAAGACGGAAGGAGTAAGACGGAGTAAATGTAACTACTGGTAAATTGTGGTAAATTGCTAGACGTAAATTGTCAGACGAAGTAAAATGGAAGCAAAACGCAGGTCAGACGAACGCAGTCAGACGAAGTAAATGTAACTACTTGCAATGTCTATGTATTAGTTAATCTTTCTGTAGAGATCTGGAGGAGGATAGCGGCTTATGTTGCTGCTGATTTTATAGTCTTGCTAACATATTCATTGAATAGTATTTTTGGTAAGATACGAATCTCGGGTGGAGGTGCCGCCTTATTATGATAGTTGATCATGTGTCTATTCAAGAGAATATATTTAAGGTTAGATCCCGTATTGCATGCGCAGCTAAGAGATGTGGCAGAGAACCTAGCTCGATTAAACTACTGGCGGTTTCAAAGGGGAAACCGCCATCAGCAATAGAAGAGGCTTATGCCGCCGGCCAGAGGCTGTTTGGAGAAAATTATGTTCAAGAGCTTTTAAAGAAGATGGAGGCCTTGGGCAATCTTGATATTGAATGGCACATGATAGGGAGGCTTCAGAGGAATAAGGTTAAGTATATCGTTCCATTTATCAAGTATATCCATTCTATTGATTCAATACCACTGATGATGGAGATTGAGAAGCGGGCCAAGCGGCCCATTGATTGCTTGGTTGAAGTCAACCTTTCTGGTGAGCCGACAAAGGGTGGGATAGAGAAGGAAAAGGTAAGTGGGCTTATTAGAGAGGCGAATGATATGAAAAACGTTCATCTTAGGGGACTGATGACTATACCGCCTTTTGCCTCCGATATCTCCGTCTCTAGGAGGTATTTTAAAGAGCTTCACTTACTCTTGCATGAGGTGAATAGGAGTGGCCTGTATCATACGCAACTTACAGAGCTTTCAATGGGTATGAGTTTTGATATGGAGGTTGCGATTGAAGAGGGGGCCACTATAGTGCGCGTGGGGACAGATATATTTGGACCTCGCGATGGTAGACGAGAATCGGTTAGGTAAAAATGTTGATGTGTATGTTGCAGCGTACCCTTTTTAAATTGCCTTCTGTCTTTTCTACCCTCAGTTTTGTTTTGTCATCTGTGTGTGCAGATTGGATAGGTCTGTCTGATACACTTTAATTACCGCTCGCCTGGTTTGTATTGATTTGTTTTTATTGAAGTTTATTTTACTCCGTCTTCCATCCATCCAAGAAGTTTATTTTACTCCGTCTTACATCCGACACCTGAAATCGTCTATATGGAATTACTCCGTCTGACACCAAAGGAAGCATTATTACTCCGTCTGACATTGCTCCGTCTGACATCGCTGTATTGCTCACCTGACCATAGATTCGTCAGATAATTATATTTGGTTGAAATGTACAAAAATGTGCAAAAAACTATTTACATCCTGACACGGACTGACATAGAACTCACTAGGGGCCATCGTTGCTTGTTATATTAATTTATATTTAAGCTCTCGAACTATTTTGATCTATGCGCTACCAATGGTTCAATGTAGGGCGCAGAGAGCTGGTTTCTACTCCTTCGAGATCCGCCCATCCTTTATTCTACAGCCTTTTGATTAGTACACCTTAATATTACAAGGAGGCCATATGGATCAGAATGTGTCTCGTCCCAGTCCAGCGGCAAGACCAAAGAGGAAGAAAAATTCAAAGTACAATGTCCTTTGCCTTGGTTGTGACATCGAGTTTTTCTTCAATATAAAAAATATGCTAGAGGGTTATGATTTCGTCAGCGTAAACGGGCTTTTCTATGTTGAGAAGGCGATGCAATGGAGGCCAAGCGACGTCATCGTTGTCCGGATGCCATCTTTTGTAGCGGATCACTGGTTTGATGGCGTGTACGAGATCAGTCAAAAGTTTCCAAATGTGGGTATCATAGCTATCTTGGAGAAGAATGACAAGGAATTGATAAAGGCCGCCGTTTCTGCCGGTGCAAAATATTGGATATGCAGACCTTTTGCCAAGTCTGATCTACATGCCCTCATAGAAAAGTGTAGGATTGAGCAGACATACGGCTTCAATCTAGACGGCATCAACTGTGGATTGCCCCACATGGGTATCAATGTGTTTTCCCGCTCACCAGTCATTCAGCGCCTCTTCGAGCGTGCGCGAAAACTTAAAGGACGGAAGTGTAATGTCATGATTTACGGTGAGACCGGGACAGGCAAAGAGTTGTTAGCGAGATATATACATGCCATCGAGTGTGATCCACGCAGACCATTTGTTGCCATCAATTGTGCTGCCATACCGCAGGGTTTGGCGGAATCGGAGCTATTTGGACATGAGAGAGGTGCGTTTACGGGTGCAATTAGATCTAGAGCGGGTAAATTTGAGATAGCCAGCCAGGGCGACATATTTTTGGATGATGTGTCGTGTTTACCCCTTGACTTACAAGCGAAATTGCTAAGGGTTCTTCAGGAAAAGGAAATTAGCAGGCTTGGCAGTAACAGGGTTACCAAGTCGGATTTTCGGGTGATTGCTGCCACCAATGAAGACCTTAAGCAGTTAGTGGCAGAGGGCAAATTTCGCAAAGACCTGTATTATCGTCTGAATGGGGTAGAATTTAAGATCCCGCCGCTGAGGGAAAGGCCTGAGGACATAGCGCCGCTTGCGGTTTATTTCTTTAGTCATATGACCAGGGTGGATCAGAAAAGGTTCTCTTCGGAAGTTATCAGGAAGTTGGAGGAGTACCCTTGGTTTGGGAACGTGAGGGAGTTGGAGAATGTTGTGAAGACTATAGGTATCATGTCTGACTTTGAGATAGTAACGCTAGAGGATCTTCCACCAGAGATCCGTTATTACAATCCAGAAGCACACAATGTCTTGGCGGAGTCGCCGCTGTATAGTTTTGGCTATGTGAAGATACCAAATGAGATCAACAGGGATACATATGTTGCGTTTATTATGGAGGCTGAGCGGATGTTTTGCAGAAGGGCATTCGAGGTATATAATAACGATCGGGATAAGGTTGCAGAGGTATTAGGGATAGCTAAAAGCACACTCTACGACAGACTAATGAAGCTTGGGTTGCGGGTGGGCAAATTTGATGTTATGAAACGAGCCCTTCATAAACGATTTGGCTCTGGTTGCAGGGGAAGGAGTAGAGGGGGGGATACGGCTGTGGCGGCGAGCAGTGTTTTAAATGGTGCGGAGAATGGGGCAGGTAACGTAGGTGCGGACACGAGGGGAGATGTAGGTTCGGGCGCAGATGCGAGACCAAACGCAGGCGTGGGGTCAGACGGAGTAAATGTGAGATCAGACGGAGTAAAAGAGGCGAAATCAGA
>Ga0123519_10014714_pt1 | contig 11082 bp, 10 predicted proteins | sample YelNatPaOPRAMG02_FD_87396 | JGI IMG/M metagenome (GOLD analysis project Ga0123519, IMG submission 87396) | Hot spring microbial communities from Yellowstone National Park - Yellowstone National Park OP-RAMG-02 (version 2) | ecosystem: Environmental > Aquatic > Thermal springs > Hot (42-90C) ... | reverse complement strand
AGGGATGGAGCTTAGGGGGAGACTTCCCCCACATGAATAATTAATAATTAAAAAATTAATAATTAAAATAAACATAATAAAAAAAATAGATACTTCCCCCAACTGAATAATAATTAATAATTAAAAAATTTTGAAAAATTAAAAAAAAATATCATACATCAAATTTCATACAACAAATTATAGACTTCTCCCCACCTAATAATAATTAATAATTAAAAAATATTGAAAAAAAAATACAAACATCAAATAAGGAACTACCCTAACAACAAAAAGATTTTATAAATAATAAACTATCCATGCTATAATAATAACGTATAGTATGCAAAATTTATTTCTTTTAACTAATTGTAGATAATAATCTAAAAGCTAAATTTTATGCATTATGAGAATGAGATATTCTAAATGAATAGGACACATAAATTAAATAAAATAATAGCTAAAATGTATCTTTAAAATAAATATTAAAAGATATTATATTATATGCTTTAAAAATAGCTTTTAAATAAAAGCAAGTTTTTATAAAAAGATATAGAACTTAACAAATGAGTACTAAAAATATTAAAATCAAATTATATAGATTAAATCATGGTAAGGGGCTTCCAATACCAAATCGCATGACAGCGGGTTCAAGTGGGTTTGATATATGCGCTGCTATCAAAAATGATGTTATAATACCTGCTTTTGAAAGGGCTTTAATTCCAACAGGATTTTGTTTAGAAATTCCAAAAGGTTATGAGGCTCAGGTAAGATAAAGGTCGGGACTTGCAATTAAAAATGGAATTTTTGTACTAAACTCTCCCGGTACAATTGATTCCGATTATCGTGGAGAAGTAAAAATAATATTAGCTAATTTTGGTAAAGAATCATTTACTGTTAAAAGGGGCGATAGAATTGCTCAACTGGTTATTATGCCCGTTGTTAAAAATGTTGCATTTTGTGAGGAGGAAAACATTTCAAACACACCAAGAGGGAAAGGAGGCTTTGGACATACAGGAATATGATAAAAAACTACATGTAGAGTATTACATACTGTCTGTAAGCAACATTTTTTTTCTAATGAAAAAGCTGAACTAAATCAAATTAAAATGAAATGCTTTAGATGTTTTTTTACCTTTTAATATTAGATAATAATTGCCGGATGTAAGTTTTAAATTAGAAGAAATACAACCATCCCAATAATAGCGATCTTTTTTTATTGCACCAAAAGATTTAACAATTCTTCCGTTTGCCAAACAAATATAGGTATCAATAATTGTATCGTTTGGAGGAAAAAAAATATCAAGAATATTCTGCTTTCCATTTTTATTTTGTATTATAAATTTAAAAGCAATATTGTTTTTTTCTAAAGAGCAAAAATTATTGATTGCTCCAGAAACTGGAACTTCAACCCAGCCTCTTCCATAATTTTTATCTGGTGTAAGAGTTGTAAGATCTATTCTTTCTTCTTCGGAATATCCAAAATAGGTAATAAAGTTATTTATATCTAAAGGATGAGAACATTTCATGATTTCTTCTCTTATTTTCTTTGTTGTTAAATAATCAACTGCAGGTGCAAATGTTCCCATAACAAGATAATAAACTGCTTTGTTTGGAATAGAACTCCAATCACCAGTAGTAGAAGACCAGAGCGAATCCACAATACAAAGCTGTTGCTTGGCTGGAATGTCTTGAGACAAATTTCCTATTATTGCCTCGTGTTTATTTATTTCAAAAAGCTGGATAAGATTTTGTGGACAATTATTACCTGGTGTTGAACGAGTTATTGTACCAACATGATTTTTACAGCACATTGTTATCCCAGCCCAGGTTGAAATATGAGGCTTATTTGTTCCTATGTTTACAAGAATATCAATATCTTGAATAATTGATGTACATTTAAGATTTTCTCCCATTACGGTTATAGGAAAGGTATCTGTAGCATTGCTAACATAAATTCCTGATGGAAGAAGTGTTCCAATAAAGTTAGAATAATAAGCAATTGCATTATCAACGGCATCATAAACAATAATATTAGAAAAAGGAACACCTAAAGTATTTAAAACCCTGCATATTTTATCTATAATTGCAGCACGTGGGTGCATATTACCGGCACAGTTTACTTTTATGGCTGCCCTAATATTCTGCCAATCTTTAGAGGCTGGTTTCTTAAAAATAGTTTTCCAAGCATCCCAAATATCAGTTTTTTGAGCAAGGGCTTTTGCCATTTTATCTAGAGTATCAGAAACTCTTGCCGAGTCAACAACGCTGTTTTGCGTAACTGTATCCCATTTTAAAGGAGAGCTTTTCTCCATAAGAGGATCACAGCATGCAACCACTCTTAGATTATCTATTTCTGGATTAATCTGCATGCCGTTTATATAACCCAAAGAGCGGGTAAAAACATTTTTAACAAAGGAAGAAGTTATTAAACCAAAAGTAGCAAAAGAAGAGGCTTTTAAAAATTTTCTTCTTGAGAAATTAAAAACACTTTGTGATTTATTTTTCATTTTTAAAAAATATATGATATGCGGGCTGTTATTTTCAAATGATAATATTAAACCTAAATAATGTGCATAAAATTTCTGACACTACTACGATTTTTATTACTTACATATTAACTTTTATTCTTTATATAATCAATTACTCTTTGAAAAGATTTTGGCGGCATGCAAGAAAAAGTTTTTATTTTACTATCCAAACCAATAAATGATATCTGAAAAGAATGAAGCATGAGTCTTTCAAAAGAGCTCTGAATTTTTTTATCGCCATATAATAGATCGCCAACAACTGGATGATTTATACTGTAAAAGTGAACTCTAATCTGATGCTTTCTCCCAGTAACAGGCATTGCCTTGACAAGAGTGGAATTGCTAAAGATTTCCACTACTTCAAATTTTGTAATGCTGGATTTACCTTTTATAATATCAATGCCCATTCTGCCAGAACCAAATTGTCTTATAGGTTTTATTATTTCGCCTTTTTTTTTGTTTAATTTGCCATGCAAAAGAGCCAAATAGGTTTTTTTAACATCGTGATGCTCAAATTGTTTGCTAAGAAATTTATGTGAAAAAGCATTTTTTGCAAAAAGCATTACTCCGCTTACATATTTATCAAGTCTATGAACTATATAAAGTTTTTGATTGAGTTGTTTAGATAAAATATCATAAACGCAAAAATTGCTTTTATCATTGCCTTTAATAGAGCTAATACTTTCGGGCTTATTTATTACAACAATGTTTTGATCTTCAAAGATTATTGGTATATTCATAGCTAAATAAAATAATAAAAGATATATATTAATTAATTTGTAATATTTCTATTATTAAAAAAAAGATTTTAAAATAATTATATTAAAAATGTATAATATTAATAAAAGCTGTAAGATAGTTATGAAAATTTTGATAAAAATATTACTAATAGTTTTTTTAGGCTCTGGATATTATAAATTTGCTTATGCAGATTGGAAAGAATGCAATGGCCCATATGGTGGAACAATAAATACATTTTTACTTGTTAATGATAGTTTATATGCAGGCACCAACAATGGTGGCTTGTTTCTGTTAAAAAATAATAACAACGAATGGACAGGTTTTCTTTTTGATTCTTCTGATACAAAAATAACATCTGTTAATTCTATCATAAAGTTTAGGAACTCTGTTTTAATTGGTACAAACAATGGTTTATATAAATTAGACACAAACACCAACAAATTAAAAAAAAATGACACCATTCTAAGCAATGAGGAAATTTTAACGATTTCCTGTTTTGATTCTCTTATTTTTGCAGGAACACTTTCAAATCATATATATGTAACCTCCGAAAATGATTTTTTGTGGTCAAGATGTGATTCTGGAATAAACGAAACAGGCTTTGGTGTTCAATCTATTTGTAAATACAAAGACAGAATTTTTGCAGCAGTTCATAGCAATGGCGTTTACTGCCTTGATTCTTTAAAATCAAAGTGGGAAAAAATCAATAATGGATTAAATAATCTTCAATTATTTAATCTTTTTTCATGGAATGATTTTCTTTTTATAGCAACAGGATCTGGAATTTATAAGATTAAAGATGATAATAAAAGCTGGGAAAAAACAGATACTTCTTTGAATAATCCTGTATATTGTATGGCATCATATAAAGAAAAAATATTTCTTGCAACCGTAAATGGTATCAGGTTTTCTTCTGATAGCGGCAAAAGTTTTGAGTGGGATAAATATTTTGGTTTTGGGCCTGTTAAATCTATTATAGTTAAAAAAGATATAATATTTGCAGGCAGTTTCTGGAATGGAGTTTATAGTAAGAATGTAGCAGATACAATATGGGAAGAATCAAATAACAAACTTACTGGCACAAAAATACTTACCTTATCACATGATTCAAATATAGTAATTGCCGGCTCCGATTATGGATTGTTTATCTCTAAAGATTATGGACAAACATGGAAAAGAGCAAAACTTCCATCTGGTATTATGATAGGTAGTGTAGCTGTAAAAGGCAAATATATGTTAGCAGGATGTTATTATGGCTTATATCTTTCTGAGGATACAGGTAACACTTGGCAGGAAATAAGTAAGCAATTAGAACAAAAAGATATACAAGCAATATCTTTTGGTATGAATCAGATTTTTGCAGGCAGTTTAGATGGATATGTTTTTTGTTCTAAAGATAGTGGAAAAACATGGCAGAAAAAAGTTTATTCAAATTTAACAGGAAAAATTATTAGAAAAATATTTGTTGATGACTCACTGTTGTGGCTTGCAACCTCTCAAGGAGTGTTTGTTTCTTTTGATACTGCAAAAACATTTAAAGACCTAAATTATGGCAATTTTCCTTACAATAGTTACTGCCTTGTTAAAAGAAAAAACGAGATATATTGTGGAACAAACAATGGAATGTTTTATGCAAAGAATATAGATTCTCTAGAATGGATGCGAGTAGATTCTTTTCCTTTTTGTTTAGTCAGGTCACTAGCTTTAAAAGACACTGTAATTTTAGCTTCTACAGATTTTGGTGTATTAAAATCAGAAGATGGAATCTTATGGACTCAATGCGGGAGTTTATTGGAAAATAAAAGCGTTTATAGCATTGATGTTTTAAAAACAGGAATATTAGCAGGCACGGCAAAACAAGGTGTATGGTTTTTGCAAAGCATTCCAACAAAAACTTTATATAGTTTACAAAATAAAAAAGTAATAAATCCCACAGTTAAAATTTATAATAAAAAACTTAAAATATCTTTTTTAGAAATACCAAAAACTAAAATTATTGTCTCTTTTATTAAAGTTAATGGAAGATTAATTTTTTCTAATACATTTAGTCCAAAATGTTCTAATATATCAATAGATTTTTCTGATTATTTAAATTCTTATGGCGTCTATTTTGTAAATATAAAATATAATAATAAAAATTATGTGTATAAAATAATAATGCCATAAATTTTTTATTTTGAAAATAATAAAATATTAGAATTAGAAATTAAAAAGAAATTAAAAATATAAAAACAAACAAGGATGAGACTTCCCCAAACAAAAAATATATTTATTATTTGTCAAGATTAGAGAAATAATTAAAAAAATTTTTTTAGTATATTATCATTACTCCTATAAACGTTAAAATTGATTTTTTTATAAATAAAAAAGCGATTATGTTTCTTTGATATTAGGATTAAAATTAGCTAATACCACATAATATGGAGCTAAAAACATTCCTCTGTGGCCTAAAAGTTTTATGGTAGCATTAATCAATATTTTTACAATCTTTTGTGGTAATGACCCATGTATTTCATAGAAACCAGGCGTTATTTCTACAGAGAATCCTGCATTTTTGATAATTCGTTTAAGCCATTCAAGATTCATCAAATGCTCACACCAATTTCCAGTATATGGGTCACATGTGTTTGTTGGATGCTCAATGTGATAATTAATACGCCCCAGTAAACGATATTCATCAATGCATTTCTCTATATCTTGCCGAATTAGTCCTCTGGTGGAGCGAGCCAGATGTTCAATTACTTCGGCACTCAGGTCTGGAGCGTATGCAGAAATTATTTGTCTTCTCACGTCCAAATATGGTTGTAGAGTGTCTCTCTCTTTATCACCCCATTCCTTGTGTTTTCCATTATACTCAGCCTGGATTTGCTTTTTCTTTATGGAATGTACATATCGTGGATTTTTTATATTTGCTCCCGAAGCATATACAATTCTGAATTTACTATTTTTAAGGCAACCTAGTTTTCGAAAATGGTATTCAACATTATAAATATGTTCAATTACGTCATAAGAAGTAATTGCATTTATGGAAATAGAATTCTTTTGTAAATATGAAATAAGTTCATCCACATCGCCGCATACAATATGAGCCAATTTTAATCTTAAGGCATTAGATAGAATTTTAACATCTGTACAGCTAATGTCATAGATGTCATTATAGATAACGGTTCCTATACCCATTTCAGCTGCCAAGAATGAAAGAATACCACATCCACTGCCATAGTCAATAAAAACAAAGTTTTCGGGCGAAACAGGGTTGTCGTTTAGGGAAAAATAAAGAAGCCTGCCATAAAATTGCAAGACCTCCTTAAGTCTGGAAAGTTTGCCACCCAAGTACCGCTATTATATGTAGAGATGTTTAACGCTTTTATATCTAGACTGCTTTTTGTAAATTTATCATAAAGAGGAATTTGGGCAGATGCTATCTGGTCTCTTAACTTCTTGTCATTATTATTTTCTGTGGGAAGATTATTCTTTTCTTTCATGGGATTTCCTTTCTGTATTACCAAATGTTTTGGTTCAGCTTCGGGTTATGCAGTGGAGTGTCTGCTGTAATATGAACATGTTATTAGTCGGTTTCATAGATACAATTTAACCGCTGCAGTTCGGTTGCGGTTGTCGTACGTAAGCATAAATACAACAAGAAGGCTATAGCCGCTATTAAATTGAACGAGTTGCAATAAAGCGTACTTGCAACAGTGGGTGATGTAACCCAAGTAGTGGCTCTTCATTTAGCAGAAGTCCTCAGAGGGTAAACATAGTATTTATTATCTTTCATCTTCTTGCCAATTTTTATTACCAAATTATTAAACATAAATGCTACTCTATTGGCCATTATTGCTTATAATCAATTTAATATAATAATAACAAAATAATAGAAACTCCAATAATAGTCATTTCTAATTATTTTTTTATGCTAAAAAATTCCTATTATTAGCAATTTCTTATAACCATCTGTTTTTTTCAAAACAAATTGACGGATAGAGCAAAAATTATTCATAAATATTATTTCTTAATATTTTCTACAAGTTTTTCAAGTGAATAAAAATGACTGCCTTTCCAGTATATTTTGCCACAATTGTCGCATTTATAGAATTCGTTGTAATATTGCTTTGTTTTTTCTTCTAAGGTATTAATAATTTCACTTTTAGCTTTTTTATTTAATTTTCCACCACATTCCATACAAAGGGTAAATGGATTTATTGCTTTATACAAATCAAACCGTTTTAAAACTTCTATCAGTTGCTTTTTAGGAAAAATACTTCTTACACAATAACCATGAGTAACAACTTTTCTTTTTAAAATTCCTCTGTCTTTAGTAAGAATACAACGTCTTTCTTTTAGAGAAATATCTATAATATCCTCATCAGAGTATTTATTGCTGTAGCAGGTGTCAAAGCCTAAAAGCCTCAATAATTTTGCAAGTCTGCCTAAATGAACATCGCATATAAATTTTGGTTCTCTAAGAGGTTTATCTCTTAATTTTATTAAAGGAGAAATATCAATAGACTCAAAAACAGGATAAACCGAAATTTTATCGCCATCTTTAAGTTGATAATTAAAATTTTTTGACTCGCCATTCACAACAATTAGTTCAACCTCGGTATGGGGAATTCCCATTGACTCTATTGCATCTTTAACAGAAGGATTTTTACTGAAGTGGTAATAAATTTCTTTGTTTTTTTTACTGGGAGGAAGAAAATCATTTAACTCGGCATAAAATCTAAATTGCGCAGAAAAAGCCATTTAATATATCAATGAATTCTAATTTTATATTAAATTTTTAAGCTATTAGATCTATTACTTCACCTATCATTTTGTCTTGAATCTTAACAACTTTTGCATTTGCTGCCATGGTATTTTTATTAATTATCATTTTAGGCATTTGTTCTTCTAATCTTGTGCCCGAAGCATTGAGATTGGGATTTTGCCTTTTAACAATATTAGCTACTCTTACCCCGGCAGGATTTTCTTCTGTCAAAACACCTTCTGATTCTCTAAAACCCCAAGTATTAACATTTACAATATTATTTGCAGTAATATCCTGCTGGGTAATTGCAGCTCGCATTCCTTGCGTACCAGCATTAAATGCAATGTTCATATAATTGCCTCCTTGCCTTATTATTTGCCCTCTTAATTATATTATACTAAAAATATATTCATTCTGCCAAACATTTTATAAAAAAAAGGATATATTATGTTTCAAATTAACCTTACTCCATCCAGCGGTAAAAAATTAATTGCTTTAGCTGTTTCGCATTATTTAGCAGCCAATAAATTATTAAAATCAAAAACAATTGTTGTAATTGCAGGAACTACAAATGGTTATATAGCAGAAGAACTACTTAAGGCATGTGGTTATTCTACTTTTGAAAAAAAATATTTTTTTAGGGGCATAACATTGCCACCCAACTTTAGTCAATCAAAAGAGGGGAGGCTTTTGGAAGAAAAAAACTTTGCTGGTGATGTTATTTTAAGAAAAGGTAAATGGGAGAAAAATAAAACTATATTTGATATAATAGATACTTTAAAAGAAGGTGATATAATATTAAAAGGCGCTAATGCCTTAGATCTTTCCAAAAAACGTGCAGCGGTTTTAATTGGACATCCAGAGGGTGGAACAATTGCAAGTGCTATTAAGGCAGTAATTGGAAAACGGGTAAGGTTAATTATACCAATAGGACTAGAGAAAAGAATTTATGATGATCTTGACTCAATTGCAAACATGTTAAATTCTCCCAACGCACAAGGTCCAAGATTTTTTCCTGTTTGTGGTGAGGTTTTTACCGAATTAGATGCTATTAAAACATTAAGTGGTGCTAATGCCAAATTAATTGCCGGCGGTGGTGTTTGTGGGGCAGAAGGAAGTGTATGGCTTGCAATATGGGGAACAAAGGCACAAGAAAAGAAAGCAAAAAAAATTATTGATAAGATTATTAATGAACCACCATTTAATTTGTAATTTTAGTCTGGTTAAAATATTATTTATTAATTTTTAATCATCGTCGTATGCTTTAAATCCTTTACTTTTTCCTTTTTTCCCAGAAGAAGGATGTGTGTGGTTAAATCCTTCGCTTTTATCTGAAGATTTCTTTTTAAATCCTTTTGATTCATTTTCGTTGGTTGGCTCAAAACCACTTTTGGATCTTACAACATCTGTTCTTCCTTGAGGAGAATTATCTATAACTTTAACAGCGGGAATTGGCGCTACAATAGGAGCCATAATTGTTACTCTTGGTCTTTCAACCACGACTCTGCCCGAAGAAAAAACAACACCTTTAAAAGAATGAGCTGGCCTGTCTATATCTATAATCTCTACTTTTGCAGGAACAATTGGGGCACCCGATACTTTTGCAATTAATTCTACAGAGGGTCCATGTGTTACAATTCTGTTATTAACAAAGGCAAAATTATTTGTTACTACAACAGTAGTAGAAAAAGCATGTTGATGATGTCTTTTTTCTATTCGCTTAAGCCAGACGTCTTGATCGCAAATATTTTTTGTTGGAACAAAAAAGAAATTATCAACAGTTATATTAAAATCAAAATCATCCCCAACAAACCTGCCTTTAAAAAAGAATCCTTTATTTGGTACAAACACGGTAAAAGGTGGTAATGGTGCCCATCCGCAATAAATATCGCCACTTCTCCATATAACCCATGCCGGACCCCACGTAATATCGGGCCACCAAATCCAGCCATGAATGGGATGTTTGTGCCATCTTCCATAATGAAACACTGCCCAACCCCATGGATAGTTGGAAACCCACATCCAGCCTACTTCAGAATACACCCAGTGGCCATTGGTAAAATAAGGAGCCCAATTTGGATTCTCTAAAACAACATACGGTTTCCAGTAGCGTACTCCATCTATAAAGATCCAGGTTCCATAAGGCGAAAGAGCGTCTTCAAAAACTGTTTTTTCTTCTTTTGCTGTTGATTTTGTTGTTGATTCTTGTTCTTCCTCCGATGGTTGCTCTTCTACGGCGCCATCGGCAGTATTTAATGTTGCAATTTTTTTAGTAGTGCTCTTTGGAGAATTTCTTAAAGCCTCCGATATAACAGCTTCTGATATTCCCGATTGTTTTAGTGTTACAATCTCATCTGCACTTAAAGCCTGTTTTTTGGGATAGGATTGAATATAAGCAATTAAAACATCATCGCTAACACCCGACTCATAAAGTTTAATAAGATCGCTTACAAGATTCTCACTATAAGTAATAAAAAATATTCCCAAAAAGAAAATAAAAATAACAGCTTTTATTTTTTGCATATAAAAATCCTTTCTAACAATTAATCAATATTTAATATAATTAAAATATTTGACAATAAATAAATAAGAAGTGTTACATTTTTTTGATAATGGTTATAAATATAATTAATAATAAAAAATATAAAGGATGTTTTATTTTAAAAAGAAAAAAATAATTGATATTAATTTGATTGATAAAAGTTGTTGAGGAGAAATAACAGATAATAGAAAAATTATATCTAATAATAAAAGCCTATTCTTTTATGCATATATATATTATGCTCTTTTCCTGTTTCATATTTTTTTTTGCTATTACTTTAAAATTGACAATATTTAAATTATAAAGAAAATAAAAAATTATTAAAAATTATTCTTGTATAAGAAAGCTCTCATTTGTTTTATATGTATTTTATTTTAATATTTCAAGATGTTTTAATTTTTAAATATTTATGTGGGGGAAGCCTCCCCCTCGCTTCATCCCTGCCTATGGCAGGTATTACGCTACCCTCTCCTGGGTGTGCCCGGGGGAACGCTCTCTGTTCAATTACCACCGTCTGGCAGGGCACACCCGCGAACCTCGTT
>Ga0123519_10014713_pt1 | contig 11083 bp, 10 predicted proteins | sample YelNatPaOPRAMG02_FD_87396 | JGI IMG/M metagenome (GOLD analysis project Ga0123519, IMG submission 87396) | Hot spring microbial communities from Yellowstone National Park - Yellowstone National Park OP-RAMG-02 (version 2) | ecosystem: Environmental > Aquatic > Thermal springs > Hot (42-90C) ... | reverse complement strand
TTCAAATTCGACCCAATCACCTGCACCAAATTCAATGCTATTATCTTCTTTATCGGTAACTTTTGCATGGCCATTAATAATATAGCAGGTTTCTTTTTCATCATAATACCAAGGAAATTCTGAGGGTTCTTTTGTCCATGTTCCCCACATTGATGTTTTTTCAATATCCGATTTTTCGGCTTTTCTTACTTTCATTTTCATTCGTATAAAATTTTAATAAATTTAATCAATTTTTTAGAATTTTTTAATAAAAAAAATTCTTTCAGGATAGAATCTCCTTTCACTTGAAATTATTATGTTTCCGCTATTATCAAAGCAAATACCTTCATTTTGATAATTTTTCAAAACCTCATAAGTTTTAATATTTATTTTACATTTATTCAAATTATGAATATCAACCGAATCTATACTTATAATTTTTGTATTATCAGTATAACCAAGTAAAATTAATTTTTTTTCTTGTTCATCATAATCAGCTGCGGTAATTAAACATTTTATGTTCAATGAATCAATAAATTGTGCAGTTTGATAGGGAAAATTTTTTGAAAGGCCATATATATGTGAATAATGCGTTTTCAAATTTTTTGTAAAAAGAAAAAGAGAATCATCAATAGATATCAATGCCTCACAATCAAATGTGGTTATACCAAATTTATAAGTTCGTTTTTTATAGTCGGGATATTTATATATTATAGTTTCACACTGTATTTTTTCATTCTTGTTTTTGCCAATATCACTTTTTTTAATTTTATAGATATTCAAATATTTTCTGTTTCCCAAATTATTTCCAAAATCGCCAATATAAATATAATTACTGTCCTGAGTAATATCCTCCCAGTCGTAATTAAAAGCCTTTTTTATTTTAATTTTTTTTACAATACTTCCGTTATTAGCATTAATAGCATATAAAATAGCCTTTCCTCCACTGTCATTAAATGTCCAGATTAATTCGTTGTAATATATAAGTCCACTTGTTTCCCTTACTTGCGGAGGCAAAATGGTGAATCGTATATCCTGAGAAGAAATTTTATATGATTTTGATATAATAACTATAAAGATTAATATATTTTTTAATTTCATTTCATTAATTGTATTTTTGGATAAATATAGCATTTTACATAAAAAATTTCATAAAGATATTAATATTCAGCAATGAAACTCGAAGAAACATTAAATACTTGTCAGTCGCGTATTCAGGCTGAGATAATTGCTAAAGCTGTTCTTGATAATGATTTACTTAATGATTTGGTAAGTATTTTAATAGGTAATAATACTTTATTGTCGGGACGGGCTTCATGGCCGGCAGAGATAATATCTTCATTATATCCTCATTTATTTAAGCCATATTGCAGGTTATTGATTGAGTCGCTTAATAATAAAATGCATGATGCAACAAAACGTCAAATATTAAAAATTATAAACAGGCTTAAAATTCCAAAAACTCTTCAGGGTAAATTAATAAGTATATGCTATGAATGGATGCTATCATCTAACGAACCATACGCGGTAAGAGTCAATGCAATGTCACTACTTTATACATTATCAATCAGTTACCCTGAGCTTTCGGATGAATTAGTTTTAACAATCGAGCTATTAATTGGTACAATAGCCCCGAGTTTTGATAGCAGGGCTAAAAAAATTTTAAACCAAATTAAAAAATAGTACTATTTTATTCCACTATAAAGTTTCATAAACTGCATACGCTCAAATGCAGAAGTATTTTTTTGTTCACTAGATAATTTCCCTATAAACTGGTCAATATAATTGAAATTATTTTTTAACATCCATTTTTCAATATCTTGTATCATTCTTTCAATATAAGATGCTTTATTTTTATATATTGCCGAAACTACCTGTACTGACTTTGCTCCAGCCAGAAGCATTTTTATTACTGTTTCGCCATTATGAATTCCTGTAGATGCCGAAATTGATGAGTTAATTTTTCCTGAAACTATTGCAGTCCACCTTAATGTTTCCAAATATTCATATTCATTACTATATATATTTTCTGAAAACAGTTTAATATTTTCAACGTCAATATCGGGTTTATAAAATCTATTAAAAAGCACTATTCCATCAATTCCTGTTTTTGACAAATTAATTATAAAGTTAATAAGATTTGGAAAATATGAACTTATTTTTACAATAATTGGGATAGTAACATTTTTTTTCACTTTTTTAATTATTTCAATGTGCAGGTTTTCAATTTCTGAGCATTCTCGGTTTTCGGTAGGAGGAATAAAAATATTTAATTCCAGAGCATCGGCACCAGCATCCTGAATTTTTTTTGATGTTGAAATCCATTCGCCAGCAGTTATACAATTTATGCTTGCAATTATCGGGAAAAGAGTATTTTTCTTTGATTCAGAAATAAGTCTAAGATACTTAGATACAGTTTTTTCTTTTACATATAAATCTACATAATCTAGTGTTTCTGATAATCGGTCATACAATAAAGGATCGCTCTTAGCAATTCTAATCATTTGATCAGATTCGTGAATAATTTCTTCTTCGAACAATGATTTTAGTACTACAGCACCTGCACCGAATTTTTCCAGTTCTTTTATTTTTTCAACAGAATCAGTTAATCCTGAACTTCCTATTATTATTGGATTTTTTAAATATAATCCGGCGTATTTTGTTGTTAGTTCGGCCATAATTTTGTTTTTATGTAAATTTAATAAAAAATTTTATTTTTTGTTTTCACTTAAAAATTTGTGAATTCCCTGAGCTGCTTTGCGTCCGTCTCCCATTGCAAGTATTACAGTAGCTCCGCCTCTTACAATATCACCTCCGGCAAACATATATGGAATTGACGTTTGCATTGTATCTGGATTTACTTTAAGGGTTCCCCATTTTGTGACTTCAAGTCCTGGTACATTTCTCGGTATAAGAGGGTTTGGTGATACTCCAATACTTACAACAACTGTATCAACTTCAATGTCATATTCTGAACCTTCAACCGGCACCGGACGACGTCTGCCTGATGCGTCGGGTTCGCCTAATTCCATTTTTTGTACGGTAACTTTGTTTACCCTTCCGCTTGCATCAGCATGATATCTTACAGGATTATTTAAGCATAAGAATTCAATACCTTCTTCCATGGCATGTTTTATTTCTTCTTTTCGTGCCGGCATTTCTTCAAGCGAACGGCGATATATAATCATTGCTCTTTCTGCACCCAGTCTCTTTGCAGTTCTAACCGAGTCCATTGCAGTGTTTCCACCTCCAATTACTGCAACGTTTTTACCCGATATTACTGGTGTATCATATCCTTCTCGTTTTGCACCCATTAAATTTACCCGTGTCAAATATTCATTCGAAGAAAATATTCCCACATAGTTTTCTCCTGGTATATTCATGAAATTGGGTAGTCCGGCTCCACTTCCTATGAAAAAAGCTTTAAATCCTTCTTTTTGAAGATCGTCGATAGTAGCAGTTTTCCCTACAACAAAATTAGTTATGAATTTTACTCCCATCTGTTGTAAAATATTTATTTCAATATCCACAATTTCATTGGGCAGCCTGAATTCCGGAATCCCGTATTTTAATACGCCTCCAATCTGATGTAATGCTTCAAATACAGTAACATCGTAACCAAGTTTAGCACAATCGCCTGCCACAGTCAATCCAGCAGGACCTGAACCTATAACGGCAACCTTTATTCCATTGGGTTTTGCAACATCGGGTATCCATATTTTACCCGAATTTCTTTCATAATCAGCAGCAAATCGTTCAAGATTTCCAATTGCCACTGACGGAAGTTTCATATTCTTTGCATAAAAACAATTACTTTCACATTGTACTTCCTGAGGACAAACTCGCCCGCATACTGCTGGTAATGCATTAGTATCTTTTAATACTTTTGCTGCTTCCAAAAATTCTCCTCTTTCGATGTTTTTAATAAATTTAGGAATATTAATTCCCACCGGACAGCCTTCAACACATGTAGGATTGGGGCAGTCTAAACATCTCTGAGCTTCTTTAATGGCCATTTCAACAGTATATCCATAATTCACTTCTTTGTGATTCTTGTTTCTGACATTCGGATCCTGCTCGGGCATTTTATTCCGTCCAATCGTTGTACGATCTTTGTTTTTAAGTTTATTTCTCAATTCAACGCGCCATTCTGCGTTTCTTTCGGTTTTATAATATTCTGTATTTTCTGCCATAGTTATTTTATACTTGATAAATATTTTTCGTAAGCTTCTTTTTCAAAATCTTTATATGCTCCTAATCTTATCAACATCTCATCAAAATCAACCTGATGTGCATCAAATTCAGGTCCATCAACACATACAAATTTTGTCTCGCCATTTATACTTATTCTGCAAGCTCCACACATACCTGTACCGTCTACCATTATTGTGTTTAAACTTGCAACTGTAGGTATATTATACTTTTTGGTAAGCATCGAAGCATATTTCATCATAATGGCAGGACCTATTACTACACTTAGATCAACTTTTTCATGTTTTATTATTTCTTCCATTCCTTGTGTAACAAGGCCTTTATTACCATAACTTCCATCATCTGTCATTACTATTACTTCATCCGAAATCGACTTCATTTCGTTTTCAAGTATTACTAATTCTTTTGTTCTTGCTGCAAGTATTGTGATTACTTTATTTCCTGCATTATGCATTGCCTGAACAATAGGATAAAGCGGTGCAATCCCAACTCCACCTCCTGCACATAATACTGTTCCGAATTTTTCAATATGAGTTGCTTTGCCTAATGGCCCTACTATATCTGTTATTGTATCTCCGACATTTAAAGATGTAATTTTATGCGATGTAACTCCAACACGTTGAATAATTAATGTAATTGTGCCTTTTTTACTATCTGCATCGGCTATTGTGAGGGGTATACGTTCGCCTTTTTCTCCTAATTTAACTATTACAAAGTGACCGGCTTGCCTTTTTAAAGCAATATGCGGAGCTTCAATTACCAATTTAATAACATTTTCTGATAATACCTGCTTTTCGATAATTTTATTCATCAGCTTTAATTTTTGAAGTTAGGCTGCGAAAATAATAATAATATTAAAAAAAAAGGTTTATTTTTAATTAAAAATTAGAAGATAAATCGTCTTTCCTTATCTTTATTTTTTATGAAATTATCATTATAATTGTAAAGAAATCAAGTCTAAAATTATGTTTAAAAATATTATTTGTTTTTTATTAATTGTTTTATTATGCAAAGAATCTTTTTCACAAAATATGTTAACAAATATTGGTATAAGAATTGAAGGAAACGAACCGTCAAATATTGGGCTAACTCTTCAACGAAAAATAGCCACACATACTAATCTCGAAGGTATTGTTCACTTATCAGACAATACTTTTGGTTTTAGCGGAATATATGAACGATATCATAATATTACCTCAAATTATACTCTTGACTTTTATTACGGTGGTGGTGTTACTGTATTTTTTTATAGTAATATCGATGCAGGTATTTCTGGCATTGCTGCACTGCGTTATAAATTTAAGAATATACCTGTTAATATTTCTGTCGACTGGAAACCAACTTTTTATATTATTGATGCTTTTATTTTTAGGCCTCGTCAAATAGGTCTTTCTTTAAGATATACTTTATAAAATAATTATTTATATGAAACAAAAAGTAATTCTTGTTCTCGATTGCGGAGCAACTAATATCCGAACTGTTGCTGTAACAGAAAAGGGAAAATTATTGGCTAAATCATCTTTACCAAATAGAGTATCGGCCGACCCACATTTCCCTGAATATAAAATATGGGATATTGATGAAATATGGAATAAATTTTTAATTACAATTTGTGATGTTGTTAAAAAAATTGAAAATCATCAAATTGTAGGTATTACTGTTACTACTTTCGGAGTTGATGTTGCTCCTGTCAAAAAGGACGGAACTCTTTTATATCCAATTATTTCATGGGCATGCCAACGCACATCACCAATAATGAACAATATTGATAAATATATTGACTTCAGGTTATTATATCATATTAATGGTGTAAATAGGTTTAGCTTTAATACAATTAATAAACTTATATGGTTCAAAGAAAATAAACCTGAAATTTTCGATAAATGCGATTATTTCGCTTTTATTTCAAACATATTGTTATTCAAGTTGTGTGAGAATTGGGCTACAGACCTAACAATGGCAGGTACTTCAATGCTCACAGATTTGAAAAGCCGCAATTTTTCTGATATAATATTTAACTCAATAGGTTTAGAAAAAAAAATATTTCCTGATATTTCTGAGGCTGGAACAATTATTGGCTATTCAACAAAAAAAATTGAAGAATTGACTGGCATACCATCAGGTACACCGGTAATATCAGCAGGTCATGATACTCAGTTTGCCGTATTTGGTTCTGGTGCAAAAATAAATCAGCCTGTTTTGAGCTCGGGAACATGGGAAATATTAATGGCACGTACTTCAGAAGTTAATCCCGATGAGTATGCTATGAAAAATGAAGTTACTACTGAATTTGACCCTATACCGGGTTATTTTGATATGGGCGTTCAATGGCTTGCCTCGGGTATTCTCGAATGGTGTAAGAATATGTTCTATTCTTTTGAAGTAAATACTCTGAAACCTGCAGAAGTTTATTCTCTTATGATTAAAGAAGCTGAAAATGTAAATCCTGAAAACGTTAAAATTTTGCCTGATTTTTTAAATAATAATGGTATAATAAGCGGTTTGGGAATTAATACTAACAGAAACCAAATTTATAAAGCTGCTTTGTTAGCTTTATCTCAAAAAACAAAACAAAGTCTTGAAATACTCGAAAGAACAGGTAATTTTAAAGCTGAATCGTTGTTATTGGTTGGTGGAGGGGTAAAAAATAATTTATGGAATAAATTACGTGCCGAAACGCTTGGTATTCCTATTAAAATAATTGATATTGAAGAAACAACTGTATTAGGTGCTGCAATATTTGCATTTTATGGTTTAGGTTTTTATAAATCACCTGATGATGCACAAAATATTATCGATTATAAAATTACTGAAATTAAACCGTGATTTTTCTTTTTGAATTTGCTTTTTGCCTGGCTTTATTCTAAATTATTAATGCTTTATTTTTTTACCGTGCTTCGTATTTTACCTGTTTTATGAATAGTTGTGATTTCATCACCTTCATATATTTCCTGCACCGAGGTAATTATTTTATCGTTTTTAAGTGTTATTGTAAATCCACGGCTTAAAATATTCTCATAATTTAAAGCCTTGCTTAACGATTCAACCTTGCATATTCTTTCTTCATTTTTAATAAAAAAACTTTTTACGTTTTTTTCGCAATTATCTATTATGAATTCTAACTTTTTATTTGATATTGAAAAATATTTATTTGATAAATTTATTGATTTATTCTTAATAAGTTCAAGATTTCTTTTTTTGTTATTAATTTGATTTAGAAATACATTTTTAATTTTCTGATTTAAAATTGATAAATCCTTATTTCTATTAATTGCTGAGATTTTGATTCTATTCTGAATTGCTCCTGAAAGATAAATTATTTGCTGCTTTTCTGCTTCAATTAATGCAGAAATATTTTCTGAAATCAATGTAATATAATTAATAATATTATTGTAAAAGATATTGTTATGTTCGACAATGAAATCGGCTGTAGCTGTCGGTGTTTTAAGACTGGTATTGGCAACAATATCGGCAATTGTCTCATCTTTTTCATGACCAATGCCTGTTACAATAGGTAAAGGAAACTGCGCTATATGACAAGCTAAATTATAATCATCAAAACATGAAAGATCGGCTGTTGCTCCACCGCCTCTTATTATAACAACCACATCAAATATATTTTCATGCATGTATATTTTCTCTAAAGCATTAATAATGGAGATAATAGCATCTTCACCCTGCATTAGCGAAGGAAATAACTTTGTATGAAAAATAAATCCATTCGCATTGTTTTTTAGATGTTTTTCGAAGTCTTCGTAACCAGCTGCCGTTTGTGATGAAATTATTGCAATTGTTTTAATTATTGGTGGCATTTCGATTTCACGGTTCATATTTATAATTCCTTCTTCTGAAAGACGTTTAATGGTTTGCCGTCTTTTAATTTCAATTTCACCAATTGTATATTCAGGTTTTATATTTCTAATTATAAGATTATATCCATATAATTCATGAAAATCGACCGAAACATTAACCAAAATTTTGAGTCCTGCAATAAAGCTTTGACCTGTTGTGGTTTGAAAATAAGGTTTAAGAATTCTGAATGTCGATGACCATATGATAGCTCTTGCACGGGCAACAATTTTATCATTTTTCCCTTTCTCAATCAGTTCTAAATAACAGTGTCCCCCATATTGTTCTTTAATTTCGCTTATCTCCGCTACAATCCAATAATTATCGGGTATATACTCATTTATTATTTTACTTATTTTCTTATTTAACTCTAATAAACTTATTGGTTCAATTTCCATTTGTTATTTTTAATTTATTTTAAATATTTTAAATTTAGTTAATTGATTTTCACTGTTTTTAATTGATAAAATATATATTCCTGATTGAAAATTTCTGAATTCTTCAATTGTTATTAAATTGTTAATATCATTATTACAATTATATTTTCTGCTGAATAATAAATTTCCTTGTAATGCATATATTTCAATTAATATTGAATTTTCTTTATTATCATAAATTTCAATATTTAATTTGTCTCTAACCGGATTAGGATATAAGGAAATATACATACGATTAAAATTTTGAACATTTCTATAATTTTCCAGAATTTTATAAGCTTTCAAAAAATCGGGTATTCCATATCCAATCAAAGAATCAGGTGAATTATACTGACTACTGCTTTTTTCAATGGCCTTAAAAATATCGGAATTTTTCATTTCGGGAAAAGCTTGCCATAATGATGCTGCTAATCCGCTTATTACTGGTGCAGCTAAAGATGTGCCACTAGAAAATTGAACTCCACCATTATAGGTTTGTACAACATTATTATAACCCATTGCGACGATATTTGGTTTGATGTCTCCATCTGATGAAGGCCCAACCGAACTAAAAGGGGCTCTTTTAAGATTTTGATCAATTGCTCCTACACTTAAAACTTTATCTCCATCTGCAGGAGCTATAATATATTTCCAGCTATCATTTGCTTCATTACCTGCGCTTGCAACAACTAATATTCCTTTCGAAAAGGCAATGTTGGCAGCTTGTGTAACTATTGTTGTAGTGCCGTTCATATCCTTGTAAGTATGATTTTGCGATGAATCATCGAATGTATAATAACCTAATGAGGAATTTATAATATCAGCTCCTATACTATCAGCAAATTCGGCTCCTGCTGTCCAGTTATATTCTTCAATTATAAATTCTGTTTCAGAATCTTCGGTCTTTACTAAAACATATTTTGCATCTGTTGCCGTACCAATTAAATTATTTGAAATATATCCTGCCATTATCGAAAAAACCATTGTGCCATGATTGTGCGATAAATAAATATTTCCATTATCGACGAAGTTTCGTGAAGCAATAATTCTATTTTCATTAATCACGTTAGTAAAGGCTGGTAAATTATCGACACTATTGAAGCCGGCATCTAAAATGCAAATTGTAATATTGTTTCCAGTAAGTCCTGAATCTCTCATCCACGTGGCATTAACTGTGCTAAAGTGATGAACCGATAATCCGTAAATATTAATAATTTCATATTTATCCTTCTCTTCAAATTTTTTATTTGTTGTTTTCTGACTTTTACATGGTTTTATTTTTATAATATTTTCAATAAACGACAGAGATTTTATTTGTTCTAATAATGTGTCTTTATCTTCTGAAACAACAACTCCGTTAAACCATTTTAAAGGATATTTAATTTTGAAACCCTTATCTTGTATAATGTTAATATATTCATCACAAACCGGCAAATCACTACTATCAATTAAGATATTATTTTTCTTACGACGTTCTAAAGCTTTTAATGACAGAAATTCTTCCGGTTTTTCAAATGAATATTTTGTAAACTTTTTATCTTTAAATTTGATGAAATAACTTTCATAGCATTCTTGAGCGCTAAGTGTTGTATATGTAAATATCAAAAATATTAAACTGACAATTATTTTCATAACTGTTATTAAAACCCTGCATCTTTTTCAGGATCAACTATTGATTGGGCTTTTCTTAAATTTTCTTCAAATTCTTTTGTAAATTTTTCATCAAGTTCTTTTTCGTTTTCGGCTATGCCATTTTTATAATTAATCGAACTTATTATTTTGTTCGACTCGTCATATACTGTCCATTTTCCTTCTTTCTTCCCATTTTTAAAATATCCGACATATTCGGGATATCCATTTAAAAAATATGTTATAAACATTCCTTCAAGAACATCGTTTATATAATTGCTTTCTAAAGCTATTTTTCCATTATCAAAATATTTTGTCATGGGGCCTTCTTTTTTTCCGTTTTTCCATGTTATTTTTTGTGAAATATTCCCGTTTTCAAAATATACTTCCGATATTCCATCTTTTTGGCCTTCTTTATAATTTTCCTTTGCAATCAATAATCCTGAATAAAATGAATAATATTGCCATATACTGTCTTTTTTATTATTAATATAATTACCTTCTCCGGCTATTTTATCATTCTCGTAAAATAATTTTGCATAACATTTGTTTTTATCAATATAATTTAATTCTGCTTTTAACTTACCGCTTTCATAGTATCGCCTGAATATTCCTATTGGATAGTTATCTTTGAAATTTCCTTCATATTGAGTCTTGCCATTTTGGTATTTTTTTGACCAATAGCCCTGTTTTAAACCTTTTGAATCAGTATAATTTATTTGCTCATTTTGATTCTGAGCAATAATCAATTCTACTAAAGTTAGAAAAAATAAGGTGATTATTGTTTTCATTTTTGTTTACAAAGTTATAAAATTATATTATTGATAATAATTTTTCTCTGGTTGTTCGTTTTCTTGCTGATTTTGAATTTCTTCGTTTTTATTTTCTTCTATAATATTACTTTGTGTTAATCTGTTTAATAATTGATTTACCCTATCGATTGTTGCAAGAGCATAAACATAAGGTTCGTAATAAGCAGTTTTCGCACGTTTTCTTTC
>Ga0123519_10014712_pt1 | contig 11083 bp, 5 predicted proteins | sample YelNatPaOPRAMG02_FD_87396 | JGI IMG/M metagenome (GOLD analysis project Ga0123519, IMG submission 87396) | Hot spring microbial communities from Yellowstone National Park - Yellowstone National Park OP-RAMG-02 (version 2) | ecosystem: Environmental > Aquatic > Thermal springs > Hot (42-90C) ... | reverse complement strand
TCACCCCACTGTGAAGCAAGTAAATCCAGCGAGACAACTGTTCGTTACCATCGTTCTTGAGGCCATATATAGCTGGTGGTGTATTTGTACCCTCGCGCTTACCTGCAAGGAAGATCATGTTATCGGGTCCGACCGAAGGCATAGCAACAATTGTTGTCCGAGGGACCCCATTTTGCGAATTAGAACGCGGTTCCAGTGGCTGACGAACACTAGGACCAAACGAATAGTTGACACCTTCGGGAGAAGCGTAGTCCAGGTTGTATGTCACGTAAATGAAAGAGTTCTGGTCCAGAGAAACAGGACTTTCAACGACTACGTGTCCCGGTCGGCGAATGGTTGGATCCGGCGGACTGTCGCCGTTGAAGCGTGCGTTGGGATAAACCTTCACTGCTTGTACCATAGACGAACCAGTCTTAATATAGGCGACCGGCTCCGGAAAATCTGCTATGAAGGACCGACCATAGCTTATACGGCACTCGGCGAATTTGCCGCTCGGGCTTATGCGTTCAATTCGAACCCTATCGTTAGCCACGCTAACGGGAATTGCATAAACGTGGTCGTTCTGCTCCTCACCTGGAAGTGGCGCTTGGCTCCGCCAAGGACCAGCAAACCAATACAACATCCCGGCAACCGCATTGCCGGACTGGCTCGTAACATAACCAAATGCCGGACCAGTTCTGGGCTCCGCACTCCCAGAGATTACGCTGGCATTGTCCGTAGGAACCGCCCATTGATAATACGCGCTCCTACCCGTACCCGCGCTAGCCCAAGCTTCCAACGATGGATTGTATGCGCGAAGCCTACCGTTACCGTCTACAGTATATATCCAACCGTTGACATACAGCGGCGGCGTTGGATTAGGATTTGGCTCACCAGCAGCCACTGCAAGCAACGGCGTAATGGGACCCGATTGAACCAGTCTTCCTTGTGCATCAGTAGGAAACGCCGGCAACATATAAACCTGACCGTCAGCGGAAGCCACCAATACAACTTCCAATGACTGCGCCGGATTTGTCGGATCTTGAGCAGTGACTATGGTCGGTGGTGATAATCGTCCGCCTTGGGATTCGAAAACCCAGATTACATCTTGACCACGATTCGGTATTGCCCCCAAGCCTTGGAAACCATCGTCAGGGTTGCCATCAAAATCCAGATCCTCCTGCGGATACAAATCAAGAGCGTAAAGTGAACTCCCAACAGTGTAGAACACCACATTCTTGTATATCACTGGGGCATTCCCAATAGCATCCTGCTGGGCTGTACCTGACCCGGTCCCTGAAACCGGTAACGACCAAAGCTCGAGCAACTTTGTGCCACCGACAGTATCAATCGACGAGCCGCTGTGGCGCGGATCCTTACGCAAATGAGTCCAAGAAGCTGACCAAGCAATAACGTTGTAAGCAAACTTCAAACTGGCTAGGTTGTTAAAGTAGCAACCGCGGCCAACATATGTGGACGTTGCAACGACCCTTCCACTACCGTACGCATTCGCAGCGACACAAGGTCTTCCCAGACCATTGGTGTTGCCAACCACTGGATAGAGCACATCGAAACATATCGGCTGCTGACTTACAGAGCCCCATCCTCCCACGGCTCCCGGATCATAGCCGGGCACGCAGACGGAGCTTCCAGGATTAAAACCTAGGTTCGCAATATCCCAGTCGTTTAGCCAATAAGGTACGCTAAGTAGAGGATGATGTCGGCTGATGGCGAATTGTGATCCGCTTACTCCTTGAAACTTGAAGTTCAGTACGAAGAATGTATCAGAAAAATCCAGTTGACCGCCAGTTCCCTCGTTGTCTATCCAAAGAACGCCGCCCCCGTCTACGAACTTGCGCAGTGCTTCTCTCTGTTGAGGAGTTAGCCTCACGGTTCCGTGAGCCGGCAGATAAAGCACGTGCATCCGTGACAGATCCGGGTCGGCACTTAGGTCCACCTGCCAATACACTGGATCCGACCTCGAAAGACCTGTTGCGGGACCGCCAGGCGCCAGCGGATTATCAAAACTCCACCCCGGCGGCTTCAGGTCTGTACGCATGTCAAGCAGATAGAAGATGTCACCTACTCCCCCGCCATTTATCGGATACCCATTTGCATCCATACCAGCACTTACCGATTGGTTGGTCGGAGGTTTGCTGCGGTTGTTTGCATCGACGCTCAACCAAACGACTCCGCAGTTGATCTTTCGCCGTTTTCCAGCGTACGTAAAAGCTTGCGCATCTGCAGGATAACCAGACGCAACAAGAATGCCCCACGCGATTGCTAGAGTTATGAAGCGAGCTATTGCTCTCATTTGCTTTCCACCTCCGACCCGCCAGCTGCATCGGCTGGCATGGCCGATAACGTCTCTACTCCGCTACATAACGTCGCCAACATACAATAAACTACCGCACACAGGAAGACGAGGAGCAGCCGGCAATGCTCTACCGAATTTGTCACGCCTTATCGGAGTCCGCGGCCGCAACGTTTGACGCAAATCAGCTAACGGCCAGCCGACATGGTCGTCGTAAAGTATGGTGAGTCCCTCACCCGGATGAGCCGTCGGTCTTTGAGAAGCACCGTAGGTCTGGGGTATATTCCCCCACTTCGCCATCCATTCTTCTACATCGCTAATAGGTGCTGTGACGTTCTCGCTAACCGCACCATCGATTATAATCCTGATATCGAGCGGTTCGCCATAGAAAGGAAAGTCGTTTTTCACACCCGCAGGCCGCATCCCAGTTTTCTGAAAGGCTTCTCTGGTATCTTCCGGATTCGGGTTAAACCACTGCCCAGGTATAACGTAGAACGACCCTTCTTGGGCATAGAGTATAGCCTCTATCCGTACGTCCATAGGCTGAACTGCAAGCCCACCCAGTCGGTAGTTGTGGCGGGTATAGGTCGTTTCGTCAAGTGCAATTTGCAGTAGGTTCAATATGCCCGGTTCTGTCCTCAAGTGAGCGTTGTGCATCAAGTCCAGGCTGAACACATCGCAAACGAATGAAGCATCGATTCCCCACCCTGGTGGATTGAACGCAGGATCTCCCACTCCCCAAATATGCTTAGGTAGATAGGGCACCGTGGACAAGTTCAAATAAAGAAGTCCGAAGTCCGGTAAACCGCTAGTCGGGTTCAGCCAAGCGTTAATATAGCTCGGACCACCCTGCCCACTATGTCTCAGGTACAAGAACCAGTTCGCAGGTGCGCTCTTGGCAGTCTCAGACTCCCAAGGACCAAACTCGAAAGCGCATCGCATTCGACTCTCTGGGCTCGCGGTCACAATCACGTGAAATGGAGGACGATTGTCACCAGCGTCTGAACCGACGTTTTCCGGGCTTATGGAATTAAGAGGCGAGAAGAACTGGGTCGTATTAATGCATATGTTCTCGCGAGCCAACAGAGCCAGCGCGCACGTGTTATCTGCACCTCGCCACGGATCAAGCGCGTTAGGAGACGGATCGATGGGCTTAGAGGGATCACGATACTTCAAGAGATTCCCCTCGATGTAGATGGTCCGATTTGAAACAACCGTTAGCTGCATTCCGGGCGGCAACATTCCGCGGATTCGGATATTGCCCTCGGCATAGATTACCCCGTTCCCATCCAACTGCTTCTTTCGAGTCCAAATGATATTTCCGAACTGGTCGCGATCATATATTGTACGACCCTTGTTCGGGTCCGGATAAGGCATAGTAACAGTCGAACCCCACTCGGGTCGCTCATTGCCCCAAGCGTCTCGCCAAACGTATTTGCGACCACCGGGCGCATCCGTGCGAGTTATCGTCAAATCCGGCTGCCCATCTCCATCAGTATCGTTCGGATGTAGTGTTATAACAACACCGGGCGGCACATAGAACGGACCATTCCAATAAGGTGACATCGGATTGTTAGGCTCCAGCCAATCCGCGCGCATAGTATAACCGCCAACTAGGGTTTCACTTTCATCCTGCTTGTCCGTGCTGTTGCCGATGTATATCCCCCGACCCCAACCATACTCGCCGAGGTTAATCCATCGCCACCTGCCATTCACCAACCCACGCACTCGTTCACCTGAATATAGCGTGAGTACCAAATAGCGATGAACACTCCGGGTAAGATCAAAAGTGTCGATTATTGGCGGGTCAATACGGCGGATTCCCCGTGGTGCCTTGTTAACATCCGTCCTATCGCTCCCGTCTCTGCAAAAACCACCAGCCGTTGTGAAATCGGGGTCGTCGCTTTGTCGAAGCAATATTGGAGTTGAGTCGATCGGGGAACCGTCCGGTCTCATCCGAGTCAAGAGAATACTAGTCGTTTGATCAGCGAGTCGCATCTCGCCGGCAACCTCGATCCGCTCAACTGGAATCAAATCGCCGGTAGTAGTCTCAACCCCTCGCAGGAAGATGTTTATTTGGGAACCCGAGTACCATGTAAGGTCGCCATTGACCCTTACTGGTCCACCCCTAAACCAATTCTTCCGAGTAGAATCAGGATCCAATCGGCCGAGATTCAAGCCAAAGCCTGGGCAGCCGAGTGTGAACTCGCGCGGTCTATTGTCCTTATTCGTTATGAAGCGCAGGTAGTCCGTGATCCCGATGGGCTTGTATGCGGTAATCTCTCTGCGCAGTTGCGAGTACCCGTGACCTTTGTACGTAGTAGGGTCATTCTTGTCAAAAACACCAAGCCGCCCAATTGATTCGATCTTTATGTACTTGGAAAATGGGTCCGCAGGATCTGGATTATAAGAAACCCTCAGCAAGAATCGCCCTTCGCCCATCGGAAACGTGGAGAAGCCGCCAGTTGGACCCGCATAACCAAGTTCCTCTGGCCAATAAGCACGAGTCCACTGGAAATCTGGGTACTGATCGCGCATCTCCTGCCAGTTCGGTGCAGGAACAGGCTTTCCGTCGGAACCGATTTGAACCGTTCCGTCTGGATTGGTCACAACCCCATCGTTATCGGGCTTCGGACGCCAGTCCGCTCCTTCCTCGCTCCTAGTAAGCATTGTATCGGCATATCGAATCCCAGCTTCCGCCAACTGAGCCGCTATGTCGATGTCTGAAAAGCGCTGTGACCTGAGAAGGTTGCGACCCACCATAGCGACAAACACAGCTCCCACAGCGGCTAGGATAAACATCACCATTATTGCGATAACTAGCGTTTGACCGTGCCGCCCTAATGGTAAACGAGAATGCCTATCACGAACTTTCATACTATCTATGAGCATTTCGCACCTTGACTGAGTTCGTGAGATCTATGGCATGTGGTTTGCCAGTTTCAGGATCGAACATTCGTATGCCCATGTGTATAGTTACGAGACTCTTTGTGATATAGTCCCCTTTGACTATGTCATCTTTACGGTTGAACTGAATCTTGTAGGTAACCTCAATCGGTTGATTTCCCTGACCGTTCGGATTCGGCACTACTGGCAAATCTTGCCCATAAACAGGACTGAAAAAGATTTCCCCAGTGTCGTAGTTGATCTTGTATTGATTCGGACCGGCGTTTCCCAGTTCCAAAGGCACCCTCTCGTATCTGATAGGCTTACCGTAGTTAGGTCCCGGATTCATATCGGGTCCGACAACGCGTTCGCTACCCGGAACAATCCGGGCATTAGGTACGAATACGGAAGATGTCGGATCGAATGTGGCAAGAACTGCCATCCGACGCGCTCCGGCGCGATCTACTTGGTAAGCCCGGTAGTATGCATCATTGATTGCCTGGGGATCCAATAGGCACACAGGACCACTGCGCGCACCGCCGACGCGTGGTGGGTCGAGAGCAAATATGACCTTTCCCTTGTTCAGATCGACCGTAAACGCCATCTCGACTGGCTCTGAACCACCGCTAGTTATCCTGCCCGTGTTAAGATACTCAGTTATATCGAAAGTAGGAACTGGAGCTTGCCAAGACCCGCCGCTATATTCGTATTTGAGAACAACGAGATGTCCTCGCTTATCTACATCGGTCGAATAAGCTAGTGTATTGTCATTTCGGAACACCGTTACCGACCAGTTAATCTCGGGACCTGCAAACGTAAGGTGGTTGTCTATCCAATACCCATAAGAAGCAAGATAGGCAGCCGGAACTGCATTTGGATACTCAGATCCCTTCTCTTCTGAATAAGCCCCCTCAAACGCGTCGTTGTCGATCGCCTGAAATCGAAACGTAACAGAAGGCTCCACCGCGACGCAGTTACCTGTTTGAGAGTCAAATTTGCCAATCACTAAATCCTGATACTTACCTATCCCTATAACCCGTGCAATTTCCATCCAGCGTTCACAGCAGGGTTCACCGTTCTTGTTCGGAGCTGTTCGGTAGAAGAATATAGGGTCTGTCAACCGTTGTTCTATTGGCATACCAGGTGGAAAAAGTGTATCGTCGTGAGGATCGAATTCAACCCTGTAAAGAACCACCTGGTTCTCAGCCCCGGGTTCAATTTCCCCCTCCCAGGGAGAACGCCAGCCAAACAAACCCTCACCTGGTGGCAGATTAGCCGGAGAATAGGTTTTGGGGTCGTACTTCGGATTATTGTAACGAAGTCCGAGGAAATACCGAACGATAGTTACATCCTGCTCCAAAGGCATCTTTGGTACCGCACTGACGTTCGTTGACCCGCAAACTGGACACGGAGGCCAAGCTTCATTACCGCGCGGGTAGTCACGAGGCTGGTCGGCAGGATGTTGCGGATTGTCACAGTGCATAGTCATTTTCGGGAGAATGAAATCAATCTTGCCGTTCGGCAGGGTAAACCACTCTATATCATTGTTCACCTGCCTTACGGGAAGCTGTATGGGACCCTGTTGTCCATTAACATACGTATAACTTGGGGTGCTTCCATCGTCGTAAATAGAGACCGGCACAACGGAGTTGTCGAACACATACATCGCCTCGCCAAGCTCCCGGCTGATCTGCTCCATCCCGAGACGGGCAGCGTCCTGAGCATCGATCATCGCCTGCGCCTCGCGAGTCATTCTGAACGATTGAACTACTGGACCGAGCACCAGACCCACAAGGATAACCGAGATCGACATAACAACCAGTACTTCAATCAGTGTAAAACCGCGACAGCCTCGCATACCTGACCTCAAGACTTTACCAATCCGGTCTCCATGTCCACGTGCCGCCACACTTTACCATCTCTCCATAAGACACGCACAGTAAACGAGGAGCCCACTACCACAATTCGTCCGTTCTGAGGTAGAAAACCACCTGGCGGAACTTTCAGATCTACGCACCACTCACCAGTGACAGTATCCAATTCGATCTTATGATGCTCCCCTGCAACTTTGTGCTCGATGCGTTCGCCAGATGGTCCCAAGGTGCAATATGTGTAGTCAACAACTACACTCTTCAATCCCTCGCAAGGTGCAAACAGTAGTCTATTGGACAAACGATCTGGAAAACTGGAGTCGCGTTTTATTTTATAAGTGCGATAATCCGGATCCCCCGCACCTGCTTTTCGCGTATATACCGCATAGGCTTTGTGACACTGTACTGACCAATCGCCATCTGCCCGATAGTAGAACCGTAAATGCCTGCCTGCGAGTGGCACATTAGCCGCGATGGTAACGTCGTTATAATCCCGCAAATCAGCCCTGAGAGGCAGATTTACGACCCCCGTTTTGAAGTCAATATCGTATGGAGGACCCGGTAAGTGCACGCGCAAGCCAGTCGCCAAGTCCATCACTAAAACCGGCAAAGGTATACTTACGCCGCTCTCCGGATCCATTATCAACCCTTTATATCCGTCCTCCTCACCTGGATTGTCAGTTGGATCGCCAATGTTCAATATAAACCTCAGAGCAAGCTTTATCGGAATTTTCGCAGCGCCCGAGCCAGGCAGTGGAATTACACGATCCTCGCGCATTATACGAACGTCGTATATCCTGTAATCGATCCGAGCTTCAATAGGACGCACGCCACTCGCCGTATACTCATAGCGGCCGTGTCCAGCCGGATTGAACGCAACGACGCCCATCACGGCGTCCGCAAGTTTGAATTCGTAAGGATCATTGGTCCACGCACCTGGCTGCTCGATGAAACCCCTAGCGCAGCTATCGCTATATGGTTCTATCTCCATAACGGTGTAACCATCCGGTACGTCCTCAACAGGTACTTCAACCCAGTCCGCATAGTCCCCTGGAAGGTACTGATTCGGATCGTCAGGCACACGCTGGTCTACCTTGCTGAAGAGTTCCCACTCCTCTTGGGGGCTAGAAGGATCCTTGCTCGCCCAGTATGAGTAACTAATATAGTAAACTCTCCTAGGTACTCCCGGGCTTGTGGGGAAAGCCACATGAAATACCGTCTTCCCAGACTGACCTGAAACAAGTTCGTAATCAACAGCATATTGTCCCGGGCGAAGAGGAGGCGGCGCTTCCGTATGGTCACCAAATCGGCGGCTGAGATCCCCGCTTCTTATGTAAAGCCCCTCGATCTTGCCAGCCTTTAGCTGCACATCGATAGGGCTGAATGCCAGAGTATACTTCGAACCATATTGCGCGCCTGAACCCGTTCTGAAATAACTCGCAACAGGGATGAGCGTGCTTTCACCAATAACCTGGCGAACGTTAAGAGCGTTTCCACGCGCGTATCGTTTCCCAACTTTTACCCACGCACCCGTGTCGGGATCCTTCAAAAAATCCTCAAACGGCGGAGGAGGAGTTTGTCCGTTAAGAACATTGCCGTTCTCATCGATCGGCAAGATACCAACGGGCAGATTCGCCGACATATTCTTCCAGCGCTCAAGTTCCTGTTGCGCCAGCCGAGTTGCAATAGTCTGACTTTCACCGGCTCGTACAACACCGAACCCCGTAGGAAACATTTGGATGACGGTCATGATGCCTACCAGCAACACAACCATTGCCACCAAAATCTCTACGAGCGATGTTCCTCTTCGATTAGCCGCTACAAAACTAGCCATCATCGAGAACACCCGATTCAGACCTGTTTAAGTCTCACAAATGCCGAGTCTGCCAACCGGTGTTTACACCAAATGGCATACTAACAGCGAAAGTTAACTCTTCTTGGGTCTCGTACGCCACTTGCAGTCCCTAAGCTCTTTAGCAGGCATAGCATCGGCGTGACCATCCAAGAAAACTACCGGACACCGACCTCCAAAATCGGGACCTTGGTGCCAGCTACACCACGTAACTACTGTGTCTCCTGGCGGATTTCGCCATCTCAGTTGGCGCTCATAGTCCTGTTGCTGTAGTTTTGGACTGTCGGCTTGTCCAGGCGGATAGGGTGCAAAAGCGCTTACGTCACCCAGAGTTGGTGCCCAGATGAGCAAGTAGTGCGGTTCCGCGCTACCATCGGTCTCTGAATACACATTGTAATCTCCAGCGTCGGTCCCGCCACCAAAAACCATTGTGTCGTAGCTATCATAAGCATAGACCGGCAAGTAGTCCTCTGGTTTCGTACTTCCTCTAACCTTATAATGAACAACGGCATCGGAGCTATTCGAAATCTTCGAGGATGGGCAATGGAACATAGCAATAGTTTTGACGTACTCCGGAAACAAATAGGCGTCCTTCACGTTTTCGAACATCTCGGGCTTAGGATCTCCGGGTTTCCAAATAGGTCCGAGACCAGTACCCGTAGCCGGTAGCCGAACCGGTGAGCCAAGTATATCAGGGTACCTCCGGTTGTCCTGCTTGAACAACTGGATGGCTTGAGCAATTTGTTGCAGATTCGTCATGCACTGATTCTGCCGAGCTCTCTCCTTGACAGTAGCCATCACTGGAAAGATGATTGCAGACAGTATTGCGATTATGGCAATTACGGTGAGAAGTTCTACAAGCGAAAATCCGTGTTTGACTCTGAGCAGTTTCATTTCGTGCTCACGACCTCCCTCTTTTCAGACCAGCTGCCGGAAGAATATGCGGCACTCAATTATAACGCTTGCTACATCTTTATGGCAGTTTTCACCCGATTATTGTTCCGAGCACAGGCTTCGCCAACTTCATACGCTTACCGAGAAGAACCACGAGGCATAACCATACTACCTGCCCGTGACAAACTTCACCCAAACGTCCCAAAGCGCTCTGAGCTCAGAAGAAAAGAGAATAACGATCATCGCTCCCGCTACCATGAAAGGACCAAAAGGAATCTCCGTTCGCCACGGCAAACCTTTCCGTTCGCGTAGAGATCTAACAGCGACCAATGTGCATCCTAGAATCGTGCCAAGAATAACAGCTATCAAAAACGATCCCAACGCAGGAACTACGCCAAGAACCGAACCAGTTGCGGCAGCCAGCTTGACATCGCCCCCACCCATAGCGCCCTCATAGGTTTCACGATCGGCTGGGTCCTTTGGCATAAAGGCATAGTATCCGACAACCGCGACTAAATAGAATATACCCCCGCAAACAACAATCCCAGCAACACTGGGTGGTATCAAAAACCCCTGCTCACTACCTGGGAAAGGAATCCTCACCAGATTAAGATCTCCAACCGCCCAATGTGCAGCATCGCGTATCAGTCCTAAGACCACACCTATTATCGACACCTGATCGGGAATGATGAAATGCTCTAGGTCAACAGCAAAGGCGACTATCAAGGCTGAGATAAAAGCTGCAAACACAAAAAAGTCTACCGAAAGCCCATAGCGCAGCCACGTTCCCGCAAAGAGTAAACCTGTAACCGATTCCACAACAAAATATCGCCAGCTAATTGGAGCTCCGCAGTATCGACACCTGCGACGCAAAAACAAAAAGCTGAAGAGAGGAACCAAGTCGCTCCACTTCAGCTTCGTTTGGCATTTCGGACAGTGCGAGGGCGGGCTAATTATCGACTCGTCACTGGGCAATCGTGCTATGCAGACATTTAAGAAGCTGCCGACGGCAGTGCCGTAAACGAACGCTATGATAGCTCCGACCCATTCTGGCATAGATCGATATCTCTACGTTCCGCCGCCACCGCCGCCGCTGGATAGGTTCTGGATAACCGATATGAGCGGTAGGAATATCGAGATAACTATGAACCCGGCTACAACACCCAGCAATACTATCAGAACTGGTTCAATCGCAGAAGTAAGGCTTTCAAGTGCAGCTTCAACTTCGCTCTCGTAAAAATCCGCCACTTTAGCAAGCATCGGATCAAGCGAACCAGACTCCTCACC
>Ga0123519_10014711_pt1 | contig 11084 bp, 6 predicted proteins | sample YelNatPaOPRAMG02_FD_87396 | JGI IMG/M metagenome (GOLD analysis project Ga0123519, IMG submission 87396) | Hot spring microbial communities from Yellowstone National Park - Yellowstone National Park OP-RAMG-02 (version 2) | ecosystem: Environmental > Aquatic > Thermal springs > Hot (42-90C) ... | reverse complement strand
TCAAGACCATCGTCTGGTTCGAGCCGGAGCGTGTCACGCCCGGCTCGTGGCTGTACGAGAACCACCCGGAATGGCTGCTGGGCCCCGACGGCCGGCAGAAGCTGTTCAACCTCGGCAACCCCGACGCCCGCAAGTGGCTGACGGATCACATCGACCATCTGCTCACGGCGCAGGGCATCGACCTGTACCGGCAGGACTTCAACATGGACCCGCTGTCGTACTGGCGCGCCGCCGACGCGCCCGATCGCCAGGGGATCACGGAGATCCGGCACGTGACAGGCTACCTGGCGTACTGGGACGAGCTTCGGCGCCGCCACCCGGACATGCTGATCGACTCCTGCGCCAGCGGCGGCCGGCGAAACGATCTGGAGACGATGCGGCGGGCCGTGCCGCTCTGGCGAAGCGACTACGCGTACGAGGCCACGGGCCACCAGTGCATGACGTACGGCATCTCGCTCTGGATCCCGTACCACGGCACGGGCACGGTGGCCTGCGCCAGCGCCCCGTATTACGGCGGCGGGCGGACGCCCGTGGAGCCGTACGCCTTCTGGAGCAACGCGGCCCCGAGTCTCGGATGCGGCGTTGACATCCGCGTCAAGGAGATCGACTACGCGGCGCTCCGCCGGCTGTACAAGCAGTGGCGCGAGATCAGCGCGTACTACTACGGCGACTTCTATCCGCTGACCCGGTACGACCGCGCGAACGATGTCTGGATGGCGTGGCAGTTCGACTGCCCCGATCTCGGGCAGGGCGTCGTCCAGGTGTTCCGCCGGCCGGACAGCCCCTACGAGGCCGCCCGGTTCCGGCTTCGCGGGCTCGCCCCCGACGCCAGGTACACCGTAACGGACCTCGATGCGGGCGAGCCGAAGGAGATGACCGGTCGGGAGCTTCTGGATCCCGGCCTGCCCGTCTCCGTGATGCAGAGGCCGGCCGCCCGTGTCATCACGTATCGCCGGATGCCCTGAGCGCCGTTCAAGAGCGGCGCCGCGGCGCCGCGTGCGTTACGGCAACGTCAGCGTGGCCGTCACGCTCGATGGCGTTGCCAGGGGCGCCGCCTTCACAATGCTGTCCGTAACCGCGTAAACGTTGTCATTGATGAACACGCCGCGGGTGTACTGGTCGTAGGCGTACCACCAGTCCATCGTTTCCTCCCACGGCGAGGCGGAGACGTCCCGCGTACTGATACGCCCCAGGAGCGCGAAGCCATCCGCCACGGTGACGCGGTAGACGTACAGGCCCGTGAACGTGTGCCGGCCGTATTCCGGGCCGGTCGTCTGGCCCTCGTACAGATCGATCGGGATCGCAAGGGCGTCGGCCTCCTTGAGGTAGGTGAACGCCTTCGGGTTGCTGTTGGCCTCCGAGTTGGTGCCACGGGTCCCGATGATCTCCTTGTGCAGCAGGGCCGGGTTCGCGAAATCGCTCACGTCGAAGATCGAAAGCTGCACGCCCTGATACCAGCCGAAATCACCCATGTCCGCCGAGGCGTCCTTGCCGATCGTCAGCAGATGGGTGTCATCCATGATATGGATGTAATCCGAGTAGCCCGGCACCTTGAGCTGACCCGCCAGCCGCGGGTTCGTGGGATCCGTCAGATCAATCGTAAAGAGCGGATCGACCCTCTTGAATGTAACAAGGAAGCCGCGATCGCCGACGAAACGCGCCGAGTAGAGCTGCTCGCCCGGGGCAATGCCTTCGAGCCTGCCGACGATCTCAAGCCGCCCTGCCGTCGCGCCTTCGTGCAGGACGTAGACGGCGTTGCCATTCTGCGCCGGTCCGGACGTCGCCTGCGCGATGCCGGTGGCGACGCCGCCGGAGACGGTCCCCGCGCCGCTCGATGCGCTGCCGCCGGAGCCGCCGACCGCGGGCATCGGCAGGACGATCGGCCCGGAAAAGCTGAAGCTCTGGACTGTGCTGGCCATCCGCAGATATCCGTCCTTCTCGCCGAGGGAGTACTGGTTGAGCAGACGGCCGGGCACCAGTCCGCTGGCGACGTACCGGGCCGCCTCGCCTGTCAGGTCGAACTTGTGCACCACCGTGTCCTCGCGCGAGCTCATCGCCGAATAGTCGTAATTCGTGTCCGTGACGTAGAGCGCCGATGTCGAGGCATAGATCGTCCCCGCGTCGGCCGTAATGGCGACCGGCTTGAACTCGCCGCCGGGGTTGTCCACGTCCACGGTGATCACCATCGTGATCCCGTACCCGTCCGGGTTGGCGGGATAGTAGGCGTCCTGCCAGGTGAGCGTCTTGCCCGTCCGCGTTGTCCCGTCCGAGGCGATGATCTCGTAGTCCGGCAGCCATGCCTCCACAGGCTGAGCACGGATCGACTCGGGCGTCGGGTCGAGCGGCAGCGGGGGCGTCGTGGTCAACACCAGATGAAGCTTACTCCCGATGAGGCGCGACGAGGCAAGGTCGCCGTCGAACTTCAGCGTGACCAGCGTCGCGGGCGCCGAGCGGTCGCGGATGTCGATCACGGTGACGCTCGTCTGATTGACGCGGTTGACGACCGGCTCCGGCGGCAGGGGTGCCATGTCGTCCGCACCGGGCGCGATCACCGACGGCGGAGACGTCGACGTATCGTCGGGCGCGGCCCCGTCCGAGGATCCGGCATCGCCATCCGCCTCGGCGACCCCCATCGGCGCGGCCCGGCCGACGGATGACATGACCCGGACGTCGCCCCAATAACCCCAGGAGTGCGAAAGGGCGATCAGCTTGTCGCCGCGGAGATACAGCGAGTCGGCCGTCTCCGGAAGGGACACGCTCGCCACCTGCCTCAGACCCTCCGGCGGGACAGCCTGCACGATCCGCACGGAGTTACCCCTGAGCAGGTACAGGTATCTGCCGTCGTTCTTGACCTTGTCGCTCTCGTCCACACCGGCTTCCTGTATATTCGTCGTACTGAAGCGCTCGCCGTTGCCGGCCTCGCTCGTCGAGCCGGACGTCTCCGGCGGGGAGGGCTCCGTTCCGGTGGCCGTGGTATCGGCAAAGACCGGCGGAAACAGGCCGAACTCCCCGCCGTACCGGTTGCTCGCCGCAATGCGGGCAACCGCCTGGTCCGCGAAAAAGGTCCGCATCTCCTCGGCGGACTGGAACGGTTTCAGCGCAGCGTCCCGCAGCGGGTGCGTCGTCGGGCCGGTGAGGATCGGTATGCATGTGGCTCCGGTAAGCGTCAGCAAGGCCAGAACGGGGATTAGGCGGCGCATGGGTCAACCTCCTGGTTTCTGATGGCACGTCGTTCCTGTCATGTTGAAGCTATTCTACCCGTCGCCGAGTGTCCGATGGAAAGACCGCTGCGGCGGCCGGTCGTGTCGGGGTGTACAAAGACGCGGGGCGGCCCCCCGCGGAAGCGAAAAGAAACCGCACCGGCAAACGGCGAAAGACGATGAGGATTGTGCGAAGCCCCCAGCGGAGGCGGACCGGCAATCGGAATTGGCTCCAACCGGAATGGGGGTTATAATTACGCATTCGGCGCGTCGGCCGGGCAAGCTATCGAGCCGATCGCCGTGGGCCGGGACGAGTGAAACAATCGTAACCACCGTAACAGCTTTCTGTTGCAGCGATCATAGAGGAGTCGCCATGGATTATCGCGTCCGGCGAGCCGGAATGGCGCGGTTCGGTCTGGTTTGCGTTCTGCTACTGTCACCCTGCGCGGCGGTCGCGGCGCCGGCGGCCAACAGCGATCAACTCTGGCGCGAGGGGCTGGCGCTGGTCGGCCGCGGCCAGTTCGACGAGGCGTATCAGACGATTGACCGGCTGATCGAGTCGGGCCGGAGCGACGAACGCGCAAAGCAGGTCCACCAGTGGCTGGGCAGTTTCGAGAAGCTTCAGGCACAGCGGCGGGAGATGTCCAAGGCCGACTACGAGAAGTACGTCGGCTGGGTCAAGGACCGCTGCGCGAAGAAGCAGTGGACCCGGGCGGTGGACGACCTGTTCCGGGCGTTCCTGAGCTGTTCGGATCCGGCGGCGTTCCGGAAGGAGCCGTGGGTCCAGGACGTGGTGAGCCAGGCGGTTCGGCACGCGGCCGAGCTGCGGGAGAAGGGCCAGTGGCTCGAGGCGATCCGCATCTACGGGGCGCTGGTGGAGATCTTCGAGCCGGACGGGCAGGAGTACCGGCGGCTTCGGCAGCAGTGCCGGACGCACATCCTGCTCGAGGAGACGTACAAGCCGAGCGGCGAATGGCGGGAGACGGTCCGCGGCATTGAGCCGGATATGGCCCGCAACGCGCTACGGCTGGTCGGCGAACGGTACGTCACCGAACCGGACTTCAATAAGGTGGCGCTCGGCGGGCTGGAACGGCTCTCCTGGTTCGCGGCGACGACGAAGCTCGGCGAGACCTTCCCCTCGATGAAAGACCGTGATCTCGTAGACAACTTCTCGCGCCGGATCAACGAACGCATTCGCCAGACGCAGGAGCGGCCCAAGACCACGCTCGCGGAAACGCTGGGGCTGTTCGACCGGGCGCTGGAGATCAACAAGGAAACCCTCCGCATCCCGCAGGAGGTGATCATCGCGGAGTTCATGGAGGGCGCGCTCGAACCGCTGGACGAGTTCAGCTCGATGATCTGGCCGTCGGAGGTGGACCAGTTCCGCAAGGACACAATGGGCGAGTTCAGCGGGGTGGGCATCCAGATCAGCCTGGAGAACGGCCTGCTCAAGGTGATCAGCCCGCTGGAGGACACGCCCGCCTACGCCGCCGGAATTCAGCCGGGGGACGTCATCACGAAGGTCAACGGCGAGAAAACCGACGGCATCACGATCGACCAGGCCGTCCGCCGGATCACCGGCCCCGCGGGCACGAAGGTAACGCTGACGATCCGGCGTGTGGGACAGGAGAAGGAGTTCGACGTGCCCGTCGTCCGGGAGCGGATCGTGATTCACACGGTCAAGGGCGTCTCGCGCGAGCCGGACGGACGCTGGAACTGCTGGGCCGACCCCGAGCGGAAGATCGCCTACGTCCGTGTGACGGGGTTCATGGAAAACACGGTGGACGAGCTGGCGGAAACGCTCGGCAGGCTCCACCGCGAGCACATGCGCGGGCTGATCCTCGACCTGCGGTTCAACCCGGGCGGGCTGCTGAAATCCGCCGTGGACATGTGCGACCTGTTTCTGCCCCCGGAGAAGCGGATCGTCTCCACGAAGGGCCGCGACTCGAAGGAGTGGGAGCTGTCGTCCTCGCGACGCGAGAACTTCGCGGACATACCGCTGATCGTGCTGGTGAACGACTTCAGCGCCAGCGCGTCGGAGATCGTCTCCGGGGCGCTGCAGGACCACCATCGCTGCCTGATCGTGGGCGAACGGACGTTCGGCAAAGGGCTCGTGCAGAACCTCGAGGCCCTCGTGCCGACGGGGACCGCGTACATCAAACTGACCACGGCCAAGTACTACCTGCCGAACGGGCGGTGCATCCAGAAGGAACCGGGCCTGCCGGACTGGGGCGTGGACCCGAACGTGCGGATCAAACTGGTGCCCAAGGAGACGCGGAAGGTCCTGGAGATCCGCCGCAAGCAGGAAGTGCTCAAGGGCAAGGACCAGAAGGAACTGCCGACGACGACCGAGTCGGACGACGAGTTCGAGGCCGACAAGTCGCCCACAACGACCCGCGCGGCCGACGACGACGAGCCGAAGGATGAGAACAACCGGCCGGACATCGACCCGCAGTACGAGGCCGCGCTTCTGCTGATGCGGGTGCGGGTGTTGAGCAACCAGCCCTGGCCGTTCGAGACCGAGCCGGTGACGGCCAAGGCGGCGACGCGGTAGGACCGTCTCCGCTGAGCGGGTATCTCGTGGGCGTGCCGGCACCTTCTTTCCTCGGCGGCTTCTTCCTGGCGACCGACCGGTATAGAACCGCCTGCCGGTGGGGTGGGGCGGCCGGCTCGTGATCTTCGTACCCGGACATGGGTGCCATGACACGAAAGGCCTACAGATTGCCGGCCACCGTCGTTATCGGCCTGCTGGCGGCGGGCTGTCAGATGCCCCTGAATCCGCTGTTCGGGCCCGGATCGCTGCCACCCGGAAAACCCGGGCCTGCGTTTGACGTCGGCAGCCTGCTGCCCGCCCGCGTGATCCACGGCAACGACTACGTGATCGAACGGCCCGTGCAGGTGCTGGACGACCGCTTCGTCTTCCGCATCCGGACGCGCTACGGCGTCATCCTGGCCCACGGGATGGACATGCTCGATCTGCGCCTGCGGGAGATGTACTCGATCCGGCTTGCCGAAAGCATCCGAAACGATGCGCATCTTCAGACGGGCATTGCCGAAGGACTGCGGAAGACGGGGCAGGGGCTCGGGCAGCTTCTGACCGACCCCGGCGGCACGTTGCTGCGCGCGCCGGAAGGCGTGCGGGAGATGGTGACGGAAAAGCTCGATCCGGCCGACTCCCGGGCCGGAAGCCTTGCCCGCCGGAAGCTGGCGGCCCAGGTTCGCTGCGACCCGGAGACGAACAACCCCGTACTCAAATGGCTGCTCGATGAAATGTCGCTCAAACAGGATGTGGGCGACTTCGCCACGGGCACGGCCCTCAGCCTCGTGGTGCCCGTGCCGGGCGTGGGGCTGCTCTCGACAACGGCGGAGATGGAGCAGATGCTCGCAACCACGCCGCCGCACGCGGTGAATCAGACCATCGGCGAGCGGCTCGAACAGATGGGGCTCGATCCCGCCCTTTGTCGGCGGTTCTGCACCGATGGCAACTATACGACACTGGAGCGCCTCGTCTTTCTGCAGTACTTCCAGTCGCTGCGGGGCATCGCGGGGCTCTCGGTCGTGCTTGAGTCCATGCTGAACGTCCGCACGGAGGCGGAGGCCCTCGGTCGGATCCACGAGGTGAAGATCTGGGCACAACTGAACAGTCACCGGCCGATCCGGCAGTTCGTCAGGGCCGCGGCTTCGGCGGCCGTCCTGAAGGACGGGGCGCTGGCGATCGTCAGCACCGCGGACTACCTCACCGATGCGCAGGACGTGGTACGCACAGCGGCGCAATATCGCATGGCCCGCCGCGACGCGGCGGTGATCCTGTACACAAGTGCACGCCTCTCGGCACAGGCACAGGGCGCCTTGCGCGCAGCCGGCATCGAGCTGGGCGGCGCGGACGGCTCTCTGCACTGAACGCACGGTTCGACGCACACGCGGAGCGTATGCCGCTGCGTACCGTTCGCTTTGATCGCCGGGGCGCGAGCGCGCAGCCGTACATCGCGACGTGGCTCTGCGAGCGCATGAAGACGGCCGGCACACAGCCGGCCGCCACGGAACATTCGCAACCCGCGGCGCCGAGGGCGGATCGGAATCCGAAACCGCCCCGGCACTTCACGGCTCTTCGCTTGCTGCCGCTTACTCCTTCACCTCATATTCCGCATCGATCACATCCTCGTCTTTCTTCTTTTCGCCGGCGGCGGCGCCGGCGGCAGCACCCGCGGGGGCGCCCTTCGGCCCGGCCTTCTTCGCCGCCTCTTCGTAGAGAATCTTGCCGATCGTCTGCGAGGCGGTCATGAGCGCCTCCATGCTCTTCTTGATCGCGTCGGCGTCGTCGCCCTTCATCGCCTCCTTGACCTGGTTCATGGCCGACTCGATCCGGCCCCGCTCGTCCGCGGGGATCTTTTCGCCGTGCTCCTTGAGCGCCTGCTCCGTCTGCCAGACGAGCTGATCCGCGCGGTTGCGGGCCTCGACCGTCTCGCGTTTCCTCTTGTCCTCGGCGGCGTGCGCCTCCGCGTCGCGACGCATCTTCTCGATCTGCTCCTTGGTCAGCCCGCTGGACGCCTCGATGCGGATCTTCTGCTCCTTGCCGGTCGCCTTGTCCTTCGCCGAGACGTTCAGGATGCCGTTCGCGTCGATGTCGAACGTCACCTCGATCTGCGGCACGCCCCGCGGGGCCGGCGGAATCCCCGTCAGGTTGAACCGGCCCAGCGTGCGGTTGTCCGCCGCCATCTCCCGCTCGCCCTGCAGGACGTGGATCGTCACCTCCGTCTGGTTGTCCGCCGCCGTGCTGAAGACCTCCGTCTTGCTCGTCGGGATCGTCGTGTTCCGCTCGATCAACCGCGTCATCACGCCGCCGAGTGTCTCGACGCCCAGCGAAAGCGGCGTCACGTCGAGAAGAACGATGTCCTCCTTCTCGCCGGCCAGAACAGCCCCCTGGATCGCCGCGCCGATCGCGACGACCTCGTCCGGGTTGATACTCTTGTTCGGCTCCTTGCCGAAGATCTCCTTCACGAGGGCCTGTACGGCCGGCGTCCGCGTCGAACCGCCGACCAGCACCACCTCGTCGATGTCCTTCGGCGTCAGCTTGGCGTCCTCCAGGGCCCTCATGACCGGCCCGCGGCAGCGCTCCGTCAGGTGCTGCGTAAGCTGCTCGAACTTCGACCGCGTGAGCGTCTGCTGCAGGTGCTTGGGCCCCGTCTGGTCCGCCGTGATGAACGGCAGGTTGATCGTCGTCTCCTGCACGGTCGAGAGCTCGCACTTGGCCTTTTCGCACGCCTCCTTGAGCCGCTGCAGGGCCATCGGATCCTTGCGCAGGTCGATGCCCTCCTTCTTGCGGAACTCCTCGGCAACGTAGTTGATGAGCACCTCATCGTAGTCGTCGCCGCCCAGGTGCGTGTCCCCGTTCGTGCTGAGCACCTCGAAAACGTTGTCCCCGATGTCGAGGATCGAGATGTCGAACGTCCCGCCGCCCAGGTCGAAGATGGCCACGCGCTCGTTCTTCTTCTTCTCCAGCCCGTACGCCAGCGCCGCCGCAGTCGGCTCGTTGATGATCCGCTCGACCTTCAGCCCGGCAATGACGCCGGCATCCTTGGTCGCCTGTCGCTGCGAGTCATTGAAATACGCCGGCACCGTGATGACGGCCCGCTCCACCTTCTCGCCGAGGTAATCCTCCGCCGTCTTCTTGAGATCCTGCAGAATCATCGCGGAGATCTCGGGCGGCGTGTATTGCTTGCCGCGAACCTCGACCTTCACCAGCTCGTCGGGGCCGCCGACGATCTTGTACGGCACCATCTTCTCTTCCGCCTGCACCTCGCTGTGGCGCCGGCCCATGAAGCGCTTGATCGAGTAGATCGTGTTCTGCGGGTTGGTAACCTGCTGGTGCTTGGCGATCTGCCCCACCAGACGCTCGCCTTTATCCGTAAAACCGACGACCGAAGGCGTGAGCCGCGACCCCTGGGCGTTCGTCAGCACCTTGGGCTGATTGCCCTCCATCACGGCCACCACCGAGTTCGTCGTCCCCAGATCGATTCCGATAATCTTTGACATTGTTGTACTCCGATCCGCAGGCTTTCGCTCGATGAAGGCACGAAACCTGCTACAGCCCGTAGTTTGCAATACGGGTGCCAGTCCCGTAGTTGTCGCCTATTATGCACGCAATGTCCTTATTGACAAGCGCTTACGTGAAGACGTGTCCATCGCTTTACCCACGGGTGAGTCTGTCAAGGTGGCAGCACCGCGATTCCGGATTGGCATTTACCGCCGGCAGCATACACTTCTAATATGGCCATGACCCCAGAACCGCTCGAAACACAGGAGGCGTCGGGGTTCCCCTTCGTCCGGCAGTTGTCCGTCTTTCTGGAGAATCGCCTCGGACAACTCCTGGCGATGGCGAAGCTCTTCGACCAGACCGAGATCCGCATCCTGGGACTCTCGGTGGTGGACTCCGTGGACTGTGCTGTCGTCAGACTCCTGGTGGATCATCCGGACGAAGCCGCGCAACTCCTTAGAAAAAATGGCCTTGCGATAAGTGAATCCGATATCCTGGTCGTGAATCTTCCGCCGGGTAAGCGCGGGTTGATGGCCATCTGTGCTGCCTTGGTCGGCGCCGAGGTGAGTATCCAGTATACGTACCCGCTTCTGACGCGCCCGAACGGCCGGCCCGCCGTGGCACTCCAGGTGGATGATCTGGATATGGCCCTTCAGACGCTGATGAGCCAGAAGTTCCAGGTGCTCGATCAGCACGACCTTCGCGGCGGCGATTAAACCGCGCGCCTGCCGAGTTGGCAGTGACCGTGGCAAGCCGGCAAGGGGACGCTCTGGCGCGAGTGCGTAACCGCCTTCCAGGGAATGCGTTACGCCGCCGGTGATCCGGCACGGTTTTTGCTCCGTATAACGAAGACGAGGACGGCTTGCCGGTGGCAGGCCGCCCGATCCAGAGGTGAAACCAATGGAACGCTTTGCCAACAACGTCAAAACCGTTCTCCTGCTCGGCCTGATCATGGGGCTGGCGATCGTCATCGCTCGTGCGTGGTTCGGCCCGATGGGGATTCTCTACGGGTTGCTCTTCGGCGGTGTCGCGAACCTCTTCGCTTACTACTTCTCCGACAAGATCGCCCTGGCCAGCATGGGGGCGCAAGAGGTGAGCGAGGAGGATGCGCCGGAACTGGTGGGGATCGTTCGGGAACTTGCGAACAACGCCGGCCTGCCCATGCCGCGGGTCTACGTAAGCCCGCATGAGGCGCCCAACGCCTTCGCGACCGGGCGCAACCCCTCCCATGCGGCGGTCTGCGTCACGCACGGGTTGCTCGCGACGATGCCCGCGCGGGAGCTTCGCGGGGTCCTCGGCCACGAGCTGGCGCACGTCCGCAACCGCGACATCCTCATTACGACCATCGCCGCGACCTTCGCCGGTGCAATCACCGCCCTTGCGAGCATGGCCCGGTGGGGCCTGATCCTCGGCGGCTTCGGGCGCGGCAGCGACCGGGAAGAGGGAAACCCGCTCGCCGCACTGCTGCTGATTATCCTTGCGCCGATCGCGGCGCTGATGATCCAGATGTGGATCTCGCGAACCCGCGAGTACAACGCGGATTCGTACGGCGCCCAACTCGCCGGCGACCCGCTCGCACTGGCCAACGCGCTTCGCCGGCTGGAACACTACAACCGGCAGATCCCGATGGACGTGAACCCGGCCCGCGAGGGCATGTTCATTGTCTCGCCGTTCAGCGGGCAGGCGGTCATGCGGCTATTTTCCACCCACCCGCCGCTTGAAGAGCGGATCCGCCGGTTGGAGGAGATGGCCGTGCGCGGGGTCTGAATTGCCGTCCGCCGTCTGTTTTCCGTCGCCGCTCGCGATCGCGGAACTATCCTTCCCACACGCCCGGGCGCGTCATCATGAGG
>Ga0123519_10014706_pt1 | contig 11086 bp, 6 predicted proteins | sample YelNatPaOPRAMG02_FD_87396 | JGI IMG/M metagenome (GOLD analysis project Ga0123519, IMG submission 87396) | Hot spring microbial communities from Yellowstone National Park - Yellowstone National Park OP-RAMG-02 (version 2) | ecosystem: Environmental > Aquatic > Thermal springs > Hot (42-90C) ... | reverse complement strand
GTTCCAGGGTTCCGGCTCGCGCGGCGGGTGCAACCCCAGCCCCAGCACCTCCACCCCCCGGTCCAGGAGATAACGGGCCAGGTGCCGGCCCACGAAGCCGTCCGCGCCGGTGATCAGCGCCCTTTCAGCCATGAAGCATTCCCCCAATCTTTATGCCGTAAAAAAAGAATTCACATAATCTAAGCGAGCAGGGACTTGCTCTTTATATAGTAGCTTCGGGTCCGTTTGCGATCCAAGTTAACAGTCACAAGCTACTTCTTTTGGCGATCATATCAGCTATCAGGCCAAGCACAAAGACCTGTAAACCTCCGAGCAGTAATACCACCGTACTGCTAGTGACGTGCCAGTCGTAACGGAGGACATCGGCTATCAGTTTTCCGAAACCCGTAATTAGCAAAAGCGCGGCTAATGGGAGGAAAATCTTGAGGGGGTTGAACCAGGCCATGGTGCGGAATATGGTCATGATGTAGCTCCAGGTATCTCGAATCGGATGGAAGGTGGATTTTCCCTTGCGCGGATAATAGTCGATGGGCACGTACTTCACCGCGTGGCCGTTGTTGAGGAAGGCCAGAGTGATGGTGCTCACCCAGGAATGACCGTGGGGAAGCATGTGCAGGTAAGGAAGGGCTGCTTCCCGTTTGAAGGCCCGCATTCCTGAGTTCAGGTCGGGGATCCTCGAGCCGCTGATGAACTCCGCCAGCTTGCGAATGAAGAACTTGGCCGGCACGCGCAGGAACTTCAGGCTCCCCGCCTCCCGTATGCGGGCTCCCACAACCATGTCGCAACCTTCGAGCTCCTGAACCAGGCGGGGGATGTCCTGCACGGGATAGGTGCCGTCCCCGTCGGTGATGACCACCACGTCGCCGGAAGCCGCCCTTATCCCGGTGTTCCGAGCCTGCCCTCCCCCCATGTTATAGGGGTGGCGGATGAGTCTTACCTCGGGGAAGGACTCCACTATCCGTGCTGTATCGTCCTCGGAGGCATCGTCTACGACTATTATCTCCCAGGAAAAATCCTGCCCTTTAAGGGTATCTATGACCCCGCTGAGCACTTCCCCGATGGCTTTCTCCTCCTGATAAGCCGGGATGACCACGCTCAACTTCATGCCATCTCCTAGCGCCTGACCGCACGGGAAAGCCGATTATTCAAAACATTTTAAATACTCGCCCGCATTCTTACAAACCCCGGCCCCATTTCTGTCGTTTAAAATTCAAAAACGGACTGTTTAAGCCTGAAAACCGGGCCCTAATATATTCCAGCCGGCTCTTTCCCTTCCGGGTGACATTACTCCCCCCTGTCAGGCTTGATGAAGCCCTGCAGCGGAAAGCAAGGGTCTCAGGCGCGTTAAAAGGCTGCCGAGATGCCAAACCGGAGAAACGTGGCTTAAATCCTGTGATTATCCGACCATGGTAAGCTGGCACTGCATTGACAAACTTGGGAGGATATGCCATTATGTTTATGCGATATCGTCGCTGGAAAACTCATGTCAAAGATCCTTATGGGGCATAGAAGGCGCTTTGCCGTCCCAAGAAGTGAGGTTCTTATCTGATTAAACCTCTCCCTGAGAGGGTATCATGATTTGTGGCTGTTGCAGAGGAGCGGGGGAAGAGGAAGTGTGCCGTATGTTCGCCAAGGTTGCTGGGAGTACCACTGAGGCGCGTTGCGTACGCCCGGCGGGATCATCGGATTCGACCTTCGGGGAAGGGCTACTCGCATTTCCGAGAGCCCTCGACTTCTCTTGGGGGGAGACGGAGCCCGCCCATTCCACCTACCCCCATGCGTCACCGGGGGGCGCAGTCGATCACCGTACCCCCCTTGAAAACCCCGGATTTGCAACCAGCGACATACCGCCAGTGGTGCTACCCGACCACGATCGACGTATGAAGGCTATGGGTGGCCCGGGGCTTCCACATCCTCACCCCATGGAGAGAGCCTCTGGCGCTTGAAGGACCACGGTTAAAATGAAGGATAAATTAAGGGTCCTGTTCGTAACGCGCAAGTTCCTGCCTTCCGTGGGCGGTATGGAGATCGCCGCTACCTGTTTGTACAGGGAGCTGGAAAAACGTTGTGAGACCAAGCTTATCAAGGTCAACGGCGGCAAGAAGTTCTTGCCGCTGGCTCTTCCCCTTACCGCCTTAAAGGGCATGTGGCACGCCCGGAGATGGAAACCGGATGTGGTGCTCCTGCAGGACGTGGTTATGGCCACGCTGGCACCTTTCTTGAAAAAGGCCAGCGGCAGCACGGTGGCTATAGCTCACGGCCTGGACGTGACCTTTGACAACCTTCTTTATCAGAGGTTCGTGGTCAATTCCCTGAGAGAATGCGATGCCGTGGTATGCATCAGCACTGCCACCAGAGAGGAATGCCGGAAAAGAGGGCTTGACGGCTCCCTGCAGATGCCTGTTATCCCCTACGCCGTGGAGGACCTTCTCCTGGAGGACGAGGATCGCGGACTGCTGCGGGAAGAGCTGAGCGAAAGGTTGAACCTTGACTGCAGGGACCGGCTGATCCTGCTCACCGTGGGGAGGCTGGTGAAGAGGAAGGGCGTTGCGTGGTTCTGCGAGCACTGCCTCCCGGATATAGCGGCCAAGTACCCTGACGTCCTCTACCTGGTCGTAGGGGAAGGCGAGATGAGAGATAGAATAGCGTCCGTGATCAGATCGAAGAACCTGGCCTCCAACGTTCTGCTCTTTGGAAAAGCAAGCAAGAAAGAGCTCAAGCTCTTCTACAACACCGCTGATATCTTCGTGATGCCCAACATCAGGCAGCCGGGGGACATGGAGGGCCTCGGCCTGGTCGCCCTGGAGGCGTCCACCTGCAAGCTCCCCGTGGTCGCCTCCAACCTTGAAGGTATAAAGGACGCGCTGAGCCACGGGGGAATCGGGATTCTGGTGGAACCCGGGGACAGCAAGGGTTTCGAGGAGGCGATTTCCGAGCTGGCCAATGACCCGGACAAACGACGGCGCCTGGGAGAGGCCGCCCGCGACTTCGTCATAAGCAATTTTACCTGGGAAAACACTACCAGGGATTTTATTGAACTCTTCCTTTCCTTGAACGGCAAACAATAACCATCCGCATAATGCAGGCCCCGATAACCCTTGACCTCAAAGGCGCCTTTCTCTTATTGTCTGATTTTAGCCCGCGGTACGCAGCTTGTCTTGCACGGGGGTAACGCGATGGCCAGGCCCGTCGGTAAGATAACGCAGGCTTCCATGGCCAAGGGGACCGTCTATCTTTTCGTCAGCCAGGCAGTGGCCATGGCCTGCGGATATGCGATACAGTTCTTTTTGGGCAGAAAGCTCGGGCCGCAGGACTACGGAATCTACCAGGTTGTCTTATCCGTTCTGGTATGGCTTGAACTGCTGCTCGCCGGCGTTTCCGGAGTGATCATAAAAGACGTCGCCGGAAAGGCCTTCTACAACGAGAGGCTGGAAAAGAGGAGCCTCTTGTACCAGTTGCAGCTGTCCCTGCTGGTTTTTGCCATCGCCTTGACCTTCTCTTTCTTCATTGCGGAAATCTTCAAGATGAAGGACGTGGGTTTCTATTTCAGGATCGCCATTATCGACATCCTCGTACTGGCCTTCTACCATACCTACAACGCCCTTCTCAATGCCTTGAAGCTGTGGAGGGAACAGGCGGTGGCCATAACCGCATACTCGTTTTCCAAGATGATCCTCACCATCGTGCTCGTTTCGCTTAACATGTCGATTCTCGGAGCCGTATCCAGCCACGTGGCCGCATCGGCCTTCGGGTTCCTCGCCGGTTTCGTCTTTATCAGGGCGTATTCCTCCAACCTCGCCTGGGAAAGCCCGGACGGCAGGTTCAGCCTCCTCGCCGAAGAAAGGGAGATTTTCGGCCTTTACCGGCTGGCCATACCTTTCGCCGCCATTAATCTCCTCTTCAACCTGCTTCTGAACGTGGACCTCTGGGTGGTGGAGGCTCTCGTCTCCGATGCCGCGAAAACCGGTTATTACGCTGCCGCTCAGACCATCGCCAAGAGCCTCTACTACCTTTTCGTGGCATTCTCTTTCGTCTTATTTCCCGTCCTGGTGGAAAGCATCGCCGCCAGCGACGCCGAGAAGACCAAGCAATACATCAACCAGACGGTCCGCCTCTTGCTCATGTGCCTGGTGCCCATAAGCACGCTGTTCGCACTGACCTCCTCTGCTCTGGTCACCCTCATCTACGGAAAGGCCTACACGGGAGCCGGGGAGGCCTTGACCATACTGTCCATCGGCTACTGCCTGATCCCGCTTATCTACGCATATATCAACACGTTCATCGCCGGAAGCATGTACAAGACGGCGACCGGCATTACGGCAGCAATCGTTTTCGCCGACATCGGCTTCTGTGCCTGGCTTGTTCCCTGGAAGGGCCTTCCGGGTGCCGCACTCGCCACGTTGTTCGCCAGCCTTTTGGGCCTGCTGCTGTGCATCATATCCATTCAGCTGAAATACAAGGCCCGTTTTCCACTGGTATCGCTTCTCAGGATAACGATCTGCTCTTCCGCCATGGTCCCCATCTTTATTTTCATCCGGGATGGGATCCTTGTAATCGTCCTTTATCTGTTCGCCCTGGTCCTGTATCTCGGTTTATTGATATTCACCAGAGAGGCCGGGGAGGCGGATTACAGGATCATCAGAGGTTTGTTCAAGGCCGCCGACGAGGACGGGAGCGGCACAGCAGGATAAAGGGTGTTTCCATGAAGGTCGGGTTCATAAACAATACGAGAGTGGCGACGGGACTGGGAAGATATTCCAAGGAGTTGATCGATAACATCCGCAAAGAGACGGATGTTCTCGACGACGTGTTCCTCAATTTCCAGGACGGGACTATCGATATCAACGGGGAGGCCAGCATAACCGTCAGGCGGACACGCCGGTTTCCCTTGGAATACAGGTACTTTTTCTACTACAGGTCGACCAGGAAGATGCCGGCATATACCATATATCATATATCCAACCAGAATCTTTCTTTCCTGGAACTGAAACCCAAGATAGTGACCTGTTTCGATATCCTTCACCGCATTATCCCCGCCAATATCGGCTACCGGGGTTTCGCCCTCCTGGCCTATTCCGGCCTGAAATCGGCAGACATGATCATAGCCGGTTCCCAGAACACGAAAAACGACCTGGTCCACTATTACGGCATAGACCCCGAGCGCATCAGGGTCATCTATTGCGGGATAAGCGAAGAGTTCAGGGTACTGGACGATCCGCTCCGATTGCAATCCGTAAGGGAAAAATACGACCTCCCGGAGGGATTAAGGTACATCTTCCATATAAGCAACGAGCAGCCGCATAAGAACTTTGACATTCTCTTGGTCTCCTTCAACCGGCTGATAAGGGAATACAGGGTGAATGATGTCATCCTGGTAAAGGCGGGCAGGGCGCAGTACAGGAGGGATGCCATAAGGCACAGGAAGATCATCGCCGATTCCGGGCTCGAAGACAGGGTGCGCTTGCTGGGGTACGTGCCGGATGAAGATCTCGCCGCGCTTTACAACCTGTCCACCCTGTTCGTCTTCCCGTCGTCCTACGAGGGTTTCGGTCTCCCCGTCCTGGAAGCCATGGCCTGCGGTACGCCAGTGATCACTTCCAACGTCTCCTCCCTGCCGGAGATCGCGGGAAACGCCTGCCTGACGGTGGATATAAACGACGCCGGCGAACTTGCCGACAGCATGCACGAGCTTCTGACCCAGGAGGCTAAACGCGAGGAGTTCGCAAGAAAGGGGTTGCAAAGGGCGAAGGCTTTCGACTGGAAAGACACCGCGCGGAGAACGCTGCAACTGTATCAAGAGCTTGCCGGATCATTTCAGCCCGGTCATTGACAATACCTCCAAATTCACCTTATAGGCGACGATCTTGAACTTCCTCTCGTTTATGTAGGTCGGCAACTCCATCATCTTCTTTATCTTCTCATATTCGATCTCGCCCACGTCTGTTTTCCCGGCCATCATCGCATAGACGTTGATGGTCCTGGGCAATTCCCTGTACGACAATTCCTCCTCGAAGTAGAACTCCAGGCTTTCCTTGGGGAAGAACTTGATCAGCCAGGGGTTCCCGGTATTGGCAATGATGTAGACGTCCCTTCCCCTCAGCCCCTCAAAATCTATATCCCTTATGCTGCACCAGTCCTTGGGGCCTCCGACCCATGAGGCATGTACCCCGAACGCGTAATACATCGGGTCCGCTATCTTGTAGGTTCCGACGCAGAACCTGTCGACGAAAACCACGTCATCTCCGTCGAACTTTTCCGCGATCTTCCCGACCTTCTCGAACATGCCGGCAAATTCCCGATGGAAGATGACCGGAGAGGCGATGAAGATGTTGATCGCCAGAACGCCCAGGATCAAAGCAGCGGCGTATTTTCTGCGTTTCCCCTTCAGGATGGAAAAAATCAATAAAGCCCCCGTCAAGTAGGCTACGGGTATGATACAGAAGGTATATCTTCTCAGAAACCACGGCATATAGAGATCGATAAAGGGGGATATGAGGTAAACGAAGGTAGGAATGGTTATCAGCAGCACTGTATAATACCCGTTGCGTACAAATGGGATAAGGTCCCTGGTTCTCTTGAAAACGCCCATCACCACAACCACCGGCACGGCCAATATCGCCCAGCTCAAGCCGTAAACCGAAAGCACCCTGAATACGAAATCCGTCAGATGGTATTCCAACGTTCCCGGCTTGTTCAGGGTGAACAGGTGCAGTATGGAGTCTTTCAGCCCGCCGACTATGCCCGCATGCTCTAGGCCTACATTATCGATGCGCCGGTAAAAATAAACCGGGTCCACGTTGAAGGAATAGATGATGTAATGGCCGATGACCATCAGTAACAGGATGAAAATGTAGGGGCTGAACAACCATCTTTGTTTCTTGATGAAATACCGGTAAACAAGAACGGCCAGGAACATGAGGAAAAGAGCAATCGCTTCTATCCGCACATGCAGAAACAGGCCGAACGAAAGGACGGACGGGATCAGGAACTTCCTGTTTTCCTCCCTGAAGGCGGCCGTTACGCATAACAGGCCGAACAATATCAAGGCCATGGAAAATATCTCGCTATACGTGCCCCGGGAAAACCATATGAAGGGGTACGTGGTACCCAACATCAGGAGGGCCGCCACCCCTGCAGCTTCGTCGAGAAGGTATTTTCCCAGGTAGTAAAGGCTCATCAGGGAGATGACTATCAAGAGGAAGTTGTTGGCGTTTATCCCCGTGATGCCGAACAGCACGTAGTGGATGGCCAGCCACGCTATGTATCCCTTTTGAAAATAGACTTCGAGCGTACCGTCCCTGACCGCCAGGCCGGGCAGCCTGATGTCTCCTTCGACGACGGTGTTATGTCTCTTGGCGAGGTATACCGCAGAATTGGCATAGACGCCGGGGTCCATCCCGCCGTAGAGATTGTCGGTGGCGAAGGTGATTATCAGAATCCCTATCACCAGGCAAAGAACGAGGGCCATAACGTCCGCCCGGGAAAAGACGACCTTCCTGAAGAGCCGCCTGGCCATGATGGCCAGCAAGATGACGACCAGGGCGATAAAGGGGTATATCAACAACCTGTGGAAGAACTGGATCTCGCTCAATAAAAGCCCGTACCAGGCGATGACGATTATCCCCGTGGCCACGAGGATGAATACGCGGCCGGAATCGTGGCGCTTGTCTCCCATGCGCCCTTCCTTATCCAACCTTCTGGGGAATAACCTCTTCATGTCCCGTCCCCGCTATCGGTAGACGCAGAGATCGCCGCTGTCCCTGGAAATGTCTATCTCTATCCTTCCCTCTCTGAAGACCAGTCGCTGTTCTCCTCCAGGTCGTTCCCGTTCAGGGTTATCCTTTGGGGGGCGGACTCCGATGAAAGGGAAAAACGGCCGCCGTTCACAAAGCAGACACTGCACCTTCCTTCCTCCAACGAGCAGGCGAACATCTCGCTGTCCGTCTTCAGGGCCCGGTAATCATATGTTCTCCCGCCTCCGGATGTGCCTATGACCGTTTTCCCTCTCGCGTCCTCCACCGCAACCGCCTTAGCCTTCGGATAAGCGGGACGGGCTCCTTCATCGAGCACGTCCACTGCGGTGACCCGCCCGATGCCGTCACCCTTCAAGGGCATGAACACCGCGCGAACGACACCTCATCCGCGTCCCTGGAAGAATAGGTCAGCCTGTAATCGCAGTCGTGTACGCGACCTCCCGGCGGGAACGGGCTTTCGTTTCTCTCCACCAAGACGTCGAACCACTCTTCCCTGTGCGGATAAAAGACTCCCAGGGAGTACCCTTCCTGTTCCAGCCTGATATCCTGGCTTCCGACCTGGGCATCACCCTGCAGTTGCCAGGTTACGCCCACCTCGTTCCTGCTCTCTCCCCGTGCATGGTCGAACACCTCCAGGCTCCTGTTTTTGAGCATGAGCGCCGTTCTTTCATGTCCCCATCCGTTCCAACCCACCAGCTCCGTCTTTATGTAATCCAGAGGCATGCTCCCGCTTGCCCCGTAGAAGGATACCGTGGCGAACTGCGGCGGATCCTGCCGCCAGTACGAGCCCATCCCCACCAGGCACGCCACTACCTTCTCGAAGCCGTTCGCTTTCTTCTGAAAAGCGTTCAAATCCTTGCGACAGATCTTCTTGTCCCTGTTATCAGACTTGCCCAGGGGCAACGCCTTGTGCTCCTTCATGTACAGGTCTTCGACAACAAAGGGAACCCCGTAGATCAAGGTGATCAGCGAATTCGTGGCCTTGTAGGAATGCCATCCGGAAAATCGCAGGTTGAACAGGCCGTACAGGCTGTCGTCGTCCCAGCCTTCTCTTAGGACAACCTTGTCGGGTCGCAGGGGGCCGGGGTGCTGAGCCAGGCCCGTCGTCCCTTCTATGTAGCACGAACCTTTCCCGGGCTTCGAGGCCTCCGGCGTAACATCCCAGAACTGCAGACCCACCAGGTAATCGATCTCCCTTTCCCGGTTATCCATCTCTTCCAACAGCATCTTCTGCACCAGCAACTTGTATTCGCAACTGGAGAAAAGGTAAGCGCCGAGGGTCATTACGTCGAACGGAGTGTATTCCTCCAGAACGTTGTAGGCCGGGCTGATCCCGTTCGGCGGCCACTGGGCCAACACCCATTCGAAGGAATTCCGGGCGTTACTGTCCTGCTCGATGTCGGAATCAAACGCGTGCTTGGCGGGCACGAAGGCGTTCTTGATCCTAACGGTTTGATGATAGACTATCCCGTCGTCGGGACTTCGAAAATTCCCCTTCCATCCCACGGCATGTCTGCTGATGTATCTCTCATTCCTTTCGACCAGTTTCGGGTAGGCATCCCTCAGCACCTCGTTCAACACGGCGAGAGGCTCCACACCTATCTCCTGATTCTCGTATAACCCGTCGGGCATTCTCTTGAGCAGCAGGGAATAGACGTAATCCGCCCAATTCCTGGCATAAGCTTCCTCGTTGATCGTTCTGAACCACTCCAGCAGTATCTCGTTCTCCTCCGCCGAGAACAGGTCCGGCAGCCTCTCCCGCATCTGCAGGTAGTAATATGCATGGACCATCGCTTCATACTGCCATGCCTTCATGCTCTCGTCCTCTGACAGGCGGGCTTTTGAAGCCGCCGCATCCATCATGACCTCCCTGAACTCTTCAGCCCACCTACGATCCCCGCTAAGCAGGTAAAGGTTTGCCAGCATATCCGTCGTTTTCGGCTTTTCCTCTAGGTAGGCTATGATTTCTTCTTTTGATATGAGGTCCTCGCCGCTCCTCTCGCTTTCCTCGGGTTTCGCCGGCAGGTTGGACGAGAAGTAGTGAAATATGCTGTCTTCGCCCACGTTTTCAAGGGAACAAGGGTCGGAGTTCAAGAAGTGTACCCCCCAGTATGCGTGGAGGCAGACCCAAGATATCACCGCCAGGTAGATGACGACAGCGAGAGCAGATAATAGCCTTATCACGTTGTCTACATCCAGTCGCGGCTTCTTTTCTCCGGATCTCGGACCCTCGAAGCTCGTCCTGAAAAGCACGGTGAAGAACCCCAAAACACACCCCAAAACGGACAGGATGACCGACTGTAATACGAACAACCCTTTATCGATGGAAAACCTGGTCCTGATGCCGTACAGGAAGCCGATGACCAGGCCGCCCGAAACGCCTCCCAGCATGCCCGCCAGGACCGCGAAGGCCCGGTTCACCACCTCGTTTCGGAAAAAATGGTCGATCACATCGAAGAAGGTGTAGATGAAAGCCGCCAGAAGAACGCCGACGAATACGAAGGCTGCAAGGCTGTTGCCCGGACAATAACGTAAAATCAGGAAGGAAACGGTCAAGACGATCACATTTATCAGTGAGCGGAGGAACGCCAGTCTCTTCTTCAGGACGTAGGTGCCGACCCAGGCGGTCAGATACTCCTGGAAGAAGAACCACGCCCCGGCGAGAATGCCCAGGGCAATCAGTACCGCAACCTCCAGGTGGTCCTCGTATCCGAAGTGATGCATCAGCAGTCTCTGGAGAAGAAAGGCCCATGCTCCGGAAAGCAGCCCGCAAGCCACGATGATGGAGGTGAACCGCATCAGCCTTGAGATGATGTGTCTCCTTTTTCTCATCTCAGCACGAAGAAACCGGCTCTTTCGGTCCTGCACCTCAGATCACCCTCGTCCGCCTTGCGCCCAACGCTATCCTATGCTTGCTCAGATAAATAAGCAAGGCCGCTGCCCAGCTTCATTACTTCAACCGCAGGTGCCCCCCCTACCAGGCCGGAGCGAACGGTTCACGCCCTCTTCCCGACCTGCCGGACCTTTCCCCAGCGGCGTCCGCCTCCGGGCCGGCTCGCAGCTCGGAAGCGGAGCGCTCGTCGCACCTCTTGCTCCGGGAGCGGGACGAAGCCCGCGGTCGACCCCTGCCTCGCCGCAGCAAAGGTTCACCCCCCTTCCGCCGCCAGCCGGTAAAGGCGGTAGTGCTCCAGCGGGTGAGCCCTTCGTTCCGGCCGGTGCTCGAAGCTCCTTTCCAGGGCATATTCCCGTACCGGGAAAGAAAGCACCTCCACCGCCTCCACCCCCCGCGGGAGGAAGAGCCGCTCCCCGGAGATGGAAGGACGCCACAGGAG
>Ga0123519_10014702_pt1 | contig 11088 bp, 8 predicted proteins | sample YelNatPaOPRAMG02_FD_87396 | JGI IMG/M metagenome (GOLD analysis project Ga0123519, IMG submission 87396) | Hot spring microbial communities from Yellowstone National Park - Yellowstone National Park OP-RAMG-02 (version 2) | ecosystem: Environmental > Aquatic > Thermal springs > Hot (42-90C) ... | reverse complement strand
GTAAAAATTATTTCTTCAGGTTTTTCAGCATTAATAAATTTTTGTACTGTTTTTCTCGCATTTTCATAGTCGTTTGTAGCTTGATCGCTCAGGTAATGTATCCCGCGATGTATGCTGCTATTCCTAAATGTATGATATTGATTGATTATATCAATCACACATTTGGGTTTATGTGTGGTTGCTCCGTTATCAAAATAAACAAGAGGTTTATTATAAACCTGCCTGCTTAATATTGGGAAATCTTCTCGTATTTTTTTTATATCTAATTCCAACTTATTTTAATATTTTCTTTTTATTAATCATTACAATTTATTTCACAATTATTGCATCTTGATAGCTCGCCTCTCAAACGCTTTTCAATTAAATCATTTACCCTTAAGCGTAAAGGCTCTGCCTCAATTTGTTTAATTACTTCATTGCTAAAACCTGATAAAAGCATAAAACGTGCTTCTTTCTGACTTATTCCTCTCGATTGAAGATAAAACATTGCATTTTCGTCCATCTGACCAACTGCTGAACCATGACTGCATTTTACATCATCAGCATAAATCTCGAGTTGGGGACGTGAGTCAATCTTAGTATCATCTGATAGCAATATGTTTTTATTCGATTGATATGCTAATGTTTTCTGTGCATCTCTATATACAAGTATTTTACCTGTAAATGCTCCTGTTGAATAATCATCAAGTATGCCTTTAAATAATTGATTACTTGTGCAATATGGCTTCTTATGTTCTACAAAAACATAATTATCCACATGCTGGCCTTTATCAAGAAAATATAATCCGTTTGTGTAGTTTTCACTGTTTTCGCCGTCTAATGACACAAAAATATTATTTCGTACAAGGCCTCCGTGTAATGTAATGTTATTAAAGGTCACTTTACTGCTTTTACCTTGCGAAATAAATGAATGTGAAATTTGAACTGCCCCTAAATGTTCGTTTTGTAAACGTGTTACTGACAGCTGCGAATTTTCTGCAGCAAAAATTTCAAGTACTTGATTGGTTAAAAATTTTTTTGGAGATAAGGTATGATCACAAATAATTATTTCTGCTTTACTGTTTTTATCAATAATAATCATATTGCGGTGCTGAATCATCAAATCTTCGTCTGCCATCGCAATATTTATTATTTGTATTGGTTGAGTCAGTGTTATATTTTCAGGTATGTAAATAAATATACCATCTGTCGAAAATGCTTTGTTAAGGGCAACCAAACTGTCAGTATTGTTCTGATTCTGATTTAAATATTTGTTGATGATATTTGGATATTTATTAGCTGCGGCAGAAAGGCTTCCTATAATTATTCCGTTAGCTTTTTCTTTTATTATTTCTTTCTCCGAATAATAATGTCCGTTTAATAAAATTAATATATCTGCATTTAATTCAGGCACATCACATTTAAATATATCATTAATTTTTAAATTTCTTTTTTGAGGATTTAAATTGTAATTGTAATTATTGTTCAATACAGTAATCAAATTAGTATATTTATATTCCTCATTTTTTGTGTCAGGTATACCTTTATTTTTAAATAATTCGATAAAATATTTTCTGTCGGGTTTTAAGCTATTATTATTAAGCTTTTCAATGTTTGAAGCAAATATATTGCTCATTGCTTCAACAAAAATATTTGGTTTTATTGCTGATACGTCCATACCTATTCATTTTCGGTTTGTTCGTTTTTTATCCAGTCATAGCCTTTTTCTTCCAGTTCGAGAGCAAGTTCTTTGCCACTTGACTTGACTATACGTCCGTCATAAAGAATATGTACAAAATCAGGAATAATATAATCGAGCAATCTTTGGTAATGGGTTATTACGATTATACTGTTTTCAGGCCGTTTAAGTTTATTTACACCGTTTGCAACTATTCGCAGTGCGTCGATATCAAGTCCTGAGTCTGTTTCGTCTAATATTGCGAGGTCAGGCTCTAACATCGCCATTTGAAATATTTCATTTTTTTTCTTTTCTCCGCCCGAAAATCCCTCATTAACCGCACGATTTGTGAGCTGTGAATCAATTTCTACGATTTGCTTTTTTTCACGCATTATTTTCATAAAATCTGACCCTGATAAAGGCTCCAGGTTATGATATTTGCGTTTTTCATTAATGGCTGTTTTTAAAAAATTTAGCATATTTACCCCAGGTATTTCAACAGGGTATTGAAAACTCAAAAATATACCTTCTTTTGCTCTGTCTTCGGGTGACATACTCAACAAGTCTTTTCCTTTAAAGATTATTTCTCCCTCAATTTCATCAAAAATATTTTTTCCGGTTATTACAGAGGCTAATGTAATTTTGCCCGAACCATTTGGCCCCATAATAGCATGTACTTCTCCTGCATTTATTTCAAGATTTATTCCTTTTAATATTAGTTTTCCGTCAATACTAGCTTTTAAATTTTTTATCTTCAACATTATTTTAAATTTTAATTATCCAACACTACCTTCGAGCGAAATTTGTAATAACTTTTGAGCTTCTACTGCAAACTCCATAGGCAATTTATTAAGAACCTCCTTAGCATATCCATTTACAATTAATGCTACTGCATTTTCAGTATCAATTCCTCTCTGGTTACAATAAAATAGTTGATCTTCACCTATTTTTGAAGTTGAAGCTTCATGTTCAACTATTGCTGTTTTGTTCTGAACTTCTATATAAGGAAACGTATGTGCTCCACACTTGTTTCCCAATAATAATGAATCGCATTGCGAAAAATTACGGGCATTATCTGCATTACGTGTTATTTTAACCAAACCGCGGTAACTATTATTACTTTTGCCTGCCGATATACCTTTCGAAACTATTGTACTTTTTGTGTTTTTCCCAATATGTATCATTTTTGTGCCAGTATCGGCTTGTTGATAATTGTTTGTCACTGCTACTGAATAAAATTCACCTGTCGAATTATCTCCTCTTAAAATACAACTTGGATATTTCCATGTTATTGCCGAACCTGTTTCTACCTGAGTCCATGATATTTTTGAGTTTTTACCCTTACATAATCCCCTCTTTGTCACAAAGTTATATATACCTCCTTTTCCTTCCTTGTTACCAGGGTACCAGTTTTGTACTGTCGAATATTTTATTGATGCATTATCAAGTGCCACAAGTTCAACAACTGCTGCATGCAGTTGGTTTTCATCTCTTATTGGTGCAGTACATCCTTCAAGATAGCTAACATAACTTCCTTCATCGGCAATTAAAAGAGTCCTTTCAAATTGTCCTGTATTTGCTGCATTTATTCTGAAATATGTCGATAATTCCATCGGACAATGCACTCCCTTAGGAATATAGCAAAATGAACCATCGCTGAATACTGCTGAATTTAAAGCCGCAAAATAATTATCTGTATAAGGTACTACCGAACCAAGATATTTTCTTACCAGGTCTGGATATTCTCTTACGGCTTCGCTGAATGAACAAAATATTATTCCTAATTCGGCTAATGTTTCTTTAAATGTAGTTTTCACCGATACACTATCCATAACTGCATCTACCGCAATACCAGTCAAGTGTTTTTGCTCTTCAAGCGGAATGCCTAATTTCTCAAATGTTTCACGTAATTCGGGATCAATTTCTTCAATTGAGTTTATTGCTGGCCTTTGCTTTGGTGCTGCATAATATATTATTTCCTGAAAATTTATATCCGGAATTTTTAAATGTGCCCATTTCGGCATTTTCATACTTTGCCACTGGCGGTACGATTTTAGTCTGAATTCTAACATAAAATCAGGCTCATCTTTCTTTTTTGAAATCATCCTGATTATTTCTTCATTCAATCCTTTCGGAAATATTTCGCTTTCAATATTCGATACAAAGCCATACTTATAATCGCTATCTGTTAATTGCCTGATAATATTCTGACTTTCTTCGGCTGACATATTTTTTTAAATTAAAACACTGCAAAGATATAACTTGTTCAAAATATTCTACCTTATTTTAGATTTCATTTAAAATATTACTTAAGTTTTGTCAAAATTAATTTTTAAAAACATTATTACCCTATTATTCTCTCACTTCTATGGATTTATTAAAAATTAAATTCCATAGTGATAAAATATTTATCTCACGTTCGGCAAAATATTTGGCCTCGTCAAATTTAAATAGCAATATTCTGACCAATATAATTTACCACTAAATATAGCAAATTTTGCCCCTTGGCAAGATAATATTAATCAATAGTTTCCTATTTTTGCCCTGATTCTTTATCTAAAGTTATCTTTGGTGAAAAAAAAGATTTAACGCCTATTGTAATTAAAACATTTTTACAAAAATCCTAATGTCAGATACAATACCTGAAAATATTATTATTTTCAATTCTCTATTTTTCTTTTTATAGTAAAAAAATTACTATACTTCTCTAAAATATTAAAAAAATTTTTGACGATACTTAAGTTATTTATATTTTTGCCCAACTTTAATTTTTTAGTTTTTTATTTAAATAAGCTGATATTATTTTTGGTTCTTTGAACTATTTTTATTTTAAGGCCGTATTTTAAATTATTATTTTTGATATTTTACCAATTTCTTAATTGTCGGTACTTTGATAATAAAAAATTAGATAAATCAGTCAGGGAGAGATGGGTGAGTGGCTGAAACCAACAGTTTGCTAAACTGTCGTACTGGGCAACTGGTACCGGGGGTTCGAATCCCCCTCTCTCCGCAAATTAAAATGGAGTATTATTAACACAATTAAAATTCACTAACACATGTTTGATTTTGAAAAATTAGAAGTGTATCAACACATTAAAACACAAAATGTAAAAGTGTTTAAGTTGATATCAGATAGTAAAAAACTTGATGATTACATCAAGGATCAATGGAAAAAAGCTAGTATTGAAGCTTTATTAAACCTTGTTGAAGGTACAGGGCGTATGGCTAAGCAGGAAAAACGTCATTTTGTTACCATTGCAAGAGGTAATATTTTCGAGGCTACTGCTATTCTTGAGATGGTTCAGGAGCTTGGATTTCTTGGCGAAGAAGAATACAAAGAACTTTACGAAGGTTATGAAAAGGCTTCGAAAATGCTTCTTGGTATGATCAGAAGCTTTAGCCAGCAACGTTCTGAAAATTATCAAAGGCGTGAAATGAATGAAAATTTTGTAAACCAGGAATAGTTATCTATTCCTTGGTTTTTTCAAATTTTTCTTCTGGATAATTCCTGTTTTTAAAGGTCGGTTAAAAAATTAAAATTTTAATTATATTAAATGAAAATTTGTATTTTTGCAAATCTTTTGAGAGGAGTTATCTATTAGGAATTTGGTCGTCAGTTCTTAAGGGTATTGAAAAAAAGATAAAAACTGGGTGTAGCGCAGTTGGTTAGGGTATCCCGATTATGATCGGGATGGTCGTCAGTTCTTAAGGGTATTGATAAAAAAGATAAAAACGGGGTGTAGCGCAGTTGGTTAGCGTATCTGCTTTGGGAGCAGGTGGTCGTCAGTTCGAGTCTGACCACCCCGACAAAAAAAATTACCCTGTAAAACTTAATCTACAGTGTTAAAGGAAATAAAAAAGTTGATTGATAAATCTATTAAGCTGATTTTAAAATAATTTGGATAAGATAATTAAAAAATTTCTTTTAACTCTTAAAATCTATATAGCCATTTGTAGCGGCGTTTTTTATCGCCTATGTTGTAGCCGAGAGTAATTTCGTGTGAACCTCCGAAGTGTTCGTAATGGCTGAGATCGTTAAAATCCCAGTCGAATGCATAGCCTGCATAGAAATTTTTTAATTCTGCGCCAAGAATTACTACTATAGCATTTGTTGTACGATATGAAATTCCAGCCCAGTATTGTTTCAGATAAATTCCCTTAACATTTATTTCGGCTCCCAATTTTTCTCTTTCAGGCATACGAAACATTACATTTCCTTCGATATCAAATTTACGGTTTAAAGTATATCTATAGCCGCCCATTAAAATATGAGTACGGTCTGATTTTAATATATTCTGACCAATTGAATATAATGCCGATCGCTGGTAAAGGTTCATCATACTGTATCCGGCATAATACTGAAAATTGGTATAGAAAATGCCCATGTCACCATTCATAATTATTTTGCTTCTATCGATATTTTCAATAATTGGGTCATATGTATCATAAAGTAAAGCATTTTCAAGATTTATCTTATCCTGATATACCGATAAAGACATTCCGAATGATAATTGTGCATCGCGTAAAGGAAGATGATATGAATATGAAGTACGAATACCTGATTTTGAAAATCGGGAGTGATAATCGGTAAATATTTGAGCCCCAAGTCCGACCCTTCCGCTTGGCCTGCGTCTGCGTAAGTATTTAAATCTTACTGAAAGTTTCTTCATAAATTTATTTGTCCGTAAAATTCTTGTTTCGGCACTTAATGAAACAAATCCTGGAGCTTCATTAATACCAAGCCAATTTTTACGCGAGGTAAGATTAAATGAGCTTATTCCTTCTGAGCCAGCAGTAGCTGGATTTAGCATATATTTATTAAATACATACTGACTGTATGGGGTATTTATCTGAGCTTTTATCTCTGATACCAGAAAGAAGAGTGATAAAACTAACAATATGTTTGTAAATATTCTCATTACACTTTTTAGTTGTGAACTTGTATTTATTAAATTTTATCGTATTATTGAAATAGTTCCTCTATATGGTGGTGTGTGATTTTCATCATTAAGTATTATTACATAATGATATGCATCCATTGGTAATAATTTTCCTTTATAAGTTCCGTCCCATGGTATGTAAGCGCCTTTGCATTCATATATCAAAGTTCCACGGCGGTCATATATTTTTACTATTGCATTTTTATATTTTTCAATACGTTTTATACGCCATACACGGTTGATATCATCATTACCGCCTGGAGTAAATACATTTGGTATTTCAATAGCATCGCGGCAAGCCAGTATTTTTACTGTATCATCTATTACACAAGCACTATCGTAATCGACAAAATGTACTGATAAATCAACAGGTTCCATGTCCATATCTATATATAATGTAGGTGTCTTATCGCCTGTTGACCATTCGTAATAACCTAAATCGCCCGGACTAAATATTGTATCTTTACAAAGCAAATATTCATCAGGGAGTTTAAGCACAGGCTTGTCAACAACTGTAATCCAAACAGTATCGCTCGATTGGCAACCATAAGATGTGGTATTTACCCAAACTTTACCGGTTTGATATACATAATAATATTTTCCTCTTGTTTCATTTGGTGTTCCGCTCATCCACTCGACATATTCAAAACCATCTGGTACTGCAAGACGATATGGCACTTTATCTGAACAAATACGTAATTCGTTTTTGCCATCGAGTAAAATTACCTTGCTAAATGGCTTAAAGCCGATATCAACTTCTACCCATTCGCCTTCGCAAAAACCACCTTCTGATATCTCTTTTACTCTTAACCTATAATTTACAATGTCCGAACGCTCATACCAATCGACAATAATTACACTATCTAATCGGTTGTAATCGGCACTGTTATAAGTACCACCTGTTATTTCCCATATGAATGTTGAGTTTTGCAAACTCGGATTAGTGTAATATCTTTTGCCTTTTTCGCCCGGACAAACAAGATCGTTTTGCGCCGGTACCTGGGCAAAAATAATTGTTGTATTAATTACTAATAATAAAGATAATATTTGCTTTTTGGTGCGCAAGTGCATTAATTTTTTGTATAGGCAACAGGTTAAACATTAATTATCCGAAAATTTTATTCAAAAATTGTGAGTTCTTATATCTCGTATATTTTAAACTGCAGAGTACCTCAATACTCTATATTTTTATAATAAGTACTCTGCAGTTATAATATATTCATTCTTCTATAGTATTAAGGTTTCCCAATACTATATCATCTTTCTTTTATAAGAACGACGTTTTTAACTAACTTTTATTAGTTAGGTATTACATAAATGTTTCCTGTTGTTGGAGCAGGTTTTACATAAAAAGTAAGAGTCTGAACAGGCGTAGTTGCATAAGTTAATGTATAAGGTGCTCCATAATTGGTATATGTTGTATAGTTTGCAGCTGCTTCCCAATAGTCCGATTTACGTGATACATCATCATTAATATTGGTTAAAGTTAATGTGTATCTTGTAATGTTATTATTTTGAACAGTAAAGGTATAATTATTGGTCAGTGTATAATGGCCGTTTACACCAGCATTGGTATAAGCAGTAAGAGCTGCCCATGTAAATGTTTCATTTCCTGGATTAAATGCATCATCAATATCCCAGTTTACATTTGCTCTTACATTTGAACCTGTTAAATTGTTATTATCAACATTTGCAATTACGGTGTTATCAGTACGTACCCTATCAATAGAAATATTCCAGTTAAGATTAAAACCATTGGTTACAGGAGCTCCTACCAGGTGCAATACTATATTAGCAGCCTGGTTGCCACATACAGCATCGCCTAATTCTAAATTGTCATCATCAGCATCTTCAAAAAACATTGCAGGTTGTTGAAATACTGCTATAATCATTGATGTAATATCACCTGCGCAGCCACCATACGATGCATTTGAAGTTTCGATAACTCTGATATAACGCACACCGGTTGTTGAAAAGCTAAGTACAGCAAGGTTATCGCCTAATGGTCCAATTCCGGCATCTTTGTAATTGTAGGTACGGATAACTTCATCAGGAGGATTTGTAGTAGCAGCAGGACGTGAAGCATCAGCAATAGTACTACCTAATGTAATAGTAGCACCTGCATCGGCACCTGTAAAGTCGCTGTTTGTCCATGATGTCCATGCCCAGCTTGATGTTAAACCAGTAGCAGCTTCGGTACCAAAATTATAATTTGCACTTAAAAAGGCAGCATCAGGCATAACTACGTAAGGCAGCATCTTGCCTACTGTAATAAAATTACGGCCTTCAGTACCGCTAATAGCAGTTTTAGTACCATCTCTTAAAGTTGTATAATCTTCATAATCAGAAGCAGGGGGAGTAACAGTATATTGCCCATAGCTCTGTGTAAACATTAAGATTAAAGCCAGTAATGAGGCTAATCTTGTAATCGTCATTTTTTTCATAATATTCATTTTTTAGTTAAACAATATATTTATTTATTTATTTATTTATTTCAACTTTATTTATCAGTTAATACGTCAAAAACCATTCAATTGTTATAGTTATTAATAAATTATATACCAAAATGGTGAAATTTTTCTTATCATTTCAAAAGCTTTTTTACGAAGCCCAAAAGTCCCGTTACGATTAGCCAGAATAACAACTGTAATTTTTTCGGGAGGCACTTTTAAAGCAATATTAGTATTATATAAGTCAGCTCCAACACAATAATAATAAGTGTTATAAACATTCATTTCATTAATCCATCCAAATCCATAATTAATATTTGGTTCGGATGCATTGGAAAGGCCGTCACGCTGAAATATTTTTTTATAATTTACTGTATCAATAATTTTATAATTATCAAGCGCTTTATCCCATTTGACATAATCAGTTAATGTTGTAAAAATTCCTTCGTTTCCGGTTTGATATTTAAAACCTGCATTTGTTTTAACATTTACTATTGTATCGTTTCGGAAAGAGAAAACAGGTATTGGAGGTTTTTTAAATTTTTTTGTTCGGTACACATACGAATTAGTCATTTTAAGAGGTTTAAAAATTTTTTTCTCGATAAAATCGGGATAGCTCATACCCGAAGCTTTTTCGATAATTTTAGACAAAACAACGTAATCGGAATTAGAAAGATTAAATTTTGTGCCCGGCTCAAATAATATGGAATCTTGTTTTTTTACAAAATCATATACATCATCGGCACTAAGTTGAGTAAATATTTTATAGCTGAAATGTTTTTTATAATCGGCAATACCCGATGTATGATTAAGTAAGTCATATATTTTAACTTTATTGAAACATGTGGGCAAATCGGTAAGATATTTTGAAATATAATCATGCAAATCGAGCTTTTTTTGTTGGTAAAGCATGAATACAGCCAAAGCTGTAAATTGTTTCGATAAATTTGAAAGATGATATATTGTATTATTATTTGCTTTAATATGATTAATAGTATCGGTGTATCCGTAGTTTTTAACTATGTAAACCGAATCTTTTTTAATTACAAGAACTCCGATATTAGGCGAATTTGTTTTGTTGAAATCTGAAAATAACGAATCAACAAAAGCCTCAGTTAATTGACCTTTTGTAATAAAAGGATAAATTAATAATGATAATATGAATAAAATTTTTTTCATTTGAATTTCTGACAATACATTTCAATATGTTCTTTAGCTTCTTGCATACCCATTTGGTAAGCTCTTTTCATATCGGCACAGCCTTTTTCAAAGTAATTGAGTGCAATGTAAGATATACCACGCTGGTAAAAAATTTCTTTTGATTTCATTCCAAGCTCAATAGCTTTAGTGTAATCGAGAATAGCTTCGGAATGTTTAACCATTTTACCAAACGAAACAGCACGACTGTAATAAGCATTGGCATAATTTGGATTAAGACTGATACATTTATCAAAGTCGGGTAAAGATTCTTGGTACTTTCCGATGATACCTTTGGTAACGCCACGTGCATAGTAATAATCGTAGCGTTTGTTGTTTATACTTATTGCTCGGGTATAGTCGGCAATGGCTTCGGCAAATTTTTGCAGGTGCATTTTGGAAATACCACGGCGGTAAATAGCACTGTCGTTACGGCTATTGCGTGAAATAAGCACTTCAAAATCTTTAACAGCTTCGTTATGACGATTAGTACGGGCAAGTGCTACGCCACGCTGATAATATGCATCGTTGTTTTTGTTATCGAGTTTAATTACGCTGGTTAAATCGTTAACAGCACCATCGTAGTCGCCAAGTAGATATTTAAAACGTCCGCGATTGTAAAAAGCTTTAATATTCGAGGGGTCGAGTGCAAGAATTTTGTCATAGTCTTTAATAGCACCGGCATAATCGTTTATGCTTGTTTTTGCTTCAACACGGTTAATAAGGGCTTCGAGGTTTTCGCCTGCAAGGGTTATGGCTTTGTTATAATCGGCAAGGGCTCCATCAAAATCGCTTAATGAGGCTTTTAATATACCACGGTTATAGTATGCTTTTGCAAAATTAT
>Ga0123519_10014699_pt1 | contig 11090 bp, 7 predicted proteins | sample YelNatPaOPRAMG02_FD_87396 | JGI IMG/M metagenome (GOLD analysis project Ga0123519, IMG submission 87396) | Hot spring microbial communities from Yellowstone National Park - Yellowstone National Park OP-RAMG-02 (version 2) | ecosystem: Environmental > Aquatic > Thermal springs > Hot (42-90C) ... | reverse complement strand
GTTGGGCCCGGTGATGTGCAGGTAGCCGAACACCTTGCGCTGGCCGGCCGGCGCCTGCAGGGTCTCATGTTGCTCCGCCGGCACCACCCGGGTCACGGCGAAGTAGCGGTAGGTCGCCCTGCCCTGCCGGTTCACGTGCGTCCGGGGAGCCGTCTCGACCAGCGCCGCCACCCGCGCGCCGTCCTGCAGCCGCTGGCGGCCCTGCAGCAGGCCGCGGCGCGGGTCGTAGCTCTGCCCGGCCCTGGTCAGCACGCAGGGCAGGTACGCGGGCACCAGGCCACAGCGCAACACGGGAGGCCTGCCCGAGCAGTCGACGGGAGCATCGTGGGTGCAGTCGAGGATCTCCAGCTCGCCACCGCCCTCTGCATCGAGGCCTATGACCCGTGCCGGCACAAAGCCCTCATCACGGGAGGCGCGGTACTCGAGCCGGGCCTCCCCGTCGGTCTCAAAGACGCCAAAGCACGAGTTGGTGGCCGCCTCGAACACCGAGCGGACCACACCCCGCAGCGTGGTTGCGGGGATGGCATCCTCGCCGCCGTATTGGAAGAAGCGGTAGGTGGCGTGTTTGCCGCCCGGCACCGTCTCGGTCTGCACCCCCTCCGAATCCGAGACGAACACCGGGGTGAGCGCCTCGACCTCGCAGGTGATGCGGCCGGTGCAGCCCAGGTAGCGGTCGTGGGGCGGCGGCGCCGCCCGGCCCAGCAGGCGCGCCTCGGCGGTCGTGCCGCCGGGCGCCTCCAGGTAGCGGACAAAGTTGTAGGGGTTCAGGAAGCGCAGGTTGGGGTGCCCCGGCTGCCGGCGCGCGGCCGGGCCGGGGTCACCGCGCACGGGCCCGCGCCTGTCATAGCGGCTTGTGCTCATTGGCTCCCTCCAGTGCGAGCAGCCAGACGAACTCGACCTGGCCGCCGGCCATGTAGCTGCGGTATCGCAGGCTCACCCGCTCTTGCCCGGCCAACCCGGGGTACACCAGGTCGGCCCGGGCCACCCGGTCATCGTACCAGCGCCCGTCGGCCCGCCACTTACCCCAGAGGAGCACGCGCTCGCTGTACTCGTGCAGGACCGGCCGCTCGCCAGCCGCCCAATAGTCCTCGGCCTGGAAGCCGGCGGGCGGCTGGGCGCCGGAAGGGCCGATGTAGCTCCAGCGCCACAGGGCACCGTCGCGGCGCAGGGCACTGTCGCGGCGCAGGGCCAGGTCCCCTCCCTCGCCAAACACCCGCCCCCGCTCCAGGAGGTCAAGGCGCTCGGGCCATTTCTCCCGGTCGAGGGTGATGCGGCTGGCGTGCTCCCACAGGCACCAGGGCATATCGGCCCGTGGCAGGCGCCAGGCCTTCAGGAACCGCTCCAAGGCATCGACGGCAATCGTGCCCCCCCAGATGGCCGGGCGGGCCCCGCCCGCGCTATGCGCCCGCCACAGGCGTTCCACTTGCTCCCGGAAATCGATGGTCTCAGCCATTGCCCTTCACCTCCGCCGGGTAGAGCGCCGCCGGGTCCCCCGGTGCCCCCCAGTACGTGTCGGCGGCCAGGCGCATCTCGTTGCGGCGGTCGAACGCCTGGGCCCGCCGGACAAACTCGCTGGCCCAGCTTGACCCCATTCGCTCCCAGGCGCCTGCGAGGCCGTCTCCTTCCCAAGCCCACGCCACGCTCCGATAGGCGCTGCCGGCTCGCTCGGCGCGCTCCAGCCGCGCCCTGTCCTCCTCGGGCAGGCCCAGCGCCGCGGCATCGTCGCCGTCCAGGGCACCCAGCTCCAGCTCTAATCCCGCGAGCTCGAAGGCGCCAAACCCTTTCGACTTGCCGAAGCCGACCGGCACCAGCCCATCCTTCAGGTCGCGCAGGACCAGGGCCAGCCAGCCCAGCTCCCAGGGCTCCGGGTTCTCGAGGAAGAGCCGCACGGCGAAAGTCGGCTGCCAGAGGACCACGGCATCGAACTTGGCCGAGTCCTTGCCGCCGCCGGTAAAGCGGTCCACGGCCAAAAAGTCCTGCACCTTGCGGGCGGCCCGGTCGGCGCCCAGGTAGCGTCCGTCCTCGACCCGCAGGCGGCTGCCCAGCCAGGTCGATCCGAAGAGCCGGCAGGCCAGGCACAGGTACTCGCCGGCCTCGGCCCGCTCGGCGATGCGGCGCTTCTTCTCCTCATCCTGGGCCTCCAGCAGAGCGGCACAGCTCGCCAGCGGCCGCCGGGTATCGGAAACCAGCGGGTCGCAGGCCGGGCAGCGCCTGAGGAACTCGCTATTGCCCTGGCCGTCGAGGGCCACGGTGGTGATGGTGCGCGCGATGCGCTCGGCCTGGGCGCGCAGCGGCCCGCGCAGCCCCGACCCAGGGAGGACGGGCTCGCCATCTATGCCATAGGTCTGGAGCACCGGCGCGTGGTCGAAACCGCTGATCCCCGCCATCGTCTGGTCGTTGGTCAGGAAGGGGCCGCGCCCGCGCAGGGTCAGGGTGGCCTGCGCCCAGGAGCGGGCCAGCAGCCGGGGCGGCACCTGGGTGATGGCGCTCACGGGCTGGACCCTCACGTCGCGCAGTTGATTGCCGAGCCAGCCGGGCTCCTGGGCGGCGGCAGGCCAGGAGTCGCCGGGCCCCGCCAGCCACCAATCGGCCCCAGCCCGCAGGAAGGCGTCCAGTTCGTCCGGGTCATCGAGGTCCCGCGACCAGACGGCCATATCCACCAGATCAAAGCCGCCGAGCCCGCGGGCCGTCCGTCCGCCCAGGGCGCCACGTCCGCCCACCCATTCCGCGAGCACTGCGGCCAGCAGGCGTTCCGCCTCGGGCTCGATATCCTCCCACTCGATGAGGAAGCTGAAGCGGCTGCCCGGCGGCAGCACCTCCTGGTCGAACTTGACCCGCTCGCGGCGCGCGGCCGTCTCGGTGGCACGGTCGATCCCCACACCGTCGCGGATCAGGGGCGCCGGCCCCCCGGCCCAACGGGCGTCGGCCACGAACACGGCGCTGGCCCGCCCTCCGGCCGTCTCATCGTCGCCAGGGTTGAGGGCGCCGAACAGGCGGCAGGCCAGGCAGTCGCAGGCCTGGGCCCCATCGACTCCCCTCAACGCCAGGCACACGCGTCTCCGGGCGTCGAGCCGCGGCGCCAGGCGGGTAGCCAGGGCCCGCAGGGGGCCGGCCAGGGCCGAGCCCGGGATGATCAGCTCCCCGGCGGCGCTGCGCCGCAGGAGCGAGTCGGTCTGCTCCGAGGCCTCGCCCGACCCCACGTGCAGGGCGGTGCGGGTCTCGATCGTGGCTGTGATGGCCCGGTGTTTCATCGTTGGCCCCCCTTCTCTTCGGCCAGGGCTGCCTGCGCAGCGACCCACTCGGCCAGGAGCCGGATCGCCTCGTGCCTCACCTGGGCCGGCGGCTCCTGGGATCTGTAGACCTCCCTCAGGTCCTGCTCGCATGCCTCCAGCAGCCGTGCCACCTGTTCCAGGCCGGCTTTGCCCTCCTCCTCGAAGTAGTTGGGCTTGGTCCGGCCAGGCAGGGGCACCTCCACCAGTTGCTCGGGCCGGCCCAACTGGAGCAGGCGCTGCCGGATCTCGGCCGTGGGCAGCCCGGCCAGGCTGTGCAGCCAGCGGGCCACGGCCGCGAAGGGCGGGCTCTGGCAGTCGCGCCCGGGCTTGCCCTCCAGCTTGCGCTGCCAGCCACTGAGGAAGCGGGCCTGGGGCCCATACAGGCCCTCAGCGGGCTGGGCTGCCAGCTGGAGGGAAACGGGCAGGGGAATGCGGTTCTCCACGAGGCCCTGCCAGTCCTGGTACACCGGGTGGTTGAAGGCGACCACGCCGAACCCTTCGTTGCGGCGCAGGCCGATGCCCTCGCGCTCTACCTTCTCGAGCAAAGTGAGGAGGTCCGCGGGCGTGCTGGCCAGGCGCAGGCTGACGCTCGAGCCCGCGGCCAGGGCCAGGTCGCGACTGCGCGGCAAACCCAGGTAGTCGTTGAAGCCATCCACCGGGCGCGTGGCGCAGAAGGCCTGGCCAACCTCGAGCCCGGGCAGCCCCAACTCCTGCCGCAGCACCTCGGGGCTGAACCCTGTCTGGCAGCGGCCCCAGGCATCCGTTAGGATGGTGTCGGTGAGGAGCGTCATGACCAGCGGCCCGGCCAGGCGGCCGTCCGTGAGCGGCACCCGCGCACCCAGCGGCTTTGCCACCCAGGGGCTGAGAGCGGTCTTGGCCAGCGGCCGGAAGTGCACGAGCGCCTGGCCGTGCCCCCGCCCCCGGGCCCGGCCCAGCCGCAGCGGCACCGGTTCTCCCTCGCCGGGCAAGCCTGCCATCTCGCACAGCGCTCGCCAGGCATCCTCGTTGGCGCAGGTCATCTCGCCCACAAAGTACTGGCCTGCCTCCAGGGCCAGGTAGCTGTAGAGCCCACCTTCGCGCCGCACCCGCTTGCTCTCGCGATCGATGCTGGGGTGCATCTCGACCTGAGCCAGCGGCCGGAATGCCTCCGGCCTGCTCTGCAGGGGCAGAAAGTCTTCCACTGCTGCCAGCTTGACCCGGGCGCCGTGGGGGGGCTGGCCGCAGGTCACGCATTCGGTCGGCCCTTCCCGGGTCAGGAACCAGTGCCCGTGCCCTTCGCCGGCGGCAAAGTCGGGGTAGATGGAGCAAGTCACGAGGTCCCGCGGCGCCATGATCGCCGGCAGAAGCCCGTTGCCCGAGATTCTGGCCGGCAGCAGGGTCGGAAAGCGCACGGCGTCGCGGAAGAAGAGCGACACGAAATCGTCATAGGCGCCCTGCCCCGGCTCCAGCTCGTACCTCTGCGCCACCCGCCGGGCCAGAGCGCCGCGCAGCGCCGAGCCGGGGATGAGCGGCCGGGCCTCGAACTGGTTCCCGGCCAGAGCGTGCTGGGCAATGAGCAGGGGCTCCCGCAGGTAGACCGTCACGGCCAGGCGGTAGGTATGTTCGTCAAGGGGCGCTTGCAGCCTGCGCTCCGTGCCCCTGGACAACGCCGGCCGCCTCTGCCAGCCCTCGGGCAGCCCCGCCAGCCAATCGCTTTTGAAGCGGTCGAGGATCGCCGTCTGCAACGACTCTCCCTCGGGCGGCAGCTCGCTCAGGCCTTTCTGCGCCACCAGGCTGATGACACAGCGCCCCCGGCCGCGCCGCCGCGAGGCGCCCAGGTGGCGCACCCGCCGCGCCGCTGCCACCAGCATCCCCACTTCGGCCACGGTGGGCGCCCCAGGAGCGTCGAAGGCGGCCGCGAAGCGAAAGGCGAGGCGGCCGTCACCCTCCTCGCGCAAGAAGAGTTTGGCCTCCTCAGCCCGCCGGGTGCGGGGATCGATGCGCACATGCGCTGCCGCGTGCGAGGTCTGCTGGGCAGCCGACCAGCGGTCCTTCAGCAACGCGCTCAGCCCCACCGGCCTGGCCTTGGAGAGCGTCCACCGCTTGGCGTGCGCCGGAGAGCCCAGGATGTAGCACACGGGGCAGGTGCCCTGGGCGGGGCCGTGCTGGCCGCAGTACTCGTCCTCCGTATCCGGATTGCCGGATTGCCGGCAGAGCCGCAGGCGGGCGAACAGGCTCGACCGGAGCAGCTCGTACATGCCATCAGCCAGCAACCCGTGCAGCGTCGTGCCCTCGATCATCGGGCAGCCGTCGACATCCCGCTTGAGCGCCGAGTCGACCCCGCCCAGCGCATAACCCGCTCCGATGTGATAGTCCGACTCCAGCCTGAGTTCAAATGTCAGCTCCACGCTCATCGCGACTCCTCCCCCCTGGTGTACGCCGCCGGGTCCTCGGCCAGCCGCCACGCATAGTCCCAGGCGTCCAGCAAGTCTGGCAGGCCGTGGGCCAGGTAGACCTCACCGTCGCGCTCCAGGGGCCGCCACTGCCCCAGTGCGGTCTGGCTCAGCTCTGGCAAGAGGGCTTTCAGCGTCTGTTCCTGGGCCGGGTCATAGCCGAGCTCGGCCAGCGCACCCTCCAGGGCACGCCTGGCCTCCATGCCTGCCTCCCCATGCCCGATGCGCCCCAGCAGGGCGTCGAGCCGCTTGTTCCAGTTGTCGAGCGGGCTACGGTCGCCGGCCAGGGAAGCCATCTGGGGGTGATCGCCGTAGAGTGCCTCGATCTGCGCCAGCCGCCCGGCGCGCACCCCACGCAGCGCAAGCCGCCACTTGAGCAGGGTGTCGAGGTCCACGCCCATCCCGGCTGCCTCCGGAGGCAGGGATGCCACTGCCCAGTAGGGCCGCATCGTGGCCTTGATCCGCTGAGTGCCGCTCGCCATCTCGGCGTCACCCAGCCGGTTGCTCTTGATCACGCGCCAGTTCACGCTCGACAGGCGGGCTCCGCGCCGGGCGGCCAGTTGCTTACCCAGGGCCTTCGCCTTGGCCATCAGCCGTAAGGCTTGGCGATGGGCCAGCGCATAGGGATAGGAAGCCTTGCAGATCACCACGCCCACGGCTGCCGTCGCCCCGGCTCCCGCAGGCGTCTCCAGCTTCTCGAACTCGAGGGCGAACTGCCGGGCGAAATCGAGCGCCCAGGGCGCCGGCAGGAGGGCGAACACATCATCTCCGGCCATGATCAGGGGCAGGACCGGCGAGAGATCCGCCCGATTCCGAGCCATACGGCTGGTCCAGCGCCAGAGCTGGACGGCAGGTGTCGCCAGGCTGCGCACCACTGCTTCGCGCAAGCGCGTCGAGAGTTGCCCGGCCGCCGCTGGGTCGCACCGGCTGAATTGCAGGCCCAGGTCATTGCCGTCGGCCACCAGGTACGCCACGTAGCCCTTGCCGTCGAACTGCTTCAGGGCCTCGGCGTCGGGCCATGAGAGGCGTGGCGGCAGGCCGGGCTGCTGCCTCCGCATCTCCTCCTCCAGGAGGCCAAGGAGCTGCCGGCGGTTTTGCTCGCGCTCGCTCGCCTTGGCCGCACAACTCGAGCAGAGATAGTTGGCATCCTGCGGGCGGTCGGGCCGGATGCCGGGAGCGTAACGGTCGGCCAGGGCCACGCCGCAGGAGGCGCAGAACGCCACCTGGGGCAGGTGCGGGATGGCCTCGGCCCCGCCGCGTGCCTCCTTCGCCCGGCGCAGGGCCCGGTCAGCCCGCTCCAGGAGCCCGGGGCTCTCTCCCGCCGCCCCCGCTGGCTCCCCCTGGGCCTCCACGTCGACCACGGCCACCGTCAGGTGCCCGCCCAGGGTGCGAGCGTAGGTCTCGGCCAGCAGCCGGCCGAATTCGTTGACCTGCGCCTCGGTTGCCGAATGGAAGATGATGCGGATGGCCCCGCCGGCGTTGATGACCACCTCGGGCTTGTGGGCCTGGAAGTGATCCAGGAGCGCCGGGGTCGCCTCGGCGCAGAACCGCTCCAGCAACTGGCTTCCCCCCACCACCTCCCGCAAGTGCGACGAGCGGAAGATCAGGTCTTGGATCTTGTCAGCCTCGGCCGCCAGCAGGTATTGCGCCATATTGCCTCCCTTCTCGCTCACCACCGCCGCCCCGTGTTGCGCGCGGCCAGACCAGCCGGTAGAGTCCGTTGCCGGCGTCGCACTTTTCCCCTACATGTATCAGGGAGCCCAAGAGGAGAAAGGGGAGAAAGGGGCGCAGATCGCCGCTGTACCGCGCGCGCCCCAGTAGCCCCCCGTAATCCAGATCGCGGCCCTGCCGCGTCGATGTGCGGCCCCATGGCACCCAGTGCGTATCGCACTCTGAGCGCACGCCAACTGCCGCCTCGTGCAGCGCCTCGCGGCTGTCCGTCCACACCCGGCCGCAGTGTACCCGATACAGCAGGGCGACGCGCTTTAGCAGGTTGTCGAGCAGGACGGGGAAGGCCGGTTCGGCCGCCAGGCCGTCGACGTACTCCTTCGCCGACGAACGGGTGCGTTGTGAGAGGGTGAGCCGCAGCGGGGTCACCAGCGAGAGGGTGACCTGTGTGGCCGACAACTGGCCAGCCAGTTCGGCCAGTTGGGAAAAGTCCACAGACCAGGTGTCTTCACTGGGTATCCAGTGGCCGTCGTCGAAGAGCGCCTTCGCCTGGCGCGTGGCCGGCTCGATTGCCTCGACCCGCTCCAGCTCGTAGCGGCCCCAGTCTTTGCCCAGGCCGAATGCTCCCTGGCTAGCATAGGCGGCGAAGAAGTAGGGCAGGTAGTCGATGGCCTTGCCCACGAGCGTCAGCCCAAAGGCCAGCCTGTCGCCCGGGGCATAGTCCGTCTTGCCGTCCAGCGGCGGCTCCAACACGTAGGGGCGCGGCATGTCTGCCGGCTGGGCGCCCAGTCTCTTGCTCGTACAGGTCTCAAAGAGGTACGCGTAGGGGCACGGGGCGTGGAGAACGCATTGCCGGCAGTGCATGTCGGTATTGCTACCATGCCAGCACACTCGTTTGAGCGAGTAGCCAAGCACACCCCGCAGCAGTGCCCCCTTGAACTTGGGCAGCTCCATTCTCTCGAGCACGCGCAGAGTGAAATGATATTCGGCTACCCGGAACCCTTCGAGCATGCCAGCCCCCAGATGCCTGCACCGGTGACCAGATCAGAGGATTCGTGCGATCTCCACGGTGAGATCGGCCGGAGTACGTCTGCATTTTAGCACAGTCCCGACATTGCAGTCAACGCCAACTCTATGGACCGAGAAGAGCGGCCGCGCCGTGGCGCCGGGGGGCGGACGGGCGTGTGCGAAAAAGCATCTCAAGTCGCTCACGGCGCCCGACCGCAGGTGCCTGGCAGCTAGGCGACACTCGAGTAGGACCCAAGCGTGAGTCCCCGTCTGGCTGCTTCGTCGGACAGTGGTGTATTCGCAACCCAGTAGGGCGGTGGCGGTCGGCCAAGCGCACGCCGCACCAGGCGCAAGAGGCGACCTGGGGCCTATGCGGGATACTTGCGCCACCGGTAGGCTATTCCTTCGCCTGGCACAGCGAGTTCCGCCGCGTCAAGCGTCACGCGGTACCACCTCAAGAATATCACCGCCGCCCAGCTTCTGGCAGGCCTCGAGTTCAGGCCTGCGAAGGCGGCCCTGCTTGAGCAAGCGGCCTCGGCGACCCGAAGGAGCCAAGGCGCGCCGAGGCAGCTCGTGGTCGACGCATTGCCTTCCCAGAACGCCCGCACAGCGCGCTCCATAGACACTCGCCGGAGCTGGCACCAAGTTGAGGAGAGAACCACACGTGCAGACTGTGGTGATCTGCCATGGTGCCGCCGGCCTCAAGTCATCATCCGCAATGAAGCAGCCTCTCGTTTCCAAGCCTGCTCTGGGCGGTTCATGCGGCTCGCTGTGCGGGTCGGTGCCCGCCGTCGAGGGCGGCAGCTGCTGGGCCGGGCGAGGATTCGGCCATGATGGCCGTACCAGAGTGCTTCCATCCGCTCGGCTGCTGCCTGTCGGCGGTGCGGGCCGATCACTGCTCAGTGCCGCCCTGCAGCAGCCATGGTGTGCTCAGTTCGCGTCCACGTCAGGCCCGCGTACGCCCAGGCCAGACGCGAAGGTTCAGGCCGCCGGTGCTACAGCTCCACCGCCTCCACCGGCAAACCTTTGCCGGTGCCGACCAGCCGCTCCTGCCGGCGGCTGGGCCGGCAACGAGGAACCCGTCGGCGCTCCGTAGGCCCCAGCGGATGACGGATCGCGCCTCTGGCACGGATCACATCCGCCCCTTGCCCCCTTCGCCCGCTCCCAACGGGCTACCATCGCCGCCGCTATCGATGCTCGTCAGCCACCTTTGATGCCGCGCGGCCCTGCCGCTCACCGCGGGCCCGCCTGCGGCGATAGGCTGCTCTGCCTTCCTCCGACAGCTTGGCCAAGTCGCTGCTGCTCGGATCGTCGGGCGCCAGGCACACCTCGGCTAGATTCTCGGGCGTCAGCGTCGGCCCGGCACTGATCTCGACAAACGCCCTCATACGCACCACACATCCACCATTCGACCGATCGACCGTGAAGACAAAGCCAAAGCGCGGGTTGAGGCCGGCCTCCCTGGCCACGTAGTAGTGGGCGCGCTCGTGGCGGGCGGTCTCCATGAGGTCGTCGTAGCGCAGGCCCAGGCCCAAGCCCACGCGCAGCAGGAACCCGGCAACTGGCCCGGGATAGTCGAGGGTGATCTTGTCTTTGACCGCGTCGGCCGGGAAGTGTTGCAGCATCTCCTCGCGGCTGATCTCGCCGCTGGAGAAGCGCGAGAGCAGGTAGTCCATCTCCGCCCAGCGGGCCAGGTACCGTTGATCATCGATGATCGGCTCGCGGGCCATGAGCTTGGCCAGCTCCACACGTGTCAACGGTCTCTTGCGCACCTGTTTGGCCGTCGTTCGTTTATGGCAAGCGCCCATGAACCTGCACATGGCGGAACAGCTCGGCCGGCGTCCGCCCTTCCAGCGCTCGGCGTGCCGCCCTGAAGCCGCCGCCGTAGATCGGATCCTCGTCCTGCTCGATTAGCGCGATGCGTCGGGCGGCCTCGGGCGTGCCTTGCTGCCACAGCCACAGGAACTCGGCCAGCCCGCACAGCCCTTCTTCGACAATTGGCCGCCCGCAACTGAAGCAGCGCGACACCTCGCCCTCGTGCCGGGCGCAGTAGGTATTGCCCCAGCCGCCGGCGATGTAGCTGCCCTTGACATACGCACCACACAGCGCGCAACGCACGCCGAAGAGCTTGTTGTAGCAGTCTTCGCAGTAGGCGTGACCTTCGCGCTCATAGTAGCTGCGGCGCTCAAGGGGCTGGCGACACCGGTGGCAGGTGAAATGCTCCGGGTGCCAGTGGCGGCCCAGCGCTATCGTATACTCTCCCGCGATCGGCCGGCCGCAGGCCGCGCACCGTGGCGCAAAGCGCTCGTGGTAACATGCCGTGTGGTAGGGCTGGCCGTCACGCTCGAAGAAGCTCTGCTCCTCGATGGCTCTCCCACAGCTCGCGCAGCGGAAGCAGTGCCGGTGCCAAGCGCGGCCGAGGGCCGTGACATACGAGCCGCGGATGGCTCTCCCACAGCCGGCGCACACCTCGCCATCACGCCCACCTGTCACGAGCACACCCTCCGAGCCTCTCTTCCACCCGTGCAGGCCGCCCTGAACGCCCGGCGCCCCAGCCCAGCTTTTCTCTCGGCTGCCCCCATCGACTCATGTTATTTTACACCAGTTGCGCGTGGCTGTACAGCGCGCCGCATCCTATCATCTAAAATGTCACCGAACGTGGTATGGTTCTCTCAAATGATAATATCACCGGAGGGAGCCATGCCCGAAC
>Ga0123519_10014696_pt1 | contig 11093 bp, 12 predicted proteins | sample YelNatPaOPRAMG02_FD_87396 | JGI IMG/M metagenome (GOLD analysis project Ga0123519, IMG submission 87396) | Hot spring microbial communities from Yellowstone National Park - Yellowstone National Park OP-RAMG-02 (version 2) | ecosystem: Environmental > Aquatic > Thermal springs > Hot (42-90C) ... | reverse complement strand
TGGGACGGGTCGCCGGTGAGAAAGCGGTGGGCTACAGCCTGGACTGCGCCGACATGTTCCGCGCCCTCCCCTACATCGCAGCGCTGAAGAGGGAAGAGTACGAATCCCGGTAGGGCGGGCCTGAGGGGAAAACACATGCGGTGCGGCGGCCTTCGGCCGCCGCACCGCATGTGGTTTACCTGGGGGATGGTTTGCTCAAGAACACCCTTCAGAACGGCTCCCAAAAACCGAACGGGTAGAATAGGCTATCCACCTGAAAACTTTTATACCTGCCACAATGCGCTCTGATAGACACTATATTATTGCCCATGAGAATTCCTAATTGGTTAAAGCAGACATCAAAGATGGTAGCCAATGACCGATCACCACGGGCTTGTGCTGTAATTACTGAATTATTGATCCACATACATCTCCGGCCATGCCTTTCAAGAGAAGCGATGACCACATCATAGCCTTGTCCCAATCGACAAAACGAGAGAACTCATCTACTGAGTAGAAACGATCACCCCAAGCTCAGTAACGCTATCTGATGTAACTGTTACGGTAACAGCACTGGTAGTCCCGGCCCGATAAACCGGAACATAGCTCTGTACATCCCACCACAGTATAAGTACGTACTCGCCAGGTAGCACATCCTCAAACAGGAACTCCCCTGTTTCCACATTTATCCACTGACCTTTTGGATTCTCATCTCTGTTAAAATAATAGACAGAGAAATCGCCGGTATCAGAAGTGAAGATATTTCCAAGATACAATTCTGTGATTTCCAATGGTAACGGAAAATTGTTAAGGACGAGAACACCGTGTACATTGCCCTTACCTGGTTCCGGATGAGGGACTTCCAACGTAGGAACAGAGATTACGGGCAACGGGCTGGAAGCAACTGAAGAAGTGAATACCGGCGTTATAACCTCAGCGCTTCTAGTGCATGCTGTTATCACCAAACCAAAAGATAAAAAGATTCCAGCTGCAGCCAATCTATATATTCGCATAATCACCCCCTTAAAAGGCACATGGCGGGTATGGTGCAAAGTGGTTGACACTTTTGTGACCGAGGGCCTTCATCACCCTTCTCCCCCTTTTATTCCCTCTTTCTTGGCCTACGCTAGGGGAGAGGAGGGGTAGTTGAGGAAGGGGTTTTGCGGCGGGCGGCAAAGCCGCCCGCCGCAAACCCCCTCTTCCCGCCCCCCTCCTCTCGCCCGCCGCCGAAGACGGGCGGGAAAGGGGATGGGACAGGGGGGTGAGGGCTCAGGTGGAATTTTAACGCCCGTAAAAAGTGTCAACCAATTTCCCCCTAACACCATAACAATGGAAAACAGAGAAAGCGGTCAGTTTATCCACTCGAGTTTAGACAAACCGGAAACCGATAGTGTGACTGCCCATATATGGGATTAACACGACGCTTATGCACCATATATGGGCGATCTGTCGTGAGCCGAGATCAATTTTGGCCTGCATGAGGTTCATTTGTCTAAACTCGAGTCCACATGAAACGGGAGGGAAAGCTAGCGCTTTCCCTCCCGCACTCAAAAGCGAAAAGGCGGAGTTTAGTAATTGATACCGATGTAACTGCCCAAGCTGTCCACATTCGCGGATACATAGGGGTTCCATGTGTTTACAATCGCCACAATATTCACACCAGCAGTGTTTGTTATCACCATTGTCCCATAAGCACCATCACCAATAGGAGCCCATTCCGAAAATGAGGTGCCAAAGTTGTAAAACATCCCTGGGCCTACTTCCCGCTGATAAGTATATGGGTTCCCATTTCCTGCTCCCGGTAGCGGCTTGAAACTCACGTACAATGTTGTGGTAACCGCACTGGTGTTTTGGATAATAACACCCTGTACCTTATTCCCACGCGCCCGCAGGATATAGGGCAAGGAGATATTGGGGGTTGCAGCGCTTGCGTTGATCATTGTATAGGATTGCTTGCGCCCTGGTGCTCCAAAGGAACCATAAGTATGATTAACGATGCCCAGTACTGGCACATTAGAATGTACTATCCCAGAACCCAAGAACCCGGCACCTGTTACTGAGCTGTGAAGCAGGTTCCACATTTGCCCTGGCCCTACCTCACGAGTTGTGGACACAACTACGGTTGATGTGCCAATCTGCCCCGTGAATGTCATCGTTACGGTAGCAGTGATAGGATTAGGATTCAACAACGCACTAGCCGTATCTTGGTTACTGCGTGCCCCTACCACAAATGGCATAAGCAGATCAGTGGATGGCTGGGCAACTCCCGAATAGTTGTACAAGATATTGGTTCCTACATCTAACGCGGTAGCAGCCACATTCTGGGTAGATGTAATAACTACCGATCCCATCCAGTTATCGCCGAGAGCTGTAACATCGCTATTCAGGTTCAGAATAGTACTAGCTCCTGGCTTCAGATTTTTGACAACCCGAGTATTCACTGGGCTGCTTTCATGGCCGATGAAATTAATGTATATATCCGCCTGAGCGCTACCTGCATTCTGCACACCTATTGTACTTGTGCGCCCACCACGATTACGCAAAGCAAATGGCAAGTAGCTACTTGTGGAAAGACTCCCAGCACCGAAACCCTCAGCGGAGCCCCAATATCCGGGGGTAGCAAAATTGTCCGTGGTATTTGCGATAGCTGCAATAGGCTGGTCAGAGGAAATAACTACGGAGCCAGACCACGAAGTACCCAAGAAATCTCCAGCCAAGTAGTTACCCAATTCGCCTGGATGGATGATTTGTGCAGGAGAAGTGTATACAAGATCACCCTCCTTAGTATACCACTGTACAACAACAGTAGCATCCTGATTGCCCAAGTTCTGCACAGCAAACGCTGTTGTGAAAGGGGCTTGTGCAAAAGCAGTATATGTAGGCACGAAAGCCAGCAATGAAGAGAGCAACAAGCTTGTTACAGCTATAACAGAGAGAATCTTCTTGGGTTTCATTTTTGACCTCCTGTTTGACCTTCTGGAATTTTGCTTTTATTCTAACAGAATTACCTTCTATGTCAATAACCCCTTTGGGTAACCTTTAGAGCACATCTTCCTGGGCCTAATTGCGCGAGATATTGCCAAGCCCATCAATACACAAGCACCTTCTATACTAGTATACCAAAACCGTGCGAGGATGGAGAACAAAGCACCCAGCGGACAAAGGCCAATTTCATTTATTATGAGGGTCAGAACGCCTTCTCTAAAACCCCACCCTCCCGGAATCAAGAAAACCAGGTATCCCAATGCTGAAGAGAAGCTAAAGGCTCCCCCGATTGTAAATCTTTCTATCCAACTGATAGGACAAACCGAAGTGAACAACCATCCGACAGCCTGCCCAATCAGTGTCCAAGTAAATAAGTAGAAAAACGGTAGCCAGCGCAATTGGTTGCCCGATATGCCTTCCAAGAGCTGCTTTGTCTTATTGCCCCATCCTTGATCGGAGCCAAGTCGCTTACGAGCAAAGCGTAAAAGAGGGGATACTGATAGCCACCATGATGCGTTTACTACTACAGCCATAAGAATAACCAACCATTTCCAATTCAAACAAAGATGAGTGCTCAGTGACAACCCCGCGTAGATGAATGCCTCCATCACATAAAGAACAAACTCCAATATTAGTGCAAAGGAAATTGTACTGTTATCCAGTCCTGTCCATCGGTTCTGTAGGAACCGTCCGCCGAAATACCAAAGGGTGCCTGCGGGGAGATATTTCGATACCTGCGCAATAAGCCAATTTGACATATCTTTTAGTATTGAGCTGCGGACTCCGATGGCTCGCAACACCAAATGCCACCCCAAGGCTCCATTCAGAAATGCAGCCACAAGCAAGATTACAGACAGAGTTAAAGGGCCAATCTTAAAATAGAGTGACTGTGTGGTTATTTCCTGCCATCCATACCAGGCCACCCGTCCTAATATTGTCAACGCTATGCCCCAAGCAAGAATAGTAAGTAGCACCTTTTGTTTGCGTATAAACGCCCCAAGACCATATTTCCAGAAAGGATAATTCATCGTCTTTTCCGTGAGCCAAGACAGGTGACGCAAACTGTGACAAATGCAGGCTTTTCAGATGGGTCTCGGAAAACAGCTCTTGACACCTGATACCTTTCGTTATTCCATATGCTCAGGAAGTCATCATTAGCCAAGTCTCCAAAATTTTCCCCTTCTCCATCGGCGAAGCAACATGGAAACACCAAGCCATCCCAAGTAACTGTAGCCCGTTGCCAAAGTTCTGGACAGACCTTCAAGTTGCCCCAAACCTTATTTGTACGCTGTCTATAGTCGTAGAAGCTAAATTTTGGATCAGTGGGTAACCATCTCTCAGCATCTTTGCTTTTAATATCAACGATCATTGGTGTGAAAATAACGTTATCCACACCAAGGTGTCGAACAATTTCTTTAATATGTTGCAGCTCGTGCTCATTGTGCCGCATAACGATCGTGCGGACCGTAATATATGGGGTAGCGCTTCTTAAATTGCGCTTGCACTCTATAATTGCTCGGAGATTCTCTAACACCGAATTGACATTTCCTCCAACACGATAAGTAGCATAAGTTTCTTGAGTAGCCCCATCGAGCGAAACGACCAAATAATCTAGACCTGATTTCACTAACTGTTCAGGCGTCAAGTTGCCTAAGCTATTCAAGTTCGTGCTGATTCTTGTGCCAATTCGGCGTTGATGAGCATATATTATCATGTCATAAATATCTGGATGTAAGAAGGGTTCACCTCGGTTGTATAGATCGATCCAATAAGCATAAGGGGCGATTTTGTCTATTAAAGATTTAAAGGTTGCGAGTGACATCATACCGCGAGTGCGTTCCGAACGTCCTTGCCAGCCAAAACAGAACGGACATCGCAGGTTGCAAGCATTTGTGGGTTCCACATAATAGCGAAAAGGGAATCCGTTGACAAAGACATCTCTACGTGCATATTGTATTTGCAATCGCGTCAAGTTAATGAGCTTGCGTAACGTGCTGTACCGAAGATAAATCCGCACTTCAATTAATAGGCGTTTGAATATCTCTCGCGGCCCGTTGATACGCAAATGCAACCAGAGTTCCCGAAGGTTCATTGATCTAATCCTCCGCCAATTTCTGTGCAACCAGTAGAAATCCCACTCCTTGGTGGCTGCGCAGGAAAAAGTTGTCTATAGAGAAGGCCAGGGCAGCCAAATGTGCGACTATGTCAACTAAGCCTTTGCGATTAGCCGATGACAAGGTGGATGCAGATCTCTTCAAGCCCTTTCTACGTTGATACCAAATATATGGACGAAATACGAACCGTTGATACAAACGAATCAAGGGGAACCCCCAATTCTCCACATCGAGCACCTGAAATCCGTTTGAAATGAAAAGTCTAGTCAGCTCCGCTTGGGTGTAACGCCGTTGATGGCCAGCGTATTCGTCACAGAAACTCCACATCTGGGGGTTAGCAGGTACCGTGACCACACAGACTCCACCAGGCTTCAGGACACGATAAAAGTTAGCTACAGCAGTTGCATCATCAGATAGATGTTCCAACACCTCACCACACATAATCGCGTCGAATGTATTACGACGGAAAGGAATACTCTCAACATTAGACTGAACAACGGTAACCCTACGACCTGCCGAGTTGGCCTTTTGTAGTAGCCATCTTAAACCGTCAATAGACTGTTCAAGTCCGACGACCTTAAATCCCTTTTCCATTAAGGCAAGCACTAGACTACCTGTACCGCAACCAGCATCCAAAACTGCTCCCTCAGTCACGTATTGTTGCAGGCAAGTAAGCATCAAGCGTTCACGATACGTGTGAACTGGCCCCTTGATTTCAGCACTTCCCCACCTAATCCGTGACAGTGCTTCGCCCATGATTTTTCAATACCCAAAAAGATGTTGTGCTATCCACTGCTTTACTGTTCGCATGCTTCTATAAGGTACCCCAAAACGCTTTGGTCGCCACAGACGATCGCACTCCTTACATAGGGGAATTCGGTCATAATGTCCATCTGCGAGGGAGGCTCTCAGATATTGAAGCATTGCTCCATTCCAGGCTTCCTTCAAGCTCATATCATTGATGTTGCCCAGGGCATAATCCCCCCACCAGTCTACACAACAAGGCACTATTGTCCCATCCCACAGCACGAAAAGGGCGTACCATGGAAATGTGCAAGGTGCATAAGACACTTTTTGAGATTCGACCACGCTGGCGACTTTTCCGCCATAATTGTGGAACGGTATTACGAGAAATTTATCTAGCCCCTTATAAGAAGCGAAAATATTACGCAACCTATATAATCCGCTCTTGGTTTCGGCAGTCTCAGGAGCAGGCTTGAGAACTTGAAGCACCGTATATGGCTTGCGGTATCCCTGCTTGCTTTTGATCTCTAGGAAACGCCGAATGTTCTCCAGCGTCTCTTCATAAGTTGCACCAACCCGGGTGCGCTCATAGAAATCTTTACTGTAGCCCTCAAAAGAGAGGCTAAGAAAATCCAGCCCTGACCTCAACAAGGCCTGTGAACGCTCTAGATCGAGAAGAGTGGCATTTGTGTGCAAGCGAGTACGAATGCCAGCGGCTTTCGCGTAGGCAATCATATCAAAGATATAAGGATTAAGCAACGGTTCTCCCCCTCCGAACAAATCCGCATCAAAAATAAAAGTTTGAGCCTCATCAATAACTCTCCGGAATAAATCAAAACTCATATGACCACGCTTACGTGAGCGGTATTGTTCCTGACCGTGTGGGCACATCACGCAACGTAGATTACATAACCCTGATGTCTCAATACCGATATAGATCGGCAAATAGGGTACAGAAACAGTGCGGATTTGATAATGGAAATAGATTGCCAGTAGTTGGTGCAAGTTTCCTAGTAGCGAGCGTTTCCGAGTCAATTCTCTTCACCTCTTACGCGCGAGCGCTCTCGCTGCAAGGTATTCCTGATCCAATACCCCCATGATGAGCACGTCGTGAAACTTACCACCAGAGAAATAGGCCTCGCGGCACCGTCCTTCCAATTGAAAATGACATCGGCGGTACAGCCTCATAGCGGGTTCGTTATCTGCTATAACTTTCAGATAAACCCGATGCAAATTCAGCTCACTAAATGCGTAATCCAGAAGCACCAAAGTCGCCTCTGTTGCATAGCCCTGTCTAAGATAAGCCTCTTCTCCAATCAACAGACGGCCAAATTCTGCATTGCGATTACGGAAGTCTATTTTCGTTAACCCTATTGTGCCTATTGCTGTATTGTTCTCTACCTCGATGATGAACAGCATCTCATCTTGTTTGTTCAGGTATGAGGCAAACCACTGCTCCTGTTGAGCCAAGGATATAGGACGGTAGCTAAACAACCCGGCCAACACGCGGGGTTGGTTACGCCAAGCCACAATCTTTGCCAAATCTGTCCGCTCTACTGGACGCAGGATTACTCGTTCCCCTCTTAGCAAATCTATCCTCCATCTCGAGTTTAGACAAATGAGCCCCATGCAGGCCAAAATGGATTTCGGCTCACGACAAATGGCCCATATGTGGTGCATAAGCGCCGTTTTAATCCCATATATGGGCAGTCACACCACCGGTTTCCGGTTTGTCTAAACTCGAGCTCCATCAAAAGCGCGAATAGTATCAATCACATAGGCAACGTCTGCTTCAGTAAGGCCAGGATGTAACGGTAAAGAAAGCAGCCTGCGCCACTCTCGTTCAGTTACAGGCAGTGGTAGGCGCCACCTCTCATAATAGTTGTGCAAGTGGATTGGGTAGTAATGGACTCCCGGAGCAATCCCATGGGCTTTCAGGTGGGCAATCATTTCATCGCGCTTGGAAAGCCTTATCGCGTAAATATGCCATGCACTTTTCACGTACCCACGCTCAATAGGTATCTGAATCCAAGGAATGTCACCAAGACCTTCGTTGTATAGCTCTACAATCCGACGTCTGCGGGCGTTTAGTTCTGGCAACCGCTTTAATTGCACCAATCCAATAGCAGCAGCTACATCATTCATATGACATTTATAACCCAATTCATTAATAGAGTACTGCCAGGCATATATTTCTCCTTCGCTAGTGCGCTTCCAAGTATCTTTGTCAATGCCCATCCAGCGTAACCGACGCAGACGCTTGTCCCACTCTGCATTGAAGAGAGTAATCATTCCTCCTTCCCCTGTAGTCAGGTTTTTTACTGCATGAAAACTGAAACAAGTCAACGGACTGAGTGTACCGATGGGACGCCCTTTATAGATAGCACCGCAAGCATGAGCAGCATCCTCTATAACCGTAATTCCTCTCTCATTTGCTATGGCCATTATATCATCCATATCGCACGGATGACCACCGTAGTGTACAGGAATAATCGCCTTAGTTCTGGAAGAGATCTTGTTAGCAATATCTTGTGGGTCAATGCACAGTGTGTCCGGCTGAACGTCCGCAAACACAGGAGTTGCCCCCACATATAATACGGCTGCAACTGTTGAGACAAACGTTAGAGACGGTACAATGACTTCGTCCCCTTGTCCCACTCCTGCTACAATTAATGCCAGATGCAAGGCGGCTGTTGCCGAGTTTACCCCCACAGCATATGGTACGCCAATGAATGCGGCAAACTCGCGTTCGAATTCGGCAGTTTTTGGTCCCAACCCGATCCACCCTGACCGCAATACCGCCGCCACTTCGGCGATCTCGGCGTCTTGGATATCGGGTTTGAATAATTGGATCATGTTTATTCTCCTATTTTAGGATATGACCATCTCTTCCAAATAGCGTCGGGCTAGGGCGCCAACTGCTAGTGGCGAAAAATACTGACAAAACATTTCATATCCATGTGTAGCGATTTTTTCCCGCAAGTTTACATCCTGCTTTAACTCGATGATGGCCTCAGCCAAAGCTCTCGGATTACCTCTCTCGCAGAAAAGAACGTGCTCGCGGTCTTTGAACACTTCGCCCATTGCTTCCGTATACCCAGTGATAACCGGCTTGCGCATTGCAAGAGCCTGCACAACTTTGTTAGGGATGCAACGGTCAGCCTTGCCTGAGATTCCAAAAATGCCAAGGCAGATATCTGCTTGAGATATAACTTGAGGCAGTTGGCTGAATTCCACCCATCTCAAAAAACGCACTTTCTGTAACCCCAATTCCTGTGTACGTTGCTGCACTTCATACCAAGTCGGACCGTAGCCTATAATCAGGAACCTTATCTCCGGATCGCTTTCTAATTGCTTGGCTGCCTCTACAATGGTCACAACTCCCTGAAGTGGTTGGTACTTCCCGTAAAAAAGCACCTCAAAGTGATTATCCAACCGTGTCTGTTCTCGCGGGTAGAATATCCTGTCGTCTACTCCAAATGGCATTCTTCGGAATTTGCTCCACGGACAATTTAGATACTCAGCAAAGAATTGATAATGGGTCTTGCTATCCAGCAATAAAGCATCAGGCATAGCATACAAGGTGCGTTCCATCCAGAGCATCAAGCATGCCATTGGAGACCCTGGATGGAAGTACTGCCGGTCAAGCACTAAAGTGTCATAGATTGACATCATAGGGTTAAAGATCAATTTGCTTTTCCAGACCCGCGCAATGCTCTTGGCTAATAGCAGATCCAAATAACCACTGAAACCCGTAATTATGACCGGATAGGAGGGCAAATGCACAACCCTTAGAAGGAGCTTCTTCATTGCTGCAATATAACGCGCAGACAACCCAACTAATGACCACAGGCCAAAGTAGCGAGCTTCTTTGACGGGAGTTTTCTCCCATAAAGCAACATGGCATTCGTGTACCTCTACGCCATGGCGGCGGAGTCCTTCAATGAGCACCCGGTTACCCGGGTAATTGCTGTCATAGGTACCAAAGAAACACACCCTGAGTTGTGAATCTTTCAACCCAATCCTCCCACAATCGGGTAAAAATGCACTGGGAAAACCCGGTGGCCATAGAGTTAGGCTTTGGACTCGCAGTTCTTCTAGCTCCGGAGGAAGCGGACATTATCTTGGGCGAAAATTGAGGAAGATTGAGGCTTTTCGGTTTTATTCAAAATAAACTGCACATGCCAAGTCAGAAACTCCCCTAACCAGGGCAGACGAGCGAAATTGATTGGGAAGAAACGAGTTGAGATATGCACGACCTCCAGCCCAGCCTCCTTAATCAGGCGTTGGGCCCTGCGGATGCTCAATGGATAGAGGCCCCAATCACCAAAACAAGTAGCAAAACCGTTTGCCTTATATCTGGATAAACGCAATGCCAGCCGTTCACCTAAAAGGTGATAGGGCTTGAACTGATGGCCACCGACTGGACTATAGAATGGAGGGAAACTCAAGTAAACATAACCTTCAGGAGCTAGTACTCGCCTAACCTCCGCGAGCAGGCGAGCTGGATCAGCAACATGCTCGATTAAACTGGCACAGAAGACTAAAGAGAAGCTACGGTCAGCGAAGGGAAGTTTTGTAGCATCTCCTTGCGTAAAGGCTGGCAGCGCGGTCTTGGGCCGTCTCAAGTCCAGTGAGATAACATGTGCTCCCGCTCGAGAGAGAACATAACTATATCCACCATGCCCACAACCCAGGTCAAGCACCATGGTGTTCTTTACGCAGATCCCGTGTACCCTCAAATAGTTGAGAACCAGGGAAGCTTGATATATTTGGAACTCCTGGTAATCAGAGTAACTATGAGAACGTTTACAAGCAAGACGTAACAGGGTAACCCATTCGCGAATCATTCCCTGCACACCAACTGTCCTAAGGAATGCTTATATTCTACTACGACCCCGCGCCCCTGTCAAATGCTGCCCCCCAGGCCCAGGGCTTATCAACGCTCTAACATTGTGGTAGAATAGGGGCCAAACGCTAGGGTAGGAGGTGGCAGCGATGGGAGACGAACAAAACCAGGGGAAAGGGTTGAGAACCTATCTGCAGGGTGTACCGGATCCCCGTCGCCGTCAGGGACGTATCTACCCCCTGGTGAGCATTCTGATGATGCTGATTTTAGCCGCCGTGAATGGGGAAAGGAGTCTACGAGGAATGTGGATATGGGCCCAGCAGCACTGGGAACAAATCCGTGGGAAGTTAGGGATGGAATGGCTGGCCCACCCTCCGGTCTACGGGACCCTATGGCGGGTGTTAGCTCTTTTAGAGATGGCC
>Ga0123519_10014695_pt1 | contig 11094 bp, 10 predicted proteins | sample YelNatPaOPRAMG02_FD_87396 | JGI IMG/M metagenome (GOLD analysis project Ga0123519, IMG submission 87396) | Hot spring microbial communities from Yellowstone National Park - Yellowstone National Park OP-RAMG-02 (version 2) | ecosystem: Environmental > Aquatic > Thermal springs > Hot (42-90C) ... | reverse complement strand
CTTTTATTTTTCTTTGCTTTTCTCACTTATTTGCTTTCTTTTACCCACTCTAATGGATCTACTGGTTTTCCACCCTGTCTTATTTCAAAATATAAAGAAGGATATCCAGACGAACCAGTATCTCCAACCTTACCAATTACATCATTTATACCTACTCTTTGCCCTACATCTACTAATATCTCAGAAAGATGACCATAAACGCCTATCACACCACTTCCATAGTCTATAAGTATAGTCTTACCATATCCTTTAAACCAATCAGCAAACAGGACTATCCCTTTAAATATTGAAATAACTACTTCACCCATCTCTGCAGATATCTCAATACCATTATTAAATACATAAATATTAAATTTAGAATGTTTACTTTTACCAAAATATGAAACTATTTTACCTTTAGTAGGAAGTGGCAATTTCCCTTTGTTCTTTATAATATCAGAATCAATCTCAACATCTATCTTTTTATCAAGTCCTTTTATAATCAATCCTAATTTATTTGACTGCTCCTTTAGTTCATTAATAGTCTGTTCATATAGCTCTTTTTGTTCTTTAATATTTTTTAAAAAAGATTCTTTCTTTGATTTTTCAGATAAAATTTCCTCTTCTTTATTCTGTACAAGATTTTTTAACTCACTATACCTCTTATATTTTTTTTCTAAATCAGATTTCTTTACTAATATAGATGCCCTTTGCTTTTGAACCTTCTCTCTTAATTCAACATCTTTATTTGCTATAAGTTTCAATAACTCGTATCTCTTTAAAAAATCCCTAAAATTTACTGCTAAAAAAAGTAACCTTAAATTTCTAAATTTCCCTTCTTTATAAATCTGTATTACTCTTAATTTTAAGTCATTTTCTATCATTTTTAAATTAGAAGTTGAAGAAGTAATATCTCTTTCCAAGTTAGAAATACTTGTCTTTAAATTAGCAAGTTTATTATTGTACACTTTTAATGAATTTCTTTTTTCATCCAATAACTTATCATATCTCTGTATCTGAAAAAGTAAATTCTTTTCTTCCTCGTATAATTTGTACTGCTCCTCAATCTTTTCCTTTATTTGCTCATTTATTCTTTTCATTTCTTGTTTTTTTTCATCAATATCAGTACTAGAATAAGCAAAATCTACTATTAAAATAACAGCACTAAGAATTAAAAAGGGAATATTATTAAATTTTAAACTTTTTCTCATTTTAAATAGTACTTAACTCTAAACAATAAACTACTTAAAAGTCCTAAAGTTACTCCTAACAATATCATAAATAAAACAAATTTGTAGTTTATCGATAACCATCTCCCTGACCACAGTATATTAAGTTCAGTATATACTACTTTTTCTAAAATATAAAGCAAAATTGTAGCAAAAATTGATGCCACTAAACATTCTATTACACATTCAATAACAACTATACCTTTAATAAACCACTTTGAAACTCCCGATAGATCCATAGCCTTCATATCTTCTTTTTTTACAAAGATATTCACCCTTATGGTATTAGATATAATTAAAATAGAACTTATTATTAAAATCAAAGATAAACCAAAAATTATACTCTTTATTGCATTTACAATACTAAGCAATTTTTCTGTCTCTTCCTTCTTATAATGAACTTCGGATACATTACTTATGGTTTTTAAAGATTCAACTAACTTTTCAAGTTTAGCAATGTTTTTATAATTCTTATTTATATTTACTATTATCGAATCTGGCAAAGGATTTACCTTTAATGTGGCAATATATTCCTTCAACTCATCAGTTTGTGAAAATTCTTTTAATGCCTCTTCTTTAGAAATAAACCTACAATTATCTATACCTGGTATAGCCTTTACCTCTATTAGAAGTTTATCTATCTCTTCTTTAGGAAGATTTTCTTTTAAAAATAAAGTAACCTCAACATTTTCCTTTATACTTTCTAAAAACAGATTTAGATTAAGCATTAATATTGCAAATATCCCTAATATTAGTAAATTAAAAGTTAAAACAGCAATAGTAGTAAAAGTTATAAACTTATGTTTTTTAAGTGAAAGTAAGGCTTCTCTTATCATAATTATTTAGACAAAACCCTCCTTAAAAAATATCCTGTATAAGAATTTTTTACCTTTATTACCTCTTCAGGAGTTCCCTCACAAACCAAATATCCACCTTTCTCTCCCCCTTCTGGTCCTAAATCAATAATATAATCTGCCGTTTTAATAACATCTAAATTATGTTCTATTACAACTATAGTATTTCCCATATCTCTTAATCTAAATAAAACATCTAAAAGTCTTTTTATATCATCAAAATGCAATCCTGTAGTTGGCTCATCTAAAATATAAAATGTCTTACCAGTAGACCTCTTACACAATTCTGCTGAAAGTTTAATTCTTTGTGCTTCACCACCTGAAAGTGTTGTTGCAGATTGCCCAAGTTGAATATATCCAAGTCCAACATCGTATAGGGTCTCTAAAATCCGTCTTATTTTGGGTATATTTGAAAAAAACTCTAAACTTGTAGATACAGTCATAGAAAGAACATCTGCAATATTTTTTCCTTTATATTTAACTTCTAAAGTTTCTTTATTATATCTTCTTCCCTTACAAACTTCGCAAGGAACATACACATCTGGCAAAAAATGCATCTCTATTTTTATTATCCCGTCACCTTCACATGCTTCGCATCTTCCACCTTTTACATTAAAACTAAATCTACCAGGAAGGTATCCTCTTGACTTTGCTTCTACAGTGGATGCAAATAATTCTCTAATATAAGTAAAAACACCTGTATAGGTTGCTGGATTAGAACGTGGAGTTCTACCTATTGGAGACTGATCTATATTTATCACTCTATCTATATTTTTCACCCCTTCAATCTTCTTATATCCAGGGGGCTTAATGCTGGTTAGATAAATCTCATGAATAAGAGCAGGATAAAGTGTTTCTTCTATCAAAGAACTCTTACCAGAGCCAGAAACACCAGTTACACATATAAAAGTTCCCAAAGGAAACTTCACATCAATATTTTTTAAGTTATTGGTAGTTACACCTTTTATTTCTAAAAAATTCCCATTCCCTTTTTTCCTTACTTTAGGAACAGGTATCTTTAAATCTCCTCTAAGATACTTACCAGTTAAAGACTCTCTACAATTAAGTACATCATTTATCTCTCCTGCGACAACAACATTTCCACCTTCTGCTCCTGCTCCAATACCTAAATCAACAAGATAATCAGCCGACCTCATTGTATTCTCATCATGTTCCACAACAACAACTGTATTACCTAAATCCCTTAAGGTTTTAAGAGTATTTAACAACTTTTCATTATCTCTCTGATGCAATCCTATACTTGGTTCATCCAATATATACAAAACTCCTACAAGAGACGAACCAATTTGAGTAGCAAGATGTATTCTTTGTGACTCTCCACCTGATAAAGTAGATGCTGACCTGTCAAGTGTTAAATAGCCTAATCCTACATTTATTAAAAATTCCAATCGTGATTTAATCTCCTTTAATATCTGGTTAGCTATAATAAATTCCCTTCCTGTTAATTTTAAATTATTAAAGAAATTCAAAGATTCTTCTATACTCATTTTTGTAATCTCATATATTGACTTACCTCCAACTTTTACAGATAAACTCTCCTGTTTTAATCTTGCACCTTTACAAACAGGACAAACCAAACTTCTCATATATTGTCCTATAACATCATTTCTAATATACTCTGAATCAGATTCCATAAATCTTCTCTTTAAATTCGGAATAACACCTTCAAATCTAGCATAGTAAGGAGAACTTGTTAAATACGAACCAAATTCAAATTTTATCTTCTCGTCTCCTGAACCGTATAGTATTATATCCTGTTCTTCTTTCTTTAAATTTTTAAAAGGAATATCAGTTCTAATATTAAAATGATCCGCTACTGACTTAAGCAAACTCTGATAGTAAATAGAAGTAGGTCCACTCCATGGTGCAATAGCACCTTTATCAATGCTTAAGTCCTTATTAGGGACAACCATGTCAACATCTATTTCTAATTTATGCCCTATACCACTACATTCAGGACAAGCACCGTATGGACTATTAAAAGAAAAGGATCTTGGAGTAAACTCTGCAATACTTATTCCACAATGCAAACATGCAAAATTCTCTGAAAAAATAATCTCTTCTGTTTCATCTTTTAAAACACAAACTACTCCTTCCCCTAATTTTAATGCAGTCTCAACAGAATTTGCTAACCTTTTTTTTATATCACTTCTTATAACAAGTCTATCTACTACAACCTCTATATTATGTTTTTTATTTTTATCTAATTTTATTTTTTCACTTAACTCATATATTTTACCATCTATTCTTACTCTAATATATCCCTCTTTCTTTATTTCATCTAATAATTTAACATACTCTCCTTTTCTCCCTCTTACAACAGGTGCTAAAATTTGTACTTTTGTCCCTTCTTTATAACTTAATATCTGTTCTATAATTTGCTGACTAGTCTGTCTTTCAATTTTTCTACCACATTTATAACAATAAGGAATACCAATTCTTGCAAATAGTAGTCTCAAATAATCATAAATTTCAGTTACTGTTCCTACTGTAGAACGAGGATTGTGGGTTGGTGCTTTTTGTTGAATAGCGATTGCAGGTGAGAGTCCTTCTATATAATCTACATCAGGCTTTTCCATCTGCCCTAAAAACTGTCTCGCATACGCAGATAATGATTCCACATATCTCCTTTGACCTTCCGCATAAAGAGTATCAAACGCTAATGAAGATTTACCAGAACCAGATAAACCAGTTATTACTATTAATTTATTCCTTGGAAGTTCTAAGTTAATATTCTTTAAGTTGTGCTCTCTTGCACCTTTTATAATAATTTTATCTTTTCCCATCTACAGTTATTTTTTTCTTTTTTCTTTCTTTACTTTATTTTAAGTCCCTATTTTCACTGGATCAATAATTCTTCTAAAAGTAGCAACAGCAGAAAGAGCAGCAAGATAACTGGTCTTAGGATTTGTAGGTGCTTGAACATTTTCTGTTCTAGTTACTATTCTCCCAAAATCTCCAATTATTTCTATTTCATGAACATTTACTTTTAAAGAAGGATCTGCTACTATTTTAACTTTGGTTTTTTCTAAACCAATACCAGCAAGACTTAAAGAAACTGCTACATTGATATTTGCTGGAAATCCTTTTATAGCTTCTATTGCATTACCTTCAAATATAAGTTTTTTTTCAGAAATTCCATCTAAATTTATCTTATGTTGAATAAGATATGGAGCTCCCTTTAAAGATATTGGTGGTTTTGAGGTAGTTAAACTTACAGAATAAACTTTACCTGCTGTAGCAGATTTTATACCATCAAGACCAGAAACTGCACCAGACGGAAGATATATACAAACATCTTTTTTCCTTGCTAAATCCAATAATTCAAGATGCTCAACTAACCCTCCAGTTGACATAATCATAATATCTTTACCCTCATTAAGAGATTTAGTCGCTACTTCATAAACTACATCCTTAACTGCACATTCTACAATCAAATCTGCCATTTTAACTGCAGAATCTATATCTGTAATTTTAGGAGTATCTTTGGACAATTTAACTAACTTCTCTGCTTTTTTCTTATCCAAATCAACAACTGCAACTAACTCTACTTCTTTTAAAGAGGATATTGCCTTAGCAATTTCAGTACCAATAAATCCACATCCTATTAAACTAATTTTTAATTTTTTCATAAATCACCTTCTTTATATTATTTTTATCATCAACAAATACTATTTTTGGTTCAAGCTTCTTAACTTCCTCATCATTAAATAATCCATAAGATATTATAATAACTTTATCTCCAATATTTCCTAATCTTGCAGCAGCTCCATTTAAACAAATTTCTCCCTTTCCGGATTTACCAGTAATTACATATGTTTCTAATCTTCCACCGGTATTAACATTTAACACTTGAACTCTCTCAAAAGGTAAGATATCACTTGCTTTCATTAATTTTTCGTCTATTGTTATACTTCCAATATAATTAACATTTGCATCTGTAACAGTAGCCATATGAATTTTAGATTTACACATATATCTAAACATATAACCTCCTAACATTTGTTTTTAAAAATCTAACAACTTTTCTTAAATCTTCTGGTGTATCAACAGGAATTGTATCATATGGTGTAACAACTGTTTTTATCTTATATCCATTTTCTAATGCTCTTAATTGCTCAAGTTTTTCTATTTTTTCTAACCTCGATTCTTTTAAATTAACAAACTTTAATAAAAAATCTTTTTTATAAACATATACACCTATATGTTTATAAAAAAAATCAAATTTATCTGTTCTTGCCAAAGAAGGAATTATTGACCTTGAAAAATATAATGCATATCCATTTTTATCTATTACAACTTTAACAATATTATTATCATATAGTAATTTCTTTTCTTTAACTTTGCATACAAGAGTAGCCATAGATACACTTTTATCTTCAAAGAACGGTGAAACTGCACTTCTAATCATTGCAGGTCTTATAAGTGGTTCATCACCTTGAACATTTACCACAACATCTGCTTTTACTTTCTTTACCACTTCTGCAATTCTATCAGTACCACTTTTATGTTTTCTACTAGTAAATACTGCCTTTCCACCAAATGAGTTAACCACATTATATACTCTAACATCGTCAGTAGCAATGAAAATCTCTTGAAGAATTTTACATCTTTTTACAGAATTCCAAACCCACCATATTAAAGGCTTGCCTAAAATATCTGCTAATACCTTTCCATAAAATCTCTCTGAACCAAATCTTGCTGGAATAACACCTATTACCTTCATATTAAAATTCTCCAAAAACCATTTTTATCTTCTATAGCAAAATTATACTAAAATACCTCTTAAACTAAAAGGACAAGCTTTTGTTATTTTAACATCAACAAAATCATTAATTGATTTTAAATCATTTGAACTACTAAAAAAGACCTCTTTATTCCCTTCAGTTCTACCAACAATAGTTTTTCCTTTTACTTTAGAATCTACTAAAACCCTTTGTACAGTTCCTACAAGCATTTGATTTAACTTTAATGCAATATCTTTTTGGATCTCATCAATAATTTTTGCTCTTTTCTCTTTTTCTTCTTTTTTTACACTATCTTCCAACTTAGCTGCAGTAGTCCCTTCTCTTACTGAATATTTAAAAGTAAATACAGAATCAAATTGTATCTCTCTGCATAACTCAACAGTCTCATTAAAATCTTCTTCAGTCTCTCCTGGAAATCCAACTATTATGTCAGAAGAGATACTAACATTTTTTATTTTCTCTCTAATCTCTCTTATCTTATCTTTAAAATAAGAAACAGTATATCCTCTGTTCATCAATTTTAGTATTCTATCTGATCCTGACTGAACAGGTAAATGAAAATATTTACATATCTTGTTTGACTTTGAAACTGTATCTATTAATCTTGTAGGAATATCTTTTGGATGTGAAGTTAAAAATCTTATCCAAAAATCTCCTTTTATCTCATCTATCCTCTTTAATAAATCAGTAAAATCTATATTCTCATATAAATCTTTTCCATAAGAATTAACATTCTGCCCTAAAAGACATATTTCTTTATATCCAGATTTAATCAAATTTTTTATCTCATTTAAAATATCATCTATTGGTCTACTTTGCTCCCTACCTCTTACATACGGAACGATACAATATGAACAAAAAGAGTTACAACCTTTAATAACTGTAACATATGCTTTTTTATCACTTTGTCGATATATATTAAAATCTATCTTCCAATCTTGTGTTATATCTCCTATAGCAACAATTGGACTTTCTCCATTTAATGCTCTTTCAACATATAAATTAATATTTCTTATATAGTTTGGGCCAATTATTAAATCTATATTTGGAATCTTTTTTAAAAATCTTTCTTTCTCTGATTCGGCTAAACAACCACATACCCCAAGTATTTTTATTTTTCTTTCTTTTTTTAGTCTACTAAGATCCCTTAGGTTTGAATATGCTCTTTCTGCGGCATGCGCTCTTACACTGCAGGTATTTACTAAAACAATATCTGCATCATCAAGAAAAATGGTATTTGAAAATCCAGCATTATTTAAAATACCACATATAAGTTCTGAATCGTATTTATTCATCTGACATCCAAAAGTTTTAATGAAAACCTTATGTTCCATTTTCCATCACTATTCTTACTTTAATATATCTAGGGTAAACAATCAGACTTTAAACTGTCTCTCTTAGAATTCCGGATAAAAATAGAGGAATGTTATTATTATCTCTTTGAGAACTGAAATCTTTTCCTTGCACCAGGTCTTCCGTATTTCTTTCTCTCAACCATTCGAGGGTCTCTTGTAAGTAAGCTATTTTTTGCAAGTAATGGTCTATAATCACTATTTATTAAAACCAAAGATCTTGCTATCCCCAATCTTAAAGCATCTGCTTGTGAAGAAATTCCTCCACCAGAAACAAACGCTCTTATATCAAATTTATCAGATACTCCCAATACCTCTAAAGGTTTTTTTATAAGAACCTGGTGAGCTAACCTTGTGAAATACTTTTTCATATCAACACCATTAACACTTATTTTACCTTTACCCTCTTTAATTATAACCTTTGCTACAGCAGTCTTTCTCCTACCGACTGCAATGAAATTTTTAGTCTTTTCTTTTACTTCAGTTCCTTCCAATCTTCCTCCTTTCAAAACTTAAATATTAATAACTTCTATATTTTTCACATTACTATGAGGATGAACTTCTCCTCTATACACTTTTAGTTTTTTTAACATTTTATCGCCCAACTTAGTTTTTGGGAGCATTCCTCTTACAGCTAATTTTAAAGCTCTCTCTGGATTCTTTGCAATTAAAACCTTGTAAGGAGTAAATCTATGACCTCCTGGATATCCAGAATGAGTATAGTCCATTTTCTGTTCTAACTTTTTTCCAGTTAACTTAATCTTATCAACATTTATTGCAATTACATAATCTCCTGTATCTATATTTGGAGTATAAATAGGTTTATTCTTACCCATAAGTATCACTGCTATTTTAGTAGCAACTCTACATAAAATTTTATCTTTTACATCTATCAAGTACCATTTCCTGATTACATCTTTTGGTTTTGCATAATATGTCTTCATTTAAATCTGCCTCCTTGGGTCTTAATTAAGAAAAAATTATACTACCTTTACCCATCTTTTTAATTTATAACTCTTCAATACTGCTTCACAAATCAATACTTCATAATGTCCATCACTGAATGTTGGAAAATCACATTTAGCTTTCCTATCTAATATGTATTCATAATATTTTCTAAAGAAATTCTTAATACCATCAGGATAACCTTCAGGATGACCTCCAGGATAATGAACATAAGACTTAGCCTCATTGTGGAGCAACGAAGGATCTTTCACTAAAATATTATTTGGCTTATCTCTAAATCCAAACCAAACTTCTTCCGGCTTCTCCTGATCCCATACTATTGATGAATAACTACCATCTATTTCAAAATATAATCTATTCTTTCTGCCAGGACTAACCTGAGATACTGTAAACACACCTCTTGCACCATTATTAAATTTTATAAAAACTGAAGCATAATCTTCTGTTGTAACCTTCATCTGAACATAATCAGATGGTTTAAGGTGTTCAAAAGTTTCCACTGCCTTCTTTGGTTTTTTCCTAATAGGAATTATAGTTGACATATCTGCCATAACTTCTACTATCTTTAACCCTGTCACATGTTGAACCAAATCGCACCAATGAGATCCTATATCAGCAACCGCACGAGATTTTCCTCCAATTTTAGGCTCTAATCTCCAATTATAATCCGTATCAAATAAAAGCCAATCTTGAAGATATGAGCCATGAACTAGTTTAACTTCTCCAATTTCTTTATTCTTTATTATATTTTTAATATGTTGTATTATTGGATAAAATCTATAATTAAAATTTATTCCATTTACTACTCCTGCTTTTTTTGCCAATCTCACTAGTTCAGAAGATTCTGCCGAATTCATAGCCAGTGGTTTTTCAGATATAATATGCTTACCAGCAAGTATTATATCCTTATTTATCTTGAAATGCATAAAATTAGGTGTACAGTTATGAACCACTTCTATAGTAGGGTCTTTTAGTAATTCTCTATAATCACCATAAAATTTTTCTATGTTGAATAAATTAGCTTTCTTTTTAGCCAATTCAATATTACTTTCTGCAAGAGCAACAACATCAACAAAGCCGAGCCTTCTTAATCCTTCAATATGTATAGGCCCAACAAATCCAGAACCAATAACTCCCACTTTAATCTTGCGCATTCTACTCCCTCCTCTCTATTATTTATTATATAAACTCACAAAAAACTTCATTTGATAAAAACAACCCTTTTTTAGTCAATCTAACATAACCTTTAACTTCTTCTATTAAATTTAAACTTTTTAACTTCTGGAGTTTTTCCCAAAACAACTCGTAAAAATCTACCCCAAATCTTTTATACCAATTTAAAACATTTATCCCTTCTAATAACCTTAATCCTAAAAAAATTGTTTCTTTAATTTCTGCATCTTTATCTATAAACTCCTTATATAATATAGCAGAATTTTTATTTAATATCAACTCTATATATTTTTTAAAATGCTTTTCATTTTCATATCTATACCCATTAAATTTTGAACAAGCACCTGCTCCAATTCCTATATACTCATCATTAGTCCAATATATCTTATTATGAATACATTCGTAACCAGGTATTGCAAAATTAGAAATCTCATAATGTGAATAATTATCTTTTAATAAGTCTATTATCAAATAATACATTGCTGCTTCGTCAACATCACAAACTTGCGTTAAATTTCCTTCTTTTAACTCGTTATAAAAAGCAGTACCTTCTTCAATGCTCAAATTATATGCAGATATATGTTCTGGCATTAAATTTTTAATCCTTTTTATATCTTCTTTCACATCAAAAATAGTTTGACCTGGTATTCCAAATATTACATCTATATTTATATTATTAAATTTAATCTTCCTTGCTAAGTTATAATTTTTTAAAAAATCTGAATATGTATGAACTCTACCTAATAACTTTAAGTATTTATCATTTGTAGAT
>Ga0123519_10014694_pt1 | contig 11095 bp, 11 predicted proteins | sample YelNatPaOPRAMG02_FD_87396 | JGI IMG/M metagenome (GOLD analysis project Ga0123519, IMG submission 87396) | Hot spring microbial communities from Yellowstone National Park - Yellowstone National Park OP-RAMG-02 (version 2) | ecosystem: Environmental > Aquatic > Thermal springs > Hot (42-90C) ... | reverse complement strand
TGCTGTATGCAGTGTTTACATACCAGAATCGTAAGTGGGATGCTGCCTATCTGCCAAAAAAATTTACACACAACACTTGACGCTACCAACGCGAGAGTCTTTTGCACACTGCGGGAGATGTATGGTATAATAAGCCTGTTGGCGGGGCGTGGCTCAGCTTGGTAGAGCGCTCGGTTCGGGACTGAGAGGTCGGCGGTTCAAATCCGCCCGCCCCGACCAAGGGCCTTTCGAACGTGAGAAGACGGTCGAAAGGCCCTTTTGCATGCTGTTTACTGCCAATTCATGTGTACCGAAATAGGCGTTGGTTGTGTTATTCAAGAGGTTTTAAGGTCTGTGCCGATGGGAATCCTGCTCTTGACACTATAAGAGACGAAGCATCGGATGGGGTGACTTTGTTTCGGCGTTCATGAGGAGGTGGTCTCGATGCCTGTAGATCCTGTTTGCGGTATGGTGGTTCCAGAAGAGCATGCAGCCGTGTGCACGGATTATCGCGGAAAACATTATTGCTTTTGCAGCGAGGAGTGCAAGGAAGAATTTGACACAGATCCTGAGATGTATGTAGCTGAAGACGTCGAAGAATACGAAGAAGAAGCGTTTTAGAGCGCATCGTGTTCGCGCCCCAGTTGCTTTTTATGCTGCGGAACTTGAGTTTAATCTCACCTAGCAACTATGTGTGGAAAAAGCTCCGCAGTAGGTAAATGGCGACTGGGGCGCTTTTTGTTTGTCTTGTATCCTGCTCCGTTTGTAGAAGGTGTACTCGATCAACACGCCCAATACATGTTTAGAGTCAATTGATGGGTCTGTTAGCCCTCAAACCCAGGAGGTAATAGCCTTGCTCATAGTTGGAGAGCGCATCAACACCAGCAGAAAAGTAAAAGGCGAACCTGTAATTGAAAATGCGGTTATCAATCGTGACGCAGAGTTTATCAAAGACATGGCCCGAAAGCAGTTTGAAGCCGGAGCCACCTACATCGATATCAACTGTGGCACGCTGACTACAGGAGAACCTGAAGCCCTGGAGTGGCTTACACGCGTTGTTATGGAAGCAGTCGATGCTCCGATTTCGTTTGATACTCCCAATCCCGTTGCTTTAGATCGTGCTTTGAAGGCCTACGATCCTGCTAAGGGGCAACCCATGATCAACTCTATAACTGCTGAGTCCGAGCGCTACTCAAACGTGCTCCCGCTTGTGCTCGAATACAAGGCAAAAGTAATTGCGCTTGCAATGGACGACTCAGGCATCCAGCAAGATCCCGACAAACGTCATGCCGTTGCAAAAACGTTGATCGAGAATCTTACGAGCGCAGGCGTTCCACTTCACGACATCTATGTTGATCCGCTTACTTTTCCTATAGGCACCGGCAGTGATGTCGCGCTTGCGATGTTCGACATTATCAGAAAGGTAAAGGCCGAGTATCCGGGGGTCAACACCATTGCAGGACTCTCGAACATTTCACACGGCATGCCTGCCAGAAAGATCCTGAACCAAGCAGTAACGGTTTTGGCGATGGAATGCGGTTTGGATGCCGGAATCATCGATCCCAACGATCGGCATCTAATGGCACTGATATATGCTACCGAAGCGCTTTTGGGTAAGGATGAGTTCTGCATGAACTACATCGCGAAGTCACGCGAGGGGTTGTTCGAAGGACTGTAGTATTGTTTCCCCTTGCGGCTGGTTTTTCTGGGTGATAGAGCAGAAGCTGTTGCGAGAAGCAGTCGCAACAGCTTCGTGTTGTACCACACTCGGTTGCCCGATCCGTTGCGTGGTATATTACAAATAGATAACGAGGAACATGCCCGCACGTATTGCGTCTAACACTAATAGTCGAAGGAAATCAAACAGGAGGACGGAAGGAGGATGAAGCCCGGAACGTTGCTTAGCAATATAGCAGCGATGCTTCTGGCGGTGTATGTAGGCTTTGCTGTCCTAACACCGTCGTGTTTTGCCGTGCCTCAGAAAGTCGGGGATACGATTACCGATGTTGTAGTCGGACGCAATACAAAAGGCCCTTACACTCTTTCTTACGTAGATTTTGATCCTGGAAGCGTAAGGGTTGTCCTCAACGGTCGCACGCTCAAAAAGGGCGAAGACTACAATGTCGATGCGGGTAAAGGGCTAATTTCCTTCAATGCTGTTGTGCTCAATGACGTTCTTGTCAGCGTTTCCTATAACTTGATTCCGGGCAAGTCGAAGCAGAACGCTGGCACAGTTAACGTACCAGTGATTCTCAACGTTTTTCAAAGAAAAGATGCGAATGTTCAGGTTACCGGACTCTATGCTCAGGACGATCCGAGAAATCCCGATGCAACTAAGACAATTGTCGGGCTCGGTGGCGAGAAGACTTGGGCACAGACCAAGATAGGTACGCAGTTCTTCGTAAGTCAGCGCAACGATCCTAAAGAAGATGCGCAGACCGGCGGTACCTGGGAGCGATCGGCATTCAAAGTATCGTCCGAAACCGACACGGGCAAGGTTCGTCTGACGGCTTCGATGCTGCACGCGGGAAGTGAGTTCGCGGGAGGAAAAGAGACTGGACTTGGTGTGGGTAAAGAAGTGATGAGTCTTGCCCTGAGCACCAGTCCGATCAAGAGTGTCCGGTTTACTGCCGGGATGCAGCAGACTGAAGATACTGCGGGGGCATCCAAAGGCAATCGTTCGACAATTCAAGAACAGAACTTGGTTGTGACTCCCAACGATGCAACCACGGTTTCCCTTGTTCATAGGACAACGGAGACTTCTACTGCAGCCGGTTCTGGAAATACAGTCGATTCAAGCGCTGTTAGGATAGATCAGAAACTCGCCGGAAATACGAACGCTACAGTAAGCTTCGAAAATGCTTCCATCGAAACCGGTTCTGCGACAGATCGGGTGCGGACGACCCAGGCAAACATTTCGACCGCGCCGATTAAGCAGGTGAGTGTGGATGCAAGCCTTACCCAGAGGGATTCCGAACTTCTTGGACAGGAGACTCAGCAGAATGTGGGAGTGACCATCAAGCCGGTAGATCAGGTGACCGTGACCGTGGCTCATTCGGCAGTTGAGAACGCTTCCGGAGAGAAGACCAAGACCGACATCAGCTTGAAGGCCAGCCCGCTCAGGAATACGGAACTAACGGGCAACGTGGCGTTGAGAACAAATAACGCTGAGGAACGCTTCCAGCATGACTTGAGACTTACCACGAAACCTGTAGAGTTCGTGAAGTTTACGGCTGGGTTCACTCAGAGCGGGGTAAACGAAAACGACAACGTTACGAAGAGTGCGTCTCTGGAGCTTACGCCCTTTGCGCATACGCAGATCAGCGCTGGTTATATCTACGCAGAAGACGGATCGCGTATTATGACTGTTCGCGACTACGCTGCCGTCAGCAAGCCGTGGCGCTTCGTTACGTTTAGCGGCAAATTGCGCGATAGAGAAGCCAGAAATGATGAAGCGGTCGATACTAAAGCGGTACAGGTGGCTTTGTCTCCGTTTGACAGATTTGTGCTGACGGGAGCTTACCAGTCTAACCCGGAGGATACAAGGGGTCTGGTGCAGCTCTACAATGCTACAAATCTGGGGCTCAGAGTGCGCTTGGGCACGGTGGGTTTGACGACGGATTATTGCTCAAAAGAAGAGTATACGTTCAATAGACTATCGGACGAGCGAAGGTTTGGACTCGATGTTCCAGTATTCCGTAACGGTAAGCTCACGACCGGTGTCAAGCTCGCGCGATTCCTGGACGGGTCAGAGCTGGCTACCCGGACATACTCGCTGGGCTACACGCATAACGTTGGATCCACATTCAACTTATCGTTGACAGGTTACTTCACAGACTATCGGCAGAATAAAGTAACTCTGCCGGAGAAATCCGAATATAGTGCGGAAGCAAGTCTTGGCATCAAGTTCTGATCGATATTTAAGTCTTGCGATTTTCGGCCAGTAGCTCTGCTGCAAAAATTTAAAGCAATGTGTCTCCGCTCGTAGAGATGTCCTGCGATAGTTGCAAATGGCGCCAAAGACGCCTTTAACATTTCAAATCAAAGGGGGTTATTATAAATGCCTCAGACCGAGATCGAACCCGTGCAAGGCGGGTGTCAACATATGCGAGCACGCTTCAAGCTTCAAACCTCGCATAGGTCGCCGTTTCCGGAGAAAAGATTTATGCGCTACGAGTGCGAGAGAGGTCACCGGATCGAAGATGCAAGCGAAGAGGATCTCCAGAAGTGCCTAAACCAAAAAATCGGATGTTGGAAAGAGACCTGAGTAAGCAATCTCGACACCTTCCCATATTCGTAGCAGGCATCCTGAATAAATGTCGAATGCGTGTCTAGAAGAGAATCGGACGCTGCTGGGTTTGAAGTTGCGCAGCGTCCGATTGCTCTAAGTTACAGGGCGGACGGCAGTCTGCTCGCTTTGCTCGGCTTCAACGTGAGAGTTTTGAGTGATTGGACGTAAAGCGGGAATTTCACTCGCTCTTTCGGAGGAGGGAGCCGCAATCAGCAGTCTCTCGTTCACAGTTTCATCGTCCGATATGGAATAGCCTCCACTCATAATGCAGTCGGTGACTACAGCGTTTCTACCGACGCAGGATCTGCTTCCTATAACACTGCGCGATATCCTTGCACCTTCATCGATGAGAGCTTCGGCTCCAACAACAGTGTGACTTCCCAGGCTTACACCGCGACGAACCACGGCTCCCGGTCCTAAGAAGATGGGTGCCGAGATCTCCACTGAGCTGTGCAAGTCGACGCGTTCGCCAATCCATATACCTTGGCCAATGTGCGCCGCAGGCAAATCAATTTTTAACTTGCCTTCCAGTGCGTCGAAGTGGACCTTGCGATAGTGGTTGATGTTCCCAATATCACACCAATATCCCGGAATCGGAAAACCATAAACCGGTTCGCTGTTGTTGAGCATTCTAGGGAAAAGGTCGCGCCCGAAGTCGAACGGCCAATTGTAAGGAATGCAGCTAAGAACTTCAGGCTCGAGAATGTAGATGCCTGTACTAACGGTATTGCCGAATATCTCTGAAGATTTGGGTTTTTCAAGAAATCGCGTTAATCTACCGTTCGGTTCACACCGAACCATACCAAACTGGGTGGGATCGTCCACATCGCAAAGCATAATCGTCGCGATCGCAGAGGCCGAACGGTGTTTGTGGAGTGCTTCAGTCAGATCGAAATCAGTGACTACATCTCCCGAAATGACTACAAAGGTACCGTCTATCATGTCTTGAATCAACTTGACACCGCCTGCGGTACCGTAAGGATCGGTCTCGACGGAATAGCGTATTTTCACGCCTAGAGACGAGCCATCGCCGAAATACTCGACCACTTCTCCCGCCAGGTGTGATAGGGTGACTATTACATCCGTAATTCCGTGCTTAGTCAACAGGTTGATGGTATGCTCCATCACCGGGCGATCGAATAGCGGGACCATTGGTTTGGGGACGTTTGCGGTTAAGGGACGTAATCGCGTCCCCACGCCGCCGGCCATGATTACAGCCTGCATATGGTACGCGCCTCCTTAGTTTTGCTGTCTACGATTATCGGCACGTTTCCTGCTCGGCCTTCATGTTCCGGCAAAAAATAAAATGCTGTTTAAGCAGAGGAACTTAGCCCGTCTGCCTAAACAGCACTGTCTAGAGTATATATCTGCTCAGGTCTTCGTCCTTCACAATATCCGATAGTTTGTCGCGGACGTAGTTGGCATCGATGACGACGTGCTTGCTCTCGATATCCGGAGCCTGGAACGACACGTCTTCCAACAAGCGTTCCATAATGGTATGCAGACGTCTCGCTCCGATGTTTTCCATGGTTGTGTTGACTTCAGCAGCGATCTTTGCAATCTCGCGGATACCGTCGTCTGTAAATTCGACCTCGACACCTTCACACTCAAGGAGCGCCGTATATTGTTTGACAAGCGCATTCTTTGGTTCGGTTAGGATCCTCACAAAGTCTGCCTCGGTGAGGCTATCTAGTTCGACGCGAATGGGCAGGCGACCTTGAAGCTCAGGAATGAGGTCCGACGGTTTGGAGACGTGAAATGCTCCTGCTGCGACGAATAGGATGTGCTGCGTAGAGACGGGGCCGTATTTGGTCATCACCGTAGTGCCTTCAATGATAGGGAGAATATCCCGCTGCACGCCTTCGCGGCTGACCTGCGGTCCGCCCTCTCTCTCCCGGCCGGCTATCTTGTCCATCTCATCCACAAAAATGATGCCGTCTTGCTCTGCTCTCTCGATTGCTTCGCGGACGATTGCATCTTGATCAATCATCGCTCTGGCTTCTTCGTCGGCGAGGATGCTCTTTGCCTCGGCTACTGTAACTCGCTTACGCTTCCGACGCTTAGGAAACAGGTTGCCGAGCATGCCAGATACGTCCATGCCCATCTCTTCGAGTCCCTGCTGTCCAAAGACCTGGAAGTGAGGCATGGAAGTATCTTCTACCTCAATAGTGATCTCGCGGTCGTCGAGTTCTCCCGCCAGGAGCTGCTGCCGAAGGCGTTCTCTAATACGCTCCTTACGCTCAGCCTGGTCGCGTGCGTATTCGTCAGTGGGAGCTGGTTCTTCCTCTTCTTCCTCAGTCTCAATCGGCGGCGGATTCCCTGTACCAGGGAAGAGGTGGATCATAGCGCTCTGAAGTGAATCCATCCACTGCTTGGGGACAGCCGCCTGGCTTGCGCGTCGGGCCGGCGGTTCCATTATGTCCAAAATACGATCTAACGCGCGCTGGCTTGCAATCGGACGCACTTCCTCGATTTTTTCCGCTTCAACCATAGCTACGGCGCGCTGGACCAGATCGCGGACCATAGAATCAACATCGCGCCCGACGTAGCCAACTTCGGTGAATTTGGTTGCCTCCACCTTAACAAACGGTGCATTAGCCAGGTTGGCGAGCCGACGGGCGATCTCAGTCTTTCCGACTCCGGTAGGGCCAATCATAAGTATGTTCTTCGGGATCACTTCCTCGCGGAGTTCATCAGGCAACTGACGCCGCCGATACCGGTTTCGCAAAGCGATCGCTACGGCTTTCTTCGCCTTATCCTGTCCCACTATATACTTATCGAGTTCCGCGACTATTTGCTTTGGGGTCAGTTCGGTCTTATTCTTCAAGGCTTCTTCCTCTCATTAAGAGTCGGTTTTTGGCGATAGGCCAATTGTTATAGTTCGTCAACAGTAATCTCGTGATTTGTGTATATGCATATATCTGCCGCAATATGGAGCGATTGCTCGACTATCTCACGAGGTGAAAGATCCGTATTGCGAAGAAGTGCTTTGGCTGCGGCTGCAGCAAATCCTCCGCCGCTACCAATGGCAGCTACTCCTTCGTCAGGCTCAATAACTTCACCGTTACCTGAGATAACAAGCAGATACTCCTGATTGCCGACAATCATCATTGCTTGGAGCTGTCGCAGGATCCGATCTGTGCGCCATTCCTTGGCAAACTCAATCACGGCACGCTTGAGGTTGCCATGGGCTTCTTTTAACTTGCCTTCGAACTTATCGGCGAGTGCTTGAGCGTCGGCTACGGAGCCTGCGAAGCCCATGAGAATCGTATCATCATAAAGTCTACGCAGCTTACGGGCCTTTTGTTTCATAATCGAGTTTTCGAATGTTACTTGCCCGTCGCTTGCAATAGCAATCTTCGAACCTTTTTTGACCGCCAGAATGGTTGTACCGTGCATCTTCTACCTTTCCATCCGTTCTATATCTGCCGCCGCTCGCGGATGAGTGCGATCGTACACCTCTTTCAACCTTTCCCGCGAAACGTGCGCATAAATCTGAGTTGTCGCCACGTTTTCGTGACCAAGAAGTTCCTGAACGCTCCTGAGATCGGCTCCGTGATTCATTAAGTGCGTAGCAAAGCTGTGCCTCAAGGTGTGCGGACTTATCTTGAGTGCAGAGCTAACCTTTGCAACGTACTTGTCCAACAATCGGCGAACTGAAGTCGCAACCAGTGGCGTGCCGAGTCGGCCAAGAAAGAGCTTAGAGTTATTATTCACAGGTTCCCCAGCAGCTTTGGCCAGCAGATATGGCCTGCCGTAGTTAAGATAAGCATCGAGTGCCTCACGGGCTTTCGAGCCAAGAAGGACAATGCGCTGCTTATTTCGCTTACCGGTTACTACAATTTCGTCGGAGCCTCTCGATACGTCTTCAACAGATAAGCTCAGCAGCTCGCTAATGCGCATACCTGTGGCGTAGAGTGTTTCGAGAATGGCTCGATCACGGAGGCCAAGCGGAGTACTTGTATCAGGAGCGTTCATTAGGGGTTCTATGTAATCTTCATCCAAGACCTTCGGAAGTCTACGGGATTGCCTTGGAGGACGGACGCCTTCGGTAGGGTCCGAGTCAATGATCCCGCGTTTCACAAGGCAGTTGAAGAACGTACGAAGCGCGGCAAGTTTTCTTGCTGCGGACGACCTTGCCAAGTCCTGTCGGTGGAGATAGGCGAGATAGCGTCGGATTATAAATTGATCGAGCTCTCCGCCATCTTCTTGAGCGAAACGTATGAAGCCGAGCACGTCGGAAGCGTAGCTTCGCAGCGTATGATCACTGGCCCGCTTCATCACACGAAGGTAGTTGAGGAACGAATCAATTTGCGATTCGAGCTGTGATATGTCCTGCAAAGGATACCTCATCCGCAGAATGGGATTATCGTGTTTTGGCCGCCATTTTTCAGCGGCCCAATCTCACCTGCCAGGCAGGATTTTAGCATGTAAGTGTTTCGTGGTCAAAGGGCTGTATGGAATACCTAATTATGGGGACCTGCCTTCCCGATAAATAGCAAGGAGGCGAGATGTCTAGGCAGGGTGATAGCTGTTTTGAAATCAGGCTGAGGAACGCGGAAGGAATTCCCATCGTGCAGGTCGTTGGGAATATGACCCGGGCTGCACTCAAGACTGTTAGACTGATACTGGAACGTCTGGCAAGTGCGGGACACTATCACGTAGTGCTGAATATTGAAAGGGTACACAACATCAATTGGAAATTACTAACCGGGCTTGCTGGGGCAGTTCGCAGTATTCGGCAACACTATGGGGTAGTGGACTTGGTTCCTAGCCGCGAGAATGTCCAGGAGTTGCTCCAGGCGGATCGGATAGGAAGACTATTCAGAATCAGCCTATCGGAGAGACATGCCATCTCTCGCATCAAAAAACTGCCGCGCCCGCCTGATAAAGTCTCGGACACCAGCGCTCGCCTGAAATAGAAATCAATCTTGTTTGACGAGCTGCGTTAGGAGTTGCAATGAAAAACCCGTCTAAGAGCAAGCTGAAAGTAATCAAAATAATGGATCCACTGCTTTGTGTGCGATGCGACAATGCATACATCGCCGATGTGCTGATGTCCGACGGTACTCGCAAGAAAATGTTCTACTGTTCTAGGCTCGATTGCGACAACTGGGTCGCTTCTACAGCCTCAGATACTGCCGTCGATGATCTCGACCTGGCTGCTTGAGCAGGGAATAACGTGTTCTCGGGCTAACAAGTATTAAAAGTATACGAAAGGCAACAAGCAGCCAGGAACAAGGTTATGTGGATCAAAGGAAATCTCCACTGTCACACAAATGAAAGCGACGGCGATACGGAGCCATCGGAAGTTTGTTGCTTCTATGCAAATCACGGATATCACTTTCTTTCGATCACCGATCACTCGCGGCGAGTCGATCCGGAAACTGTTGACCCGCACGGCTTGCTTTTCATAGCTGGTGAGGAAATGGGCACATACGGCGCCGACAAGCCTGATGCGCCGTTGCATGTTAATGGGATTGGGATAGGCCGACATCTGCCGTGCGAAACGGCTGCAACTATGGTGCAGGCTATACAGGGTTGCATCGACGCCGTTACTGCGAACGGTGGCATTGCGCAAATCAACCATCCCAACTGGCACTATGCCTTCGATCACACTACAATAGCACAGACGCGAGGTGCACAGCTTCTGGAAGTGTTCAATGGGCATCCAGATGTCAATAACCTCGGGGACCAAGAGCACATTAGCGTGGAGGCAATGTGGGACCATTTGCTCACTTCCGGAATGCTCATCTACGCAACTGCTGTGGACGATGCACATCACTATGTAGAGTTTGCACCCAATAAGGCAAATCCGCTTCGCGGATGGATTTGGGTGCGCGTAGAACGGCCGAGTGTCGATGATGTGATGACGGCACTTCGACGCGGCGATTTCTATGCCTCTACCGGTGTAGAGCTCGAGGATGTGATTATTGGACGTAATTCGCTGCGGGTGATAGTGCGGAAATTGCCTGGTGTAACTTATGTGACGAAGTTCATCGGACCTGGTGGACGTGTGCTCGAGGAATCAAAACTGACTGATTCAAGCTTCGCATTCGATGGGAAGCAAGGGTATGTCCGAGCAAAAGTGATTTCGTCCGATGGAAAGACCGCATGGACACAGCCGGCGTTTACATCCGGCCTTGACTAAGCGCCAATTGTAGGATAGACTCCAGTTGTGGCGGGCAGGTCACGAGTAGACTGGGGTAGCAAAGATGCGATTTTCTCTGGGTGCTGCATCTGCTTTGTTGATGATCCTGTGGGCGTGTGCGGTGCCTGCTGCAAACGATCGTCCGCTTATCTACGGCATGAATCCTATACCGTCCGAATGGGCGGGTCGTCCTCCGGGTGACTACACCTGGGAAGCTCAGCAATATGATAAGATGCGAGCCGCAGGATGCACTGCGGTGCGCGTCGGAGTAGGGTGGGATCTTGTTGAGCCGAACCGAGGCGATCGCAACTGGGGTGATATTGATGCTGACCTGACCCGTATGTTGGATCGCGGATTCGAGCCAGTACTGCTAATCGTCGCTACGCCTGCTTGGGCACTCTTGCCCGGTCAGCAAACACCATTCTATCCTCCACAACCTCAGTTCCGACCTGAGTTCGAAAAGTTCGTCTACGATTGTGCACGAAAATTCAGGGGCAGAGTCAAGTACTACGAGTTCTGGAACGAACCCAATGGCTACGGGTGGAACCGAGATCCTGGTGGTAATACGTTCAACAAGGCGTGGGAATACGTTCCATGGCTGATGCACGGATACAGGGCTGTGAAAAAGGGCGATCCGTATGCGCTTTGGGCTATTGGCGGCATGGACGATAACG
>Ga0123519_10014693_pt1 | contig 11095 bp, 9 predicted proteins | sample YelNatPaOPRAMG02_FD_87396 | JGI IMG/M metagenome (GOLD analysis project Ga0123519, IMG submission 87396) | Hot spring microbial communities from Yellowstone National Park - Yellowstone National Park OP-RAMG-02 (version 2) | ecosystem: Environmental > Aquatic > Thermal springs > Hot (42-90C) ... | reverse complement strand
TGAGTTTTGAACTTCTCATCAAGTTCTGCCTGTTTCGGTACCTCCTCGGCTAATGGGTAGTAGTACCTTTTACCTTTAAGGTCGATGCCAAGTACTTCTCCCTCGACTCTATAGTCCTCTATTCCGAGTTCCTTCATCAGGTCTGTGACTCTGTTAGATGCGATAACCCACTCCTCATCCCCTACTCCCACTATAGAATACTTTGCGTCAGGGTTAGCCCCTACCATGATATCAGTGATAAGAGTAAATGGCATAGTAGTCCACAAAATAATATACCTGTTCCTATGGTCTCTTAGTTTGGCTTTATAGTAAAGCGAAGGGTCCTCTAACAACTCGTATTCTGAACTTACCTCACTATGGCTTAAAGCTGTTTGGCAGTGTGGGCAATAGCCTACCACTCTATAGCTTTCCCCTAGCAAACCCTCCTCCCATGCAGCCTTCAAAATCTGCCACTCCCTCTCGATATACTCGTCGTGGTAGGTCCAATAGTCTTTCTCATGGTCCATCATAAGGCCAAGTAACCTGTCTGAAGAGATCCAGGAAGCGTGGTAGGTCTTTATCATTTCTTTAGCCTTTTCAACCAGTTTTTCCATGCCGATCTTGACTAGTTCATGCTTTTCCCCAGTTATTCCTAGTTCTTTTGCTGCTTGAAGTTCAACTGGAAGTCCTTGAGTATCCCATCCACCTCTAAAAATCACTTTCTTTCCGGAAAGTGTCGCGTAACGGAACCAAAGGTCTTTATAGAATCTTCCTCTGACATGGCCTATATGTGGTTCCCCATTTAATGTAGGTGGTCCCTCAACATAGCCTACGACCTCTCTTTGATCTTCTCTTTCCTCGACCCTCCTCCTGATATCGTTCTGATCCCAGTAGGCTCTAACTCTTTCCTCAAGTTCCTTTGGCCTATAGCTAGGTTCTAGCATATTTGACTACCCTTTCCTGATACGATTCCACGCGTCAAATGTTAAAGTTAACGAGTTATTGAATTTTTAGTTTTTACAATTTTTAGTGGGTTTTTCAGCAAAGTAAATAAAAGGTTTTCGTAGAGAATATGTGGGTAAATTGGAGCTTACTTTCATCGCAGACATCCACAGCAACTTGGAGGCCCTCGAAGTAGTGCTTGAGAAGGTTAAGGGTGGACCGATATACTGTTTAGGGGACCTGGTTGGATATGGCGCTAACCCAAACGAAGTAATTGACATAGTACGTTCAAAGGGGATCAAATGCATCCTTGGAAATCACGATTACGCGGTGTGCACTGGTGATACATCTTATTTTAACCCAAGAGCTGTAAACGCTATTTTATGGACTAGAAGGGTCGTGACAAAAGAAAACTCTGAGTTCCTATTGTCCCTCCCTAGGATACTACGCTTAAAGAAGGAAAATCGGAAGATACTGTTGGCGCATGCGACACCAGAGAACCCAATTTTTGGTGACTACATCCACCCTGAGACTGATCCGTTCAAATTTCTATCGTATGCTACAGAATACGAAGAAGACATAATGGGGCTTGGCCACCTACATGTCCCATACGCATATCACAAGCTCGATAAGGTGATCTTCAACCCAGGGAGCGTTGGCCAACCTAGAGATGGGAACCCTCTAGCACGTTATTGCACAATCAATTTAGAGTCTTTAAAAGTAAAATTCTTTGAACTCGATTACGACCGAGAACTTTCTGCTCGGAAGATCGTACAGGCCGGCCTTCCAACGATCTTTGCCACTAGATTATTCAAGGGGATATAGGTAAAGTTTATTACACGTTTTCTGAATGAATTTGGATTATGGCTATAGGTGTTATAGGTCTTGGAAATTTAGGTGGCTCTATTGTCAAAGGGTTAATTAAATCAGGCTATCCTCCTGACCAAATCTACGTATACGATCAAGACGAAAGTAAACACAAGGCTTTCATGGACATGGGTGCTCACCCTTCAGTTTCAAGTGGTGCTTTACTGTTCTTAACAGAAGTAATATTCGTATGTGTTAAGCCATCGGATTTCGAGAAAGCTGCTAGAAACTTCAGTTTCGTAGAGGACAGTAAGGCTTTGGTCTCATTTGTTGGCGGTGTGAAACTAGAGAGCTTGACCGCTAAGGTGCATGGGAAGAACGTCTTTAGAGCCATGCCCAACATATCAAGCGAAGTCTGTGAGTCGGTGATCGCTCTTACTTCCCCTAAGACTGCGGATGCGAACATGAAGAAGAAGGTTATCGAGCTGCTGTCTAAGATAGGTGATGTATACGAAGTTGAAGATAGCCAGATAGATGCTTTTACATCTCTATCTGGCAGTGGCGTGGCCTTTGCCACTGAATTGATTAAAGCCTTCTACGAAGCAGGTTTGCTCCTCGGGTTAAGCCACGATAATGCGAAGAAGGTCGCGGTAAAGGTCTTTCTAGGCGCTTCAAAGCTTCTCTCCCAATACGACTTCGAAGAGATAAGTAAAAGGGTGACCACGCCTGGTGGAACTACTATTGAAGGTCTTTACGTTCTAGAGAAGACTGGGGTAAGGGGTGCAATAATCGAAGCAATTAAGGCGGGTGCTGAGAAGGCTTCAAAGTTGACCTCTTAAATCTCCCTTACTTGACCCGAACCATGGATAATGTACTTGGTTGTCGTAATCTCTTTAAGCCCCATCGGCCCTCTCGCATGGAGCTTTTGTGTACTAACCCCTACCTCTGCCCCTAGGCCGAACTCTCCCCCGTCTGTAAACCTTGTTGAGGCATTTACATAGACGCATGCAGCGTCGACATTTAACTTGAAGTAATCGGCGTCTTGCAAGTTCTTTGTTATTATCGCTTCAGAATGTTTTGTGCCGTATTTGTTTATGTGGTCAACAGCCTCCTCGACAGATTCGACAACTTTGATAGCTAACGTTAAATCCCAATATTCTTCGTACCAATCTTTTTCTGACGCCTTAACTACGCTTTTTGAGATGGCCATCGCCCTCTGGTCACCCTTCACTAGCACGTTGTGCCTTCCCATTTCTTCTACCAGCATCGGTATATACTTGTCAGCTATCTTCCCGTGTACGAGCACCTTTCTCACCGCGTTACAAACAGCTGGTCTCTGAACCTTCGCGTTTACTATAATCCTATTAGCCATATCCAAATCCGCGTCCCAATTGACGAAGATATGGTTATTACCTGCACCAGTCTCTATCACGGGAACCGTCGCCCTTTCCCTAACATGCCTTATGAACGAGGCGCTACCTCTTGGTATTATGACATCGATATAGTCGCTTAGCTTAAGCATTTCGTTTACGACTGCTCTTTCCTTTGACGCTATAATTTGGATCGAGTCCTCCGGGATGACCCCCTTCAAAGAAGACCTCATGACTTCAACGATTTTGACGTTCGAGTTTATCGCCTCCGATCCCCCCCTAAGGACGCATGAATTCCCAGCTCTAAGTGCTAATCCCGCGATGTCGACCGTGACGTTGGGCCTTGCTTCGTAGACCGCCCCGATCACACCAATAGGGACCCTCATCTTCAAGATTTCAAGTCCATGTTTCGTCTTCCACCCCTCGACAACTTCCCCTATAGGGTCAGGTAGGGAAGCGACCTTCAAAAGCCCATCAGCGCATTCCTTTAACCTCTTCTCGTTAAGTAGGAGCCTGTCTACAAGAGGCGAACCAGGATTAAATGCGCTAAATTCTTCGACATCTTTCTTGTTCGCCTCTAAGATCTCTTTCGAATGCTCTATCAACCCTTTTGACATCGAACGTAAGGCGTTCTTCCTTGTATCATCAGAGGACCTAGCTAGAGCGTAGGATGCCTTTTTAGCTGCCTTTGCTTTTTCTATTAGTTCAGACATTTAGTTTGCTATGCTATTCTATCAGATAAAAACTTTGCTTCAAATGCCCTTATTGTAACGGTCGCCAATGGATACTTATTCTACATAGACTAAGATCAGGTCCATCAGGTTTGTGCCTGTGTTTCTGGCGTAGACCGCGTCTCCTGTCTGCTTGAAGACAAAGGATGAATTATGCTCATTCTGTTCCTGTGTGACGTTTATGCCAAGTCTTCTTGCCCGTGGTACGAGCGTTCCGTCTACGATCGCACCAGCAATATCAGTTGGGCCATCTGTGCCATCTGTAGCGATAGATGCGATGACAATTCTACTACCTTCTGATATATACTGTGCTGCTGAGAGGGCAAGTTCTTGGTTTCTTCCACCCTCTCCCGACCTGCCCACTATTGTCACCGTGGTCTCTCCACCAAATATAAGTAGACATGGGCGTCTAAAAGGCCTATTGAAATTAGCTATCTCATTCGCGATAGATGCGACTACTGCCCCCACGTGCTTAGCCTCCCCCCTTAGGCTAGTAGATAGTACAAAGGCGTTTATCCCCATTTTAGAAGCTATCTTTTGTGCCGATTCACATAATCTAATGTTATCGGCGATCACTAGATTATGGACCTTTAGACAGTTATTCATGTAGTCTAATGGCGTTGGGGATTCCTCCGAAGGAGGTGCTGTCTCCAAATATTTTCTTATGGACTCAGGCACCTTATCCAACAAGTCGAAATCTACCAGGACCCGCACCGCGTCGGAGAACTTTGATGAATCAGGTACTGTTGGCCCCCAAGGTTTTCCTTCAACTTCATCTACAGCGATGAGGCCAATTGTTGTCGCTCCCTTAGCAAACATGGGGACCTTTCCCCTTCCAAGCTGAGATAGGTGATTTCTTACGATGTTCATCTGCTCGACTGTCATCCCAGAATTCATTAGGAGTCTATGCATCGCTATATGGTCTTCGAGAGAGATCCCTCTAGGCGGTTTAGAGGTCAACGCGGTCCATCCCCCGCTTACGCAGACCAGCAGAAGGTCGTCCTTCCCAACTTTGTTAAGCACCCTTAAAACTTCTTCAGCCGCCTTCACACTATCAGAGCTGGGTATTGGATGCCCTCCATGCACGATTAGGAGGTGTTTAGTTTGAGTGGTATAACCCTCTTTCTCAACCACTACGCCTCCAGCTATTCTCCCATCTAATACTTCTTCAAGGGCTCGGGTCATCGAGCTCGAGTTCTTTCCTCCTCCGATTACGTAGACGTTCTTGAAGCCATTAAGATCTAGTTCAAGGTCCTTTATCTTCAAGATGTCATTGGTTAGTTTTGTTACTTCTTTGACGATATTATAGTAGTTAACTTGATTTAAGGTCTCCTCTACCAACTCTAGTACGATCCTTCTCCCCTTCTTGTTTCCCCTTGATGTAAGCTCATCTATATTCTCTATAATCATGTTCTTAGCCTTGCACATCTTTTATCGAAGGATATAGATAAGATTTGGCTGAAGATTCGAAAGAAATAGGAGCTGGCCATAGAAATCTGAGGTTATAGGGGAGCCCTGTAGTTCCGACCAGCATACCTAGAGGTGACTCCCAGCTCTTCCTCGATTCTGATCAGTTGGTTGAACTGCGCCACTCTCTCACTCCTCGTCGGAGCCCCGTTCTTTATCTGCCCCGCGTTGATCGCTACCGCCAATTCCGCAAGCCAAGTGTCCTCTGTCTGTGCTGATCTCTCGGAGACCAAAACGCTATAGCTGTTTCTCATCGCATAGAATGCTGTCTCTAAGGCTTCTGTCAAGGTTCCTATCTGGTTTACCTTCAAAAGAACCGTGTTAGCTGCGCGCACTTCTACCCCCTTAGCCAGCCTTTTTATGTTTGAAACGAAAAGGTCGTCGCCAACGATCTGAATATTTAAGCTTCTAGTTATTTCAGCGAAGCCTTCAAAATCGTCTTCGTGGAATGGGTCTTCTATCGACCTTAAAGGGTATCTCTTTACAAGGTCCTCGTATATCTCCATCAACTGTTCCCTTGTGATGTCCTTTTTTCTGTACCTATATTTGCCTATACTCGCATCGTACATATGTGTCGCAGCGGCATCTAGGGCTAGCACGAAATCGCCTTCATACCCGTCTTCTCTGATAGCCTTCAATATCATCTCATACGCTTCTTCAGGGTCGTCTACTCCAGGAGGAGAGAAAGAGCCCTCATCCCCGGTGTTCAGAGAATACTTACTATACCTTTTCTCTAACATTTTACCCAACGTGTGGTAGACCTCTGACCCCATCTGGATAGCCTCTGAAAAGGTCTTCGCACCTATCGGCATCGCATTAAACTCTTGGAAGTCGAAGTCAGTTGCTGCAAGCTTTCCACCACAGATGTACAGGAACATCGGTACAGGAAGCACGAAAGAGTTCGAGCCTCCGATATAGCGGTATAGGGAGAGTGACAGGCTGTTTGCTGTTGCTTTCGCGACAGCTAAGGATGTTGCCACCATCGCGTTACCGCCAAGTTTTGACTTGAACTCGGTGCCATCGTATTCGATCATCTTATAGTCGATGTCACGTTGGCGTCTGACATCCATTCCAATTAGAAGTGGTGATATGACCTCGTTTACAACTCTGACAGCTCCCTGCACGCCGAGTCCTTTGTAACGTTTTCCGCCATCCCTTAACTCGAACGCTTCATACATGCCTCTTGAGCGACCCGCCGGGGTGTCTGCTCTTCCTAAAACGTCTGCCTCTGTTATAACGTTAACTTCAACAGTTGGGTCTCCTCTGCAATCTAAAATTTCTCTAGCTTTCACGCTCTTGATTTGAAACCTCTTCTCCAATGATGTATCTCGTTTAAGGCTTGGCTTTAAGCTAATATAAGTCTTCCCATAATGAGAGAAAGGTTTTAAAATTTATTGCTTTCATAACATTTCACAATCAAAATTAAAGATCTAAGATGTTAAAAGACTTATAACCATCCAACTTTCAATTCCTAGAAGAGGTGAATGGTTTCTGGGGGAAAGGAGCCTTCCCAAGGTTTTGGGCGTAGACCGTTTCTACATGACCGCTGAGGCACTAGAAAAATTCCGGAACGTAGGCGACTTCATATGGGCTGACTGTAGGAATGAATATGAATTGATACAGAAAATTAGAGAAAACAATCCAAGAATAATAATATCAGAATACTTTCAGATAAGTGAGAAGGCGATGGCTGCTTCTGAAAGCCTTAGGGGGGTTGTGGCCTGGGGTGTCGGATATGATCATGTCGATGTGGAAGCTGCTTCTAAGCGGGGTATATATGTTGCCAACACACGTGGCTCTAACGCGGAATCGGTAGCCGAGCATGCGTTCTCTCTAATTCTAGCCTTGTCAAGGAGGATTGTTGTTCTGGATAACTTTGTTAAAACTGGTAGGTGGTCTACAAGAGAGGAGTCAGGAATACCTTCTAGTTGGTTTCCAGTAGACCTTTATGGTAAGATATTAGGGATTATTGGATTCGGTGCCATAGGCAGCCGTGTAGCAAGAATTGCCTCGGGGTTTGGCATGCGTATCATTGTGTTTGATCCCTATTTGACCACTCAGGATCCGAGGTTGAATGGCATTCAACTAGTTGGCCTAAAGCAACTGCTTAAAGAATCGGATTTTGTGACCGTACATGTCTCTTTGAATAAGGAGACAAGGGGTATGATTGGTGAAAAAGAGTTGAATCTAATGAAGCATACGGCCTATCTGATTAATACGTCAAGAGGGCCTGTAGTAGACGAAGGCGCTCTAGTGGCAGCCATTACCAAAGGTAAGATTGCTGGAGCTGGGTTAGATGTCTTTGAAAATGAGCCGATCGAGCCTGATAACCCTCTTCTAGGGTTCGACAACGTCGTCCTCTCACCACACATTGCTGGTGGTTCCGTGGAAGCTTTAAACGCTACAGCGTTAACTGTCAGCGAGGAAGCTATTCGAATATTAAATGGTCAGGTTCCCAAGAACCTTGTCAACAAGTCAGAACTTGAAAAAAATGGCTACCTTGTTGGTAACAGTCTAAAATGAGTCACATGCATTATGTTTGATAAAAAAAACTTATAAACTAATATATTGCTTAACTGATGATACATATTATGTGAAGTTTTCATGGATTGCTTTATATAAAAATTCAGAACCTGTCTTAATTTATTGTTTTAAATAAGGTGCTATTTAGTGTTCTTTTTTGAAACTGGTGTTATCCTCGTTCCAACATCCTTTCCAGCTAGTATGTCCTTTATTATGCCGTATTTTGTGCCATTTGCGATGACGACTTCAATCCCTGTTTCAGCAACTATCTTAGCTGCTTGGAGTTTAGTTTTCATGCCGCCTCTGCCAAGCTTTCCTTTTCCCTGAGCGAACCTCATTATATCGCTATTTAGGACTTCTATCCTTTTAACTAGCCTCTTTGATCCGTCTTCGGACACTTCAAAATATCCATCTACATCGCTTAACATTATTAAGAGGTGACTTCTTAGCTTTGAAGCTATTATAGCAGAAAGCCTGTCGTTATCTCCAAACCTCACATCGTCTGGGACATAGGGGTTCACAGGTAGAAGTTCCTTCACAGAAACCGCATCATTCTCATTAATTATTGGGATAACACCGCGTTTTAGCAGGGCGTTCAAGGTCCTCCAGACATTTTTGTAGGCGATCTGGTTTGCTAGGTCCTCTTCGGTGAAGAGTATCTGGGCAGTGATAACCCCTTTCTCTTTGAAATATTTCTCGTAAAGGCTCATGAGGTATGGTTGCCCAATTGACGCACAGACCTGCTTATCTGTTAAACTTAGTTTATGAGGTGTTGTGTTTAACCCTAGGATTGTGATGCCTGACAGGATGGCGCCTGAGGAAACCAAAATAAATGATTGTTCCTTTCCATGTAATTCTGATATCTGATATGCGATGTTCTTTATTGCCTTTTCGCTGATTCCCCCATCTTCTGAGAGGACCGATGTGCCGATCTTCACTACTACGATGCGCCTTCCTTTTCTCATCTCGGTGAGCTTTCCAGTATTTACTATTAAACTTTATTTTACAAATGTTCACGTTGGATGAATTTATCCAGCTATTTGCTTTTTGGTAATATGTTCTTTGGGTCTATTATCAATAACTTGTCTGATGAATATTTTTTAATCTTTTTTGGGGTTAAATTGTTGTATTTACTGTGATCTGTTGCAGTGATCACTATGTTCGCATCCTTCAACGCTTTAAATAAGTCATTTGTGAATGTTGCTTTCCTTGGTAGGCTGCTTTCTTTGTAGGAGAAGGGGTCGTGCACAACCACCTCACATCCACGCTTCAAAAGATGTTTTACAAGGTCTATGGTTGGAGAGAGTCTGCTGTCCGCGACATTCCCTCTGAATGAAAGCCCTAGGACAGCTACTTTACACCCCCTCACATCCCCATACTTCTCTCTGAATTCGTTCAACGCCTTATCAGCGACCTCTATTGGCTTTCGTTCATTTACCTTTCTCGCGGTATGGACCAGCCTGAGCGTTCTCTCCCTACCTTTGAGAATAAAGTAGGGGTATACTGGGATGCATGCTCCACCAACCCCTATGCCAGGTTTATGTAGGTGACTATATGGTTGGCTGTTTGCGGCGTTCATGATCTCCCAATAGTCTAACCCTTCTTCTTCACAGTAATCTGCGAGTTCATTAGCGAGCGCGATGTTTACGTCGCGATAGATCCCTTCAAAGACCTTCTCGGCTTCCGCTGCCTTTATCGAAGAGAGGGTGATCACACCTTTTTGCGCCACTATGGAGTAGAGCGCTTGCCCAACTCTTAAACTTATTTTACCGTAACCAGAAACTATCTTCGGATACCTAGACTCAATGTCCTCTAACGCCCTCCCAACAAGGATTCTCTGTGGGCTATAGATTAGGGCGAAATCTTTTCCTGCTTCAAGTCCGCTTTCCTCCTCTATTTTTGGCTTTAACGTGTTTTCAGTCGTTCCAGGTGGTAGAGTTGTCTCAATAGAAACCGCGTCTCCTACTTCTAAGAACTTTCCAATATTTCTGGAGACATCGACTATTAGGCCTATGTCCGCAGGGCAGTCCTTTCCAAGCCTTTTGGTTGAAAATGGAACTGTGATAATGTGGAAACTTGACTTCTTAACGGATTCTTCGTAACTTTCTGTTGCAACAATTCTTTTATCTGAATATGCTTGTTTAATGGTTTTTGTAATATCTGAGTCTTCTAATGTTCGCCATTTCCCATTGTTTATTGCTTGAATTACTTCCTCTTTTACGTCTTGAGCGATGACTTTACAACCTCTTCTAAGGAACGCAGATGCTATTGCTGCTCCGACGTTCCCAAATCCATGGACTGAGATCCAAACATGGCCATTAACGAATTTAGCGGTTATCCCGTTTTTAGAGAGGTTTAGAAGATTCTCCTTCATTAATCAGACTGTGTATTTGACGTTAGATAAATCTTTAAAGCTTATTTTCTATGTATCTTTTGTAACCTTTACTCCGCATCTTGGGCAGAATTTTATACCTTTATCTTTGAATGGCTTGAGCTCAAATCCGCATGATGGGCAACTATCTAATAAAATCGCCTTCTTCTCTTCTAGCTTTATCCCCCTCTTTGAATAATAGTCTTTGATTGCCTCCTTAAGCCCTTCAGCTGCGAGGTTAGAGCAATGCATCTTGATAGGCGGCAACCCTTCAAGCGCGTTAGCAACGTCATCTCTAGTGATCTTTAAAGCCTCTTCTAAAGTCTTATCCTTAGCCAGCTCAGTTATCATGCTACTTGTCGCGATGGCTGCACCACATCCGAAGGTCTTGAATTTTATATCAGAAATCTTTCCTTCTTTTACTTTTATGTAAAGGGTTAGTAGGTCGCCACATATGGGGTTGCCTACCGTCCCCACTCCATCTGCATCGGTGATTTCACCAACATTTCTCGGGTTTCTGAAATGCTCGAGCACCTTTTCTGAATACGCCAACTTATTCACCCCCCTTATGTTCCATCCTCTGTCTCCACTTCTCCAAGTCGAGTGGTTTACCCCACAGCGGGGACATCGCCCTCAACTTTGTCACAACATCTTTGATCGCTGTAGACACCCAATCCACTTCTTCTACCCGATTGTCTCTCCCCAGGGTGAGCATTAAGGATCCATGTGCTTCTACTTCGTTTGGGACTATGGCCATTAAAACATGCGAGGGTTCAAGGGTTTTAGACGAGCAAGCGGATCCGGTTGAAGCCATTATTCCATATGTGTCCAAATTAAGGACAAGTGATTCTCCCTCTATGCCTATAAATCGGAGGCTGACGTTGTTAGGAAGTCTTAACGTGCGA
>Ga0123519_10014685_pt1 | contig 11099 bp, 10 predicted proteins | sample YelNatPaOPRAMG02_FD_87396 | JGI IMG/M metagenome (GOLD analysis project Ga0123519, IMG submission 87396) | Hot spring microbial communities from Yellowstone National Park - Yellowstone National Park OP-RAMG-02 (version 2) | ecosystem: Environmental > Aquatic > Thermal springs > Hot (42-90C) ... | reverse complement strand
ATGATGTGCGGGCGGAGCATGCTGCTTCGGCGCCGTGGGAACCACGCGCTCTCATGCGCGTTCCCTTCTGATCCAATATGTGATCCGTAGAGTGATACTGGCGGCTGTCACGGAGCGTCTTGCATATCAAATGCTGATCTGGGAACTGCGGCCTAGGGCTCGGAGTTTCATGTCAGGAATAGTCCATATGCGCACGATCGGTACTCGAAGCGAACGCGCTGGACACCTTACACTGCTTTGCTGCACGAGAAGAGTGCTATGCTCGTAGCCGGATAGAGCACCTTACGAAAAGTCAGCATGAACGTCGCTTGCAGGTTCGGTGCATGATACGGGCTAGGCGAGAGCGATCCGTTTGCCACGCATTTCGGAATGCGAATTCGCTGTTCATGAGTGTCTTCCCGTAGTAATGCCTCGTTACTTCAGGTCAGAGGCGCGCCTGTTCGAGTTGGTTTAGCTCTTGCGTTCTAGCGCGAGTGCGCCACCCTTTTGCCGAGTATCTGCAGTAAGAGCGAATTTACAGATTTGCGTTGGCGCTACACACATCGCAAATCTACTCCATAAACGAGGGGAGGATATGCAGATCGCCTCATCGATCGCTGGACACCGCGTGTGTCTGCAGCACCCAGAGATACGTAGCAGCAGCAGCAGCAGCATCGCTGGCTTCCGAGCTTCCAGTTCCACGACTTTGATAACCCCTCTGTACATTCGTATTCAGCAGGCCTATCTGCAACCCGATGCTCAACGAGCACAAAGCAGCATTTCGATCACCACATGCGCAGTTGCAAACAATGCTGGCTTCTGAAAATGCGCTGCTTGCACCGTCTTTGATCGTTCATCGATTGCGCGCTTGTCGCAATACCCTTTGTGGACTAAGCGAGTCGCTTGTGATGCTTCTACTCATCCAGCAACGCAGCGAGTTACATCTCTTGCAATGCCTCGCGCCAAGATCTATGACGCCGGCGTGCCGAGCAAGCACGTATGGTACGCTGCTGCGGATTGCAAGAAGGAACGATAACCACTGCGACGGTTTGTTCTGCTCTCAGAGCTTGCCCAAGTCCCTTTTCAATTTCTCCAATTCCTCCTCCACCTCGCTTCTCAGATTCCGAACTTTCTCCTCAGAAGCAGCACGGGCCTCCTGTACGCGACGAATTGCATCCAAACGGGACTGCAGCAACCCCTCGCGGGAGCGCTGGCGAGCAATCAGGGACTGAACCTGGCGAATACGAGACTGAAGTCTCCGCGCCTCCAGCGAGAGCTCATGCACCTTAGACCGGGCCTCCTCCTGGGTTCCTGCACTTAGATGTGCATCTTTCGCTCGTTGCTCCTGCTCCGCGCGTCGCCGCTCGGTGAGTTCTAGAGAATTTTGAAGCAAGCGTAGTCGCTGCTCACATTGCTCACGCACGAAACGAGCATCATCCAGTTCTGCTTGGAGAACGTCTTCATCACTCGAAGTGAGAACGCTATTGAGGTCCTCATTCCGCAGGGAGCCCCAATTGGCACCCTGGCTCTCTAGAAATTCGACAAAATCTGCAAAAATACCATTCTCTTTTGTGCCCTCCTGCCAAAGACGTCCGAGCTGCTCCATAAGATCCGAGAAAATAGCTCCAAAAGAATCATTCAAGTCCTCGGGGTACTCCTCGGTGCTGCTGGAACGACGCCGCTGCGCGCCAGGACCTCCGATGCCCCAGAAAGGCCCCGAACCCGGCGAGCGACGTTGCAAGTCATATTGCTTGCGGGCGTCCTCATTCGATAGCACTTCATAAGCACGCAGAATGCGAATGAACTTCTCGCGTGCCTGCGGATCCCTATTCGCGTCAGGGTGGTTCTGCAAGGCTAGTCGGCGATATGCTCGCTTGATGGTTGCCAGGTCTGCGTCGCTTTCCACTCCTAAAACTGCGTAATAGTCTTCGGTTGGATCAAACTGGACAGAACTCCGCGCAGACAGCGTACAAACGCCAGACCGTTGTTGTACTAGCAGTGACTTGCGACTCCAAGCTGCTCGACTGGGTCTCGAAACAATCAACCTCCGTTTTGGGCAACACTGTTCCGGAATCTCGCTACGTAACGCAAACCCTCGACGAACAAGCGGCAAGTTCGCTTGTGCGAACATTACCCGGCGCTTTCGTTAAAAAGCCTCTATTCAATATTACGCTCCAGGTGCACCAGGAGCCACTAGCGAATCAGATCACGCTGGCTCTCGAGTGAGCTCGTACGTCAAGCTCTGCTCCAAAACTTCGCTGGTAAACTGCTTCCTAGTGCACTCGTCAGCACCGTGGTGGCTGTCACAGTGCACTGTACACACGCTCAGAGAAAGCCTTCAAGGAGTACAGTAAACCAAAGAACGTTTCACGATCTCGTAGCGTAACCGAATATCGATCTGCAGACGTCTCCCTTTTTCGAGCGGCCACCTGGTATCGGTTTCAGTTTATCCAGGTACAATTGGAGTCTGGGAGGCTGTCCCATAGAATTCAGTCGAGTCACCTTTTCGGGTTGCGGCTTCAGTCCCACTCATCTCCTGATCTTGCCGGTTGGCATGAAGTCTCAGTTCATGAACTCCTTGCATATATTGCCGCTGGTCGAATTCATGCATTCAAGAATTCCTAGAACTCGTGCCCTCTGTGCCACAATGGTCTCGTCGTCGCTCCGTCGGGCAAACAAATATTCTCGTCTATCTCCTCTCTTCTTCTTCGTTACTCGCTCCTCTTCACTCGATGATCAGCGAGAAGAAAATTTTTTCGTTTCTTTGTCGAACCTGGCGATTGGTGCCCTCCAGAATCCTCGAATTCCATGTCCATCTCTATCCCACGGATTTTTTATTGCTTTAAAATGAACGCCTCTCATTATGGACTTAGGTGAGGGCCTTTCAGCAAGGGAGAAGGAGTTCCGGAAGATAGAACACGCAAAAACAAGAATGCGAAGGGAACGATGAACGGCAACGATGTGCAAGAGAAGGACGTTGTCAGACGTGGAAAGCGTCATCAATGGTTGGATAAATGGAATGCTGTGGTATGAGCCTCCTATTCGAGTTCGATCTTATATTCAATTGGTTTCCTCTCGGCAAATACCGATATATGCTGGGACGGTCTCGTGGGAAAGACGTCTCATCGACTGACAGAACAAACCGATGTCCCTGTGCTTCATATCGATAGCGTCTTTCGAGGAATTCTGTCGTAGTGACGTCCGTGGAAGATGGCTCTGAATGAAATTGGACTTTTAATGTGACGTTATCCCAGTGATTTCAGTACCATACCAACAAACTATTGAGGCACAGTGACGCTTGTGTTATCTACAATCGTCGCTTTTGCTTCCTATAAGTTGATCCACGGGTTGTTTTCTACCACTGAACCAAAGCAGGTTGTGAGAGTATCGGTTTTTACCGCTGTGCACATATAATTGCTCCTTTCAGTGTTCCCCAGTTGTCAGAGTACTGGGGTACGACTGACCTGAAGGAGGAACGTAGTCCTCCGTGCATAATTCCGTAAAGCATATATCCTACATTCAAATCGTATACAATATATACACTACATTGCATCGTAATGCCGATCTCCTGCTATACGCTCCAGCAGTGATGAAACAAACCTGAGTAGAACGACTCAAAGAAGTGCTGCTGTTCAACGCGCTGTCGAGAATGCACCTCACCAGTACCACGATGCCGTGGGACGCGCTTCCAGCGCTAGGCGCAGGTCGCGTTCATCATAGTTTCGGTGTCGTAAACGGCCGAACATAGCAAAATGCCCGCAACGCAGTAGGATCGACGAGTTGGAACTGAGCTGGCGTTACTGTGTGACTTTATATGTGGGCGTTGTGCAAATGCGGTGGTTTTATCCACAACGCGCTGGTACATAAATGGCAGGAACTCGCCGCTGGTGAGCGTCAACGAGCCCGCGGATCGAACGCTCAGCGACAGCCCCTTGTCTGTCGGGATGCAACAACCGATGATCGCTACAAGTTCTTCCCGAAAGAGTACCGTCGTGCCGGCGCTTCAAAGCGCGGCACACGAACGCCTTGGCAGTCCGCTTCTGGGGCGAGAGGTGCGCCCTACCAGAGGCCGCAGCCACCGCCTCCGCGAGCGCCTCCGAGTCAGAGCGCTGGAGACGGCTCATCAGATATGGAGGCTCAGGCACTGCGCGCGATGAAGTGTCTGAAGGAGCACTTTGGTCTATCGGAGTTTTGGCCGGGCCAACTAGAAGTGATTCTGCGCGTTTTACAGGGACACTCTTCGTTGGCGATATTTCCCACTGGCGGCGGTAAATCGCTCTGTTTCCAGGTCCCTGCAATGTTGCTCGATGGACTGACGCTGGTGGTCTCTCCACTTATCGCCCTCATGCGTGACCATGTCGAGATGCTCCAGAACCAGGGTATCCCAGCGATGCATATTCATTCAGGGATGTCGGCCCCAGAGGTGCGGCAAACCTATCGGCTGCTCAGTGAACGTGCCATACGCATTCTGTTCGTCGCACCCGAGCGCTTTGTGAATGAGAAATTCCGCCAAGTCATTGCAAGACTGCAGGTCTCACTCTTCGTCGTCGACGAGGCGCACTGCCTTTCCGAATGGGGCCACACATTTCGTCCCGAGTATCTGCTCCTGCGGCAGTTCGCTCAGGGCGCGGGTGCCAGAGTCTGTCTGGCGCTAACCGCCACCGCGACCACACGCGTTGTAGACGACATCTGTCGTCATTTCCATATCCATTCTGAGAACGTGATCCGTGCGAGTGTGCACCGGCCGAACTTGACGCTACGCTGTACGCCTGTAGGCGAATTCTTCGGAACCTGGTCACCCGATACCGACAAGGATGGGCGCCTGGAGCGGCGGGTATTCTTACTCGTGGAACGCTTGCTGTCCCGACCGCGCGGAAGCACCATCGTGTACGTCACGACGCAGAAGACTGCGACGGCAGTGGCGGAGCTCCTGGTCACCATGTACAGCCTTCCTGCGGTTGCCTACCATGCCGGCATGACGACAGAGGAGCGAGCTTCGGCCCAAAACATCTTCATGAGCGGGCGAGATACAATTATTGTGGCCACTATCGCGTTTGGAATGGGCATTCACAAGCAAGAGGTCCGTTACGTTTACCTCTTTAACATCAGTAAGAGCATCGAGGCCTACACACAGAGTATTGGACGCGCGGGGCGCGATGGAGAACCCGCCATCTGTGAACTTTTCCTCTGCGCTGATGATCTGCCCGCCCTCGAGAGTTTTGTGCTGAGCAGCACCCCATCTCGCCGAGCTGTTCATACGCTTCTAGAGTCGCTTTTTGGCAGCACTGTAGGTCTCGCGGAGGAGCACATGACGGCTAGCGCTAACGCTCCCGAAAGCCCGAACATTCGGTACATGGAGAAGATCGCTGTGCGCGAAGATCAGGTGGCGCTTTCTTTCTTTAACTGCGGAAGAGCGCTGGATATTGAGGAAACTACTATTCGGGTTTTGCTTGCTTTCTTGGATTTGAAAGGAGGATTTATTGAGGAACAAACTGCCTACTACGCTCACTGCGAGGTCGATCTCCTGCCGAATACGAGTGTCGAGGAGACCTTGCACCTCCTGAGGAGGGATGTCTCTGTGCCCGAAGGGGTTTGGCGAGCGGCCCGGCTCATCTTGAATCCGTCTGTGAAGGTTGGCCGGCGTCGCACCAGCGACAACAACCTATTCATGCGGATCGATATCCACGATGTCGTGCGAGCACGAACGGCGGCATTTGCGCATCCCGTGCCGTCTGGAGCGACCACCCGGGAACTTGTCTACTCTGCTCTCGAGCTTCTCCAGTCTTTGGGTATCGTTAGAAGTATCAAGTTCAGCCATCTGTATCACGTATTTCGTATTGTGGCGAAGCCGAGTGATATGCAGCAGCTTGCGGACGATCTTTACCGCTCCATGCTCCGACGTGAACAGCAAGAGCTTTTTCGGATTCGCGCCACTGCGGCGCTTTTCCTCGGAGCAGAACCTAGGCCGGGGAACAAATGGGTTGCGAGCCGGGGCTCTCGTTGTTTTGCCCGCTCGTTATGCGCCCACTACAATGAGATTCTGGTGCACAAGTGCGGTCGCTGTGAGCTATGTCTCGCCGCAGAGGGTGCGCTGGGTGAAACGCCCGGAATGGAACGTCTTCGTGAACGCATCCTCAATGGCGGCAGTACCGAACTGGAGTCTCTGAATGCAGTACTCGCGGACGAGAAGTGGCAGCAGCTCATTGTGCAAGTGCCGGTGCTGCGCACTTGCTCACGGTTGTTGGCTCGCTTCGCATGGGGCGCCACCTCACCAAAGATACTATCCATGAAACTACAGGCGCACCCGCTGTTCGGCTGTTTGCAGGGGCGTTACCGATACGAACAGGTGCTGGAAGCTGCAGAGCATCTGCTGCAGGGAGATGATCTGCTTCACGAAAGCCCGACGACTGTCGCATGAATCGCACGTGTGCTTACGTGTGCCTGTTCTCGGTTTGGGCAGCACGACTCGAACAGCGCCCAGCTCAGTGGTATCCAGAGCAAGGAGTCGAGTGATCTCGACGAAGGTCGCCAGGATGAATCCTCGCGTCATGAGACTGTTCGGGCTATGTTGACGTCCCTAGTGTGGAAGCGGTATCTCGGTTTCTTCAGATGATGCAGCTGCGTCTTCGTATAGCTTGTTTGTCGGCGTGGTTCACGGTGATGCATCTGCTGAAAAGCTTTGTCGTGCAGCTTCGTCACTGGACAACTCCTTCGACCACGCGATCTGATGACAGAACAGAGTAATTGTCGGCGACAGCTCCGGCGTTGCCGGCCCGGCGATACAAAAGTTCCTAGAGAAGCCTCCAGCAGAAAAAAGCGAACGTGCTCGTAATCCCAGTTAAATGACCAAGGAATGCAAGCAGCCAGCTGACATCGGCAGATGCTTCGAATGCATTTTCGACGAAATGAATATCAGTCCACGAACCTGGAGCGCGTGCAACGAACGAATACACTACCAACAGGAGCAGGTTTCAAGCTCGTTTGGCGAAGCCGCTGCTTTATACTCAGAGTGGTGAATTCCCGAACGCATGCATTGGCGTCCTTTTTATTTTTGTTTGTTTCTCCCGTGGGTGTTCAAGGAGAAAATGCATCCCGTGGATTAGAGAACGGCCGCGTTGAGACAATATGCTGGCTCTGCTAGCTAGCGAGAAAAGGTCTTACATCTACACATAAGTCTCATTATGGGCAGCGGATCGATGACCCAATCTTCTTGAAATGCATATTCTGGATGCTGTGCACCTTAAAAAACAGAAATTTTCAAACACCGTCGACATTGCTGTCCCATTGCTGCGAATCCATTCCGCTCCAAACGTTCTCCAACAAGGTACCACAAAAGATGGCGCAGGATGAGCAGTTTTAGCACTGTTCCTACGAATCCTGGTGAAGCGATACGTATAGGCAATGGTAAGAAGCTCACGAACGCGAGAGAACGTGGCGCCTTGAACAGTAAACCATCAATTTCGCACTCGACGGGACTAGCTTCGGGAGAAACCCTATCACTTTATATCATTACTCTAAGAAGCATAAACCGCAGTTCTTAAAGAAGAGACAAGCCAGATTATTACAAAGTCATCAGCTGCAACAGCGATTCATTCGTGTGGTCGCCTACGAATTGCCAAATGAACCCGATTTTTCAATACTTCATCTTTCGTCGGTGGACACGCCGCGGCTTCTCCTTCGCACACATTCTAGTGTGCTACGCTTCGATAATCCGCTTCAAAAAAAGGCGGCCAAGCAGTGCGCAGCTTAGATTCGCGTTGAGCTGCTGTTCGTGCTAGCCTAGCCTCCTCAGTTCAATCTAGTCGAGATCGAGTTCCTCGTTCTCAAACATAACGTAGACACTCTTCGATCAATAGGGAATCATTCTCATCCACGACATCTTTCTTCGACTAATCTCTTTTCGAGCAGTTGTTCTCTACCTGAGCAATGCCTTCATCGATCTGTTGCTCTTCGGCGCGTTCGCAGAAGGGATCAAAAAGGCGTGCTTTTGTTCGTATGCGTGCCCGCGACGAAGCAGGTGGCGAAAAGGTTTTTAAGGAGCACGTGATGCATATCCAGGCATACTGGGTGAGCTGCAGCACCACCGTACACTCAATGCATCAGAATTCCAAGTGGAAAAACGGATATGGAGTATAACGACCACATGCGCATCACCCCGCCAAATAAAAAAGAAAAGTAGAAAAACCACAGACCATAAAGAAAAACATCCTTCCGAGCAGAGGACGAGGAGTTCCAGCATGGAAAAACTGTAGACACAGAATGACCATTCTGAAACAGCCGTAAAGGCATCTGTACGAAAACACATTAACGGCAAAAATCTTCTAAAAAGTCCGGCGCAACACGCCATAAATGATAACGTAACCTGGTATTCGAGGAACGCTCAAGTAGCCTCTCTCGCCTTGAAGGCCCTCGTCAAGCAACGGTTCGTCCGCGTTCCGGACGCTTTGGTGCTCGCTGCCCGCATTCCCTTGGAACCATTTGATAAGATCATCAGGCTGCTGCACAGCTGATGCGCTGGACTAAAAATGCAATTCGTCCTGATCGTCGTATCCAAGGTTCGTACAAACGCCTACCAGGATACCTGGACTTGCCGCCCCGCCACATCGGCGACAGTTCCATGCTCAGCGCAGATTCCAGAGAGCACCAAGGAAACCTGATATACCAAATGCTATTCAATCTCGTGCTCGTCTTGAAGCGCAGTTTGTGGGCGTTGTGAACTCTTTTCACCGGCCCAGAGAAGCGAAGAATTGGGGAAGGGAACTGACGTGCCGATGAAGCCAAATGGAGGGCAGTTACTGGATGATCTCGAGATGGTAGCAGGATCGGAAGAAAAGTCCTAACGAACGCGATCGTCGTTGCTGGTCCGAGTCCGCGCTTCTTGTGTTGGACTCAGCCTCGGGCCTATGGACGTTGTATTTACAGGATGGTTGAGTTGTGGTGGCTGCCTTCCTAGCATCGCTCGCGACTGCGTTTAACTGCACAGCACTCTTCGGAACAAAGCAGATTGCAGCACTGAATGCGAGCGCCATCGTCTCTTCAAGTGTCTATTCGATGTTGTCCCCATGTATCAGTTCAAGACCGATAACATCTGCATCGACACTTCCATACTGCATGGTCTCCTCAGCGAGCTAAGACTGGTTTCCACAAGCGAGTATGGATCATGTGAACAATTTTCATGAACAGTATTCATGAAGCAAATTCATGATTTCTTGTTTTCGGGAAGGAACCGGAAAGGAGCTCACAGAGACAACGAATACGGGCGGAATTTCAGTTGGAGCAAACTTATTGAAACCTAGGTCTGTGTTATGTAACGAGACATATTTTCGACCATTCAAAATAGAAGAAGAGAAATACTTCATGGATGGCATGGATGCCCAGGTGACGGTCGTCTTCGCCGCTGCCGTGACTCTGCACCCAGAGGGCAAGGCCGAAGACCAGAAAGCAAAGCAGATGAAGCTGCTCAATCTGTGTCGGGCTCCATAGCATCCGAAGACAGCCTTATGGATGCAAGCAGCCATTTCGACAAGTCGGACGACGGCGTCGTGGTCCTTATCGATGTCACGCGCATCGCGTAGAGCAGAGGGTCATGCTTGTTTCGACTTAGTAAGGGAGTACATGAACGTCCAGTTGTCTCACTTGGGCAGACTTTTGCATACATTCCGCGAACGGTTCTCCTGGTAAATAGTTGAAGGTTAGTGTCCTTTCATCTTTTGATATTACTGCGTACACGCTGATTTACTTTCAAGGCTCATCAGTCGATGATGTGAACTTTGTCTGGTGTGTGTTTGGAAATGACCTCCTCCACTCGATCCTGAACACAAACATGCATATCGTGGACTCTTTCCAAAGGATGCGGCTGATTTGGAATAATTGACGGACGCTTCGATCTGAGGCCGGCGCTTTCCGTAGATGACGTATTTTCTGAACCATGCATCATGCCTTCTGGGAGGCCCTGCGAGAAGCCTCATCGGAAGAGCTCTCAAGGTCTGCGATTATATTGATAACTCAAAACATCCGAACTCGTTTCCTGTCACGCTCTGAGAAGCAGACGTTGTCTGTTAGAATCTTTCGGTGCCCGACAACACCGAGTAAATGTTGCAGAGGCGTTTGCGGCCGTCGTCTCATGCACGTAATCAGAAAGCAAAATGGAGACGACGACTCTCACCGCTCGCACTGGCGTAAAATATGGACAAGTCGCACACGCCAGATTTATCGCTTTATCGCTCCAGATATGTGACAGGCCACAGGGACGTCTTCGTACAGGACTAGATGCGCAGCAAGCTCGTAAATCGCCTTGCTTTGGTGACCTCAGAAACGCACCTCGTTGCGATGCACAGGCGTGCACTTTGGCAGACCTACTGTACAGCCGAGAGAAACATCCCATTCAGTGCATGGACCTCACATCGATGGCGACGCGAACGCCTTGGATCAGTTATTAACATTCCTACACATATGTTTGCATGGAAAGAAAAGAGTGCTTTTGGATGTATCGGACGTACACGCCCGAGTTGAAGTGTTCTCGTGCAATCAAGAATACCACTCTTTGCTGGCTTCATCCGCGAATGCCCTATTTTCTTTTCTCTTATCTCCGGACTTTAAAACGTCGGTCATTTTCCTAAATTGACTTCCGTCGTCGGCAGTCGATTGATGTGGATAGCAGCGTTCAACGTGCCGACTTCCCGGCATCCGTCTGTCGTCGACGCATTGCTCGCCCAAAATGTAGCTAGAATCAACGTCTCAGGCGCCACTCGTCATCTTCCTCGCGCGTAGGCTCGGTGCACTCTTCGAGTCGATGACACGAGACTGTTGTCTCGTGTTTCGATACGTCCTTCATGCCTTATCCTCCGAGTACTGCCATGTGGCATGCGAAGGCTTCCTGAATCACGCCATACATGCCGTTGACAGGTACACGTGTCTTGCCTCGATATCCTCGGCCATTTCCATGCCCGGTGCCGAACAAAAAGATAATGGGCATCCTCTGTTCGGCCCCTTGTCGAGTACCCTGTCCGCTGCACGTGCAAGCAGACGCTGCTCCATTCGGTAGAGGATTTGGCGAGCGCGATGTTCTTGTGAGGAAACGTTTCCCGAAATGCAATCACGGCTGAAGAACAAGTTGAGCT
>Ga0123519_10014684_pt1 | contig 11099 bp, 4 predicted proteins | sample YelNatPaOPRAMG02_FD_87396 | JGI IMG/M metagenome (GOLD analysis project Ga0123519, IMG submission 87396) | Hot spring microbial communities from Yellowstone National Park - Yellowstone National Park OP-RAMG-02 (version 2) | ecosystem: Environmental > Aquatic > Thermal springs > Hot (42-90C) ... | reverse complement strand
GCTCTTTCCCTGTCGCAGGCTGCAGCCACGGCACATACGCGCTCGAATTCTGTCAACCTGCCGGGATGGAGAGCAACTCGAACGCGGACGCCGACGCTGTTCGGGGATTGTGCGGATTGTTCCGCAGGCTCCGCACCGTCAGGGGCGATGAGGCAGCTTGCAGCTGCCACGAACAGGGTTTCGGAGCATCGCACCGTAAGGCACACTGCGCGGCATGGCGGCTTGCCACCACTTCTTTGCAGCGGCCGCATGTCTGAAAAAGCGTCGCCTGACGCTTCACGCATTGACAGGCCGGTCTCGATCTCCAGCTCGCCCGATACACCCACCGGCTCAAACGCGTATTTGGCAAGGAATCGGCCATGATGAGTCGTGTCAGCTACCGTTTCCTGGACAAGAGCAAATCGAACCGCATCATTCATGCGCTGTTCAATCGAAAGAGTCTGCACGCCATGCAACGTGTCAAGACGCCATGTCGCCGAATTACTGCTCTGAGGAAACGGATTTCCGTTCAGCAGCACCAGGCCGCCGAAGAAGTCCATTTGTTCTATCAGTCGGGCAGCCTGAACAAGGTCCGATGGAGCGACAGCTCTGAGCGTGTCCGCGTCATGGAGGCCGAGCACCCTGATTTCCCTGCCACTCAGCCCCGGGGGCGAGAAATGATACACTGCCGGCACGATAAGATGCCGGTTTCGCACCGCAAACGTTTCGGACACAGACCGGTTGGCTTCAAGTCGCGGAGAATCGCCGACAAGAATCCAGCGGTCGGGATTGAACTGGCCGTGCAGTCTGCGGAGCATGGGGACGGAAACGGAAAGCAGGTCAGGAACAACAGCGTGGGCATGGAACAGCAGCTCATTCTTTCCAATGCCCAGAGCCACGAAACCGCCATCCAGAGCCGCGTCAATGCCGGCTGATGCGTCTTCCACGACTATGCATTCGGCTGGCCTGGCGCCGGTCATTGCTGCCGCGGTCAGAAAGATATCCGGATGAGGCTTGCCGAAACGATAGGAATTTCCGTCGGCTACGGCGTCGAAACGTGTCGCGATGCCAAGAGCTTCGATGACCTGGCGCGCATTCCTGCTTGCTGATGCGAGAGCGACTTTTATGCCCTCGCCGCGGAGCGCATCGAGAAGTTCCACTGCGCCGGGCAATGCGTCGTCGGGGCCGAGACCTGCGAGCGCAGCAATGTAGTAACGGTTCTTGCGCTCGGCAAGGTCATCCAGCTCCTCCTTTGAAAAATCGTTCGCATGACCGCCCAGTGCCAGTTTCAGACTGGCCATGCGCGAGATGCCCCTCACCGCATCTTCGAGATCGGGCGGAGGTTCGATACCAAGTTCCTCCACGACGCGCCGCCAGGCGGCAGCGTGAAGCCGGGAGGTGTTGCATAGAACACCGTCAAGATCGAAGATTACCGCTTTGAGGTTCTGGTTCACTTCACAATTGCCTCCGCGCCGGTTTTGGCTGCTCCGCGACGCCGTCTGATGGCCGCGCCGAACACGGCTGCCGCCTCTGCGACAACCGCGCATTCAAGCCCGAACGGCAGGTAGCCGGCATACCCGAGCAGCGGCATCTCGAATATGTGAAATCGGTTCACGAAAGGCACGTCATACTTCCACTTGGGCAGGCTGTAGAAATTCCACATTTCCCAGAAGAAACCGCAGATCAGCGCTGCGAGCGCCCATTGCGCGACTCTTGTCCAGTCGCCGCGCTCCATTTCGGGAAATGGAGGGGGATGGGATGCGACGGCGCGGACGCCAACCGCAACCATAAAAGGCGCAAGCCACAGGAGCGGAAAAAGAACATCCGGAAAGACCGGGAGGCACACCAGACCGGCTGAGGAAACGGCCAGCAGGGACCACCCCGCCTTCATGGAGCTGTAGCCAGGCCAGCGGAGGAACTCGCGCAGACCGGTACAGGAGAGACGGGGGAACGAGGCCAGGAGAGCCGCAGTTGCCGAGACAGCAGGCAGCACAGTGGCAAAACACAGTGACGCAAAGAGGACATACCGACCCGGAGAAAAGTTTTCCACCCCTATGTAATACCAGTTGCAGACGAACCGATTGAGATATTCGAAGAACCACCAGAACGCCGAACTGATGGGAAAAAGGAGCGCGAACCCGCAGGGATCGGCTGACAGCATGCACGAGCCGGTTCTCTTCTGAACAAGAGCGTTCGCTGTGACAATGTATCCGAGCCACAGAGTCGGGAAGGTGAATGGCTGCAATGACTCAAACCAGTTGAACCTTGTCCAGGCCATCATCCATGACAATGCAGCGAGGCCGATTCCAAGCCACCCCCATGGCGGGAAACCCGCATCCCGCACAGGCGGATGTCCACCGCCAGCATGGCATGAGAAAGGGGCTGATCCGGAGGTGCAAATGCCCCTTTTCAGCATCTGGCCGATGAATGGAGCCAGGATCGCGATGGTGAGAATGGCAAGCATGGCGAATACGGGCATGGAGAATGGGGCATGAGCCACATGGCGGGCAACAGGCGGAAAATCGAGATAGTCAAGGGGCCGTTCGCCTTTCATCAGGACACCGGCAAGCGGCGCGCCGACCAGGATCAGTCCTGCCGCCAGAAGAGCGAGGGCCTTTGTCGCGGGATAGCGTGGCGCGCTGCGGCCAATTTCCTTCGGTTCGGCCACAGATGCGCTCCTCTTTTCCTCCATATTCATCCTTGTTGACGGACTCATCCGCGCGTGTGACATTACACAGAACCAGAGCAGTCCGACACTATTTTTTTGCCTTGAGAATATGAAATGCGGGCCATTTCTCAAACGCAAAATCCGGGTTTAAAGGTTGAACCGCCGCGCACAAAGATTACAAGCTATGGGTCCAGTGCCCATAGGGGAAGGGGGGAACATGGCGGCAGGGAAACAAGGCGAGGGATTGCAGATCAGGTGTGATGACAAGACCGGAAGAGTCTGTTCGGTACGTTTGTTCGGCAGGGAACTGCTGGATGTGTCATTGCGTGGAGAATCCGAGTTTCTCGTGAACGGCCGGCCCCTGTCGTTGAGAAGGAGATATGCGAAGCCCGCCGGAGGCGAATGGTCGCGGATCTCGCTCAAGGGAGAGCATTGGGTTGATCACTTTTCGGGATGGGGACTGGTCGTGACCCGCTCCATGGGTTCGAGGCCCTATGGAAAATTTCCTTGTGTGGGAGTCCATTACACAGTGCGGAGGGAAAATGCGGACCCCGAGAGCCTCCTCTGCCCAGGTCCCGGCGGGCCGCCGGTCGAAGCGCCGCTTTATGTGGACAGCTTTACAGTGCCGGCATGGAAATGGAGGTTCTGGGGGCCTGAAACCCGAATGATTTTTCATTCAGCGCAATCCTCGGGGCCGTTCGGCGAGGGCGGGCACGCGGGCTTCGAAAATGACGCTCCGGAGGAATGCAAGAAGTACCTGACCAACGTGTGGCGCCGTCTCTATCCGGGCGTAATGACCATACACGGCGGAGTCTTTTACAACGTCAAAACCGGGCACTGGCTGGCGATTACCTGCCGGAGACCCGGGGTTGGGTATATACTCAACATTCAGGATGCGGGCAGAGGGGTGGCATACGATTTCACGCTTCACGCGGCTTTCGGCCTCGGCGAACAGCTCACCCTGCCGGAAATCAAGATGTACTACGGCCGCACTTCGGAGGAAATGTGGACGTGGATGGCTGACTACGTTACCGAGTACTACCAGGAGCCTCCCGCATGGGTTTTCAGGACATTATGGGGGGAAGGCCTGGCGTGGAACAATGAACCGACCTGGTCAAGACAGGCAGAGGCGTGGGAGAAAAGGCTCAAATCGGGAGCAGCGAGCGGAATCGGATGGTGCCTGGTCACAAACAGGCCGGTGCGAAGCGGCACTACGCCGCTTGGGTACGAGCCGGACCCCAATCATGGCCCGATCGAGGAGTTCGTGGCAATGTGCCGCCGGATTACCGGCCGCGGCGTGCCCCTGCTGATCTGGATGAGCCACAGCGGCCTCATGTACAGAGACGGGCCTGACATTGACGACGACTGGTTCATACGCGGAGTGGACGGCCGCATCTGCGCTTCATGGGGCGACGCGGACTATCCGGAACTTGCGCATATCAATCCGGGTCATCCTGGATACATAGAGTACACAAAGCGCTGGATACGCTTCTACATGAAGGAGTGCGGGGCGAGGGGAATTTTCTTCGATTGCCTTGGATGGGCGTTTCCTCCGGATTTCAGGCCGCGCTCCTTCATGAGATATCCGGGAGATACGAACAGGATGGTCATCCGTTTCATGGAGGAGGCGTACAGGTGCATCAAGGAGTGCGACCCCGAAGGCATAATGGCCGGCGAAGGCAGCACGTTTGACGCGCCGGTGAACATCGTGACGGTCAACTTCAACCCTCGTCGGAAAGGGAACCCGTGGGGTCCGCGGGATTTCCTGCTCCAGTTGAACAGGTGGTCGAAAAAGAGAATCACCATCGCGCAGGGAGCGGATCTTTCCGCGGCTTCCGGCTTTGTTTCGGCCCTGGGCAGGACGGACTCCAGGAGCGTCGAGATCAACCGCCGGATGGCCGGGCTGCTCAAGGAAAAGGGCGGACCGAGGGCATTCGAAGCGCTGCCTGGGGATATCGGCGTCATGGAACAGGAGAAACTTCTCGTTGTGCCGGAAATTCGCGGCGAATCGCCGTCGGTGATTTGTCCTGAACTGGTTCTGCCGGTGAAATGGCGGAACGTGGCGGTTCTTGAGGATGTCGTGGATGGATCGAGGATCGCGAGGCGGCGTGGCGAGAGCCGCTTCGCGAATCTGCGGCCGGGCATCTACCGCATGCTCGAAGGTCAGGGCAGTGCGACCCGCGGCTGCGCGTCAACCGGAGAAGCCCGAACCAGGGGGAGGAGGAACTGATGCGACTGAACGTCAACGACTATCGTGACAGGCTGCTGGGCTGCTGGCTCGGCAAGAACATAGGCGGTACGCTCGGAGCGCCTTTCGAATGGCGCAGGCAGATCAACGATGTTTCCTTCTATGTGCAGAAGGACCTGAGGGGCAGGCCTGTTCCGAACGACGACCTGGACATCCAGCTCCTCTGGCTGCGGGTCATGGAGTTGAGCGGCATAGACATCACCGCCATGAAGCTTGCCGAATACTGGGTCAGCTATGTGACGCCGCACTGGTGCGAGTATGGCACTGCGAAGATCAACATGAGGCAGGGACTTCTCCCTCCGCTGAGCGGAACCTACAAGAATGCCTACAAGCACAGTTGCGGCGCGTACATCCGCTCTGAAATCTGGGCGTGCATAGCTCCGGCCATGCCTGATATCGCAGCACGTTACGCTTACGAGGACGCCATACTCGATCACGGCGACGGCGAGGGGATGTACGCGGAGATATTCATGGCGGCGCTCGAGAGCGCAGCCTTTGCTGTTCAGGACCTGAAGGCTGCGGTGGAAGCAGGCCTGTCGTATATTCCGGCAACGTGCGAAGTTTCCCGAGCGGTGCGGACCGTTCTTCGCTGCCACGGAGAGGGACTGTCGTGGAAGGAAGCGCGTGACGAGGTTCTGCGTTTGCACCGGGGCGGAACTTTTCTCGGACTTCCGTCGCATACCAGCAGGGAAGACCAGGAAAAAGGGTTTCTGGATGGAGTGCAGGGTTTCGATGTTCCTTCGAATATCGGAATGACTCTCATCGGCCTTCTGTGGGGCGGGGATGATTTCGGCAGAACCGTATGCACCGCAGTCAACTGCGGAGAGGATACCGATTGCACAGGCGCCACCGCCGGCTCCGTGTGGGGTATAATGCACGGCGCTCGGGCCATACCCGGCAAGTGGATCGAGCCCATCGGCAGAGGCATCGCCACAATAGTTCTGAACCTTGGCGATCTTTCGTCCGGATACGAAATTCCCGCCACCGTGGACGACCTGGCCGAAAGGACGCTGCGCATCGGCCGTCAAGTTTGCCTTCGCCATGGTCGGATTGAGATTTGCGAGGACAGGCCCACGGATATGTCGGATACGTCCTGTGAGAGGCTGCGCGCTCAGGACGAGGGCGCTTCTGTCTGGCGTTGGAAGAAGGGACCGAGATTCGACTTCGAGGGATTCTCGTTTCTGTGGGACTATGGAGAGGCTGGTCCGGTCATTCGACCCGCCGAACCGAAACAGATTGTCATTACCTGCTTCAACAACTCAAGGCTCCAGGCCAACCTTTCGCTCAGATGGTATCTTCCGGACGGTTGGGAGGCGAGGCCGTCGCGCCAATGCTATGCGCTCAGCCTGCCGCCTCTTCTGGGCGAGCCGGTTCAGTTGAAATTCGAACTCTTCGCTCCTTCTCTCGAAGGCTCGACGTTGCGCGGGGCGCTTGAGGCGACAATCCAGGGCCGTCCCACCGTGATGCTTATGCCCCTGACGCTGCTGAACGGCAGCCTGCAGGCATAGCGCATCCCGGCTTCATCTCTGGTATATGGGGAGCTGCTGATAGGTCACTCCCAGCGCGAGGATGGCGACCGCCGTGCGGTACGCCGGGCCGGGGCCGTCTTCGTGCGGCGAGCCGGGCATGGGGTTCCATGAACCGTCAGGGGCCTGGAGTTTCAGCAGAGTGTCGTAGATCAGAGGCGCGCATTCCTCCCATTCGCGGCCTCCGTACTGGAACATGCCCTGGGCGCAGTAGTAAGAGCCGTAGTAGAAAATCTCTCCTCCCCAACCCTGGCGGATTCTCTGCAGTATGTACGCCGCAGTCCTGGCAGCCATCTCGCTTCTGTGTTCTCCGCTGAGTTCAAGGCACAGAAGCCCGACTCCCGCGCGCGCCAGTCCGGATCCGCCGCCGGGCTGGTAAGCGAAACCGCCGTCCGGGCATGCGCAGCGCTTTATGAACGCCACGGCATCGTCAACCGCTTCGCGCGGCACCGGCATTCCGGCGTTCCGGGCCGAACGCAGCGCCATCATTGCCCATCCCGAGTGAGACAGGTCGCTGTCTCCGCTGTTCGGCGCGTATCTCCATCCGCCTCTGTGAGCCTCAGGTTTCTGCACTTTCTGAGCCGCAAGGGTGACCTGCAGCGCCCGCGACAGGACGGTTCTGATGCGTTCCTGCCTGGCGGCGTCAACCATTCCGGAAACCTCTGAGAGCATGAGGCAGGCGATGTTGTGGCTGTACATCTGGCCGCCGCCGGGTCCGATGAGCGTCCCATCAGGCTGCTGGGTTGACAATACAAAGTCGATGGCCCTGTTGATGTTGTCGCCGTACGGAGGATGTCCCGGCGTGTGGCCTTTTGCGAGAAACGCCATTACGGAAAGGGCTGCCACTGCGTTGCACATTGGCATGCCGGGGAAAGACCCGTCGGGCAGCTGAACGCGCGCGAGGTATTCCAGACCCGCATCCACAGCCGCGTCAATGGCTCTGCGATATTTCTCGTCTTCAGTCTGCGGCGTTTCCGCCCGTGCTCCAGCAGGCAGGATCATAAGAAATGCGCCTGCGGCGAGAGCGCGTGCGGCGGCCGCTGCGCGTCTTTTTTTCATGGCTCGTCCCTTTCACGCGATATCTCGCGGAAATAGCTCTTGATCAGGTCTCTGTATTCCTCAGGCCCCTCCTCGCCGGATGCCTGAAGAACGTTGTCCTGAAGCCTGCCAGGAAGGCGCAGCCAGTTGCGCAGTTTCATTGTCGGCTCAAAAGCCCACTGCGGCGTTGATTGCTCGACCTCCATAAGGGGATTGGCTCCGCCGCCGCCCGCTGACCTCTGCTGGAAGTCAGGCCTGGGATTGGCGCCCAGCGCCGCTGCCCTGGCTATGGCCTCGGCCGCAGCCTTTGCCACGGCGGCTGCTGCCTCAATAGCGTCCTGGCTGGTCTGCATGCGGGCGGCTTCGGCGGCTTCGCTGTGCGCCTGCGCCATGTAGCTTGACAGATCGCGAAGGTCGTCGCGTTGCGATTCCGGATTGAGAAATTTCCTGATGTCGGCCATTGCCTGGGCAGCCTCGTCAAGAGCCCTGGCTGCGGTCTGCTGGGCCTGCAGAACGCCCGCCTCCAGGTCCGGAGGCAGGGCCTGCTGGTCGGCATCCTGACTGTTCCTGGCTGCGGCTCCGGCCAGCAGTTTCGACGCCTGTTCGGATGCCTGGGCCGCCTGGGCCGCCATGTTGAAGGCGTGTCCCGCGGTTTGCGCCGCCTGATTGTTTGCGGGAATCTTTTCAAGATTTCTGCGCATGGTTTCGAGTTCATCCTTGATGCCGCCCAGGTGTTCGGACAGCCCGCGCTGTTCTTCCGACAGCAGGCGAAGCGGCATGCCTGCGGAGCCTGCGGCCAGTTCGCGGGCTATCTGCGCCTGCCTCGCTGCGAGATCCTTTGCGCGCTCGGCGAGGCCGAGGACAGGCGCGGCGTCATCCATTGAGTCGAGCGCCGCGTCGGTTGGAGCGCGCGCCGGAGACTGCCCGGTTGACTTGTCGAAGTTGCTTTCGGCCGCGGACTTCAGCGCCTTTCCCAGTCGGCCCGCCTCCACCGCGGCCCTGGCTGCCGCCCTTGCCGCCTCAGGAAGCCTGCCTTCGGCAAGTTGCCGCTGCGCCTCGGCGGCTGCCGCGGCCGCCTCCTTTGCAATGCTGGCGGATCCTGGAACGGCTGCGGCCGCGTCGGCTGCCAGTTCGGCAATCTCCGTTGCAGCCCCGGACTGCGTATCGAGAGCGTCCTTGCGGTGATCCTCGGCCACGGTGGCGAGCAACCCGGCGTCCCTGTTTGCAATGTCCGCAAGACGTCCACGCAACGCATCCTGGCGTCTGGCCAGTTCAATGGCTTTCTGTGCCTGTTGTATCTGTTCAGGCGTCGGCGATGGCGATTCCGCGGACGATGCGGCGCTCTCGAGCGCCCGCGCCGCTCCCTGCTGGATCGGCACGGAAGCGTCCGGCCGCTCCCTGTGCAGGGCTTCAGCAGCCTGTTTCATCTGATCCGCGGCGCGCGCCAGGCCGGGATCTGCGGCCGTTTTTGCGGCGAGACCTTCCTGCCGCCGCGCAAGTTCAGCCATCCTGACTGCCTGATCTGCGATGAATTTATCGGTATCCCTTTCCAGAGCCGCCTGATTTTCGGAGAGCGCTTTCAGACGGTCAGCTTTCTGTCTTTGCCTTGGATTGTTCTTTGCGGCGGCCGACGCTTTTTCGGCGGCTGCCGCCAGATTCCTTGCCGCCGAGTCCTGGGTCGCGAGAGCCTTGCGCGGCTCGCCGGATTCGATCGCTCTTGCGGCCTTCTTCATGGCATCCGCCTGCGAGGCGGCGTCCGGTTCGTTCATTGCGGACACGGCAAGCTGCTTCTGAGCGTCCGCGAGTCGCTGCAAGCCTTCGCGGAACGATTCCGCAGCGGCGGCTGTGGCGCGGCGAATGTCTTCCTCCTCCTTTGCGAGGTTGCGCGCCTGCTCGGCCCGGCGCCGGTCTTCCGGTCCGGCGGACGGATGAAGAATCTGCGACGCGGTTTCCCGCAACGCTTTTTCATTTCCCTCCTGAATCTCCAGCGCCTTCTGCAGATCGCCCGCCTTTATCGCTTCGGCCGCCTGTTTCAGCGCCTGGGCATGTTCCGCCGTGGGCTTGCTCGCCTGCGCCTCGGCTGCGAGCTTCTCCTGCTCAGCGGCGATCGCCCTGACCGCCTGTTTCTCCTGCTCAGCGGCAGCAGCGGTCTTGTTTCGCAGTTCGGCCTGGAGCCGGGCGATGTTGTCAGCGATTGCGGCGGCCTGCTTCTGCTGTTCGGAGGGAGGCGCCGGCCGCGTGGCTTCCTCGGCCAGCGATGCAAGCTTCTTTGCTGCTTCCTGCTGCGCCGGCACTGCCTGCCTGAGCTGTTCGATCTTCAGTTTGTCAGACGCGCTCTTCATTTGGTCGGCAGCCGGCGCCGCGGCTGGATTCCTTCTGGCTTCGGCGGCGAGCGCTTCCTGCCTTGCTGCGAGGTTGAGGATCGGCTCCTGCTGCTGGTCCACCATGGCCTGCGTCCTGTCGCGCAGACTTTCCTGCCGGCGGCGGAGTTCATCCACTGCCTTCGCATCTGCAAGCTGCTGGGGCGTGGGAGATGGTTTCAGCGCAGATTCGGCGGCGTCTCTGAGGGCTTTTGCAGCCTGCTCCTGTTTCTGCAGCGCGGACTTCGGCTGGTCGCCTCTTATCGAGTCCGCCGCCTTGCTCATTGGCTCGTACGCTGATGCTGTCTCGCGCCGGGCCATGGCATCGGCAGCGAGCCTTGCCTGCTCTTCGGCAAGCTTCTGGAGCGCCTCGGCCCTGTTTCGCGTCAATTCCTTTATCCTTTCCGACAGATTTTCCTGGCGCTTTGCGATGTCTTCCAGCTTGCGGGCAGCCTCCTGGTTTCCTCCGTCCTTTGCGGCCTTTTCCGAGGCTTCCTTCGCGGCTTTTACGGCCTGCTCCTGCAGGGCGAGCGCCTGGCGCGGTTGATCGGTCTTTATGGCGTCGGTGGCTCTGGACATCAGCTTGCCTGCCGGCATTGCTCCGGGCAGAGGCCTGATCTCGGCCGCAAGCGCTTCCTGCTCGGCGGCCATCTGCTGGAGCGCGTTTTTCCGCTGCCCGACAAGATCGTCCACCTTCTGCTTCAGAGCGTCCTGGCGTTCGGCAAGGTCCTTCGCGACGCGGGCCTGTTCCTGTTTTTCCGGGGTGGGGGGCGGGTTGCGCAATTTCTGTGCGGCTTCGCTGAGAGCTTTCTCCACGGCCGACTGATGCGCGAGGGCCTGTCGTGGCTGGTCGTTGAGAAGCGCCTCGGCGGCCCTGGCCATCGCGTCTGCCTGCGGAATCTGCTGCATGGATCTTGCCTGCTCGGCGAGCTTTGTCTGTTCGGCGGCGAGGTTCTTCAGCGCCGCGACGCGCTGTTCGGCCGTGTTTGCGGCCTCGGACGCCAGTTGCGACTGGCGTTCGGCCAGGTCTTTGACGGCTGCGGCGGTCCTGAGCTGCTCGGCCGGCGGGGGGGGCGAACGGAGGGTGGCGGCCTCGTTTGTGAGAACCGACGCGGCGGCTTCCTGAAGCGGCACGGCATCCTCAAACCTGTGCGCGCTGATCGCCTCGGCGGCCTTTTTCATCAGCTCAAACGCTTCCCCGCCGCCGGCGGAGATGTTCGTCTTCGACTGGGCGGCAAGCAGCGCCTGTTCCCTTGCAAGTTGCTGGGCGGCGGCATCGG
>Ga0123519_10014679_pt1 | contig 11102 bp, 6 predicted proteins | sample YelNatPaOPRAMG02_FD_87396 | JGI IMG/M metagenome (GOLD analysis project Ga0123519, IMG submission 87396) | Hot spring microbial communities from Yellowstone National Park - Yellowstone National Park OP-RAMG-02 (version 2) | ecosystem: Environmental > Aquatic > Thermal springs > Hot (42-90C) ... | reverse complement strand
GCGGCAAGCACGTACTTGTAGAAAAGCCGATGGCAGCTTCCCTAGCGGAGTGCGATGCCATGATCCGTGCGGCCGAAAAAGCCGGGAAACTGCTCTCCGTAGTGGCCCAGAACCGGTACAAGATTCCCACCATGAAGGTGAAACGCCTCATCGAGAGCGGCAAACTGGGCCGGGTGCTGTACACCATGGTGAACTCCTTCTGGTGGAGGGGACAGAGCTACTACGACCTCTGGTGGCGGGGCACCTGGGAACAGGAAGGGGGAGGATGCACGTTGAACCATGCGGTACACCACATCGATCTTCTTCGCTGGTTTTTAGGAATGCCGGAAGAGGTGGTGGCGGTCATCACCAATGTAAACCACACCAACTCCGAAGTGGAGGACCTTTCCGCAGCGCTCCTCCGATACCCCAAGGGAGAACTCGCCCAGCTTACAGCTTCCCTCGTGTGCCACGGGGAAGAACAGGAACTGGTGTTCCACACGGAACGGGCCCGAGTGTCGGTTCCCTTCCGGGTACGGGCTTCTAAACCCATGGAGAACGGCTTCGCTATAGACGATCCCGAGACGGAACGAGAAGTTCAGAGGTGGTACGAGGAAATCACACCCATTTCCTACGAGGGGCACGAGGGGCAGATCAAGAACGTGCTGGATGCCATCGAGGGAAAGGATACTCTCCTGATCGATGGAAAGGAAGGACGGGCCACCCTGGAACTCATCATGGGGATCTACAAATCCGCAGTCACCCAAAGGCCGGTCCGCTTCCCCTTGAAACCGGACGATCCTTTCTATAAAAAAGAGACGATGATCGCCCAGATGCCTCGATTCTTCAAAAAAACCAGGAGCGTGGAAAACTTTGCAACCTCCACGATCACCCTGGGCCGAGACGTGGGACGGTGAGAGAGGAGAAAGATTATGAGTAACGGAGTGGATAAATCCAGCGGAATGATGTACGCCCCCAAGGGCAAACCAAAACCTGTGTGCAGCAAGGGTGAGTTTCCCATCGGTGTGATCGGCCTCGATCACGGCCATATCTATGGGATGTGCAACGGTCTTTCGGAAGCGGGTGCGGAAGTGAGTCTCGTGTACGATCCGGACCCAGCCAAGGTCGCCGCCTTTCAGAAGGCTTTCCCGGAGGCAAAGGCGGCCCGTTCGGTGGAGGAAGTGCTGGAGAACCCTAAGATCAAACTGATCGCCTCGGCCGCTATCCCCTGTCACCGGCCGGGTATCGGGATGAGCGCGATGGACCATGGGAAAGACTTCTTCGCGGACAAACCTCCCTTCACCTCGTTGGCGCAGATCGATGAGGCTCGGAAGAAGGTTGCCCAAACAGGACGCAAGTATGCCGTTTACTACAGCGAACGTCTCCATGTGGAATCGGCGGTGTTCGCAGGCAAACTCATCGCCGAGGGAGCCATCGGAAGGGTTGTCCAGGTGTTGGGAACGGGTCCCCACCGGATCAGCCTTTCCCAGCGGCCTTCCTGGTTCTTCGAAAAGGACAAGTACGGAGGAATCCTGGTAGACATCGGCAGTCACCAGATCGAGCAGTTCCTATCCTTCACCGGAGCGAAGGATGCCCGGGTTCTTTCGAGCCGCGTGGCGAACTACAAGTTCAAGCAGTACCCGGGTCTGGAAGACTTCGGCGACGCCACCCTGCAGGCGGATAACGGAGCCACGGGGTACTTCCGGGTGGACTGGTTCACCCCCGATGGACTGAAATCCTGGGGAGACGGCAGGACCTTCATCCTCGGCACGGAGGGGTACATAGAACTGCGTAAATACATCGACGTGGCCCGTACCCCCGAGGGAGATCAGGTGTTCCTCGTGGATCACAAGGGAGAACACCACTACTCGGTAGCCGGCCAGGTGGGGTTTCCCTTCTTCGGGGAACTGATCCGGGATTGCCTCGACCGCACCGCGAAGGCCTTCGATCAGGAGATGTTTTTCAAGGCCACTGAACTCGCCATCATTGCGGAACTGCAAGCTCTGAAGATCGAGTGATATGGGACGGGATACCCGGCACGAAGCGATCATCCACCTGATCTCTAAGATGCGGGAAGTATCTGTCCAGTACCTGGTAGAACGGTTTGGGGTGAGCGAGGCTACCATACGGAAGGACCTCACCTTCCTGGAGGAGATGGGGTACCTGGTCCGTACCCATGGGGGAGCCATCCTGGCGGAAGACCGCAACCAGGAAGTTCCCCTGTCCCAGCGGGAGAGCCGCAACTTGGAGGAAAAACTCGCCATCGTCGCCCGGGCCAGGGAGTTCATCCATGAGGGAGACACGATCTTCATCGATTCGGGTTCTACCTGCAGGCTCCTTGCCCGGGAAGTACGGGACATGACCATTCGGGTGATCTGCCATTCCCTCGGAGTGTACGAAGAACTCAAATCGGCACCCAACCTTTCTCTCTTCGCCCTGGGGGGAAGCTACCGTAAGGATGCCGAGTCCTTCATCGGCCCCATTGCAGTGGACAACCTGAAATACTTCCAGATCCAGACCTGCTTTATCGGAGCCGCTTCCTTCAACGAAAAGGGAATCTTCGCCGCCCAGAACATCATCGAGGCTCAGTTGAAGTCAGAAGTGCTAGCGGCAAGCCAGCGGAGGATCATCCTGGCGGATCACACGAAGTACAACACCTTTGGCTTCTCCGTGTTTGCCCGCCCCGGCGATTTCGATATCCTGATCACCGATAAGGGATTCCAGGGTAGGGACGCCTTGACGGCCCTGGGAATCGAGGTGGTAATGGCATGAGAACTGCATTCGATCGGGTTTGCGAGGTGTTGAAACCCCATCACCCGATCTATGCGGAGTTTACCATCGTGGCACTGGACGACCGCAGTCGTGATGCCCTCCATTTCTACCTGCACCGGAACCTGGGGGGCCTCATGCCCCGGATCGTTCCTTTCGAACAGTACAAAGCCGATCGCCTAAGAGAAACTACAGGCCTCCTCCCCCTGGAAGAAGAGGAAGCGTTTTTTCGGTTCCACCTCCTCTGCCGATCCCAGGAACGCACGGCAGTACCGGAAGAAACTGCCCAACTGTTCTCCTTCCTGCGCCTGTTAAACCGCTTCTCCGTGGGCAGGGAGGAACTTCGGCAGCTGGACCGCCTTACCCCAGAACAGTGGGAGCGACTCGAGGGGATTTTTTCCCTGGGAGAAGAATACCGCCAGGGTCTCGCCAAAGAGGGCCATTTCTTCCTCCCTTTCGAAGAGGAGTCCTTCCGTTCCCTCGGTCCCCGGGAACGAGACCTGTTCGTGGGGTTACCTCTCCTTACACCGGCCCATGACTCCTTCCTTTCGAAGATCCCTCGGGGCAGGCTCTTCGTTCCCGAGGCGCTGTTTGGACCCCAGTTCCCGCAAGAAAGGCCCGAGTACGAGTCTGCCTACCATCTGGTGGAAACGTACAATCTGCCGAAGCGAACAGGAGCCGGCCAGGCTATACATGTACCCGAAGCCCTGTATGGGGAACAAAAACCTGACGGGCCCCCTCTGCCCAACCCAAGCCCCAGGCTCTCCTTCTCCGAAATTACCGACCGCTCGGCCCTTTCTGCCCTCATCGCAGAAGAGGTAAACGACTTTCTTCGCTCCCGGAAGCCTTCCGAACAGATGGCGATCCTTCTCCTGGACGAGGAACTTGCCTTCTACCTGTGGCGGTTCCTCTTTGCCCCGATGGGTAAGGAGATCAACTTTTCCCCCTGGCTACCCTTCCATCACTTTAGCCCTGCACACCGGCTCTCGCTCGCTGTATCCTCTGGGGAGGACCTTTCACCGTTACGTGAGTCCCTCCTAGAGGAGATGCGAACTTCGTGGCCCCTGTTGGATCCAGCGGAACAGGCGGCCTACGAAGCTGCCATTTCTCTCTGCGATGCATTGTCCCGCTGGCGGAAAGAATTGAGACAAAAGGGACACAGTGAAGAATGGCGGCCTCTGGCGCAGTACCTGATTCGAACGAAGAAGCTCCACCTCACCGGTTCCCGGGAAGCCCCGATTCAGGTACTGGGGCTAGGGGAAACGGGGGGGCTATCCTTTTCCCGGGCCCTTATCTTGCCGATGGACCGGGACATTTTCCCCCACAAACCCTTTCGGGGACCTTACCTGAATGCCATTCATGCACCCCGCATCTACCGGGCTCAGTTCGAGGCCCATGATCTACTGCTTCGCCAGTTCCTTTCCCTCTGCGATGATGTCCACATTGCAGCTCGGTTCGACAGGCAGAATGGGTTTTCCCCCTCTCCCTACTTTGCGTTTCTGGCGACGGAGTTCGGAAAAGAAGTGCGGGAATGCGTCCGTCTACCCGAAGGATTCGCAACCCTCGAAGAGGTTCCCCGCATCCCTTCGAGCGAGGAGATCCGGCAGTTCCTTCGCTCCTTCGGTTGGTCTTTCCATTCTCTACAGTTATTTTTCTCCTGCCCGTACCATTTCCTGCTGAAATACAAGGAAAAGCTCGCCCCTCCCCCCGTTCTGGAAGAAGGAGAAGAGGAGATCCAACTCCACCTAGGGAACATCCTGCATGAATGGGCCTCTACCCTAAGTCAATCCCCCCCCGCACTTGCGCACTGGCGGGAGCGGTTCGAAGAAATCTGGAAGGAGAAAGTGGGCACTGACAGTTCCCCGGGGGAGGAGTACTTTTCCCTCCATCGGATCTACAAACCCATCGTCCTGAGTTATCTGGAGGATATCGCACAGTACGAGAAGGATACGGGAACCCTCCTTCTTTTTGCCGATGAGGGTGTGCGGAGTGAGAAATGGATTACGAGTACCTTCGGGAAGGGTACCTACCAACTCCGGGGACGTCTGGACCGCATCCAGCCTCATGCAGGGAAAACGCTGATCCTTGATCTGAAATACAAGCCAGCCTCGAAATTACAAGAGATTCCCAAAAAATCCTCGGGAGGACTTGCCTCCTACCTGCAAGAAAAAGGCTCCCTCCACGAGGCTCACCAGTTGGTAGTGTACACCTATCTATTGAAGGAAGAGGACCAGCTTTCCCCTTCCGACCTGTCCGCTGCCTTTTACGCCCTGAAGGAAACAGATCCGAAAAGTCGGCTTGTGTCCCTTCCTACCGAAGAATTGGAGCAACTCGACTCTCACATGGATCAGATCGCTAGAAAGCTCGATGAGCAAGGGGCTTTAGAGGAGTTCCCTCCCAACTACCATAGCGAGCAGTGCAGGTTCTGCTCCTACCGCCCCATCTGCGGTCATCCTGACGGCTTGAGTGGAGGGAAAGCTTGACAGGAGGGAAAAATATGGTAACGAGCATCCTCTGCACTGCTTCGGCAGGAGCAGGGAAAACATACCGACTTACCCAGGAAGTATTCCTCCGCCTTCAGGAGCCGAACCGTTTTGTAGTGGCAGTGACCTTCAGCCGGGCTGCAGCGGCCGAGATGGAACGCCGCCTGTTGGGTGAAATTCTCAAGGGCGAACTATCCCCTCCTGACCCCCCTTCGAAGCTTTCCCTCATCATGCGTGCCTCCAGGGTACATTTTTCCACCCTGGACTCCCTATTCTACCTGTTCCTCAGCACCGAGTCGTATGTGCCCCAGATTGCCGATGAACATGAAATACTCTTGATCCTGCGTCGGGCGGACGAACGATTCTTTCACCAACCCGGCCTGGTGGAAAAAGAATCTCTTCTTTCGGTGATAGCCAGGATCCTCCAGATCGAGCCTGAAGAACTAACTAAAACTCTTAAGCAGGAAGCGGATCTGCTGTTGGCCCGACCGTGGGATGCAGAAGAATTGAAAAATCTCCGCAAGCAGCAGGAGCTGATCAAAGCCCGATTTTCCAGGTATCAAGCAGAAGTCGCTGCACTATCCCAGGAATATAGGACGGCGGAAACTCTCAAGAGCCTGCACAAGCTAGTTATAGCCCACCTTTTGAAGCCTCTGGAAGAACTGCCTTCCGGTACCCTGTTCAACCATGCGGATCTGGATGAGGTGGGCACATCCAGGGGGGGGATTGCCGTTGCCCAACGGGACTCTACCCCCTATAGAAAGCTCAAGGATCTGTACCCTCCCATGAGAAGCCTTGTGGCCCACTACATCATCAACACCCAGAAACTCAGGGCTGCCCTATTACGGCAGTTCGCAGAGGCCTATACCCAGGCAGTGGAAGAAGAAAAACGTTCCTCCCGCCGAATCTTCTTTGAAGACATAGCAAGGCAACTGGCTGACCTCGATGGGGGGGAAGAGGCAAGGGAACGACCGATCCTGTTCTCCAGGCTCTACGAACTGGGATTTCATCGAGTTACCGATCTTTTCCTCGACGAGTTCCAGGATACTTCTCGGATCCAGTTGGAACTGCTTCGACCCCTCCTGGAAGATATTCTAAGTTCGGTGAACCAGGAGGCAAGGGGGACTCGGTCCATCTTTCTCGTGGGAGACTGGAAGCAGTCCATCTACCAGTGGCGGGATGCCGATCCAGAGGCTCTGCAAAGCTGGAGCGAAATCTACCGTACAAGGGGTCAACTGTCTAGGGATCTCCTTGCCTACAACTGGCGCTCCACCCCCCTCCTTATCGGTTTCTTCAACAACCTGGTGCGAAAGCTTTTTGCGGGAACCGAAAGGGAAAAGGAATTGCAGGCCCCCCCTCCCCTCGAAAAACGGAAGGGAACTTACCAGGGTCCCTCGAAAGTCGAAGTGATACCCGTCTCCTGTAATCGCTCGGACGATCCCCTTTATCAGCAGGTTTTAAAACAAATTATGAAACTCAGAGAAGAGGGAATACCCTACGGCGATATCACCATCCTCTGCCGAACCCACACCCATATCAAAAATGTGACGAAACTCTTGGCTCAAAACGGTATCTTTACAACCAGTATCAGGGGCAGGGAACTCCTTTCCACCCGGGAAGGAATGGCCCTCTACCTGGCCATTGCCCGGGTATTTCAGAAGGATACGCCCAAAGACCTCAAAGAGCGGCAAATGCCTAATAACAGTACCGCACTGCCCCTAGAAAGTGATTCCAAGGACTACCTTGAAAGAGCGCTGACCTTCCTGGGATTCGGCGAAACCCTCCTACCCCTGGCAGAAAAAAGCTCAGAAGAACTGCGCCGAACCCCGGGACCCCACCGGTTCGCTTCCCTCGCACGGATCCTTTCTTCCTTCGAACCTTACCTACCCAGGGTAGTGATGGAAGCCGTCTGGAACTGGGGGGAAGGGTACTTCCAGTACGAGGAGGCAAAGGATATCCATTCATTCCTGGTGGAATGGAGACAGAACAGTTCCCTCATCACCGTACCCGAGCCCGAGCATTCCGAACGGGTACGGATCTCCACCATTCATGGGGTGAAAGGACTCGAGTTTCCCCACGTCATTCTTCTCTGGAAAGAAGAAAACGAATCCTATCCGGTTCTAAGCCATCCAACGGAGAACTTTCCCCTTTCCCTGTCGAAAAAGGAGACGAGAGAATTTCTAGCAAAGGAACCGGTTCCCGGTGCTAGATCCTTTGCCGAGCCCTATGAAGAAGCGATCGAGGCCCGGCAAAAGGAGACAGCCAACCTTCTTTACGTGGCAGCCACGCGGGCAGTGCAGACTCTCACCGTCCTTGTACGGGCTAGCCAGGATGGATCCGTAAGCGGGTTCAGCAGTTTGTTGATAGACGCATGTCAGTCTCCCTTGGATACAACAATCGAACCCCAGGCGCAGAAAACCGACTACGGATGGGCCTGCCAGTACAGCCCCCTGCCCGCTTCACCCCTGGAAGGAAAACCCACATCCGAGCAACCCGCCACAGGAGGCGAGTCTTCAAAAGCCGAGAAACCCACTAGAACCCTTTCCTCACTCCGGATCGATTCTCTTCCCTCTTCCCCCCTGCCACGGGAACTGGACCCCGCCTACCTTTCCGAGAGAATCGAAGCAGCCACTGCCCGGGGCAGCCGGATACACCAGGCACTTTCCGCGTTGACTTCCGACGGAGGCTACCCGAGTCCTGTATTAGCGGATGAAGAAGAGCAGGAGGTGCTCCGGCAGTTCCTCTCCCATCCCGAAGTGCAAAAGATCCTCTTCCGGCCTGGTGCGGTTTACACGGAGCAACACCTTTCAGACAGTAACGAGTTCGGCATCGTGGATCGGCTGATCGTATCCTCGGATCGGATCACCCTCATCGACTATAAAACAGGGTACAGGACTCAGGCTCTTTTAACCCAGTATCGGATGCAGATGGAACGGTACCGAAGGATGTTGACTACCCTGTTCCCCAATCGTCTGGTAGATTCCTATATCCTGTTCGTGGACGATCCAAAGAATCCCATAGAAAGTCTCTAGATTTTTTAATATATTGAATCTCATCACGATTTGTAACTATAAGGAGACAGTATGGAGTATAGAAGACTGGGGAAATGGGGGGTGCAGGTCAGTGCCCTTTCCTTTGGATCCTGGGTTACGTTTTCTACCCAATTGGACGAGAACGATGCGTACCAATGCATGAAGGCAGCCTACGATGCGGGAATCAACTTCTTCGACAATGCAGAGGGGTATGCCCATGGTCAATCCGAGGTGATCATGGGGAAAGTGTTGAAACGGGCCGGATGGAGCAGGGACTCGTACCTGGTATCCAGTAAGGTGTTCTTCGGGAGTAAACCGGAAAAAAAACCGAACCAGACTGGCTTGTCCCGAAAACATGTGATCGAAGCCTGTAACCAGGCCCTGCAGCGCCTGCAGGTAGAGTACCTGGATTTCTATTTCTGCCATAGACCCGATCCTAATACTCCGATCGAAGAAACGGTCTTTGCTATGGATACCCTGGTACGACAGGGGAAGGTCCTCTACTGGGGTACCTCCGAATGGTCAAGCCAGGAAATCATGGAAGCCTATGGTCTGGCACGTCAGTACCACATGAGTCCCCCAGCCATGGAACAGCCCCAGTACAACATGCTGGTACGGGAGAGGTTCGAGAGGGAGTATGCTCGCCTATATTCATCCATCGGGTTGGGTACTACGATCTGGTCTCCCCTTGCATCGGGTGTGCTGACGGGTAAGTACAACGAGGGGATTCCCGCAGGAAGCCGTCTGAGCCTGCCGGGGTACGAGTGGCTTCGGGATCGGTTCTTCTCGGAACAGGGAAAGAAAAATATCGAAAAAGTGAAGCGATTGCTTCCCTTGGCTAAGGAATTGGGTACAACCCTAAATAAGCTCGCCATCGCCTGGTGTCTCAAGAATCCCCACGTCAGTACGGTGATTCTGGGGGCTTCCCGGATAGAACAGCTTCAGGACAACCTGAAAGCTCTCGATGTAGTTCCCCTTCTAACCGAAGAGGTAATGGAAAAGATCGAAGGGATCCTACAGAACAAACCAGCCCTAATATAAGGCCTAAACTGATCCTTCAGGAGGAGCTATGTTAAATTTCGAATGGGAAACACCGACAAAAATCATCTTTGGGCAGGGATGCTTGAACCGTCTGGGGACTGAAACTTCCCGTTGGGGGAAGAAAGTCCTCCTTGTCTATGGGAAAAATAGTATCAAAGACACGGGGATTTATCCTGTTATTAAAGAGCAGTTCGCTGCCGCCTCCATCCAGGTTACAGAACATGCCGGGGTAAAACCGAATCCTATCCTTTCCCATACAGAGGAAGGAGCCCGGAAAGCCCGCGACGCGGGGGTAGAAGTCATCGTGGCCGTAGGCGGCGGTAGCGTGATCGATGAAAGCAAGGGGATTGCCGTGGGGGCGTGCCATGCAGAACCCCTATGGGATTTCTACCTACGAAAACTGCCGGTACGTAAGGCCTTACCTCTGATAGCCGTGCAAACCTTTCCTGCCACTTCCTCCGAGCTGAATCAGGTTTCTGTCCTGACTAACGACCGTACGGGCGAAAAGTTCAGTGTCCGTTCCAACGAGATCTTTCCCAAAGTGACCTTCCTCGACCCGACCCTTACCATCCATATCCCCATCCAGCAAACCGCCTATGCCGTCACCGACATGCTGTCACATCTCATGGAAGGGTATTTTACGCAAACAAGAGATTTCCCCGTACAGGATGGGCTAGTGGAAGGCATGAGCCGTGCGTTGATGGGAGCGATGGAAACTCTCCTGCAGGACCCCACGAATCTCGATGCCCGATCCGACCTCATGTGGGCAGGTGCCTGGGCGTGGAACGGCCTTCTAAAAGCGGGAGTGGAGGGCGCTTCTATCCCGAACCACATGTTGGAACACCCTTTGAGCGGTCTCTACGACATTCCCCATGGAGCCGGACTTTCCATTATCATTCCCGCTTGGTTGCGGTATAAAAAATGGGAAGTAGCTCCTCGCATACTAAAATTTGGAAAAGATATCCTGGGTCTATCCGATTTGCCTCCACACCGGCACGACATCCCGAAAAGCGAAAGGAAGAGCTACGAAATTGCCGTAGACCGAGTGATTCAGGAACTCGTCGCATGGTATCGAAAAATCGGTACCCCAACCACCCTTCACGAAGCGAAAATCAGCCATATAGATTTTGGAAAGCTTACCGAGCAAGCCCTTGCCTTGTGCCGACTTTGGGGTATCTCTGGATATACAACCGAGGATATATCAGCCATTTACCACCTGGCAGAGAAGTAGAAGCTGGTACTCACTTATTGCCAAGGATAATAAAAAAAGATACGTTTATCTTGAAGCAAAACATACCATTGCTCCGTTTGTTTAGGGTATGAACGTGATCGACACTTTACGAATTTACCAGGCTCTTAAAGAGTACCTTCCCTCCGAAGCTGCCCAGCTCATTGCACAGACTTTTGGGTACCTCTATGGCGAGGTCTCCGAAGGTCTAAAGAAAAAGGATTTAGATGAAGTCCGCGATTCGATAGCCAAACTGGAAGAGGGGCAGAGCAATGTTGCAAAGCATTTGGAAGCGATCGATCAACGCCTTCTTCAACTTGCCGAAGCCCAAATCCGGACAGAACAACGGGTAGAGGAACTGGCATTAGCTCAACAACGAACCGAAAAGCGGTTGGAGGAACTCGCTGCAGCGCAAGCCCGCACTGAAAAGCGCCTCGATTCCTTAACAGTTCAAGTACAGGAACTTGCCGCCGCCCAGGCTCGCACTGAACAGCGCCTCGAGGAACTCACCGAAGCCCAGGCTCGCACTGAAAAGCGCCTCGATTCCTTAACAGTTCAAGTACAGGAACT